>Ga0209236_1000244_pt1 | contig 29749 bp, 32 predicted proteins | sample GraSoi013_1_40cm_FD_185819 | JGI IMG/M metagenome (GOLD analysis project Ga0209236, IMG submission 185819) | Grasslands soil microbial communities from the Angelo Coastal Reserve, California, USA - Sample 09_27_2013_1_40cm (SPAdes) (version 2) | ecosystem: Environmental > Terrestrial > Soil >... | reverse complement strand
AATACCCCAATATCGCAAGCAACAAGTTCATCCGCTGTTCATGACCTCAAGGCCGGCCAGGGATACGAATTTTGTCATTCGGAAAACAAAGAATAGGGGAAAGATTTCAAGAAATCGGGACGGAGAACGACTTCCTCCCAGCTACCAAGAGTAAATCGTGGGTCTAAGGGAGCCGAATTTCCATGAGGTAGGATTCCAAATCCAATCGAGTCTTGCTGATGGGAATCCCAATAGGAACCTAAACAATCCCCCTGCGACATTCTTTACGACAGAGCGTAGGTCGAACATATACAGTGCAGTAATTCTTAATGCCCTGCCGATTCCTATCATAGCAAGTCTCCTCAAAGAGTGATTGGTGCTTTGTGTGGAATATTCGGTTGCGTTCTTCACGAGGGCTCTCACGCGGCCCCAGTCATCCATTCCGCGCTCAAGAGACTCGAATACAGAGGCTATGACTCCGTAGGCATAGTAACCCTCGACAATGACCTACTGACTGTGAAGAAGGACAGCGGACGATTAGAGGAGGTCCACGCAAAATACAATCTTGACGACCTTCCGGGACCAGTTGGAGTGGGACACACACGATGGGCGACGCATGGAAGACCCGTATACGAAAACTCTCACCCTCTCGTCGATTGCAAATCGCGAATAGCCGTAGTTCACAATGGGATCATCGAAAATTACCTAGAGATCAAGCGGGAACTCGAAGCGAAAGGCCACCACTTTCAATCGAGGACCGACACCGAAGTGGTCCCGCACCTAGTGGAAGACTACCTTTCCCATGGGACAAGCCTAGAGGAGGCGTTCCGCAAGACCGTGAACCGTCTTGAAGGAGCCTATGGGATCGTTCTCACAAGCACTGAACAGCCGAAGACAATACTCTGCGCCCGTCAGGAGAGCCCTCTCGTCTTGGGCCTCGGGGACGGCGAATATTACTGCGCATCAGACTTTGCGGCATTCTTGCCACTCACGAGGAAAGCGGTACTTTTAGACGAAGGAGAAATGGCTGTCTTAGACCCCAAAGGGGTAAGAATTCTCAAGCTGAAAAATGCCGCCCCGGTAAAACGAGAAGCGATTACGATTACTTGGGACCCAGAGTCTGCAAAGAAGCAAGGCTTTCGGCACTTTATGCTGAAAGAAATACACGAACAAGCCCAAGCCCTGCGTGACGTGCTCCGAACAGAGCAGGTTTACTACGACCAATTCTCCAGAAAGATCATCGAAGCTGACAAGGTCTTCATCGTGGCCTGCGGGACCTCATATCACGCGGGTCTGGTCGGCAGCATAGCCCTCGCCAAAATAGCCGGGATCAACGCCCGAGCAGTGATTGCCAGCGAATTCTCCGAAGAAGCTTTGGATCTAGTAACCTCGAAGACAGTCATTCTAGCCATCAGCCAGTCTGGTGAGACGATGGACACCCTCAACGCCGTTCGTGATGCAAAGGCGAAAGGCGCGATCGTACTGAGCGTCCTGAACGTCCTGGGTTCCACTCTGATGCGCCTATCCACCGTCTACATCGACCAAAACTCGGGGCCAGAGATAGGCGTCGCCTCGACCAAGGCGTTCACCAGCCAGATTGCAGTGCTTCTGCGTCTTGCTGCGACCATTGGCCGGAAAAAAGGCGAAGTATCTGCGAAAGAGATCAATGAACTAGAGCTCGCCCTCCACAAAACCCCCGCGCTCGTCCAGAGCATCTTGAACACGAGGATCGAAGAGGTCAAGAAAATAGCCGAAGAGTGCGACAGCGCATCAAGTATCTGCTTCTTGGGACGGGGAATCAATGTGCCGACTGCGCTTGAGGGTCGCCTCAAACTCCTAGAACTCAGCTATGTTCCGGCTATCGCTTATCCGGCTGGTGAGAGCAAACATGGATTCATCGCACTCATCGAGGAAGGGTTTCCAGTAATCTTCGTCGCACCTAACGACGACACCCACAAGCGGATCGTTGGAAACATAATGGAGATGAAGGCTCGAGGCGCCCGGATCATCTCAATAATTGAGGAAGGAGACGAGGAGGTCAGAAACCTCTCGGATCGGGTAATTGAAATTTCAGAGTCTCTGCCCTCTCTCGTAACTCCCCTCGTGTATGTGGTACCATTACAGCTACTGGCATACTACCTATCCGTGATCAAAGGACACGACCCTGACTATCCCCGCAACCTAGCAAAGAGCGTCACTGTCGAATAGGACAACCGTCCTTGTCCAAGAGGTCTCCGGTTGAGCAGGAATTCCTAGAGTCCAAACTGGAAAAGGCGTTAGACGACGCGTGGTCGAAAGTCAATATCGCTCTCGATAAGACAACCAAGTCTTCAGTGGATGTCGCTCTGGAAATCTGGCTCGCCGCAGAAGCTGTGGAGTACAGTAGCCTTCTGTTCAATCTGACGTACGGATTGGAGGACCTAGAACCACCTGTCAAGATTCGAAAAGGTGGGGCGGCCATTGTCCTCGTCAAGGACTCCATGGAGCTTCTAAAGCGAGCGCGTGAAGGGCGACGGAAATCTCCCACGGATGCCTATGTCAACCTTAGAACAGCCGCAGACTATCTGAAAGCTGCTCATCTGGACCAGGTCAAGAAATCTACGAAGAAACGGGGATAGCGTTTAACTAGAGGTTTCGTCCCGGCGAAACGCTCTCGCAGGGTCTCTGCGTGTTTCGCTCGATCACTTGTCTCGCCGGCGGCGTGGGAGCCGCTCGCTTTCTGGAAGGTCTCGCAAACGTATTTCCCGCCGAAAAGATAACTGTTGTCGTCAACACTGGAGATGATCTCCAATACTTAGGATGCCACGTGAGTCCTGACCTTGACATCGTAACTTACACGCTTGCGGGAATTGTGGACAAGGCGAAGGGATGGGGCATAGAAGGAGACACGTTCAGCTGCATGGATCAGCTTGGAAAGTATTCGGCTGAAACTTGGTTCCGGATCGGAGACAAAGACTTTGCAACCCACCTTCTACGTACAGCATACCTCCAGCAAGGCTTCAACCTATCCGAGGTTGCGGAGAAGATCAGAACCTCTCTCGGAGTCAAAGCGCGAATCTTACCTATGACGGACCATATGGTAGCGACGAAGATCAAGACGCCGCATGGCGTACTGGAATTCCAGGAATACTTCGTTAAGAGGAAGTTCCAAGACAAAGTTGAGGATGTAACATATGAGGGTGCGGCGCATGCAACACCGGCCCCAGGTGTAGTCCCCTCGATAGAGGAGACGGACCTTATCATTCTGTGTCCCAGTAATCCGATCTTAAGCATTGGGCCGATTCTGGCAATCCCTGAGATTCGCAACAGCATCGCGAAAACGCGGGCGAAGATCGTGGGAATCAGCCCCATTGTTGGGGGGAAAGCAATCAAGGGGCCTCTAGACCAAATGATGGAGAGCTTGGGTTTGGAGGTCTCAGCCTATGGGGTCGCCCAGCTGTACAAGGGGCTGATGAGAGGATACGTTATTGACGATTTGGATCGAGCGATTATCCCCAAGATCACGAGTCTTGGTATGAGAGTTATCGCGACAAAGACGGTGATGGATTCTGAAGGGGCCAAGTCTAAGCTGGCAGAAAACACGTTGAAGTTTGCAGAGACCATCTCATGACGGATAACTGGGCAGTAATCCCCGTAAAGGGGCTTACAGAAAGCAAAACAAGACTCTCAAGCTCCTTTCAAGGTGATAAGAGAAGGGTTCTCGTCGAAGCGTTATTGGAGGATGTTCTTTCATCTATTATTCGATCCAGAGTTTATGAAACAGTCATGCTCATTTCCCCCGACGAGAATGTTGGCAGCCGATTGCGATCGCAAGAAGTCTCCTTTCTCAAGCAAACAGGCGTCGGTCTGAATCGCGCAATAGAACAAGCGAATAGACTGGCGACCCAAAAGCACGCTCGATCCCTCACGACTATCCTAGCTGATATTCCATTGGCGGAACCTGGCGATTTCAAGGAACTCCTTAGCATGGGCACACCAGGCAGAAAGGTCGTGATGGCTCCGTCACTCAAGGGAGGAACGAATGTGATGTTGACTTCGCCGCCCGGAGTAATCTCCCCCAGCTATGGAAGATGGAGCTACTCCAAACATCTTCGTCAAGCCGAGATCAATGGGCTGAATGCCTATTCGATCTCCAACAGCCGCATTTCCTTTGACATTGACACGTTCTCAGATTTGATGGAACTTAGGCGACGCGATCCAGAAGGCAAAACAGCTTCGGGAAGAGCGGCAGAAATGTTCAAACTGGTCCCGAGCCCGGCAAGAATTCGCTAGGGGACCGGCTACCTACTCAATATTGAGTAGCAACGCTTTTATGAGTAGAATCAAAGCCGCTCCTCCGAATTGCAACGAACACAATCTGTTAGCTCGTTGACTCTCGTCGCATCAATGGGAGCTGTCGGAAACGTCTTGGGAGTCGTAGCGATCTTCCTTGGTCGGATTCCCACTCCAGGGGTCACACAAGTCGCTTTAGATTTCTCGAGTCTCGCGGTCGTCATTGTGGCGATTTTCGCGGGTTGGAGACTTGGCGCTCTTACGGGCCTAATTGCAGGAATCGGCCCAATGGTTATGTTCGGATATGTTTACGGAAGCACTGGAATTATTACAGTTTTCCTGCCCATTGGGAAAGCTCTTACTGGATTATCTGTGGGGCTGATTTCGCAAGTAATCGGCTCGATTCGAAAGCCTCGAACTCCCTTTGTGATAGCAGCGGTGTTGATCGGTTTCGTTCCCGAGGCCGTGCTTACTTGGTTCTACTTCGTCAACCTGGTACCGTTCTTCCTTCCCGGTAGCTTCTCGGGACCAACGGCTGCCACATTGGTCTTGGTTAAGGCTTGGGCGGAAATGATAATCATCGCTTTTCTTACTGTGGCTCTCATTGGCAATGCAGGGTTTCGGGCGTTTCTCGGAAGAATTGTACCCGGTCAGAGCTTCCGGTAGATTTCAGTAGGATCGGAATCCAGAAACAACTGCTTCTAGTTGCAATCGCTTACTATCTTCTCTTCGACACGAGCGCTGCTTTGAGACGAGGTGCATTACGGGCGGGTCTCTTATCAATGATGTCCTTTTCGTCAGGTCCAGTCCCTATCAAAGTAACCGGAACATTTGTCTCTCGTTCAATTGCTGCCGCAAAGTCACGAGCCTCTTTTGGTAAGTTCAGATAGTCTCGTACTCCCTTCGCCTTCGGGTATAGTACATCCAGTTTCGTCAGAGCGATTTGAGTCGCTCCATTGAGTTGTACAGCCCGTTTGGCAAGTTTGAAATCGAAAGGTGCAGCCCTTCTCTCTCGTCCGGTAACTGTGCCGTGTTCCATCCAGCCCCGTCTCAGAACTTCATCCCTGTCCAATTGTCCCTCGAGGGGTCCTTCCCCTACCCTGGTGACGTACGCCTTGAAGATTATCATCACATCGTCGACATCGGTCGGGCCGATTCCTACATCTGCACATGCTTGGGAGGCAGTCACGTCCTTGGACGTAACAAAAGGATAGGTTCCGTGGTACAGGCTCAGGAATGTCCCTTGAGTCCCCTCAACCATCACATTTCGACCATTCGATAATGCCTGGTGAATCTCGGCAACGGTATCACCGACGTAGGGTCTCAAACTAGTCTCTTGTCTTGCCAACCTCACCATGCGAAGCGCTCGTTCCGCATTACAGGCTCCTACACCGCTCTTGGTCGAACCGATCTTATTTGAGAGATGTTCGGATTCGCACTCCTGAGTCTTATGCCGCTCTTCCAGCATCGCACATTGATAGTCCACGCTGATCCTATTCTCAGAGTCAGTATCTCTGATTTCGTCTAGCAGAATCGCGGTCTCTACCGGCACCCCTGGGCCAATCATAAGGCGTGTAGAACGATTTACAAACCCGCTGGGTATGAGCCTAAGATGATACTCTCTTCCGTCATGGAAGACGGTGTGGCCCGCGTTCGGTCCATTTCCTCCTCTGACGCAAATGTCGGGTTTGTCCTTCAGGGCCAAGTAGGCAGCTATCTTGCCTCTAGGGGACGATTCGCATCATCTTTCCCTTCGTCCCCAAAGAAACCCCCGACGATTACAGTACAGGGCAATTGGATTTCCGAGAGGGATGGAATGGAGCCTGAATAAGACTTTGGAAATGATTTTTTTCCTGAATGTGCCGTAAAGAAACTAATGACTGTCCATTGACGTCGGCGCAAAAAAAGGCCGGCCATATAGGTCCTGAGTCACGTTATGGATCGTGCGAGTGTTCGTAGCCGGGGGTTGGATGCGGCAGGTACGGGAAGGTGGACAGGAAGGGACTAGTGTTGGGTGGCTGAACGGGGTTCGAGTCTACGCCGTCTCCGACAAGACCCGCTGCACCATCCGGAGTGAAGCTTGGGTCAACAAGCGGAAGGGTTACTCCGGCGATAGCCCGAACTTCGATGTCGATCACGTCATCTCCCACTCGGCGCCCATTGGGGAATCCTGCGGCATCTCCCGCAATGAGTCCAAGACGATTCGGGTTGTTCGTGTTGGGTGGTATTGCCATGTTGATGCGCAGATAATCCGCTTGGGTGGTTCCTGTGAAGTTTTGGAAGCCGGGGACTATTCCTGAGGGTATGCCTGTCAAAAGAATGGCAACAAGATCTGCTCTGGGTTTGCCATATCCGGCTAATTTGGGGAAGACTCCGGGGTAAAGGATTGGCAAAAGCTTCTGGAGTTCTGGAGTCTGGTAGTATTGTAGGAATTGGGAGTCGAACCGTGGGTTTACGGTATTCCAAACGTCCTTCTTCCCAAGGGGTATGATTACCTCGTTGATCAACGGCATTCCGAGTCTTGATACCTGTGTGAAGGGTCCCGTCTGGATGCCCGGAGATGCGTCCTCATCAAACTGGCCGTTGTCATCGTCATCTCCGTCACCTGGTAAGATTGTAGCTTTTCTTCGACTTGCAGAGGCCCAGATTCCTACGACTGAGTCCTTGTTCAATGGATCTGTCGGACTGGAGCCACTCTTAGTGAGCATTGTCTTTGAAACTTGTATCGCGATTGCGTGAACGCTGAAACCTTTGGTAGTATCCACTCCTGGTGCTGCCGGAGTAGGTATCAGGTGGAGGTTCTGGAACGGTCTAAGAGTCGCTAGGTCAAAGATTGATCCTAGATCGACGTAGAAGGCCTCATCTCTCTGTCCAGCAAAAACTAGTGAGCCGTCGCTGAGCATGTTGATGGCGGCATTGGCTAAGTTAGCATAGTTGGGCGTCGACCTCGGGCCAATGTTGACCGGGGGGGTGGGCAGGTTGCTGCCCAACACCGTCGAATTGCCGCTTCGTCTCGGTCCCAGTACTTTGGTAACTGAATAGTGCTGTTTAACGTTCCATGAGGAATCGGTTAGGGAGCTGATTGGTCCGGTGTTGTAGAGGAAGGTGTCAGGGTTCCCGATTTTCGTTTTGAACTTGAACTGATACGTCACGTTCTCGATTCCGTCCCCATCATTGTCAATCATTACCTCGTAGAGCACGTCGTCTCCGAAGGTGTTGAAATTCGGACCGCCAGCCGGCTCCTCCAGTGGAATGTAATTTGCGAGGATTGTGACTGTGTTGGGTTTGTCGGGGCTTACGAATGCGTACAGGTCGGTATTGTCCGCCACTGGATCTTTGGAGATCTTGGGAGCTTCTCGATGAGATGTCATGAATCTATTCTCCTTCGTTCATTTTCTCTGCGATGAGTGCTGCCAACCCGGAATCTTTGGTCTTGATGATGGTCTGCCCGTTCATCACTGTGACCTGATCGCCGTTGACGGTGGCGACAATCGGTTCGGAACTATCGTTTGCAGAAGGTGTCTTTTTCGCAGGTTGCCCTTCAGGCAGAGGGATCTTGCCCATCAACGCCGTGGCTCCAGCCGCAACCGCGGCGACCCCTACCCCATATTTCAGAAATTCTCTTCGTGAAACCTTCTTGTTCGAGCTGTCCTCGGGTTCCTTCTCTCCTCTCTCTTCTGACTTCAATAGATTTCTGGCGGTTCTTATCTAGAACTGCACTTAACGGTTTTTCCAGATTTCGCCGGATTCTTTCCAGATTCTATTCGGAGATAGAGGGAGCTTTCGTAAGGCCAGTCGAACAGCGCCTATTTCCAAGTGACTCGAAGAAGGTTCGATAGGGCTAATGCTTCACCAACGTTGACCAGTAACATGTAGAACGATGCTTGATCTACCAGAGTAGTTGCGGAGCTGACGTTGACATTCTGAAAGAGAAATAGCCAGAACACAAGTATCGACAGATTTAGGATGACGAAGAAACTTCCGAAGAGTACCAGTCCTAGCGTGAAAGAGGATCTTATCCTTCGATAAGTTCCGATGTAGATTGCCAGCAACACGAGCGTCATTGCAATGTTCGCAAATGCAACGATTGCGCTAGCCCACAGTGCTATTGACAATTCTCTTCGATTTACTCCTTGGCTGGTGCGCTTATCTTTCTTGTTCCAATTCTACTCCAAATCTCATCAAGGATCGGAAGCGCGTCTTCCATCTTTGATGTCAAGAACAGAACCGCGCCATAGCTTCCCTTGTTCGCGAGAGAAACTAAACCGTTCTCTTCAAGAATCCGAACGTGATGCTGAATTGTCTTGTAATCCACTCGAAGAGTCTCGGCTAGCTGATTTGCGTTACAAGGACGATTCTGGAGAGTTTTGATTATTTCGGCCCTGTTGGGCCCTCCCCGGGTACCGCCGAGCAAATACCAGAGCAATCGCCTAAGATATTTCTCCTCAGTCGGTGAACCGGACTGAGTGTTTCTGACGTCCGCGATCAGAACCGGAGTTCTGCGGAAGACTTCCGACAGTCTGAAGGAGAGCTGTGGGATTCGTATCATTGATATGACTCTCGAAGGGATTGCTGGGAATCCAGTGGAGTTCCCCTTCTAATTTGCGTTGTTATAACGGTTCCCGGCACACTGTATGAGAGCCCGCCGGTGTAGTCGATTCCTATTCTTCAACACGGTTGTAGGAGGATTGCGGTTGGGCGGGCTCTCCTCGATTGATGTCAGCCCGCCCTGTCGTTCGTCATCGCGTTGGCTGAGAACGCTCAGGCATATTTCAGCGGAAATTCATCATTCATTATCGGCCGCGTCAGCCGGGGATTTAACGTGTGTGGACACAAGATCGTTGACCGAAAAATGAGAACTGATCAGATTCTTGCCTTCCCACACAATCCGCAAAATACGCCGCCAGGGTCCATCTGGCCTCCACAGTAAGAGCATTTCGTCTCGCCTGATGAAGAACGTACTCCGGCCACATCGTCCTTCTCGTATCTCTTGGCGAACCACATCGCCCCCTCGATCAATATTATCATAGGCACGAACAGCGCAATATCGGCCAACGGTCCTCCATCAGGCGAAGCGACGGCAGTAGCGACGAGAGTGGCGGCCCAGACATATTTTCGGTTCTTCCTCAAAGCGCTGGTCCCCATAACATGAAGTTTGACCAACAGGACAAAGATGACAGGGATCGTAAACGCGAATCCTGAGGCTACTAGAACGAAGAAAATCAGGTTGAAGAAGTCATCCGCGTAGATGAAGGTGGAAAATCCGACCGCATTGAAGAATGGGAGGGAAAAGAGGAACACGAAAGGTAGCAAGACAAAGAATGCGAAGAGTGCTCCCGCAACAAAGAGCACTGAGAAGGCGGCAACAAACGGATAGAGAGACTCACGCTCGGTGGGTTTTATCGCAGGGTCAACGAATTTGTAAATCTCGTACGCTAGGACAGGAACGCTCGTCGCAAAACCGAAGACAGCTGCTCCTACCACGATTATTTCCAACGGAGCGGTAACGGTGCCTCCAATCAAAGTGTATTGGGACGGCAGCAGCCTCTCTCTGATCCCTTTGAGTACCACTGTGATCAGAGGAGGGTAGAGCTGAAATGGATTCCTGAAAAATGATGGGTCGGCAGGGAAGACTAGAAAGAATAGTGTAGCAGCGAGGAAAGCGTATATCCAGACCTTGATGCGGCGCGAGAGTTCGCCAATATGATCCCATAACGGAAGGACTTTCTCGTTTTCGCCCTCGTCAGGCATTGGCTAGCATCTGTCTCCCGTAAACCATTCTAGGTTCAACGATGTCGACGCGGAAATCTGGTAGCAGGTTTTGATTGATATAGCTGGAACAATCCCACCGGTAGAATTCTGGTGCTTAGGCCAAGTCGTCCGACTTGTTCGGCTGGGTATTACTTTTGTGCCAATCTCACGATTTCATCGGAGATTTCTTGGCGAGTCTTTCCCTGAGTGCTAATTCCGAGCTTTTGTGCAGTATCGATGAGCGAGTCCGGAGTTGACACAGTTGCCGAGGGACTCGACATTGGTTGCATTAGTCCTTTCGAGGCATCATCGAACTCCTTTCGAGCTTTGCCCAATGACCTCGCCAGTTCCGGTATCTTCTGCGGTCCCCAGATTAGTATGACCGCTAGCACGCCTAAGATCAGGAGGATCTGAAAGGGATCACCGAGGGCCATATGGTTTCCTTGCCAGGTCCCGAAATGGTTCTCACCTTTAACTGTTTACCATAATGTCTACAGGAAGTTTACCGTTTGATTTCCCGTCTATAGTCATAGGGAAGGACTGATTCGACCCCCTATATGAGCCGACTCCAGATTCGGCGAAGTCCTTCCTCGACAGGCAGCTCGAGCAAAGGTATCTCCCCACGGATTCGTCATAGACAATCCTAGCGACAGTCACACAGCCTTCACACGGACCTTCCCAAACGTCGGTTCCGTTGAACCTACCGATATGAAGCCTACTCATTTTGATTCTAACCCAACTAGGCTATCCAGATCATGCTACTTATACCCATCCGAGAACGGGAGCGTTTTGAGATATTTCCTTTGGCGAAACCGAGACCGACGGCAGACCCAGTTACCGGGAGCTCAAAGAGAAGAAAAAAGGGGGAGGTTTTGTTGGTCGCTAGCCTACGACCTTGGCGTCGGCTATGAAGAAGGCTGAGCCGGTACCACTGGATTCTACGCCCGTGAAGGAGGCTTGGGTCCAAGCTACCCCGGCAGCGGTATCCGTGTAGTTTCGGGGAAAGCTTGATGCTGATTGGCTGGTGTGTATGAGGCCATAGGTAAGCTTCACCGACAGTAGTATGCTCTGGCCCGGCATCAAGGGATGACCGATGGTTGTGGCGGTGAAGTTGGATATAGCTAGTTGGACTGTCTCAGGGTTGCCCGTGGAGACGGTTATAGTGGAAGGCTGGGTTATCTCAGTCTCACTGGCCAGGCTTGTTCCATTGGCGTAGAAGACGTGTATCGCTCCGACACTGCCCTTTGGAGGAATCCATGCCGGACTGACCATCCAGTCCACAGGAAGCGTATCGTTCAGCTTCAAAGCCTGAAGTGACGACCCGGAAGTGTTAGTGACGTTGATCCAGGCAAGAACTTGGCCAGGATTAGTGCTCGTGACCACTCCGTTGGCGAGAACCACATCCACCTTAGGATTACCATTGGAGTCCCTTGGGAGCGGGTTGAGGCTCGAATCAGTGAAGAACTTGGCGACCTTGAGATGAACGGATGGAGACAGAACTAGCTCGCCGACCCTTGGGGGGCTACCCACCTCTGTGAACCAGATATTGTTGTCGGGCCCCACCGTAATACCATTCGGAAAACTGTTAGATGTGGGCAAAGGATTCTGTATGAAGGAACCACCAGTGCTGACCTCCGCGATATCGTTACTACCCGAGTCGGTGAACCAGAGATTACCATCCGGGCCCACCGTAATCTGCTGCGGGAGACTGTTTGGTGGCACTGGATACTCGGTGAAGACGCCGCTTGTAGTGACTTTCCCAATCACGCCGACAAAGGCACTACCAACTATCAAGTCCTCCGTAAACCAGAGATTACCGTCCGGCCCAGCAGTGATATCACCCGCAACACTCTGAGGGTTGGGCAGGACATACTCGGTGATTACGCCATTAGTTGAGACCTTCCCGATCCTGCCGACAAGGGGATTGCTAGGCGTGACCACGTGGTTCGTTGTTGTGAACCAGAGGTTACTATCCGGCCCAGTAGTAATAGACGACGGTGCCGTATTCGGCGTTGGTATAGGATATTCGGTGAAGACGCCTCCTGTGGTAACCTTCGCGATCATGTCGCCGTCAAACTCTGTGATCCAGAGATTACCATCTGGGCCCACCGTAATGCCGTCCGGACCACTCTGAAGGTTGGGCAAAGGATACTCGGTTAGTGTGCCGGCTGTCGTGAGCTTGTCGATACTGTTACCTGGTCCTGTCGTGAACCAGAGATTACCGTCTGGCCCGGTAGTGATGGAGTCAGGTTTATCGCTTGGAGTTTTTGCGGGCATCGGATACACAGTGAATACGCCACTTGTGGTGACCCTTACGACCTGGACGCCGTCAGAGTCAGTATACCAGAGGTTACCATCCGGCCCGGTTGTAATTGACATCGGATAGCTCACTCCATTTAATCCCGTTGGCACTTTATACTCAATGAATGGTGTCGCCAGCAGGGTTGGCTCTGTGGCGATGATGGCTAGTAGTAGGACGCCACCTAGTGAGACTTTGAATGCAAGCGATGCAACCTTCTTTGCTATTCTCATGTGTTTGGAGTACTTATCTCATAGCGCCTGCGCCCCCTCGGCGCTCGTGCCAGTAAATAGTAACGAGCCCGAAGAGAGGGGCGAACAAGTAAAATTGGGCAAATGGCGGTCGAACCCTCGCACCGGTGAGAATTTAACGCTACCGGTATCTGCGGATTGAAGTTGAAAGACATGGGACCACTGCCCCTCATGCGTCTCTCGAAGCCCAGAACTCATAACCTTTCTACGACTATGTTTCCGCACTCCTTGCAGAGGTAACACCTGCTCGCCTTCACAGGGCGTCTTCGACGATAACGGACTTCACGATTCGAGTGTTTCCACAACTTGGGCAGACATAGCCGAGGCCCTCAAGCTCATGTTCGCTTGTCTTGAAGGTCCAGTATTTCCCGTTGACAACTGAAAGGTCGGGAATGTGCACCTTTGAGGCTTTCACACTAACAGGACCAATCATCGTCCTTCCACAACCGGGGCGTTGACAATCCAATGCTGATCCATTCCCCGAGTTTCCTCAAGTATTAGACGATTAGATGGCTGAAAACATTCAGGAAGAAGGGGCACGCACGCTTAGTTCTTCACCCCTTCTTTTTCTCATTCGAAGCCATATTGGCCCATTGCGCGTTGCCATGAATCGTCATTTAGTTTCTTGCGTAGTTCGTCGCCAGTGCCTTTGAGCTCAATCGGTTTCATCGTGTTCCCGTTCACATCTTTGTAGCGAATGGAAAGCGAAAAACTTGCGAAGCCTTGAAGGATGTCGTCGGATACTCCGCTAATTCGACCCAAACCGGTTTCACCAGGCCCGATCGGCAACACGTTAAGGGGGCTCGTGTCAAGTACCTTCACTGGGCTCCCGCCTTTGAGAACCAATTCTCCTTCTGTATCTGTGGCAATCCCATCTCCGATGTTTTTCAAATCAATTTGAAGCTCAACTTTGCCAAGGCTCAGTCCTGGAGCGAGACTGACGGTGGCACGCAGGAATGGAGCCTTTGGCTGAACTATCGTTTGCGAAAGAGTGACAGGCCCAACACCTGAGTCCAAATTGCCAACGAAATTTGACCCAGAGATTGAGCCAGTGTTCCTAAAGACCTGCTTCCTACTAACCCAGCTGATTATGAGTTTGAAGTAGTAGCGAATCTCGGGGACAGTTGAAAGCCTGCCCACGCCCAAGAGGCCGAATACAGCGCTGATGATCCAGATGAAAGGGCTCAAGTTTACGTATATTACCAGTATGAGCCCGATTGCGATGGATAAGATGCCCCCAGTAACTCCGTCCCATATTGGTTCTGTCTCGTCTGTCATCGTACAACATGACTAGCCCGTCCCTGCCCCTTTAACTATGCTCGGACAAGCGGCGAGATTCGTCTGTTCGAACCAATCAATAACAAGTGCACTCATTGAGGTAACGCTCTGCCTTTGAGTCGGATCCGTTGATGGCTGACGCGGTCTCTTTGAGATGAGCGAAGAGTCTGAAGCGGTTAAGGATTGGATGCTCAGCGTCGGCGCAGAGCGCCCATAACGAGTGTTGTTGGGTAATACTGGTGCTACCGCAACGGCTCTCGTGTCAAGGTCCGGTGATTCGTTGAATTGCGTTTGCACTCCGTTCTTCCCTATTAGACCAAAGTCTCGTCGGGTCACGTGGGTCCTGCCCTGTCCGCCTAAGGGTAGTTAGTTGCGTTTACGCCCAACAGCTAAACCCGATTGGGTACTCTCTTATGTAGAACGGTTCGAATTTGGTTGCGTCATATATAGCGCAGGGGTCGGTTGGCAAATCCGGATAATACTATGGATCCGTAGGTTCTTTGCGCCGGCGATGGGAAGCTTAAGCGCAGGGTAGTCAGATAGGCCCGCGGCCTGTTCACCTTTGGTGGTCATGGACGTAGACGAATATGGCCTTATCAGTCATGTAGAAACGACAATCACTACAAGGATAAAAGATTCTACATAGCTACAAGCTTATATGCCCAGCTTTCTCGTGATGAAAGCCTATGCAATGGCGGAAAATGCTCCTACCATTCTCGGTCTTGATTCTTCTGCCAATCGTTGCGATGTCGACCGTTCCTTCAGTTCTGGCCCAGTCGACGTATTCGTGGAGTCTAGCCTGTAGAAGCAGCTCTGCCGGGGATCCTGGTAGTGGTGTTATTGACTGGAACTGGACCTTGAATGGAGTGTCCATAGCCGGCAACACTTCATACTGCCGCAGTCCTTCTGCGACAGGCAGCGGAACAGTACCCTCCAACGCTAACGGTATCATAGCCAGGCTGACCATGCAACTCGCTGGCCAACCCAGTTGCATCCACGAGTATTTCGTCTCGCAGCCATTCAATCCCGGATCAGTCCCGAGGATAGATCTGAAAGGAAGCTGCAGCACTACCAACTACGGTACGCCAGTCAGCATCAAAGCTGATTTCAAGCTAGGTCACTGAACCGATACTACCACTGTACTGCGCGTCCGCTAGCAGTTTTCCCTATTGGATCTAGTATGACGGGGGTTACCCTTTCAGCCTAAGTGACTCGAATTTGGTTCCGATCTAACACGGCGCAGGCTCGGTTACTATATCCGCGCGGCGGTCATGTGTCACAGTTCGCTTGCGTTACGATATAGAATCCTAAGGACCACGTTCTGCCCTGCGGACGTGCCCAGCAAGTAGAGCCTCAATCTTCAACGGCTGATATTCGAGCCCGCGGACTCGGCTATATCGGTGTCTTCTAAATTCAATCTTGGGATACCGGCAGTATTAAATTAAAGTTCCAAGGGTGTTCGTTTGCCTCATTTCCAATCGGCACGATTCTCCTAGGTCTCTATTGTTCGGCCCTGAGGAGACGAAGGGGCACTGGAAATACTTAGAACATGTTCGGGAGGTGGAAAAGATAGATGAAAACCTTAGGGATTCTCTTAGTGCTCTTAGCGCCACTATTACTGCTTCTCCCAGTAGCTTATGCTGCGCCTGCTTCTGCCAGTGGGAGCTTCACGGTGAGCAACTCACCGCCTACGGCTCGGGCCGCGGGCGGGAATATGATTCTCACCTATGATTCCTCTTTCACGGCTACTGGGACCTTTGTTGGAACCTGTTCCGGGCAGGCTGTTACTGTGATGCACGCTGATGGTACCGCGAATACCAGGGCAACCTGCACTTTCACGGGGACGGTTGGGGATAAGTCAGGTACAGCCATCTTCCATATCGTAGCCCAAGGCAGGGGGTCGTCCTTCCGCGGACACTTTACGATACTTGCTGGTGGGACTGGTGGCCTTGCAAGCCTCAGGGGCGAAGGACCGTTCTCGGGTAGTGCGACCGGACCTTTAACCAGCGCTGGAACCTATACCGGGCAGATTAATTTCAGGTAGACAAGCGGACCTGAGCCCGGTCTCCTCTCCTTTTTTTTGCACATTTGATCACAACGGTAGCCATACCGTGACTCGAATTTGGTTCCGCACGCTATACCGGAGGGCTCGGTTGGTATATCCACATGATACCGTAGCTCTATGGATCGCTTGCGCCTAGCTGACCCTGCTCTCGGTTGCAGGCTTGCCTCGCCCTAGACGCAAACTCGCGATTCAGGACTTGGCTCAGTTCGTTTCCGGTAGGAACTTTAACGTAGCCCCATATGAGCCTCTATCTTCTCCCACTTTGGATCTTGACGATACTCCTTGAACCAAGGAAGACATGCGAAATATAAGAGGCTCGAATCTCGTTCTGCGAGGCCTTTCTCCAGCCACCTGAATCCTTCATCCGATCTATTCAATGCAAGCTCAACCAAACCGATCCAGACAGGGGAAACATACTCCTTAGCCACCCTACTCATCATTTGGTCGAGTATTCCTTGGGCTTCATCGTTCTTGCCCGCAACGGCATAGACCCACGCAAGGGTCGACTCAAGCGACGGGTTCTTGTCAAGATCGAACGCCCTCTTTGCTTCCTCGATCGCCAAGTCGTATTCAGAAAGCCACGCGTGAACGGCGGCCTTCCAACCGTGAACTGACCCAGAATCCGGATAGGTCTCGAAAATTTGGTGATATCGCTCCATCGCCTCGTCTTTCTTGCCCAGAATGGCTAGCAAGCCAGCCATCAGGTTGTTAATGACGCGTGAGTACGGGTCGATGGAGATAGCTCGCTTCTCCTGCTCATAAGCTTCTCCAAATCTTTTCTGGTAGAACAACATGATAGCACGCCAGTGGTGAGCTGGGGCGTAGTTGGGTCTCAGTTCAATTGCGCGTTTGAGCTCTCTTTCTGCGGAGCCAAAGTCCCAGAAGTAGTTCATCTGCGTAAGGGCAAGTGAGGCGTGTGCTTCGGCTAAATCGTTGTCCAGCTCTAACGCTTTCATCGAGAAATCTCTCGCAAGCTTGCTGGTCCGATGGGGTGCCATCCAAAAATAGTCTGTGATTATGCTGTAACAGTCTGCCAAGCCCGAGTATGATGGTGCAAATTGGGGATCAATTCTTATTGCATGTTCGAAGTACTTTATCGCCTTGGCTATGTCCTCTCGCGTCCTTTCGTTCCAGTAGTATCGACCCTTGAGATAGAGGGCGTATGCCTCAGGATTCACCGTTTGCTTCCTCTCGATCATAGCCCTCTCTTGAGACAAGAGCTGGACCTTGAGTTCCTCAGCTACCGTCTTCGAGATTTCGGACTGTATGGCGAACACATCCTTCAGTTCTCTATCGTAGCTTTCAGCCCACACGTGTTCGCTCGTCAGGGAATCGATGAGTTGGACTGTTATTCGTAATCTATCTCCAGCCTTCCTGACACTGCCTTCCAGTACTGAGCCAACCTCCAACTCCTTAGCTACCTCGCCGATCTTCTTCTGTCCCCCTTTGTAACCCATGACAGACGTCCGGGCGATGACTTTCAGACCGCCGATCCGAGACATCGTAGCAATCAGTTCCTCGGTCATACCATCGACAAAGTATTCGTCGGCTGAGTCCGGACTGATGTTCGAGAACGGCAGCACCGCGATTCGCCTCTTGTCGAACTGTTTCGAAGCCACGATCTTCTCTTCGTCCCACGGCATGACCATCTTGTACACTTCTATGGCTGCGTCCACATTCTTCAGAGGTCTCACTCCCAGACTCAAGAGGGGTAGCTGAAATTTGTTCTGCACGTGATCGTAAACCTGACGGGTTAGGCAGACCCCTCCATCTTCAGCCAGAGCCTCTATCCTAGATGCAACGTTCACAGTATCCCCGGAAATGTCCCCGTCTGACTCTGTCACGTCGCCGAGGTGTATCCCAATCCGAAGATGAATTCTCGGCTCTACGGGCGCGGAGATATTGTACTCCCTTGCAGTTCTCTGAATGTCATATGCACATTTCACCGCGTCAAGAGCACTGGGAAACTCAACTAGGAACGCATCTCCCATTGTTTTGATTTCTCTCCCGCGGTGTCGGTTTAGAATTGGTCTGATCAGCTTCCTCTGCTCCTCGACTAGGGCTAGCGAGAGAGACTCGTTCCTCTGACCCAGGGTTGTGTAACCAACCATGTCAGTGAAAACGATCGCAGCGAGTCTTCGCTCGCCCTGAGGCAACGACTTCTCCTAAGTCTCTTGATTCGTCTTGGGATAAAACCGTTTACTAAGCCGAAGCCCAAAGAGTCTTTGATGAGCTTGCACGAGGAGTCTTGACTAGAATACGACCCTTTTCAGGCTAATGCGACTCGAATTTGGTTCCGCAGGGCATGCGCATATAGTCGGTTACTATACGGACGTAGTGGCCCAAGTTCTAAGGATCGGTTGCGTGTCCTATATGCACAAACGATGCCCTTCGTTGACGCAATCCCTATCTTCGGCGAGACGCAATAGCCGATCTAATCGCGCAAATCTATGTGGAAATCTCAACTATAGACGGGCGATTTCTTTGGGATGGGCTGTCGGGGTTGTTCTGGTTCGACCTCTTTCATCGTTTTGACTAGATATATTACATTCACGACTGGCACGTTCGCCAGCTTGGATATTTCTCCAACCGAATATCCCTGACTCTTCGCATTAACAAAATAGAGAGCAAGAACACGGTCTATTATCTCCCACGCCTCTCGCTTCTCTTCCACGAATCTTTCCTTAGATAGTTCTCGAAGCTTTTCCCAAAGGCCCTTTGGCCACCGACCTTTACTAGTCGGAATACTTCGCTGAATCCTGTCTAGGACTTCGTCTCCATTTCCCTCTAAGTCTATGTCTGGGGCTTCGCTATCGTCTATGTCCGTAGGATGCTGAGGCTGTGTTGCGGCGACTTAAAGGTAGCGCGAATCCCGCCGACAGAAGGGGCAACCGTCAACCGGCCATATGTGACCGCGAGGACAGCCAAGATTCGATCTCTTGGCTAGTAATCCGTCAAGTTGTTTCCGCATATCTTCCAGTCTCCATTCGCCTATTCCGCCTATCGCAAGTGCGAGAGCTGTGGCCAATATGCTATAGTAAGTGATTTGTGAAAGAGAAATAATATCGACATCATGTGCGACTACAATTGCGGCACATAGAATCGCGCCAACAAGAAGTTCAGCAAGGAGCCAACTATACGGCCACCATTTCGGTTTCATTATTATCTAGATGGTCTGAGCCAAAGTAATCCCGAGTCCCAGCCCAGTCAAGAAGCCTCCAGGCGTACCAGTGATCGGATTCCTGTTGGTAATCATGGCGATTATTCCTATGACTAAGAGTACGAGACCAATAATCGGTATGAGACTGTTTGTTGGTTGCGATTTTGCGAAGAGGTATCCGATTATGAAGCCAGCGATAGTCGCGAACGCTACTGGGCCGTATCCATATACCAATTATGTTTCTCGCCCGAGATTTCCCCGACGGTCGAAGTGACTTATCATGTTTGCAGGTGTGTGAAAGTAATTCATAAATGGCTAATTTCCGTATTTGGGTTAAAATTTCGATATTTGGTTGATTTCGATATTTCGATCGTGATATGTTTTTGTGACACCTTTTTAGGATACCTGTAGCAATCCTGTCAGCGAGGATAGTGAGATTTCAATGACTGAAATCAAGACTCAGATTGTAAAGGACGAACCGCACACAATTCATGCGAAAGTATCTTTTTGGACTCGGCATCTGAACGTCACCCTTGACGATAAGCCAAGTTCGAGTAACAAAGGAATCTGGAAATGGAAGAAAACCGCTACAATCTACGTCGGGGACAAGGAGAAGCATAGAGTCGATGTTAACATGGAAGGCTTCCTACCGAAGCTAAAGGTTCAGGTGGACAACGAACTCATCGCGTCTAGCTAGGGGTTCGTATCGTTCCCCTAGCTGACTCCCTTCTTTTCTTCGAGCAACTTCTGTAGGGCGGCTAGCTGTTCGGTGGGCGAGTGCCCCTCGTGGGGGCTAGCTTCGCGGCGACGGCGTTCAGTAGAAGGTTTAGCTTTGCCTCTAGGTCGTCTATCTTCTTGTCCTGCTTGACGACCTCGATCTTCTGCGTCAGCCAAGTCATGCAGTCGTTGCAGACCTCGAACCACTTCTCCGTCGTCTCGTTGTCTAGTTCGTCCTGGTAGGCCTTACCCATCTTCCCAGCGTGCCCGACTATAGCTCCTACGAACTTCTCCGGCAGACCGCACGCCAACATAGTATTCTCCGCGAATTTCCGCAAGCTATGGGGGCTGTAAATCTTGGAACCGTCTTCGGCGTCCTTCAGCCCGCCTTTGATGAACAAGTCTTTGATGGAACGCCAAGCAGAAACGTCGGTTTGGTGAGTCTGTTCGGCCCGTTCCTTCCTCTTGCCCTCTTTTGGGATCTTTCCCTTTGGCTTCTTTCCGGGAACTTCGCCAGGGAACATCCATTCAGATTTGACTCCTTGGTGAGCGTTCTTGATCCATTCTACCGTTTCGGCAGTCAGGGGGACCCAGCGCTTGTAGTTCATCTTGGTAACCTCCTTGGGCAGTTCGATCCTGTAGTAGGGTTTCCCGTTCCTTCCGGGCAAGATGTCTTTCATCTTCCGTGACAGGGCTTCGTTGATCCTCATCCCGCTACAAAGTACGGCGATCAACGCCCGAGACCTAGGATCGGCTATATTCAGAAGGTGCTTCAGTTCTTCCCGTTCAGGGGCTAGCTTCTCTATCTCGGTTCCCGTGTTCTTGAATCCGGCAAGCGTGTCGAAAGTCTTCATGCTAAAGTTCTGTTCGCCAAGGACTGAAATCCAAAAGTCCGGCAACATAGAGCGTAGCTGGGCGATGGTTCCTGGCTTGAGTTCCCTGTCCCGCAGGGAAGCGATGTACCTCCTTGAAGCTATGTAGTGGTCGATCTTGTCAAGCCAGATGTCGTTCAGCAGGTCGTCAACGCTGTCTTTGTCGTTGGCCCGGCATAGGTCGTCGAGAAGCTTCTTGCGGCGTTGCCTGACTTCCTCAACAACGTCTAGGTCCTTTACCCACTCGGTCCACGGGAGGACGTGCTTCGCCTTTTCCACCCTAGGCTAGCCCCCTATAGCTAATCCGATTCTTTAACCCAGCCTTTCGCCTTACCATAATCATTACCAAATGCTCAGTTGAGCCCGCGAAAGCTTATGCGTCGCTCGGATTTCTCGATAGGAAGGTCGTCGACAGCTGAAAGTTGTCGTCTGTGTGCGGCGTGTCCCGGACACGGCGACCCGCATCAGAATAGCCTCTGACGGGAAGTCTATTGATACTTCTGACGCCGAGTTCGTAATCAACCCCTACGAAGAGTACGCCCTTGAGCAGGCTGTCCAGCTCAAGGAGAAGCATGGTGGCGAAGTTACGGTCGTAACGTTAGGTCCAGAGAAAACGACCCAAGTAATAATGAAAACATTGGCGCTCGGGGCTGATAACGCTGTTCATCTCAAGTGCGACAAAATCCCCGATGATCCCAGCTCAATTGCGCGGGCGCTTGCTAACGAGCTGAAAGGATTGGAGTTTGATGTTCTTCTTTTCGGGAAGAAAGGCGTCGACGATGACAACCAACAAGTCGGCCAGATGGTCGCAGAATTGTTGGGTATTCCCAGCATGACCCAGATCGTCAAACTAGAGATATCCGATGGAAAGGCAGTTGCCCACAGAGAAGTAGAGGGAGGATCAATAACAGTAGAGACAACCCTTCCAGCAGCGTTCACCGCAGAAAAGGATCTAACTGCTCCGCGCTACGCATCGCTTCGGGAGCTTGTCGCCGCACGAAAAAAACCGATAGTCGTTAAGGACGTACAACTATCGCCGCCATCTCTTGAAATTGTCTCTATTCAATATCCTCCCCCCCACCCTCCGGGGAAGATTGTCGGAAAGGGAGTCGATGCAGTTCCAATACTAGTGAAACTCTTGCATGAAGAGGCAAAGGTGATCTAAGCGATGACAGGAGATGTTCTGGTTCTCGCAGAGTCATCTGGCCCCACATTCCGCAAAGCGGCCTTCGAAGCTATCACCGAAGGGAGAAGGCTAGCTGATCTCCTCAAGGTGAACGAGTACGCCCTAGCGATAGGAAATGGTCTGAAGGATCGCGCCAGTGAGCTGGGAAAGTACGGAGCTGACATAGTCATTTTAGCAAATGACCCTTCGCTGGCTCTATTTCATCCCGACTATTACCGAGAGATCGCCCTAGAAGCCATCGAGCGAGTCAGTCCAGGCATTATCCTGATCGCAGCAACCTCTGCCGGAAAGGACCTTGCGCCCCGATTGGCAATTCACCTAGATACCACCGTTGCTAGCGAGTGCACTCAGTTGGAGCTTGAAAACGGAAAGCTGATCGCAACCCGGCCGGCCTACGCTGGCAAAGTCTTGCTCAAGGTCAGAGTCAATAGCTCGCCTAGCATCGCCACTCTCCGGCCGAATGTTTTCACAGCGAAAGAGATCGTCCCCGGAAAGAGGCCGACAATCGAGCAAATAGAGTTCAAGAGACCAGAGTCACCGATGGTTGTGAAGGAGTTCGTAACTCAAGGAGCCAAGAAACTAGATTTGACAGAAGCCAGTGTGATCATCTCTGGTGGCCGGGGAATGGGCGGACCGCAGAATTACAAGATTCTTGAGGAACTGGCTGAGGTCATGGGAGGAGTTGTCGGAGCATCAAGAGCTTCCGTGGACGCTGGATGGAGGCCTCACTCAGACCAAGTGGGACAGACAGGGCGTACTGTCTCTCCGACTCTCTACATTGCCGCCGGCATTTCAGGCGCAATTCAACACCGCGTCGGAATGATCAATTCAAAGGTAATTGTCGCAATTAATAAAGATCCAGAAGCTCCGATCTTCGGATTCGCCGACTACGGCATTGTTGGAGACGTTTTCGAAGTGGTTCCAGCGCTTACGCGCGAAATGAAAGTGTTCTACGGAAAGACGTGAAACTAAGCGCTCTCATTCCATATGGGATTTGAGAAACCGGCCTATTTCTTGGCTTAGAGGACTTCTTGAGACATCAATTACCGGCATCTCCATGTTGCCAGATTTCACATTGTGGCTGAACTCAGACATCGGCGCGAAGCTGATCGAGGCAATGTAGAGCTCACCCTTCGCATATTCTTCAGGCATCTCTGGAGGGGGGATTGGCTGAGAGACAAAGACGACCCCTTCGCACCAATTGAGGAGAATGGGCTGCCCCATTTTCATGATGATGGCGAGAGAGTTTACTAGCTGGGGGGCGTTGTCATACTTGACGAGTTCGCGGACGACGACCCGCTTCAGTGGTTCGTGGGCTATTTCGACCATTGACGACTCAACTTCACGCTCGGAGGTCTGCGAGTGGCCTATTTGTTGGTTAAGAGGATTTGGGATACCTAGCCGAGCCTGAAAGTGACGCCTTTTCCCCCAGAGGGATATTTCCAGCTAATCGCGCCTGCGCCGATTTTCTGGCATACGATCAAACACGCCCCCGTCTCCATGCAGCCTTCAGTGTTGTAGTTTAGTTTCTCCTTCCAGGTATAGACTTCTGCTGGGCAGATGTAGAGACAGGGTTTCGACTCGCAGCGATTGCATTTGTCGGTCTCGACTAGGATGAATGGTTCGGCGTCCTTGGTGAAACTTACGAGCGCGAGCCTCTTGTCAAGGGTCAGTGATTCTTCTGTGGACATTGTTAGAATGTCCTCGCCCCACCGATTAAGTCACGTATTAACGTGAATGTTGAGACTCTGCCTTTCGTCTGCAATCTCAATTCCTTGGAGATCTTCCTCTTTCCCGTGCCATCAACCCGGTAAACTGCCTCGGCAGCTGAGCATACAAGTTCTGGATAGATGGTGTATAGTCGCCGGTTCCGTAGGTAAGCGGGAACGCGGTGGAAAGTGTACATGTCTTTGAGAGCGGGGTCCTCGTGTAACTTTCTGTCGAAGGCTTTCAGCGAATTTGACGAATAGTCTTTCCTCTTTCGAGCTTCCAGAACAGTTTGGGCGGCCGCGACTCCCGCTTGAATGGCCATGTCAACTCCCCGGAATGTGTAGCCGTTGTTGAGGAGGTGGCCCGCAGCATCTCCCGCGACGACCATGCCGTCTGTGTACGGGCGGCTGAGCATCTTGGGGCCGGCTTCGGGGATCATATGCGCATCATATTCTACTGTCTTTCCCCCTTTGATGAACCGCTGAACCTTCGGGTGTTGTCTGAGTTTTTCCATGAAGCTGTATGATTGAGTCTTGTGTGAAGAAACGTCATCTCCACCTACAACCATGCCAAGCGCAAGGCTGTCTTGGTTCGTGTAGAGAAAACCTCCGCCCCGCAGTCCTCCTGAGCAGGCTCCGATGAAGACATGGGCAGCTCCTTGGCCTGGGTCGAGACCGAACCGTTCCTCAATCTTCTCGCTCGGCAGCTCCACTACGTCCTTTACTCCCATTGAGATCTGGCTTGGTTCAAGCATCGAAGTGAGGCCCGCTCTCCGCGCCAACCCAGTCGTCGTGCCATCGCAAGCAATCACGACATCGGTTGCAATGGTGTCTTGCCCAGCGACGATTCCTTTTACACGGCCGCTTTCGATAATCAGGTCGTCGACTCTACTTTCGGTAATGAGCGAGGCTCCCGCTTTTTCCGCTTGTTCGGCTAGCCATTTGTCGAACTTTGCCCGCTTCGCGGTGAAACTGCCTTCCGGGTTCTTGGATTCGAATTCGATGGAGAACGCGTTATCAGGAGTCATGAATGTGATGCCCTCCTTTCGGACAAAGCGTTCGATGGGGGCATCTTTCCACGAGTCTCCTACGAGTTTCTTGAGGGCGTACGAGTATATTCTTCCTCCAAAGACGTTCTTCGATCCGGGAAAAGTCCCTCGTTCGACGAGTAGAACCTGAACTCCCTCTCTCGCAAGGGTAAGTGCTGCTGCGCTTCCAGCCGGGCCTGCTCCAACTACAGCGACTTCGAAGCGTTCAAGTGACATTGTTGCTGCCTCGAGGTTACGCAGAAGCTTATTTCTGTTTGAGTCTATGTCCTGAGTCGTGACACTCTGGGCGGTTCTGTTAGGAAACTAGTAACTGGGCAGGTAGCAATCGGCTACTTGAATAAGAGTCCACTAATGATCTCTCTCCTTTTCCCATCTATGCCGCAGAATCTCCTGGATTAGCTCCACAGCCCGCTTGATCTGCCTTTGCATAGCCATTGGATCATATCCTACGGGAGGTTTCGTATCCAGATATCGTCTGTACATATCAAAGTCTAGGAACTTCTTGCTGGTCTCGAAGATGTTCATCAGTGCCGGGCTATCCATGGTCTCCAAGTCTGAACGGCGGCAATGGTAGAAACCATTCTCTCGTGCGAAAGTAATTTTTTCATTTCCGAACGAATCATTGTAAACATCTTCCCAGAGGTTTCGATCCACCTCACTCTCCTCAACAACTCCCTTCGCTATCTTTGACTGGTACACCTCGAATAGTTGGTTCGCCTGAGGCTCAGGAATCTCGAGAGCCTTAGAGACTTCCTGAAAGGACAATCCTTTCTTTCTTAGGTAATAGCAGGCTTCTTCGAGATACGGCAATGCATCCGTATCCACGTCAGTCAATCCAACCATTCCCGGAATGAGGTCGAGGAGGTTCACATGGATAATAAGTTGAACTCGACTGAATTCAGATTATCAGAAGGTGGGGTCTGCCGCTGCAAAAGTCATGCGGCCATTTTGGGCAGACTGCTCTTGAAGTATCTTCGACATTTCCGACATTGTAGCCTGCCTTCCGAGATGGGTCTGAGAGGTGTCTCACAGAAAGGGCACACGTCGAGCCTAGCCAAATTGCTAGGTCCCTCAAGGTCCTCCAATTTGGATTTGGAACCGAGCCGGGCGGTTAGGGATTCAGAGTCCCTCCTCGCATAGAATACCAAGATGACAACGGCGACGATCGCCACCGAAACTCCGATGGTTATTTCTGGCCAAATAGCTGCCCAGACATTTGACACATACGTTTGCATGAAAGGATTGTGAGTATACTCTAGATACAGCCAAACGGCAAGCAGTAGGTTAGCGGCTGACTGAACCACCAGCAAAGGACCGTACCTTGAGCCGAGCAATGCGGGTAGTCTTGTCGATCTCATCTTTGATTGTCCCAGAATTGAGTACGGTACCCAGAGACATTCTGCTAGTTCTGAAAAATAAGCCTACCTGAAAAATGGAGTCTCCACTTGAGAGTTACTGTGGACGAACTCGTTACGTGACATCGAAAGGGAAGTCTTTCCCGGGCTTGTTGTGTAAGTTAGCGATAAGCCTCGTATTCGGAGCCCAGCAGACTCACGGCTATCTTCTGGACCATTATCTCGTCCGTGCCCTCGTAAATCCTGCAAACCCTAGTATCCACCAAGTGCCTTGGAGCCCTCGTTTCGAAGCTGTAGCCGCTGGAGCCAAGTATCTGCACTGTCCGGTCTGCCGCATCGAATGAAGCGTTTGATGCGAAGTACTTCGCCTTGGCAATCATCACGTCGGCGTAATCTCGCAAGTCCTTGTCTTCTGGATCTGAGTCGCTCTTCTGTTTCAGAAGCGCTGCCTTGTACACCAAGTTCTTCGATGCTTCTAGATTCGTTGACATTTCCCCAATATGTCGCTGTATTAGCTGGTGTTTTGCTATCGGTTTTCCATGTTGGATTCGCTGTTTGGCGAACGCGACCGCCTCATTGATGCAGTCCTCAATTACTCCTAAGCAACCCGCGGCTACGCTCAGCCGCCCGCTCATCAGTCCCGAATAAGCGATACTCAACCCTTTACCTGTAGGTCCCATTAGGTTCTCTTTCGGAACCTTGCAATTGTCCAAGAATATGGAACCAGTGTCTGACGTTGGCATCCCGAGCTTGTGTTTTTGTTGCTGGCTGGAATATCCTTCAAAGCCTTTCTCGACAATAAACGCGCACATTCCTTCCCGCTTACCCTTCGGATAAGCAAAAATGACAGCCACATCCGCGATGCTACCGTTTGAAATCCAGGCCTTAGTACCATTCAAAACGAAATAGTCCCCCCTATCCTCAAACGTCGTGCGAAGGGACGTAGGGTCGCTGCCCGCAGTCGGCTCCGTGAGCCCGAAACACATCGTCTTCTCCCCTCGGGTAGCAGGGGGAAGGTAGCGCTGCTTTTGCTCCTCGCTAGCCCACTTCTGTATCGTTACCTGTCCAAGAGAAACATGGCCCGAGAGGAACGTTCGTACTCCAGTTCCCTCTTGGCCAATCCTTTCCAGAGCCAGAGCATAGGTTAGAACGTCTGCACCTTGGCCTTCGCCGTATCGCCTTGATATCGGCAATCCAAGAAGCTGTGCCTTTCTGAATATTGGAGCTAGGTGTTCATTGAATCTTCCTGCCAGGTAGGCTTCGTCTTCCAATGGACGAAGTTCTCTACACGCTCGATCAACTTCATCTAGCACAAACCTTTGCTCATCGGACACCTCAAAATTCATACGTGAAAGATCTGCGAAACCAGAATCAACAACAGTCTTCATGGGACGATTCCACTCTATCTAGACTCTCTAGCTCCACGTTTTCTGGAAAAGTTATATCATTGGGTTCTTAGCCATTTGCCCGAGGCCAATAGTTGCCTATTCAAGTTGAGGAAGAAGACATTCCCTTCTTCGCTGAAGTAATAGCGGGCGGACGAATCACCATACCAGAAGAGATAAGAAAAATCTTCGGCGTGAAAGACGGAGACCACGTTATGTGTCGCGTGAGGCTCGTAAAGAGGGCCGAAGACGTAAAGTAGGAACTACATCTCCCAATTTCGCCCTTCTGTTCTGACAATCTTAAATAACCTCAAAGCACTCGATCCATTCTGGCACCCCAGTTGACACTGGACGTCTCCGATCCAACCGAGGTCGTAGACGGCTTTCGAAACAAGTCAATTCTCGTCATTGGGGACCTCATTGTCGACCGGTATGTTCACTCTCAAGGTCGAAAGCTCTCTCGAGAAGCCCCCGTGCCAGTGGCCGACTTCATCTCCGAGGAGCTTCTTCTCGGAGGAGCCACCAACCTCACTAACAATCTCGTCGCCTTAGGCGCAAAGGTCAAGGTGCTAGGGGTGGTTGGAAAGGATGAGGCTGGACGCTGGATTGAAGAGGAGCTGCGCCGAAAAGGAGTAGACGTCTCGGGGATCGTGGTTAACGATAGGCCGACCAGCCTAAAGACCCGGTTTATCCTTAACCATAGACAGTACCTTCGAATCGACAAAGAGTACCGGTCTGATGTGGAGCCTCACATTACGAGGCAGTTTCTGCAACCCCTGAAGGAGTTGGTCAGCGGGGCCGACGGCGTCGTATTCTCCGACTATGACAAGGGGGTGATAACGCCCGAGCTGATAAGCAACGTCGTAGAGGAATGCCGCGTACAGAACAAGAAGGTCTTGGCCCAGCCGAAAGTGCGCCACTATCTAGACTACATCGGCGTCACAATGGTCAAGTCCAATGCGCGTGAAGGAAGTATTGCAACCGGGGTCTCGATGGTGAACGACACCTCGCTCCGAAACATGGGTCACAATCTGATGACCCGGCTAGAATGTGAGAGTCTTCTTCTAACCCGGAGCGAGCATGGAATGATCCTGTTCGAGAAGAAGAACATCACCAGCTTCCCGCCATTCAAGGGTCCCAAGCCAGGATTCAACGCCGTCGGCGTACGGGACTGCCAGACAGCGGTCCTCGCAATGTCCATGGCCGCTGGAGCCTCCGTCCGAGAGGCCGTTCTACTCGCGGGTCTGGCCGCTGCCCAGCAGGAAGACAAAATCGGTACTGTTGTAGTGGATCTGAACGATCTTCGATCTCAAGCTAGCACAACACTGGAGCTTGCAGAACATGTAGTTCAGGTCCCGGTCCACTAGTAATGGAACAGGCCCAAATCCCCACTGGCATGCTCCTTCAGAAAGCAGTCAAGATCAGAACCCACATTCTAGAGATGCTCGCGGAGGCCAAGTCTGGCCATCCCGGAGGAAGCCTCTCAGCCGTCGAGATCCTAGTCTCACTATACTTCTACAAGATGCGACACGATCCCAAACGTCCCGACTGGCCTGACAGAGACAGGTTCGTTCTCTCCAAAGGTCACGCTGCTCCAGTCCTGTTCGCCACTCTCGCAGAGGCAGGATACATTCCCGTCAACGAGCTGAAGACGTTACGCAAACTAAACAGCAGATTACAAGGTCATCCTGACCATCGGGTGCCGGGAGTCGAATTCCCAGGCGGCTCTCTCGGAATCGGATTGTCGGCCGCCATCGGTATGGCGCTTGCTGGCAAGATCGACAAGAAGAACTATCGAGTCTACGCGTTGCTGGGAGATGGGGAGTTGGACGAGGGCGAGACATGGGAGGCGGCCATGGCAGCTCCGAAATTCAAACTGGGCAATCTTACGGCTATCATCGACCGAAATGGGATACAGCAGGACGGTCTAACTGAACAGATCATGCCGATGGAGCCTCTAGCATACAAATGGAAGGCCTTCAACTGGCACGTCCTTGAGGTTGACGGATTCGATCTCCGTCAGATAATCGAGGCGTTAGAAAAGGCAGAGAATATGCGCAACCGGCCCACCGTTATCATAGCGCACACAGTCAAAGGGAAGGGGGTCTCTTTCATGGAGTGGGACCCGGCTTATCATGGAAAAGCTCCGGACAAGGACACTGTGAAGAAACTGGTCGAGTCTATGAGGAATCAATGATGAACATCGAATTATCCTATCCTTCAATAGTCAAGGAATGCATGGACTAATGCTCGTCCAAATGAGCTCGATGCGCGACGCCCTCGCCGAGGCGCTTCTCGAACTCGGAGCAAAGGACCCTAGAATAGTCGTGCTTGGAGCAGACACCTCAGTTTCGATAAAGACCAGCCTCTTTGCAGATCGATACCCTGACCGGTTCTTCAACATCGGAATCGCGGAGGCTA
>Ga0209236_1000243_pt1 | contig 29833 bp, 24 predicted proteins | sample GraSoi013_1_40cm_FD_185819 | JGI IMG/M metagenome (GOLD analysis project Ga0209236, IMG submission 185819) | Grasslands soil microbial communities from the Angelo Coastal Reserve, California, USA - Sample 09_27_2013_1_40cm (SPAdes) (version 2) | ecosystem: Environmental > Terrestrial > Soil >... | reverse complement strand
TGTCGCCCCCATCGAACGAGACGATCGCCCCCTGGTCGTAGCCCATGAGCATGCGCTTGCCATTGGTGGGGTCGATCCACATCACCTGCGGATCGTCGCCGCTGGGCGGGCCCCCCTTGAATCCGGCGAAGCTGTTGCCGCCGTCGGTGGACTTGTAGGCCGTCTGATGGAACGTGTAGACGACGTCGGGATTCTTCGAGTCGACGTACACGCCGCAGTTATAGCCGCCCTGAGCGTTGGCGATGCGTTTATCGTCTGCGGCCATATGGCGCCATGATGTGCCGCCATCGTCGGAGCGATACAGTCCGAAGTTGCCGATGAGATAGACGCGCTGGGCGTTGGTGCCGATCGCGACCGCGATGGACGTGCGACCGGCGAGAGGTGGGAGCCCGCCACCGAGGATCTCGTGCCACGTGAGGCCGCCGTCCGACGATTTGTAGAGAGGCGTGCGCATGCGCGCCGTGTCCGGTACGGGCAAGCTGGCTCCTGGCGCGCCGTAGTGGAACATGGCAGCGGCGAAGATGACGTCGGGCGCATCTGCCGCCTGCGCGAGGGTCGCGACGCCAGTTTGGTCGTCCACGTACAGTGTCTTGGTCCAGATGGCTCCGCCGTCGGTGGAGCGAAAGACGCCACGCGCGTCGCTCAGCGCCCGGAATTGCCCCAGTGCGGCGACCAGGACGATGTTCGGATCGTGCGGGTCCACGAGGATGGCCGGGATCTGCTCCGTGCCCTCGAGGCCTATGTGACGCCAGGTGCGTCCGGCATCGGAGGATTTATACATTCCGTCGCCCAGCCCGTCGAAGAAGGACTTTACGTCGCCTGTGCCGACGTAAATCACGTTGGGGTCCGACGGTGCCACCTCGATGGCGCCGATGGACGAAACGGTCCGAATAGAATCGAAGACGGGAAACCACGTTTCTCCCGCGCTGGTCGTTTTCCAGACGCCGCCCGCTGGCGTGCCGGCGTAGAACACGCCCGGCTGACCTATGGCGCCCGAAACGGCGGAGATCCTCCCGCCGCGGAAGGGGCCGACGTTGCGCCAAACCAGTGCGGACAGGAGATGGGGATCGAGGGACTGCGCCGGGAGCGGAGTGGCCGCGAGCGGGACAGCGCAGAGCACCAGCAGGGATGGTGCGCGCATCCTGGAGTCCGATGAGAGAGATTAGGCCAATGTACACTCGCTCGAAACAAAGGATTAGTGCTCGATGATTGGCTTCCTGGCCTACGCGATCCTTAGCCGGCTGGCGTACGTCCTGTACGTGGGTTTTGCGCTGCGGCGCGAAGAGCTCTACGGACCGTCCGGAAATTTCCGCCGGTTTCGGCGCCGAGCGGCGTTCGTCATGAGCAACGACGCCGTCGCGTTCGTGGCCCTCTGTGTTGCGACGCGAAACACGCTACGCCTTCCCATGCCCCTCGCCGCATCCATCGCGCTCGGAGCGGCGCTCGCGATCATCGGTCTCGGCACGAAGCTCTGGGCGGCGCGGACACTCGGCAGCGACGCGTACTACTGGCAGAATTTCTTCGAGCCGGAGTTGGCGGGCGAACCGGTATCGAATGGCCCCTACCGCTTCGTGTCGAACCCGATGTACACGATCGGCTACTTGCAAACATACGGACTCGCGCTGCTGCTGCGCTCGCTTCCCGGTCTGTTCGCGTCCGCGTTCGCCCAGGCTGCGATCCTCACTTTCTATCTCGTCGTCGAGAAGCCGCATTTCGAGCGCCTGCACCGCTCTAGCTGATTCTCCATCCGCACGGTCTATTCAGCCTCGCTTGACGATTTTCGCCATCGGCGGTAGCACTAGCTCCACGCTCACTCCCTGAAGGGGCATGAATATGCGACGTGTTGAGAGTTTACTCGTTGCGGTTCTGTCAGTGCTGCCGTCTGTCGCGTTGGCGCAGGGTGGATCGATCCGCGGGCGTGTGGTGGACGCCACCAACGCGCCGCTGCCGCGCGCCACGATCTCCGCTGAAGCCGTCGGCCTGCGCGCCACGAGCGACGAGCAGGGGCGCTATGAGATTCGCGGGGTGTCGGCCGGCACATACACCCTGCGCGTGCGCCTGCTCGGCTATGTGCCGCAGTCGGTGAAAGTGACGGTTGGGCAGGCACCGGTGACGCAGGACTTCACGCTCGCCGCCCAGGCTATCAGTCTCTCACCCGTCGACGTGGTCGTCGGATCGCGCGCGCGGCACACCGCTGCGGAGCAGCTCGCTGTTCCCGTGGACGTGTTCTCGGCGGAGGACATCGCGCAGCAGGGCACTAACGAAACGAGTCAGATCCTGCAGTCGCTGGCCCCGTCGGTGAATTTCCCGCGGCAGAGCGTGACCGACGCCAACGACATCGTGCGGCCCTTCACGCTCCGCGGGTTGAGTCCCGATCACACGCTGGTGCTCGTGAACGGCTGGCGTCGCCATCAGATGGCGGTGCTCAACACGTTCGCGTACGGCATGGGTGCCGGCTCGAGCGGGGTGGACCTCAATGCGCTGCCGGGGGGGGCGATCGATCGCATCGAGGTGCTGCGTGATGGGGCGTCCGCGCAGTACGGCTCTGACGCCATCGCCGGCGTCGTCAACGTGGTTCTGAAGGAGGGTGGTTTTGTACCGTTCCTCAACCTGGACGCCGGTCAGTACAACACGAAGGGGTATCCGGTCGACGGGACGACCGGGGACCTGAATGGTGGATTCGGCGTTCAACTCGGTCGCGGCTCGCTCGCGGTGTTCGGAGAGTATCTGCATCGCGACAAGACGAACCGCGCCTGGCCCGATTCGTTCCTGGTGGACCGGAGCGGCCTCAACGACCTGATCGATCCGAACACCGGTCGCATCATCAAGAAACGGAACGCGCTCCCGCAGCCGAACTATCACTGGGGCGACGGACTCGAGCAGGACGCGATGACCTTCGCGAACTTCCGGATGCCGCTCAATCCGGGCGGAACGAGCGAGCTGTACGCGTTCGGCGGCTACAGCCATCGCGCCGGCACCGGGAATGGGTTCTGGCGCTACTTCGACAGCAACAAGAACTGGCCGCAGTTCTATCCGCAGGGATTCCTGCCGCAATTCAGGCCCGACGTGGCCGACTACTCGGGGGTCGCGGGGTTCCGCGCCAATGTGAGCGGCTGGTCGCTCGATTTGGGCGGCTCGTACGGCGGCAACCGGTTCGATTACGATCTGGAGCATACGAACAATCCGTCGCTCGGCCCCTGCCTCGTCACCGCCTGTGCCCCGGGGCCAGACGGTATCCTCGGGACGCCGGATGATCCCGGTATTCCGAATCAGCTCTCATTCTTCGCGGGACGCCTGCAGCGTACCGAAGGCATCGTGGCGCTGAACCTGGCCAAACCGGTGAGCCTCGGGTCGACGCCGGTGAACGTCGCGCTCGGTGCGGCATACCGACGCGAGAGTTTCAAGATCGAAGCGGGCGATAAAGCGTCCTGGATCAACGGCGGCCATCTCGCGCAGGACAGCGCCGGCGCCGACGGCATCTGGGGCACGACGGACGACGATAGTCTGCCGGCACCGGCAGGGTCGTCCGTATTCCCGGGCTTTGCTCCGTCGGATGCCAGCGACCACAGTCGCACGAACGTGGGCGCGTATGTGGACATTGAAAGCCAGCTCACCAAGCAGTTTCTCGCGAACGTGGCCGGGCGGTTCGAGCATTACAGCGACTTCGGGCAACGCCTCACCGGCAAGCTGGCGCTCCGCTATCAGCCGATTCAACGGTTCGCCGTGCGCGCGGCGGCGAGCACGGGGTTCCGGGCGCCCGGACTCGCGCAGAGCTACTTCAGCCACACGACGACAAACGTCATCGGGGGACAGTTCATTCAGGTCGGCAATTTCCCGGTGGACAATCGCGCCTCGCGCATCTTCGGCGCCAAGCCGCTCAAGGAGGAAACATCCGTCAACCTGAGCGCGGGCTTCGCGTACACGCCGCGGGATAACATCACGTTCACGGTCGACTATTTCCGCATCACGATCGACAACCGGATTCTGCTCGGCGCGACTTTCGGCGACACGGTGTCGCAGCGCATCCTCACCGATTCCGGCTTTTCCAGCATCGGTGCGGTGCAGTTCTTCACGAACGGCCTCGACACGCGCACGAACGGCGTGGACGTGACCGGGGACTTCCAACTCCCCGCCGGCCAGGGCACGCTGGATCTGAACGCCGCCGTCAACTACACGAAGAACCGGATCACGCGCGTCGATCCGTTGCCGAAGATTCTGCAGGGGACCGCAACCGACCTCACCAGCATCCTCGATCTCGTGACGAAGGTGGGCATCGAAGAGGAGCGTCCTGATTGGCGTGGCACGTTGACGGCGCAGTACACGATCGGCCGGGTGCACGGACTGGGCCGCCTGTCCTACTACGGCGGCTTCGCCTCGGCGCAGCCCAGCTTCACGGATCGCGAGACCTACGGCGGCAAGACGCTGTTCGATGCCGAGATCGGCTATCATTTCAGCGACGTGAATCTCTCGATCGGCGCGAGAAACTTGTTCGACGTCTATCCGGACAAGCCGAAGCTCGAGTTCAACAACAACGACAACACATTCCCCTGGGCCGCGGCCTCGCCCTTCGGATACAACGGCCGTTATTTGTATGCTCGGGCGGAAATGCGCTTACTGCAGTAAGACTCAGCAGAATGGAGGAATCGTGAATCGGTATCTCGGTGCGTGCCTCGTCGCCGCTGGCGTGCTGCTCGGCGTGACGACGACCGTCTACGCGCAACAGCGCACAGTGAGCGGACGGGTATCCAACGCGGTGAATGAAGAGCCGGTCACGGGGGCCACGGTCTCCCTTGTCGGCGGCGCCAACGCCGCCGTGACCGACGCCAAAGGACAATTTTCCCTCTCGGCGCCCGAGGGCGCGCAGACGCTGGTCGTGCGCGCGATCGGATACAAGCGGCGTCAGGTGCCGGTGGGCCCGGAGCAAGCCTCGATCGCCATTCGTCTCGATCAAGACATCTTCAACCTCGAGGCGGTGGTCGTGACCGGACAGGCCACGAGCATCGAACAGCGGAACCTGCCGCAGGCCGTCACGGTGGTGAACGCGCAGGAGCTCCAGCGCGCGCCCGCCTCGACGATTGAAAGCGCGCTGCAGGGCAAGATTCCTGGCGCGCAGATCGAGGGGAACTCCGGAGCCCCGGGCGGCGGTGCGCAGATCAGTCTGCGCGGCGTCAGCACCATCAATGGCGGCGTCGACCCGTTACTCGTGGTCGACGGCATCGTCATCAGCAACCGCGCCATTGGCAACAACATGAACGCGATCAGTTTGGCGGCCGCCGGTGGCAATGCGTCCAACCAGGACAACCCGGTGAACCGCATCGCGGACCTGAATCCCGCGGACGTCGAGAACGTCGAGATGTTGAAGGGCGCGGCGGCGGCGGCGATCTACGGCTCGCAAGCCTCGAACGGCGTGATCGTCATCACCACGCGCCGTGGCTCGGCGGGCGCGCCGCGGTTCCATATCACGCAGCGGTTCGGCGAGTTCCGCGTTTCCAATTTCATGACGTCGCGGGTCTTCAAGGATTCCGCCGAGGCGGTCACGGTGTACACCGACTCCACACTGGTCGGTCAGTTGTGCAATCTGCCGAACAAGGCGTGCCCGAATTACGACAACATCGGGTTGCTGTGGGACCGGCATCCGCTTTCGACTGAAACCGACGCGAGCATCTCGGGCGGAACGGATCAGACGCGCTATTTCGTTTCGGGTCTCGTCAAGCGCGACGGCGGCATCGCACCCAACACGGGCTACGACAAGCAATCGGTGCGCGCCAACCTCGATCAGGTGCTGAGCTCGCGCTGGGGACTCCAACTGAACAGCCAGGTCATTCACAGCTTCTCCCAGCGCGGCATCTCGAACAACGACAACTCGGGGACGAGCCCCTATCTCGTGTTCCCGTTGACGCCCAGCTTCGTCGATCTGCGCGAGAAGAACGGCGTCTTCCCCCGCAATCCATTCGAACGGTCGAACCCGCTCCAGACCTACGCGCTGCTGCGCAACGACGAAGACGTGTGGCGGGCGCTCGGCTCGGCGAAGCTCTCCTGGGGCGCAGTGGCCAGCGAGCATCAGAGCCTGCGGTTCAGCGCGACCGGCGGCCTCGACTATTACCAGCAGCAGAATGACATCTATTCGCCGCCCGAGCTGCAGTTTGAGCCCAACGATGGCCAACCCGGGACGGTCGTGCTGGGCAAAGCGTCCAACCTCAACCTGAACCTGCTCGTGAGCGGCGTGCACACCCTGACCACCTCGTCGGGTACGCAGGCCACGACGTCGCTCGGCGTTCAGTACGTCGACCAGAACTTCAACTTCACGAACATCGTGGGGCGCAACTTGCCGCCGGGGCAGCAAAACGTCGACAAGGCGACGAGCATCAACATCAATCAGGATGAGCAACCGCAGCGCGACGTCGGTCTATTCGCGCAGGAAGAGGTCTTGCTGATGGATCAGCGCGCGAATGTGACGCTCGGCATCCGCGCCGATCGGTCCAGCGTGAACGGTGATCCGAACAAGTATTTCTTCTATCCCAAGGCGGCGGTCGCGTACCGGCTGACCGACCTCGGCGGCAACTCAGCCAACGAGTTGAAGCTGCGCGTCGCGCTCGGACAGACGGGCAACCCCCCGGTCTTCGGCAACAAGTACGTGAACAGCGCCACCGCCACGATTGGCGGTCTCTTCGGCACGTTTGTCCCTGTTCTCGCCGGGGATCCCGGCATCCGACCGGAACGCCAGACGGAATTGGAAGGGGGCGTCGACGGCACGCTTCTGAACGGGCGCCTCCAGGCCTCGGTCACCTTGTACAATCGCAGCATCAGCGACCTCCTGCTGGTGCAGACGCTCGCGCCGTCGATGGGTCAGGGGCAGCGGGTGTTCAACGGCGGCAAGCTGCGCAACCGCGGCATCGAAATCGGTGCCGGCTATTCGATCGCGCAGCGTCCGGACCTCAGCTGGATCGTCCACTCGACCTTCTCTGAGAACCGGAGCCTGGTCGTCGAGCTTCCCGTGCCGGCGTTCCTGACGGGCGGTTTCGGCACGGCATTGGGGGCTTACGAGATTCAGCAGGGCAAGTCGGCCACCCAAATCGTCGGTCAGGAGGGCGTCGTGGGCGACGGGGAGCCGAGGTTCCGGATGTCGTTCTCGTCGGATCTCGACTATCACCGCGTGAGCCTCGGGATGACGTGGGACTGGAAGCATGGCGGCGACGTCATCAATCTGACGGACCTGCTGTTCGACCTGTTTGGCAACAGCTCCGACTACAACACGGGGGGCAAGCAACGCGCGAACGCGTTCTTGGGCGGGAAGACACAGCCCTACGTGCAGGACGCGTCGTACCTGAAACTGCGCGAGCTGTCCTTGTCTTATCGGTTGCCCGCGCGGGTCACGTCGCAGCTCTTCGGCTCGCGGGTCACGGACGCGCGGCTATCGCTGTCGGGACGGAACGTCCTCCGGTTCACGAAGTTTCATGGCAACGATCCGGAGGTCTCGAATTTCGGGAACCAGGCGATTGCGCGAAACATCGACGTAGCGCCATTCCCGCCGAGTCGCAGCATGTTCGTCTCCGTTGACTTCGACTTCTGAGCGAGGGCACACGACCATGAAACGCATTGGCTTGATTCTCACGGTCGCGGCACTCGTCATCGGAGTGGGTGCCTGCGACTTCAACATCAGCGATCCGAATAATCCGCCGCAAATCGGACCGAATCCATCGCAGCCGGTGGTGGCGGCGGCGGTGGCCGGCATCATCATCGCGGCGCGTTCCAATGCCGCCGGTTGGAACCTGGATGCCGGCATCCTGGGGCGTGAGGCGTTCCGGTTCGACGGCTCAGACCCGCGCTTCATCACCGAGCTGCTCCAGGGCCCGCTGGATCCCGGGAGTGGCGCATTCGGCGGCAATTTCTGGTCCCAGCACTATGCCGCGATTCGCAGCACCAACAACCTGCTGAACGTGATCGGGACCGCTTCCGCCCTGTCGGCGCAGGAGCAGAATGCCACGCGCGGCTTCGCGGAGACGATGCAGGCGTATTCGTTCCTCATGGTGCTGATGGCACGCAACCAGGATTCGATTCCCATCGCGGTCAACGTGCCCGTGACGGCCGCACCCGCGCCGTTCGTCACCAACGATTCGGCGTATACCTTCGTCTCGGCGCTGCTCGACTCGGCCAACGCGCATCTCGCGGCGGCGTCGGCCGCGTTCCCGTTCAGCCTGCCGTCCGGATTCACCGGCTTCACCACGCCCACCACGTTCCAGAGGTTCAACCGGGCGCTGAAGGCGCGGGTGGAGGTGTATCGCGGCAGCCGGGGATGCGCGGCCTGCTACACGGCCGCACTCACCGCGCTGGCGGCATCGTTCATCGATACCAGCGCCACCGCGGATCTCAATGCGGGCGTGTTCTTCAACTACAGCACCAACTCCGGCGACGCCGCCAATCCGCTGTTCCAGAATCCGCAGACGGGCGAGAACTTCGTCCATCCGTCGATCCGCGACAGCGTGGAGACGAAGCCCGGCGGTGGGAACGACAATCGCTACACGGCGAAGGTCATCGGTCGTCCGCAAGTCTCCGCGGGGGTGCCGCCACTGTCGTCGGATCTGGGATGGATTCGCTATAACACCGCATCCTCACCGGTCCCGATCATCCGCAACGAAGAATTGATTCTGCTGCGCGCCGAGGCCAACAACGCGGCGCCGAATGCCGTGGCGGCCGCTGCAGACGTGAACTACATCCGCGTGCATTCAGGCGGTCTGGCCGTAGATGGGACCCTCGTCGGAGGGACCCAAGCACATATCCTCAGTGCGATTCTGAGAGAGCGAAAGTACTCGTTGCTCTATGAAGGGCACCGCTGGGTCGATATGCGCCGCACGGGTCGTCTCGCGCAAATCATCATCGATCGTCCAAGCGTCGATAAGGTCTTCCCGACGCTGCCGATTCCGCAGAGCGAGGTGCTCGCGCGGAAATAGACGATCGCCGGAAAAAGAGAACCGCCGGGCGGCAGCTGCCTCCCGGCGGTTTTTTTGGCTGGATACGGCGTTACATCCTGGCGCCCATCCCTGCGCCCGCGCCCATTCCCGCGCCCATCCCCGCGCCTTCCATATAGAACTTGGCGCCGACCGCTGCAGCCAGTGGGAATTCTACGAGCATCACGGCCGTTGAAATGACTGTGAGATTGTGCGGCATCAGTCCCATCGGCCACATGAACGCGGCGTTCACGAGGCCACCGAGGAACCAGGCGGCCAACCCCGCCTTCACCGCCGTTGCCGGACCCGCGCCGTAACGCGGCCGAATGGCGGCATACAACCACACCAGGAACACGCCGACGACGAAATCGAGGAATACGAACCAAAGGATCGTGTTGCCAGCGATAGGCGGTTTACCCAACGCCTGCATCGCCGCCGCCATCTGCGCCTTGAGGACGACGCCGTAGAGCACATAGTCGACGATGTTCAGCACGACCCCGGCAATCAGGCCGCCGATCAGCACCTTCTGCATGTTGATCTTGCCCATCGGAGCACCCCCGCAAACAAGAGAGGACAGCCTGTGGCCCGACCCCCCGACCCCCCGACCCTAGATCACCGCCGCCACGCTAGGGAATTGGACGGCAATCGTCAAGTCACGGCACCATCAAGACGGCGACCAGCCCCCCCATTCCATCGGACACCACCGCGACACCACCGGGCACAACCCACTCTTTTCCATCGACTACCAGATTGAAATAGTAGGTGCCCGGCTGCAGCAACAGCGCGGCCTCCCAGATGTCTCCGCCGAGGCCGTGAATATCGACCGGGGTCCACGCATTCCAGCTCCCCGCGATCGCAACCGATTGCGCGCCGCTCATTCGGAAACGCACGACGAGAGAATCGCCGCGATGCTGCGCGACAAGCGGTTGGAGAAGCGGTGCCGCCGACACGGAGGAGCTGGCGCCCGGTGAGGAAAGCGCGCGGCGCGTCGTATAAAACCGTACGCCGCCGCCGACGAAGCCTGCGCGCGGAAGTCCCTGAAACGGATCGCGCAGATAGTTGCCGCCTGACGCTTCCACCGCGATCGCTGGAGTGACGAAGTACTGCAGCGAAGCGCTCGCCGCGCCCGTCGAGGCGTATGTGGCACTCACGCGCGCGCTGAGCCACAGCGATGCGAGCAGACGCGGTTTCTCCATGGTCGCGCCGCCCACGAGATCGGTGTACCACGACCCGCAAAACTGCGTGCCTTCGACTGTCAGCGAGAGTTGAGCAGGCGACGCGACCGGCTGCCACCAACCGCGCGCGCGCAGACGCAGCGCGCCGACACCGGGCGCGCCCTGGATGACCCCCGTCGCCCAACCGGCGCCGAGCGCGATGCCACCGTGTTTCGCGGTCCACAACGTTTCGAGCAGCGCCGTTCCCGACCCTGCGGCGACTCCGTCAGAGCGCGTGCTGAAAGCGATGGATGCGCTGCCCGCCACGCGCACGACGGCGGGAGGGGTGGGAATCGCTGCCCACAGGTCTCCGCGACCTTGACCGGCCCAGACCCCGCCAGCGAGCAGCGATGCCGCACCACCGGCCGCTACATAAGAGGAAGGAGAGAGGCGCTGAACGGCCGGAGACGCCGTGAAGGAGCTGAAACTCGAGCCGCCGGCGTAACGAACGATGCCCGTCCCAATCCCGAGCGAAGCCTGTGTTCGCGCGGAGTCAGGAAGGGTGAAGAGTGCAAGCGCCGGGAGAAAAAAAACCGGTCCCAACTTCATGGGACCGGTAAGATACAGCGGGACAGACGATCTCAGTTATGGGCGACGGCCATGTCCGGCATTATCGGGCCGATGCGATGGCGACGCTGGTGTGGCCGGGGTCGCCGGGGTAGCAGGCGTCGCATGGGTCGCGGGACCGCCCCCGTCGGGATGCGGCGTGGCAGGGGTCGCGCGGGTCGCACGGGTCGCGGGCGTGGCGGGCGTCACGGGTCGGTTGTCCAACCCGACCGCTTCACCGCGCACATGCGTGGCCCGGCGCGCCATATTCGCCGCCACCTTCGCCTTGGCGACGTCAGATGCGTGCTCGTTGGGAGCCGCCACCTTGGGCGTCTGGGCCGCGAGCAGCGCCGGAAGGGCGAGCGCGGGAACGAATGTAAACAGTCGCTTCAACATGCTACCTCCGTGGCATACGTACGTCTCGTAGAGCAAGCTCGGCACGCGCTAGCTCCGTGGCCATGGCGCGGAGCGAACGCAGGGGAGTACTGGACCCGACGAAACGCGCCGCCGCATACCAGAGTTGTGCAAACACGTCGCGGACGACGCGCTCCGCCAGATTCGAATCCATCAGGATGCCGTACGCCTGCGCGTACAACGAGCCGCGATGACGGCGCTCCAGCTCGACCAATGCGGTCGAGTCATGTTGCACCAGTCGCTCGATCAATTCACCATCCGGAACGAGGGGGGGTACCGGGGGTCTCGGCTCTAGCATCGCTGACATAGCGAGCTAAAGATTGCTGCGGGGTGGCGAAGGTAACGTTACCGGGCCAGCCCGGGGGTGCTCTTTAGCGGGGGCGGGGGGTACTGGTTGCGCGCTGAGACGGACGCGGGAGATGGCGACATCGTTCGGGCGGTGCTCGCGGGCGACCGCGAGCGTTACGCCGAGCTGGTGGACCGGTACCGAGACCGCTACGCCCGCTACGCCGCGCGAATGTTAGGCTCGACGGACGCCGCTGAGGATGCCGTGCAAGACGCCTTCGTGCGGGCCTTCGATCAGTTGGCGCAGTGTCAGGATCCGAACAAGTTTGTCGGTTGGTTCTTTCTCATTCTCCGCAACCGCTGTTTTGCGGAGCAGCGGCGCACCAGGACGACGGCGCCGTTGGAAGCAGCCGATGGCGTCGCGACGCAAGAGCGCGCAGACGAAGTCGCGGAAACCGTGGAACGGCGGCGCGCCCTGCAGCATGCGCTGCTCGACCTGACGCCCGAGCAGCGCGAGGTGTTTGTACTGAAGCACGTTGAGGGTCTGTCGTATCAAGAGATTGCTGAGCGGCTGAGCACGTCGGTGCCGTCGCTCAAAATGCGGATGCACCGCGCTTACGACAGATTGCGGGAGCAACTGCGGGAGCATACATGAACGAACGGGAATTTCATCCTGAGGTGAGGCGGCTCCTGGACGGCGAAATTACCATCGCCGACCTGCCGCTCGAGCTGCGCGTCGAGGGCGAGGAAGCCCTGCGGCTGCTCGCCGCTGTGGATCGCACTCCCGTCTCGTTGCCCGCCGTGACCTGGCGCGTGATGGCCGCGCTCGAGCGCCGGAGACAGCGTGTGCGGTGGTCGTGGCTGCTGGTCCCGGCGCTCGCGATGGCCGCGGCGCTCGTGCTCTGGATCGTGCGACCGTCCGCGGTGGGCCCGAGTGCGGCCGGTAACGTCGTCACGGTGCGGTTCGTGCTGGTCGCGCCCGGAGCCCAGCACGTGAGTCTCGCCGGCACGTTCAACCATTGGGATCCGCGCGCCACACCGCTCGTGCGCTCCGGTGCGGGCGATTTATGGACCGCGACGCTGTCGCTTCCTCCGGGACAACATCAATACGCTTTTGTCGTGGACGGCACCCGTTGGGTGCCCGACCCCACCGCCCCCGCGGTCGACGACGGCTTCGGTCGTCGTAACAGCGTGCTCACATTGTGACGATGCGCTTCCCCTCGATTCTCACGCTCGCAGTTATCGCTGCCTCCCCGCTCGCCGGGCAACAGCGATTCACCGGGCGCATCGCGGCTGTCGTGGAGAGTCTCGGCGTTGCTGCCGCGGCGCGCGGTCTGCCCGTGGATCCCGTGATCGAGAAAGCAATAGAGGGAAGCGCGAAGGGCATTCCTGCCGAGCGCGTGACGGCGGCGCTGCGTGTGATCGTCGATCAGCTCGACACGGCAGCCGCGTCGTTGCGCGACGGGGGGATCAGCGGAGACACGATCGCGATCGCCGCCGGTGAATTCGCGATTACCGCCGGCTTGCGCGGTCGCGACATCACCGAGCTGGCTCGTACCGGCAGGCCTGCCGCCGATGTCACGGTCGGCTTGCGTGTCGCCGGAACGCTCGCGGCGCTCGGCGTACCGCGGCCTGAGAGCGTGAAATTGGTGAGCACGGAGTTGCGCTTGGGACGTCCGCCCGCCGATCTGCTCGCGTTACCCGGACGCGTGGAGACCGAGGTCGCGCGCGGCGCTACGCCGGCGCAGGCTGCCGCAGGCCTCACGCGTGCCGCTGCCGCACAGGCGGGAGGGCCGGGCGGGCCAGGGGGACCTGGGGGTCCACGTCACGGTCCGCCTCCGGGAAAGAGTGACGGGCCGCCTCCGCATCCGCCTCATCCTTAGCTACCGCGGAAATCCGTAGACAATCGAGAGCGTGACTGCATCCCCCGAGTAACTTGCTGATCCGGTAACCAACCCCCTAAGATTCCGTTCTTCCTATGATCATCGCCTCGAATTTGGGCTTCCCACCCCTCGGCGCCGCGCGCGAATTGAAGCGCGCTACCGAGGGATACTGGGCCGGTAAGCTCTCAGCGCAGCAATTACTTGCGACCGGAGCCGAGCTCCGGCGGCGCCACTGGGAATTGCAGCGCGCGATCGGTATCGATCGCATCCCCGCAAATGATTTCTCGTTTTATGACCGGATGCTCGACACGTGCGCGCTCGTGGGCGCGGTGCCGCCGCGGTACGGCTGGAAGGGGAATGAAGTCGACGCCGACACGTACTTCGCGATGGCGCGCGGGAGTCAAGGCAAAGGCCGCGACGTCACCGCGATGGAAATGACGAAATGGTTCGATACGAACTACCACTACATCGTGCCTGAGCTGGAGCGCGGCCAGTCGTTCCGGCTCGCTTCGAAAAAACCAGTCGCCGAGTTTCGTGAAGCGAAGGCGCTCGGCATCGATGCGACGCCCGTGCTCATCGGACCGATCACATTTCTGCTGCTCGCGAAGACGAAGGGCACGAGGTTTGACCGGCTTTCATTACTCGACGCGCTGCTGCCGGTATACGCCGAGGCATTGAGCGCGCTGGCCGCCGCGGGTGCGACCTGGATCCAGTTGGACGAGCCATGCCTCGCCCTGGACCGCAGCGAAGCGGAGCGCGCGGCCTACTTACACGCGTACAGTCATCTTGCCAAACGCGGCGACAAGACTCAGCTCCTGGTTGCGACGTACTTCGCGGGACTGGACGACAACGTTGCGACCGCGCTGGCGTTGCCCGTCCAGGGTCTGCACGTGGATCTCGTACGGGCACCGGATCAACTCGATCGCCTGCTGTCGGAATGGCCGAAGGGTCGCACGCTGTCGGCCGGCGTGATTGACGGCCGGAATGTGTGGCGCGCGAATCTCCAAGCGCAGCGTGCGCTGCTCGACCGCGCCATGAAGACGGTCGGTGACGATCGACTGTGGGTCGCCCCCTCGTGCTCGCTGCTGCACACGCCGCTCGATCTCGACCTCGAGACGAAACTCGATCCGGAGCTCAAGGGCTGGCTCGCCTTCGCGAAACAGAAGCTTCAGGAAGTCGTCTCGCTCGCGAAAGGCGATCGTGGCGCTGTGGAAGCCAGCAGCACGGCGGCGAAGTCGCGGCGGGCCTCGAAACGCATCAACGACGCGTCCGTGCAGCGCCGGGCAGCCGCCGTTTCTGAAAAAGACCGAGTGCGCCCCGCGCCATACGCCGTGCGCCGGAAGACACAAGTGGCCTTGCCACGTTATCCGACGACGACCATTGGCTCATTCCCGCAGACCGCGGAAGTGCGCGCGGCGCGACGGAAGCTGCACGATAGCCAGCTCACGGCAGAGGAATACGACGCTTTCATCGAGTCCCAAATCGGGAAGACCGTCGCGCTGCAGGAAGAGATCGGTCTCGATGTGCTCGTGCACGGCGAATTCGAGCGTAACGACATGGTCGAGTATTTCGGAGAGCAGCTCGCCGGCTTCGCGTTCACCGAGCACGGCTGGGTCCAATCGTACGGCACCCGCTACGTGAAGCCGCCGATCATCTTCGGTGACGTGTCACGGCCGAGTGCGATGACCGTGCGCTGGAGCCGGTACGCGCAGTCGCTCACGAAGCGACCGGTCAAAGGCATGCTCACCGGACCGGTCACGATTCTGCAGTGGTCCTTCGTACGCGACGACCAGCCGCGCGCCGAGACCGCGAAGCAGCTTGCGCTCGCGATCCGCGACGAGGTGTTGGACCTGGAAGCGGCGGGGATTCGCGTGATTCAGATTGATGAGCCGGCGCTGCGGGAAGGGCTGCCGCTGCGCCGCGCCGATTGGGCCGACTACCTCCAATGGGCGGTCGACGCGTTCCGGCTGGCGACCGCGGGGGTTCGGGACGCCACGCAAATCCACACGCACATGTGCTACAGCGAATTCAACGATGTGCTGCGCGTCATCGAGCGGATGGACGCCGACGTGATCTCGATCGAGAATGCCCGCTCTGGCTCCGAGCTGCTCCAGGGGTTCGAGCAGTACAAGTATCCCAACGAAATCGGTCCGGGCGTTTACGACATCCATTCGCCCCGCGTGCCGGCTACGTCGGAGATCACGGGCGCGCTCAAGAACATGGCGCGGGTCCTCGACGACACGCAGATCTGGGTGAACCCCGATTGCGGGCTCAAAACGCGAGGGTGGGACGAAACGCTCGCCGCGCTGCGGAATATGGTCGAAGCCGCGAAAGGCATGAGAGACGGGAAACGAGAGACGTGAAACGGGAAACGTGATGAGAACCAACGTGTCCCGTTTCCCCTGTCCCGTTTCACGAGTATAGTACTCCCATGCCCCCCGAAATCCGGATTACGGCTGAGCCGATCGACACTCACCGTTGCAAGTTCGTGGTGAGCGAGCCGGTACTGGCGGGTGGTGTGCGCCGCTTCGCCGGTGCGGACGACGCGAAGGGATCGCCGCTCGCTGAAGCGATATTTGCGATCCCCGGTCTCGACGCGAGCGAGCTCATCGTCTCGGGCAACATTGTGACCGTCGTGAAACAGTCGGCCGCTCCCTGGCAAGCGGTCGGGAAGTCCGTTGGCCTGGCGATCCGTGCGGCGATGGCAAGCGATCTTCCGCCCCTCTCGGCGCCGCCACGGCTCCCGAACGCCGTCAATGACGACGCGCTGTATGAGCAGGTGGCGAAAGTGTTCGAGGAGCAGGTCAATCCGATGGTCGCGCGTCATGGCGGCCGTGTGGAGCTGATCGACGTGCAGGATGCCGTCGTCATGCTCCGCATGGGCGGCGGCTGCCAGGGCTGCGGAATGGCGGATGTCACGCTGCGGCAGGGCATCGAGGGCCTGCTCGCTCAGGCGGCGCCGGAGGTGCGCGGCATCGTGGACATCACGGATCACACGTCGGGCGCGAACCCCTACTTCCAAGCCGCAAAGAAATAGCGCCTCGTCTACTGCTGCTGCTGCCGACAACGACCTACCGCACTGCGGCGTTCGTAGAGGCCGCGCGGCAGATGGGCGTGGAGTTGACCGTCGCCTCAGAGCGGCCCAGCGCGCTCGAACAGACGAACCCCGCAGGTCTTCTCACCCTCGATTTCGAGCAACCGGAGCGAGCCGCTGACGCAGTGCGCGCGTTCGCGGAGCAATACCCGATCAAGGGCGTGGTTGGCGTGGACGACGCAACAGCGGTGATCGCCGCCGCCATCGCAACCAAGCTCAAGATCAAAGGGAATCCGGTGCACGCGGCGATCGCGGCGAGTGATAAGTACCTGCAGCGCGAGCTGTTGGCCAAGGCCGGAGTTCCTGTCCCGCGCTTCATGTTGCGTAACCTCGATGAAGATCCTGCGACAATCGCGAAGTCGATCACGTATCCGTGCGTGCTAAAGCCGGCCCGCCTTTCGGCATCGCGTGGCGTCATTCGCGCCGACAACGCGCAGTCTTTTGTAGCGGCTCATGGCAGGCTACGCGCCATACTCGCTGATCCGGAAACCGCCGCGGCGTGCGGAGATCGAGCCCGGCAGTATCTCATCGAGGAGTTCATACCGGGCTACGAAGTCGCGCTCGAAGGCCTGGTGGTCAATCGCAGGCTCCATGTTTTGACGCTGTTCGATAAGCCCGACCCGCTCGATGGCCCGTTTTTCGAAGAGACGATCTACGTCACACCGTCACGCGTGCCCGCTGGATTGCAGGCAGCTATCAAGGACTGCGCCGATCGCGCCGTGCGAGCCCTCGGCATCATCGAGGGAGCAGTCCACGCAGAGTTGCGTTACAACGAGGGAGGGCCATGGCTGATCGAGCTCGCCGCCCGCCCGATCGGCGGCCGCTGCTCCGCCGTGCTTCGCTTCGGTGACAAGGGTGTGTCCCTCGAAGAGCTCATTCTGCGCCACGCGCTTGACATGCCGATTCCATCCCTGCAGCGGGAACGACTGGCGGCTGGCGTCATGATGATCCCGATTCCGGGGGCGGGCACGTTCCGTGAAGTGCGCGGTCTCGCGGAGGCAAAGGCAGTTCCGCTGATCGAAGACGTGCAGATCACGGCGCATCCAGGCGAGCGTCTTGTCCCGTTTCCGGAGGGATCGCGGTATCCGGGGTTCATCTTTGCGCGCGGTGAAACACCGCACGTCGTGGAGGCTGCACTACGGGAATCGTTCCAGCGGCTGACGTTCGTCCTCGAGTGAGCTGGCGCCGCGCGATCGGAGTAGTCCTGGTGCTCGCGGCAGCCTGGGAGGTCGGGCGGAGCCTGGGCCGGCTCGACGGCGTCGTCTTCACCGGCTACACGCAAGTTGGAGAAGTTGTCTTACAGGGCGGTGATCCGTACGGCCTTCCCATCAATACCTGGCCGCCGTTCTTCCTCTTTCTGGCCGCCGGTCTGGCCCTCTTGGCGCGGGTATCCCTGCCGATTGCTCTCCTCCTCTGGCAGCTCGGCAGCGTGGCCACCGTTTGGGGAAGCTGTCGACTGATGGCGCGTCTCGTCGGCGAGGAACCGGCACCGTTTACGTCGTCCGCCGTACTGGTGCCGGTAGTGATGACGGCGCGGCTACTTCAGGAGCATCTCCAACACACGCAGATCAATCTGTATGTCATCTTCCTCGTGCTGCTGGCGTTCTACCTCTTCCAACGGCGGCGCGAGCCGCTGGGCGGCCTGGCACTCGCGACTGCGACCAGCCTCCGCGCAGTACCGCTGCTCTTTCTTCCCTACCTCCTTTATAAGCGCGCGTGGCGGGCAGCGGCGTGGACGGCGGCTTTTCTCCTGGTGCTGAACGTCGTGCTTCCGCTCGTGACATTGGGAGCCGCAACGACGGCTGAGCGGTGGAGGTCATGGCGTACCCGTGCCGCCGTAGAGACGAACGACCCGACGCCCGTGTACCCGAATCAGTCACTGCTCTCGGCTATGAAGCGTGTGCTGACCGTAGAGGGAGGCGCCCGCGATCCGCTGCGCTACCCGGTGACGTCCTGGCAGACGACGCGCGTTGTGCACTTGTTCTACGGCGTCGTGGCCGTTGTACTCATCGCCCTCGCATTCGCGTTTCGTCGCAACCCACCGGGACTCGCGGATCCCTCCGTGTTTAGTGAGGTCGTCGTGGGGTTATGCCTGATGACGCTCGTGTCCCCGCTTGCATGGAAAGCGCATTTCGTCACATTGCTCGCGGGATACTGGCTGGTGTGGCGGGTGATTCGGGGAAGGAAGGCGCGGCTGCCGTGGGTGGTGTGGTGGTCGTCCTTCGTCTGCCTGACGCTGACCGCGCCGCTGCTCATCGGCGGACGTCTGCGCGCGGTGCTCGAATCCCTGAACGTGATTACGGTGGGGGGGCTGCTGGTGCTCGCGGTGACGATCTGGGCGGCACTCAATCCGCTTCGGCCACAACCTCCAGCCAATTCCGCTGCACCGAATCAACCTTGAGCTCGTCCATGGTGCGCTCCAGGCCGACCTGTAGCGCATCCGATCCTTCCTGGAGCGGCACACCTGGCAGCGCACCCTCGATGAACAGCGAAAAGCGGCCGATGTCAGCCAGGCTCTCCGCCGACATATCGACTTTGACGAGCTCGACCGACGTGGGTCGCAACCCGGCATCCCGGCAGGCTTGCGCGTACTCTTCGGCCGAGAGCCACTGCATGGCCGCCGCGTGTCCTTCGTGTTTGACGGTGATTCCCTGTTCCCGTAGCACTTGGACGGCGCGCACGACCCAGCGACGCCAGAAGCCGCCCGTGCCCTCGACATAGGCGCCGTTGAAGAACGTCGAATTGAATCCCAACAGACCGCGCGGTTTGAGTGCTTTGCGGATCTCACCCAACACCTGGCGTTTGTCCTGCACCAAATGAATCGCATTGAGGAAGACGACGGCATCGGCGGGGGGGACGAGACGCGATAGGAGCTCAGCGGTCCCCTCCTTGAACTCTGCGAAGCGCGACGAGATACAGGCGCGCGCTCTCGCGATGGCCGAGGGGGACGGGTCGACGCCGATGACGTGTGGCGGCGGCTCGGCCCCCGAGAGACGCTCCAGAATAAGCTTGGTCACAGCGCCCGGGCCGCAGCCGAGATCCACGATGATCTGGCGCCCCGGTCCGATCACCATGTCGATGATCCAGCGATTCACCTGCGTGAAGAAGGGGTGCCGCGTGAACGGAGTAAACGAAAAACTGTCTTCACCGGGCGCGCCGGTTGCGTGGGTCACAGTTTGTGAATCCCGAGCGGACCCAAGTGGACGTCGAGATTGTGATTGACGCGATAGCCGACGACGCCATTTACGTCGAGGTTCGCGGCATCACCCGTGTACACCTCTTTGCCGTTCACCATGAACTTCGCTTTTCCGCCCTGTACCTGAATGCTGAGCTCGTTCGTCGCCCGGCCGCTCGAGTCGGCTTTGGTCACCGCGTCGCTGGGGGTCCACTCGACGACCGCCGTCGGGCGGGTCGCATAACTGCCGCGGCGACGGATCGAATACATGCCATCGATCGGGCGCACGAGGAAGTAGGTGTACCGCTGGCCGGAATCGGCGAGGCTCTTCCCACCGATCAGGATACCGAACGCTTCGGGATGGGCCGGGTTCTTCATCTGACTCAGCTTCGCGACGACGTGATAATTGGCCGAGATCGTGTCGCGATCGCGCCAGTAAATCGCCGCCGGACCCACGGTCGTGTGCAGCCCATCGCCCATGCTCGTGAACTTCACGTTATCGAGCGGCGCGGCCCGCTCGGTGCGCACGTGCCAACCGGCGGGGAAGTTGCCGCCGCCGGCGACGGTCCGGTCGGGATCGGCCTGGGCGAGGCTTGCCGCAGGGGCGGAAAGCAAGAAGACCGCCGCAGCGGTCAGTAGACGAACCGACGTCATGCACTCCCCCTGGGATTGGCCACTTTTCGTAAGTCTAACTGACAACACCTGAAGACGTTAGTCAAGACCGCTCCGCCAAGTCATGTACGGTATGCAGCGCTACGATCTTGAGCTTGCGCTTGCCCACGGGGAGGCTGATCTCGACCTTCTGCCCGACTTTGCCGCCCAGGAGCGCGCGCCCCAGCGGTGACGCCATCGAGACCGGCATCTCTTGGACGCCATCTTCGCCCTCGATGAACTCCCCGAGTGTCAGTGCGTAGATCTCCTTCCTCTTGGTATCGATGTCCTCGACGGTCACCCGCGAGCCGAAGCCGACGCGGTCCCGCGGAATGTCCTGCTCGCGGACATCGGAAAGTTTCGAGAGCCGCAGGCGGAGATGATGCACGCGCGCCTGCGCGAACTGTTGGCGCTCGAGCGCGGCCTTGTATTCGGAATTCTCGCGCAGGTCGCCGTGCGCGCGTGCCTTTTCGATCTCTTTCGGTAGGACAAAGGAGATCTCGTGATTCAAGCGCTCGACTTCGGCCTGGAGTTTCTGCTTCAGTGCGTCGATCATGGCGTGAAGGGAAAAAGCTAGACGGAGTGCACGGGGAGTGCCAGCGGCACACGGCGGCCCTATGTTAGCGGCATGATCTCGGACCGACGGCTGCGCTGGCATGTCTTCTGGTGCCGGCGCAAGAGCGACACGAAGAGCCGCTTCCTCCTCGAGCTGGCTCGTACCGTGGCCCGAGCCCCCCGTGTGCCCGATCCACCGCCGCTGCTGGAGATCGGTACGCGCAGCGGCGGGTCAGCGCTGCTCATGCTGCGGGTGTTGAACGACGTCTATCCGCGCGGCACCCGGCACCCGCTGCTGCTCACGGTCGACCCGTACGGCACCCGGCCGTATGAGGGGTCGTCTTCCCTATACGACGAGCGGCACTATCGGGCGATGAAGCGCAACCTCGCCCCCTACGCGAATCATATTCACTACATGATGGATTCGACGCTCTTCCTGCAGACGCTCGGAGCCGGGCTCTACCTCTGGATCGACGGCGCCAAGAGACCGGTGGACCAATTCAGCTTGGTGTACCTCGACGGTAGCCACGACCCGGCCATCGTGTGGTCCGAGATCGAACAGCTCTCGCAACGGGTCGTGCCCGGCGGGTTCCTGATCGTAGACGACACCGACTGGTTCGGAGGACAAGTGCGGCGCCGGCTCGAGGCCGACGCGCCGCGCCTGGGCGTCCGGCTGCGGCACAACGGCAAGCAGACCATCCTCGAGCGGTAGGCAGCCCGCCCCGCATGGCGGGGCCGGCACACCGGAGGCATTATTTGCAAATGCCGCCACCGCTCCACATCCGCACCTATCATGAGCTGACCGAGGCCGACCGCTCCGGCCTGGGCGAGCAGGTCGGCGCCCAGCACCGGCGCGTGGCCGAGCGGCTCGCGCCGGTACACCGCGTCGTCGCCGTGATGAGCGGCAAGGGAGGCGTCGGCAAGAGCTTCGTCACGGCGCTCCTCGCGCGGGCGCTGGCGCGAGCCGGCCGGCGGGTGGGCGCGCTGGATGCCGACCTGAACGGTCCCACGCTGGCGCGCCTGCTCGACGCCCGAGGCCCGCTCGCCGTCACCGCCGGCGGAGTGGAGCCCGTGGCAGGCACGGACGGCGTACGCTGCGTGTCGATGGCGCACCTCTTGGAGGACGGCAAGCCGCTGGCGTTCAAAGGGCCTGGCAGCGACGCGTTCATCTGGCGCGGCGCGCTAGAAGCGGCGGCCCTGCGCGAGCTGCTGGGCGACGTGACATGGGGCGCGCTCGACATGCTGCTCGTGGATCTGCCGCCCGGCGTGGCCCGGCTGCACGAGCTGCTGGACCTGCTCCCGGCGCCGCCCGACGTGCTCGCCGTGACCATCGCGACCGTGGAGTCAGCCGACGCGGTGCGGCGAGCGCTCAACGCCGCCCGCGAGCGCGGCGCGCGGCTCCTCGGCGTGATCGAAAACATGGCGGGGCCGCAATTCCCGGGGGACGCGGGCGACACCCTGTCGCGCGAATTCGCAATCCCCCTGCTTGCCCGCATCCCCTTCAATCCCGGCGATGCAATGTGGCAGACGCTCGGGGAGCGGTTATGAAATTTCTGTGCGTCGACTGCGACCGGCAAATGACCTTCGAGGAGCGCGCGCTTCCCGGCGACGGCACGCTGGCGGCCACATTCAAATGTCCGAAGTGCGGCCGTGTCATGGCGCTACTCACCAATCCGATGGAGACGCAACTCGTGTCCTCGCTTGGTGTCGAGATCGGCGGGCGGACGGTTCCAGCGCAACCACTCGAGACGGTGCGGAAGATGGTGACGACAGGCAGGGATGATGCGTTCGAGGACGGGAAACGGGAAACGGGAAACGTGGGTTGGTCGTCAGATGCCCAGGAGCGGCTGGCCCGAGTCCCCAACTTCGTCCGCGGGATGGTGAAGCGGATTTACATCGACTATGCGCGCGAACGCGGCATCACGGAGATCACTCCGGCGATCATGGACAGCGCGCGCAGCGAGTTGGGACTCGAGGGGATGTGATGCGCTGGGTTGCGCTGCTGTTCTTGGTGTTCCCCGCGCAACTTGCGTCGCAGACCAAGCCACAGTTCCGATCGCCCGCCCTTAATTTGTTGGCGTCGGTCGCGAAACCCCTTACCGCAAATCGCGTGTATGTCGGCGTGAGCAACGCCGGCTACATCGGTGCTTTTCTCAGCCAACCGGGCGTCACCTGGCCAGCACCATACGTTCAACAGTTGTACGTCTTCTACTCGGGGCTACAAGTCGCGGGTCTCATTCCACGGACTGCCGGTTTCACGTGGGCGGGCGATACCGTGGCGGTGTATTTCGCCGACGAGCGTGGGGACCAGGTGAACGGTGGTCCGCTGGCCGATGTATTCGATTCGCGCGATAGTGCTGACGCCGCTCGCTGGCCGCAGAGCGCGATTGTCCTCGACACTGCGGTCTATACTCCCAGTCTCATCGGTAAACCAGCGGTGTCCGCGCAGGACCTGTGGACGCGGTATTGGGACCGCCCGCGTCTGGTGCCCGGTCTCACGCACCCGATGGGACTGCTCGTGGATCAGCGTTTCATCGGCTGGCCATATCCAACGGGTAACGCGGACGTCGTGTACATGGTGTATACGCTGTACAATGTGACCGCGCGCACTCCCGCCGCCTACAACAATCCAACGATTCCGTTCGAACAGCGCGGTGAGATTGCGACAGAGGGCCGAGCATTCCAAGACACCGTCGAGGCGTCTCTGGGAGTGCAGCTTCCCGATGCGGGCTACGCGCTCGACAGCGTGTACATCGGGTTGCTGGTCGACCACGATATCGCGACGTTCAACCACAACTACGCGACTGCCAGCGTGCCTTTTGGTCTGGCGATCGGCTACGACGGCCACTTTCGCGACGAACTGGGCTGGACGTACCCACCGGAAATCTTCGGTGCCCCGCCCTTCACCCCGGTGCCTGGGTTACTCGGCGCAAAATTCTTGAAGGCCCCGGGCCCGTTCGTGATGTTCACGAACTTCACGGGCGGCGGCACTTTTCCCGACCCCATCGGTGCTCCGCTGCTCTGGCGACGGATGTCGTTGAACCTCGTTCCGTCTGACGCCCAGTGTAACCCGTTCACGAATCCCGCAGTAGCTCGGCAGCGACACCTGTGCACCCTCGTACAGACGCAGTCCGACAGCAGGTTCCAGATTTCTGCCGGACCGTTCCATCTCGGTCCCGGTGAGGCGACGACTGTCATCCTAGCGTTTCTTTTAGCCGCTCCGCTCGACACGGTCAACGCCTATGTCGGCGGAGATCTCCGGCCCGGCGTGCCCTTCACGGGCGATTCGATCGCGGTCGACACCACAAAGATCACGACGATCGAGCGCGCGGCAGGATGGCGGACGCAGACCGATCTGAATGGCGATGGCGTGATTCAGGCAGCGGAGGTCACGGCGGTGCGACGCTCCTTGCTGCACAAGGCGCAAGTGGCGCAGGCGATCGTTGATGCGAAGTTTCTGATGGCGGCGGCGCCTGATGCGCCGGAGTTCTTCCTGATTCCGGGTGACAACGCCGTGACGGTCGTGTGGCAGCCGAGCGCGACCGAGAAGAGCGGCGACCCGTACTATCCGCTGGCCGCGGATTCCAACTCTGCGCTCTACGATCCCAACTATCGACGGCTCGATGTCGAGGGCTACCGCATCTATCGCGGCCGCACGCCGAACGCTCTGGAACTGCTCGCGCAGGTGGATTACGACAACACGGAGTTCGTCGATTACACCGGCGCCATCCTGTATCCCGGGCGATGCGCTCCTGAGCTCGGGATCGTTGCGGATTGCCCCGTGCGGTTCCCGCCGACTCCGAGCGCGACGGTCAGTACCCGTCAGCCGATCGCGGGCACGATAGTCCAGGTGCCCGAGGGTGCGCGAATCTTGACCACTAGTGGAGCGCTCGCAGTGGTGCGCACGGACACGTTCCCCACTGGTTTTCCGCCATTAGCGGAGACCGGAGTGACCTTCTCGTTTACGGATCACGGCGTGCGGAATTCGTTTCGGTACTACTACTCGGTGACCGCGTTCGATCTCAACTCGATCCGCTCGGGCCCCAGCTCGTTCGAATCACCACGCTTCGTAAAAGCGGTGACGCCCCGGGCTCCGTCGGGACAGGAGAGTGCGGGGCAGTTTACGACCCAGCTGCTCGGGGGAGACGGCACGGCGCTCGATACAACCGCACCGTTACCGACCATCGCTGCGGCGACCGGCGTATTCTCCGGCCCCATGCCGCCGACCAACGGATTCCATCTCACCTTCGCAGCGCTGCTCCCTGAGCTATTGGGGGCTGGCCGGCTGACCGTGCGGATCGATTCCGTTCAGCCCGGTATCGCGGGGGTCGCCTCGGTCCCGCCTGGTGGGCGACCCGCGCGCTACTTCGTGGCTGCCGTGAGCCCGACGGATACCGTGCATTTTGTGGTTCCTCTTTACACCAACACCTTCACGGTGGAGATGGGCAATACGGTTCGCTTCGCTGCTGTTGCGGCCGATTCCGCACAGGCGGCGAGGTTCGGGATTGCTCCGAAGGTGTCGATCTATGGCGAGGTCACACTCAAGACCACCGGTAGGTACCAGCTCGCATCGTGGGGAGAGGCAGGCCTCTTCTGGTTCCCGCAGTTCTCGTTCGATGGTCCGCGCTGGTGGACGGGTTCGACGAACGAGACCACGCCAAATCCCAATGGTGGCAATTGTGCGCCTCCCACATTCTCCTGTGGCTCGGCGATTCGGGTCCCCAACATCGGCCTCACAGCGGGCGGCATTGCCGGCGTCACGATCTTCCACCCGCAGGGATATAGCTCAACCCCTAGTTTCCCATTGCCAATGCTCGAGCAAGTAACCGCGACGGTGACTCGCGCGGCAGACTTCCGGGTTGTGTGGGGTGCGGGTGGCGCGATCGACACCGTGCTGGATGAAACACATCACGTTCTGGTGCCGTTCAACACGACGATCGGCCCTACGTGGGGAGTGCTGACTGAAGAGTCATTCGCCGCCGTCGACCCGGCGCTCACACGTGACGGAAAGAATGATTTACTGACCTGGGCCGATTTGTTTTGCGTAGGCCCGTTGCCGCAATACATCGATTCCTTGCGTCCGACGGGCGACACGACGAAGGCGGATTGTGGTGGGCCCGCCCAGACACCTGCGATACTGCGCCCCAGCGCCACGCTGAGTCCCATCGCGATCCGGGACACTGCTTCCAGCTACTCGGCGACCGCCACGGCCGGATATACGGCCACCGGCAACGGGTTCATCCTGTACCTGAATGGTCACTTCTTCCTGATGCAGATGACCTCCCCGCCGGCCGCTGGAACGGTCTGGCATGCCCGCTTCTATTCGGGGACAATCAAGGGCAGCGCGGCGCAAGCGAATTTCACGTTCGAGGCCGCGACCCGTCCGCCGGCCGTACCGGGGTTACGGGCGGAGTTGACCTTCCAGGGCTCGCGGTTCAACCGGTTAACCACTGCGGACTCGCTGCTCGCGCGTGTCCACACCGTGCCCGACCCGTTCTACGTGGCGAGTGGATTCGAGTCCTCACTCGACACGTTGACGCTCAAATTCGTTCATCTCCCTGCTCTCGCGATCGTCCGCATCTACTCGCAGAGCGGCATTCTCGTGCAGGCGCTCACCAACGACGATCCTACAGGCGGTGGTGAGCTGACATGGGACCTCCGGAGTCGCTCCGGGAAACGCATCGCCTCCGGTGTCTACTTCTACCATGTGGAAACGCCGGATCATCGCAAGCGCATCGGCCGGTTTACAGTGATCAGCGGCCATAGGATCCGATGAGCGATTTCGAAGAACGTGCCGTCGCCGAGCTGCGTGTGCGCATCGACCGCACGCTGTGCGTCGGATTCGGCGACTGCATCACCGCAGCGCCGGAGGCGTTCGTGCTGGACGACAGCGGCATTGCGGTGTTCGTCACGCCAGAGGTCGTCGAGCGCGAGCGGTTGCTGCGCGCGTGCGATGCCTGTCCCGTGGACGCGATTACGGTTTGGAACGAAGACGGGACGCAAATCGTCCCCGCCGCTTGTGAACAAGTTCCTTGACAGTGCTGGGACCCGTCTGCATATCCCTTAACTCTGACGGCATCCACACCGACATCTAAGGTTTAGAACCCGCTCGAGCGGCGTCACTCGGGGAGGTAGCGGTGTACCGCGAGATATTCGTTCCGGCCGACAACTCGCCGCACTCCGATTGGGCCGTGGACCGCGCCATCGAGATGTGCCGCAAGACCGGCGGTCGCATTACCGGCAACCATGTCTACGCCGCCCGCCTCCACGATGTCCGCTTCCGCCAGCTCGAAACCGGCCTCCCCGCGCAATTCCAGACGCCCGCAGAGATCAAGAAACAGCGCAAGATCCACGACAAACTGATTGAAAAAGGCTTACAGCTGATAGCCGACAGCTTTCTGGACCAGGTTGGAAAGCGGTGCGAAGCCGCCGGAGTCCCCCTCACTCGGCAGCTGCTTGAGGGAATCAACTACGAAGAGATCGTGAACGAAGTGAACCGCGGCGCCGGCCGGCTCCCCGGCCTGATCGGCTTCGATCCCAATCGTGCCGCGGGCTACGACGGTGGCGACAGAGTCCGCAGCGACGTCAGGCTGGGCGAGAACGGCCGGCTCGTCGCGGAAGACGAGGACAGCGCCGCGCGGCTCGTCGGCTCGTCCGGCCGGCAGTATGACCTGCTCGCGATCGGCGCGCATGGTCTGGGGCGCCAGCAGTTCTCGCAGCTCGGCGGCGTCGTCGCGCGCGTGCTCCGCAATGTCGAGAAGGACGTCCTCGTCGTCCGCGACCAGCAACCCCTGACGGGCGGTCGTTTCATGGTCTGTGTGGACGGCTCATCGTACAGCTACAACGCGATGAAAGCCGCGCTCGAGCTCGCGCAGGAGTTCGGCGCCTCGCTGTTCGTGTGCAGCGCCTTCGACGTTGAGTATCACCATGTGGTCTTTCACAACATCAAAGACGTCTTGTCGTATCAGGCGTCGAAGGTCTTCAAGTTCGAAGAGCAGGAAGAGCTGCACAACAACATCATCGACAAAGGGCTGCTCAAGCTCTGCCAGGCGAATCTGAAGCGCGCCGAGGTGATGGCGCAACAGTATCCCGACGTGCCGCTCAAAACGCAGATCCTCATCGGCAAGCCGTTCCAGGTGATCATGCAGTGGGCCGACGAGATCAAGCCGAGCCTGCTCGTGCTGGGCCGCCACGGTGCGCACCGGATCGAGAACACCGAGCTGGGGTCGCAGTCGGAGAACCTCGTCCGTCTTGCTCCGTGCTCCGTGCTCCTTGTCGGTGTGGTCGGAGTGCGGCCCGAAGACATTCCCTGGATCGAGGAAGACGGCCAGGCCGGATTGCCGTGGGCGCCGGAAGCGGAAGTCCGAATCCTGCGAGTGCCGCCGTTCGCGCAGGGCATCGCCCGCCGCGCAGTCGAGGAATACGTCCTGGAGAAGGTAGGCAACGCGGGGCCTCCGCCGACGGTCACGAACAGATGGTTGGATGAAGCGATCCAGAAGCTGCTGCCCACACACATGCAGCTCATCATGGGCATCGGTAGCGCGGAGGAGATCGCGCTCGCGGAGGTGAAGGCGACCGAGCAGATGAAGGCGACCAAGGTGCAGGGACACGATGCCGACGCCGAGCCGCTGACGCCCGAAGTCGAGACCAAATGCCCGGTTACGGGAGTCGTCTCGAAGCGGCCCCGCGTCGCGACCGATCCGGTTATCTGGACCGAAGAGGGATGGCAGCGTCTCCAGCTCGTGCCGCTGATCGCCCGGCCGCTCGCGCGCAACACGGTTGAGCGTTTCGCCCGCAATCACGGTATCTGGCGCGTGACCACCGCCGTGATGGACGACAACAAGCAGGCGATGATCGAAGCCGATGAATTCGACATCGACACGATGATGGTGATGTTCACGGAGTTGCGGGCCAAGCAGATCCGGGCGGAGGCAGAAGGCAAGGACGCGCTGTCACCCGAAATGCGGGCCTTTATAGAGGAAGCAAAGGCGCAAGGAATTACGCGCTGCCCCATCCGGGACATCGAAGAGAAGATGCACAAGTGTCCCGTCGACCTGAAGGCGGTCACGCCCGCCGACGCCAAGCGGGCGGTCGAGAAGCTGCTGCAGTGAGCTACCTGCCACACGTCGTCGCCTGGAATCTCACCCGGCGCTGCAACCTCGAATGCGCGCACTGCTACATCTCGGCCGGCCCGCGCGAGAGTGCGACCTCGGAGCTGGAAACCGCGGAGTGCCTGCGCATCGTCGATGAGCTGCTCGCGGTGAATCCGGCGCCGATGATCATCCTGTCGGGCGGTGAGCCGCTGCTGCGGCAGGATCTCAATCAGATCGCCACCTACGCGTCGCAGCGCGGCGCGACCGTCGTGCTGGGTACGAACGGAACGCTGCTCACCGACGAGCGGATCGCGGGTCTCAAGGCCGCCGGTGTCCGCGGCGTCGCCGTCTCGATCGATTCATTGCGCCCGAGTTATCACGACAACTTCCGCCACGGTCGTGGCTCGCTCGACGACACCATCGCGGCGCTGGGCCGGCTGTGGGCGCAGCGGCTCGATTTCATCATCCAGACGACGGCAACGAAGGGCAATCGCGCCGAGCTCGAGCGCATCGCGCAGTGGTCGGCGGAGCAGGGCGCCGTGGCGTTCAACTGCTATTTCCTTGTTGCAACCGGCCGCGGCGCGGGCATGTCCGATCTTGCCCCCGCGGAGTACGAGGTCGTGCTCGCCGATCTCGCGCGCTGGCAGCGGCAGTATCGCGGGCAGATGATGGTGCGCGCGAAATGCGCGCCGCATTTCATGCGCCACGTGCACGCCGCCGATCGCGACTCGCCCATCCTCAATTACGAGACGCGCTGTCCGTGCGGCACGCAGTACTGCCGCATCACGCCGGACGGTAAACTGACGCCCTGTCCCTATCTCCCCGAGGTCGCCGGCGACTTGCGCACCCAGAGCTTCGCCGAGATCTGGCAAGCGGCGCCGCTGTTTCGTGCGTTGCGCGAGGGTGCGCTGGGAGGGAAATGTGGTGCCTGCGAATACCGGAAGCTGTGCGGCGGTTGTCGCGCGCGCGCCTTCGCGC
>Ga0209236_1000238_pt1 | contig 30057 bp, 25 predicted proteins | sample GraSoi013_1_40cm_FD_185819 | JGI IMG/M metagenome (GOLD analysis project Ga0209236, IMG submission 185819) | Grasslands soil microbial communities from the Angelo Coastal Reserve, California, USA - Sample 09_27_2013_1_40cm (SPAdes) (version 2) | ecosystem: Environmental > Terrestrial > Soil >... | reverse complement strand
AACCAGGTTCAACAGATACCGCTCAATCTCTCAACTGGAGGCCAATCCTGGGCAAAAGGAGATCTCCAGAACATCAGAGTCGCGACGATTAGAGGAACGATCGTAACTACGACATGGGTGTCTTAGCCATGGGCATCTATCGCAGATTCGTTCACGCAAAGAAGGGCATGAGTACAGTCTTCGGAGGCCTCTTTTTTGTCATTCTCATACTCATGGGTTTCAACCTCATGACTTGGAACTTTCTCCAGTACGATGCCTACAGTGGAGTTGTAACTTCGATGAGCCAGCGTGACCAGCTTTCCACTTCTGAAAATATTCAGGCAGTTCCCCCCGGAGCCACAGGTTTTGCTGGCAACTCATTCAACATCACACTCACAAATCTTGGCGGAGTTACGACCACCCTAACGAGGATCTATATTCAAAATGTCTCCCCGACAGGTACCCTTCCCTTACAATGCAGGGGAGCCGGTTTATGCACAGTAGACCCTGGTTCCGGTACGACTAATTGCGCTGGCAACGGTAATTGTGGCTTCACGGGCGCAAACATTCGCCCCGGAGAGAACAATCACGTCATGAAGGTTACAGGGTTAACGATCAATGATGGTAGTGGGTACCAAGTTATCATGTCCTCTACGCGTGGAAGGCAGTTCAGCTTCTTCTATCCGTGGCCGGTAAACGGCTTCGGCGGTTCTAACTCCAATGCTACGAACACGGCACATGGCGCTCTAGATGTCAAGTTCGACATCAACTCGTTCAACTTCACAAGAGGTTCGCAGACCGTATCTGTACCTGGTTGGACAGTCCCTTATGCCACCCCGCTTGTGTACTGGGTAAAGGTAGTCAACAACGCGCTTAACCCAATCTCAATCTCGCAGTACACCTCGCTCTACTTCGTATGCTACCAAGATCGGTTCGGTTCGGGAAGCGGAACTTGCAATGAGACTGACCTTAACTATGTGGTTGACAACCAGACGATGAACCCTAACACTCTAGTCGCATACAACGATGTAAGCCGACCCTACATTCTCCCAGCTGCAACAGCTACTGGCCCAACAGGATCTACGGTCATTAAGTTCGGTTCGTTCTGCCCGGGCTCAACGTGTGGGAACCCTCCGCCTAACCAGGACGTTGATTTTCCCACGCCCTACTTGGTCTTCATGGGCTTCTTCTATAAGATGAATGGACAGATCGTCGGCCAGACAATTTCTTTCGTTGCCGTTAGAGCTTGCACAACTTACCCATCATGCCCGTAAGACTCGAGTGGTCGAAATGACGGGCTACTGTTGATCTGGTACCGTTGAGACTGGTCGCGGGAAACAGCGGGGCTTTATCGCTAGAACCCTTTGAGATGTTTGGCTTGAACTTCCAAGTCTCAATCGACCACCGAGAGACAGGGAGCACTAGAGGGAGAAAGAAAGAATGAATCTAGCAAAATGGGCAAAGAATCGTATGGAAAAGAACCGCAGGCCAAGGCGAGGCATCAGTACGATCATGGCCAACCTGATGATGCTTGTCATAGTCGTTACTCTTAGTTCCCTGCTCTTCGTCTGGGCAATCTCCAGCTTCGGAGCCTACCAGGGCGGCGCGGGATACTGGTTCTCAAGCCGCAGTATAGCAAACCAGGAGAGGCTCTCCTTGGAAAACGCTTTCTTCACAGGATCCTGCGGGACCTGCAACAACATCATCAAGGTCTATGTGCGTAATGTAGGCACAATCCCGTTCACTATAGCATCAGTATACGTGAACTCAACGCTCTTCCAGTTCCAACAAACCGTCAACGTGGGCAACGTAACCACAACCCCCTTGACCATGACGCTGAGCGGCACGGCTTGGGCCCACAACGACCTTCAGAAGATCACGGTGGCTACCGTTCGAGGAACGATCGTAACCACAACCTGGGTGGCATAAACCACATGCGAATCTACAGAAGATTCGTCCGCGCAAAGAAAGGCATTAGCACCATATTTGGAGGACTCTTCTTCATCATCCTCATTCTCATGGGATTCAACCTAGTGATATGGGGATTCATCCAATACGACAACTACAATTCATCACTCTTCAAGATGAACCAGAACGATCAGCTCGCAACTTCAGAGAATCTGGTTCCGGCAAGCCCTGGAGCCCAAAACTTCACCAGTACAAGCTTCAACATCCCGGTTAACAATCTAGGCGGGACGACCGTCAGCATCTCAAGAATCTACATAACCAATATTTCCCCAACTGGAGGAACTCAGTGCACCAACAGTGATCCCAATAGCCAAGGCCCATGCATAGTTGATCCGGGAGCAGGGACCCAGAACTGCGCTGGCAACGGCAAGTGCTACTTCACTAACGGAAACGTGGCAGCTGGAGTAATCAACCAACTAATCCATGTTACGGGGTTGTCATTGAACGACGGTAGCGGATACAAAGTCATTCTCAGCTCTACAAGAGGTCGCTTGTTCAGCTTCTTTTATCCCTGGCCGGTCTCTTTCAGCAATACCAACCCGAGTGGACAATTCGTCACCAACATCGGACCTCTTTCGATATACTTCGACTTCAAATCTTTCAACTTCACCCAAGGCTCCCAGACCCAGTCCCAATCAGCCTTCTGCGTCCCGTCAGGCACCAATATGGTGCTTTGGGTCAAGGTCGCGAACACAGCAACCGACAGCGGCGTAACATTGCAAGGCAGCACCATGATGCAGATGCAACCTTACAGTGCCAACGGTTTCGGACAGTTCGTTCGAACCTGGATAGTCTCGCCAACAAGCATCAATCCGAATACTATCACTGCATACAATCAGGGTACTAACCCCTACTTCCTTCCCCCAGCCCCTTCGAACGGACCGGGGCCTACGACCGAGGTCTATTTCGGGGGCAATGGTCAGGGTGGGACAGGTGGTGTTAGCTTGGGCAACCAGGACAACTGGCTAACATTCATTGGATTCTACTACAATTACAGGGGGCAGCCTCAGGGAGAGACGATTCCTTTCATGGACCTCAAGAGTACTAGCGGTTATCCTGGGACATGTTGAGTGAGACCTGGGATGGCTCATGAGTTATGATGATCAAGGACAGCCAGCTAACAACGACCCTTACTCATACCAGGACCCTTCGCAATACGATCCCTCACAAGGCTACACCGGATACGAGTCGGGTTCTTATGAGAACCAAGGATACGACAACTCAGGATACACGCCACCTCCCCCACCGCAGCAAGAACAACCTACTCGTCCGCAACTCCAGCAGCTCCAGAGAATACCCTCCGGGATTCCGGGTTTCGACCAGATTGTTGGTGGCGGGCTCATACGTGACAGAGTCTATCTCCTAGCCGGACCAGCTGGTGCAGGCAAGACGATCTTCTCGACACAGTTTCTCTACAACGGGATCTCGAAGTATAACGAGAATGGGATCTACGTGGTGCTAGAGGAAACTCCTCAACAGCTTCGGGAAAACATGTACAACAGTTTCGGCTGGAATATCCAGACATATGAGGATAACGGCAACATTGTCGTCCTAGATGCGATCTCAAGCAGGCTCGGGCTCAGCAGCGCGGAACGGTTTGTCGTGCCTCGACCCTTTACCCTGGAGTCGCTACTTTACGAGATCCAAAACGCCATACAGACTGTAAACGCTCGCAGAGTGGTAATCGACTCGCTGGACGCGATGAGCCTGGAGCTAACGCAGGTGGATCTTAGAAGCCTAATTCAGAGGCTTACCATGATTCTCAAGTCTTTTGGTTGTACTACGCTGCTCGTCAGCGGACAGGCTGAGACGAGCAATCAAGGACGGAAGTCCGTCGAGGAATACGTGGTCGACGGAATGATCAGGCTTCACCACAGCCTCGAAGAGAGTGTAAGCGGTGAAACGACACTCGAACAGAATGCTCTCCAAGGTAATTCTCTAGAAGAGGATTCGTTCTCGATGAAGGTGCGCTCTCGGAAAATCGAGATTCCCAAAATGCGCGGTACCTCGCACTCTCAGTATCAACATCCCTTCATCATCAACGAAAACGGGATCGAGATCAAATCGGAGCCCGAGGTCACCAAGCGTTTGAGGCGCGCAATCTTCAAGGCGAAACAGGTTGATTAGAGCCAGACCAAAAGAGAGAGTCCGCCGAATCCGGGTCGGCATGGGTGGCCTAGACGAAAAACTAGGCGGCGGAATTCCAGCCGGCAGCACCATTCTTCTGATCAGCAACCAAGAGGGTCCTGTCCGTCTCTTCTGCCAACAAATCGCCTACCTTCTAGGCACTGAGGGTCACAGAATTTTCTATTTCACAATTGTCAGAGACCCTGCATACATCAGGGAAGAAATGATGGTCTACGAATGGGATACCACCGAAATGGAACAAGGGAGACAGTGGACCTTTATTGACGCATACAGTCCAAGAGTGCAGTCCCTCCAACAAGGAGGTCACGGGCCCCAATCGATGGGCACAGGTTTGCTCGGGCCTGGGGCGATGAGTCCCGGTTCGAGAAGCCTCGGCTCGGACCTCTTTGTGACACTGCGGAGGGAGATACTGTCACAACTGGATGAAGGAGACATAGTAATGATAGATTCGCTCTCGGACCTGCTGGTCAATCATGACGCCGCATCGGTCCGTGAGCTCCTGGAGATTCTAGGGAACGAGATTCATCAGCGTAACGGTCTCGTCTTCATGCCCATCCTATCAGACATCCACGATCCACACGTAGTAGCCACCTTATCGCACATGTCCGATGTCGTCGTCGAATTCGAGCTTGAGTCTGAGCACTTAGAAGGTAAGCTTCGGTTTTACAAGATGCGGAGAGCACAGCTGCGCCCAATGCTCTTGCCCTTCTCGATCACAGACAGAGGAGTCATGGCCGAAACCTTCGGCAGAGTGATCTGATAACCATGTCAAAAACCGCGAAGCCGGAAAAGACCGACAAGATAGACAACATTGTCGGCATGCTGATGGAATACGAGAAGATGACCATAGATCTGATGAAGAAAGCATCAGACACACCGGTTCTAGATCAATACGACCTAAACGCGCCTTATGCAAAGGCCCGGATTATCAAAGAAGATGGCGCGATCAAGTATCAGATAGTGGAGGTTCAGCTAAGCGATGATGAGAAGAAGAGCCTCAAAGAGATCGGCGAGCTTCTAATCGAAGAGCTAGATGTTGATGTTAAGAGATTAGGTGGCAACGAGAATGCTGGAGCCTACATTAGGAAGCTTGTCGAGAAGATCATCAAGAACTACAAGATCAAGATTACGCCAGACGGCCTGGATCGTATCATGTACTATGTTATCCGGGACTTTGTTCACTTCGACAAAATAGATCCTTTGATGCGGGATCCCTGGATCGAAGATATCTCCTGCAATGGCATGGGAATACCCATCTACATATGGCATCGAAAACATGAATCGATACCCACCAACGTTATCTTCAACACCACGGAAGAACTTGACAAGTTCATTCTCAAACTCAGTTACATGACCGGCCGCGCAATATCCATCGCCCAGCCTGTACTGGACGCAACACTGCCCGACGGAAGCCGTGTTCAGATGACCTACGAGAAAGAGGTCACTAGACGTGGATCCACTTTCACGATACGAAAGTTCAGAGAGAGACCTCTCACCTGCTCAGACCTGATAATCTACAACACAATGTCCGCCGAAATGGCGGCGTGGTACTGGTACATCATCGAGAAACAAGCATCAGTCATCGTAGTGGGCGGCACCGCATCAGGGAAGACAACTTGCATCAACACCCTTGCAATGTTCATCAAACCCAACGCCAAGATAGTCTCCATCGAAGACACGTCAGAAATCCAGCTCCCCCACGAAAACTGGCTTTCATCAGTCGTCAGAATGGGATTCGGAGTTACAGGGGAAGTCTCCGAGATCACTCTCTTCGACTTGCTCAAGAACGCCATGAGACAGCGTCCCGAGTACATCATCGTCGGAGAAGTTAGAGGCAATGAAGCGTACACCCTGATGCAGGCAATCGCTACCGGTCACGGAGGCCTTGCAACGCTGCACGCCGATTCCGCGGAAGCAGCAATCCACCGTCTCGAAAGCGAACCCATGAACATACCCCGGCCCCTAATCCCGACCATCGATGTCATCGGCGTCCAGACGAGAGTCCAGGTCGGCGACAAAAGCGTCCGACGCATGGTCAACATAGCAGAGGTCGTGGGGCTCGACCCAACAACGAAAGACGTGTTAACCAACGATGTCTTCAAGTGGAATCCGAAGACAGACACCTACGTGTTCTACGGACGAAGCTATGTCCTAGAGAACATCATGAAACGCCACGGCTACAAGCACGAGGAAGTGATGGAAGAACTCAACAACAGACGCCTCGTACTCGAATGGATGGTCCGGAACAACATCCGCGACTTCAAAGATGTCGTCGAAGTCATTCGCACTTACTACGTCAACCCCCAACAACTCTTGGATCGGGTCAAGCGCGAGAAGATGGTGCAACCATCAGGAGCCACTCCGTAAATGAGTCTAATTGACCCGATCCTTCCATTCCTAGGACCGCTAGGGCAGATCCTTGCGACAAACTCCAACGACATAATCTCAATCGGGCTCGGATTACTAGGACTGGTCTCCCTAGGCCTCTACAAGGCGAAGAAAAATCTGTTCGAGACAAGCAAGGCGTGGGTCGGAGCGACCGTTGTACTCTCGTTCCTCACAATTCTCTTCAGAGGAATGGGCGCGGTTTGCGGCTGCACCTGGTACACGGATCCCAGCACCGGGGCCGTTCAGCAGCTTGTTCCAATCACCTATTTGCTGATCGCCGGGTCCTTCTTCGCCATACTGTACAATTTCAACATCCCCATGCTGAAAAAACACAAGTGGTTGATCAGCATCCCACTATCCATTCCAATCTCTATCGTCTCTAACATATTCTTCCCGGTGATCGCAAGTACTCCGCCTTGGCTAATCATCGAAATCGTCATCCTATCTCCTGCAGGTGCGCTCTACAGCAGCTTCGTCTATGAGAAGGCAGTTCTCCACATGGGCGACTACCGAGCGAGAATGCGTCGCTTTATGGAACAAGGTGAAAAGGGCAAGAAGGGAGGAATCGCGCTTCCAGAAGAGAAACAAGGCTTCTCCTACTTCACCTATGGTCTACTTGGTAGAAAGATAACCAGACTACTTCCGGTCTTCAACAGTCTCAAACAGATTCTCTCCCTTGCCGGAATGAAGATCGGCTACAAAGCCTACGTGAGCAGCATGGTCTTCTTCGCCCTCGTAGGAGGAGGATTATCCTTTTTCGTATGGTTCCTCATCCTCAATCTGGGCCTCGGAAGCGCCTTCGGTCTAACCTTCTCAATAACCTCTGTCCTATTGAGTATTGTACTCTCTATCGGGCTCGCAGTATTGACAGGTGCCGCGATCCTTGGATTCTTCTACATACTTCCATTCATGAAAGTCGGGTCCCGAAGACAGCGGCTAGACAATTTCCTGCCTTTCACTGCAAGCTACATGACAGTCCTCGCATCCGCGGGAGTCACCCCCGAGCGGATATTGAGATCCACCTCTGAGAAAGATCCCAAGTTCATGCTCTCCGACGAGATCGCGAACGTGATTGGGAGAATCGACCTTCTTGGTTACGACGTCATCAACGCGATGAATGCGGAGGTAGAGCGTTCGCCCTCAGCAAACTACCAGGATCTTCTGCGGGGCTTTGCAGGAGTCATCAGGACCGGTGGGGACATGAAGAAGTTCTTCCAAGGCATAACAGATCACTTGTTCCAGAAACGCGCTCTCTCCGTCCAAGGGTTCCTTGACACACTGGGGATCATCGCTGAGACATACGTGCTCATGCTCATCGCTTTTCCACTGATGCTCGTCGTCATGCTCTCGATCATGGCCTCTATCGGAGGAAACTTGGGAGGAGTGGACGTTTTCTCGTTCATGTACCTCCTAGCCTTCATACTCATACCAATTTGCGGAGTAATGTTCCTCTTCATCCTGGACACTATGCAGCCGAAAGGTTAGGAGAACAGAAAAATGTCACAACCAACCGAACCAGCACCGGCCCCACAGGCTCCAGACGCCGCAGTCCCAGCCAAGAAGGTGAAGAAAGTCAAAGTAGAATCGGGAGGTGGCGGAGTAGGAGGAATCTTCAGCAAGATCACTCGCAAACTAGTCTGGGTCTTCGCTGGAATAATCTTCGCTGGAATATTCTTCTGGGGGCTCATTGAGATCGCCCTATACGGGCCAACGCCAAACATTCCGATTGCCGGCCTAGTTGGCAAGTTCAGCATTGACCGCTTCCTCCTCCTAGGGGGAATCGTCGCGCTAATACCCCCCGCACTAATCTACCTTGCAGAATCCAAGCGAAGAGACTCCATCGATAACAACATTCCACACCTGATCCGAGATATCGCTGACGCAGGTAGAAGTGGCATGACTCTGACCCGGTCTATCGAAATATCGGCAGAAAGGGACTATGGTCCGTTGACGAAGGAGCTCAAGAAACTAATTGCGAAGATCAGCTTCAGGGTCCCATTGGAACGGGCGCTCCAATACTTCGCGGACGCGACCGGTACAACTCTCTCCCGGAGAAGCTCGATGCTCATCGCCGAGGCGAACAAGTCCGGAGGAGATATCCAAGAGAGCATGGAATCCGTCGCCAAACACGTTCAAGAGATCCAATACTTGGAAAGAAAGAGACGCGCTACTCTAAGACCCTTCATCGGAGTCATGTACATCAGCTTCGCCGTCTTCCTTGTCACTGTCTACCTGCTCATCTCAAGCTTCTTCAAACAACTAGCCAACACCGACTTTGGCGGCGGGGGAACCGTTGGAGGAGTAGGGTTCAACTTCGTTAGTCTCCCCTTGGACAAGATCACAACGGTATTCCTCTACATGGCAATGATAGAAGCTCTGTTCGCGGGACTAGTCGGCGGTAAGATGGCGACAGGCTATCTCAAAGACGGGCTCAAGCATGCGATACTGCTCATGATGATATGCTTCGTGACCTTCATCTTCCTCATCTAATCTATCTGTGGCTCGCGAAGTCGGCCCCGAGCAACAACAATGGGACGCTGCAATTTTTTCCCCAGAGCTTGGCATCCATTTGTCAGCGTTCGAGGCTGGACTAAAGATATAGTACTGTTTTTTTCTCAGACAATTGTAGCGGAGTCCCAACAGCCTCAAGAGAGCGCACTGCCATCGGGAGAACCTGCATGACTTTTGAGGAAATTCGCGTAGGTACGCGAGTGACGGATTTCCTATGATTCTAAAGTCAACTAGTACCGGACCCAACTAAGCGCGGGGTCACGATACTATTGACCCGGGATTCCCGTAATCGTACTTCGAGAGATCCGAGGGTTTCTTGTGAGAAAGAGGTTTCCATTTCTACTTCTAGTTCTCAGCCTCTCCACCGCACTGATTCCCGGCTTCATCTTTAGTGCCCATGCAATGGGTTGCACAACTCCTTGCAGCGTTGATACTATAACGAATGTCCCATCGTCAGAGGGAGCTGTACAGGTACAACTAGACGGAGCCGCGTGTCCCGTAAACTGTTTTAATCTGAATCACACGTTCACTTTCAACAATAACACATACCACACGGTCAAAGTCCTCAACACATTTTTCATCGGAGCGTCTACTGGTAAGAGATACACGTTCAGCGGCTGGTACACGTACGGACCCAGCGGGTGGTATCAGTTCGACACTAATCCTCTGAACCTTGGGCCGATCTACATTGACTATACGGTGGCTAAGTGCCAGACTGGTCCGCCGGGGCAGAACTGTCCTTTCTGGGCAGTTTACGCCGTGACTCCGCCTCTTGGCTGTAAGACCAATTGTTACATGGACGTGTCCACGAATGTTCCGTCAGCGGACGGAACGGTTACTGTCAAGATTGACAACGCGATTAGCTACGGGCTTCCTCAAGTCTCCCTGCCTTTTGGAAATGGCTCAGGACCTCATACCCTCCAAGTTACGTCTCCCACGACGTTCATAGGAGCCTCATCTGGCGCGAGGTACGTGTGGAAACAGTGGAGCTGCGCCTGTTCAGATATCGCATCGACAACGGGAACCACGTTGACAACGCCAGTCATATACAAGAACTACACCGACCCCGCGAGGAGTCCTCCTTTCAACGGAGTAGGCGGACTAACCGCCACGTTCGATAAGCAGTTCCAGTTGACCCTTTCATTCGTCGATCCTGGCAATCAACCTATCGCAGCCCCCGCGTACCTCACTCTGACTAGCGGCTCGACCGCGATGAATCTCACGTCGTATTCTAGTCAGTGGACGAGAGCCGCGTCCTGGACGGTGACTGATGCAATGTGGGAGGGCGCCAAAGGCATGGTGTTAGGCTCGCCAACAATCGATCTAACTGGTGGGGCCGTGACGATGACGATCGCCCTCAAGGCTTATTCGGCGAGTGTGAAGACCGTTGATGGTTCGGGTAATCCTGTTTCGGGAGTGACAGTTACAGTCAGTTTTGTGGGTAATTCTACGACGAAGACGTTCACGACTGACAATACGGGAATAATACAGCTAGGCCATATTCCATCAGGCCCCTACAATGTTCAGGTAACATATCAGGGTAAGAGCACAAACTGGGCGACGGATGCATCTATTGCCTCCCAGCCTCTCACCATTACGGTTCCGGGAGCCGCGGGTGGCGGTGGGACGACCAATAGTACCGCGGTATCGGCGGTGGTCTTATTGACCATATTTGGGCTCGCCTTCCTCCTCGTAATACTAGCGATCAGAGTGCGCAAGCCACCGCCTCCTCCCAAAATAGAGTAATCGCGCCTGATGCGCTCTTCCTTTGCGGTTCGAAAGCAAAGTTTTCGCCTAGACTGTGCCGCGCCGAAGGTTTAGTCGAACAGTATCTTGAATTGCTTCCGGTCAACAAGGCAGGGATTTTGCACGTTTTCGTCTAGAAACTTCTGTTCTTTTTCCGTTCAAACTGCCTGAACGAAGCTTCGCGCGAGTTCTCGCGTCAACATCTTCTTGTTCAAAATTGTGGTCTTATACCGAACTATACCACAATGTATCTGTCATGGCCAAGTTTATCTTCTCAATGGGGAACGAGAACTACCGGAAGCTGCAGCTCGAAGCAAAGACTAGAGACGTGACCATCCAAGCGCTGATCCGAACCGTGGTCATACCTGAGTGGATCAAGACCCACATCGAGACAACCGCAACCAACACTCACGCGAGCGTCACCGAGACATCGTCTCTCCTTAGCCATACAACCGGATTCATGGGCCAATCGCATCGTTCCCTACCGTCCTCGGTTGGGCGGTCCCGGACCTAACCCAACCTCCCGCCTTTTTCGAGCGGGTGCGCCTCGGTGTCGCCCTAGAAACTCTCTGATCAGCTAACTAGGCGGGCGCTGGAACCTTTTGGAGGCCGGCCTTCGTGTCGGTGAACTGTTGCGAGAAGCGCTCGTACATCCTCAGTTCCTGGCTGGAAATTGGCTTAACCTTCTGCATGGCCTCGTCAAAATGACGCTTAGCTACCTTCAACCCCTTAGCTTTCTTCTTGGCGTCCTCCGGATCCTTCGCTTTACCGATATGCTCTTTGATTGACAGCATCACGGCAGTGTTGCAGATAGAAGCGATATCCGCTCCGGTGTATCCTTCGGTTTTCCTGGAAAGCTCGTCCAGCTTCACATCATCGGCCAATGGCGTCTTCTTCGTGTGAATCCGGAAGATCTGCTTCCTTGCTTCGAGGTCTGGCGGTGGAACCAGAAGCATCCTGTCAAATCTGCCAGGCCTAAGGAGCGCTGGGTCGACGATATCCGGCCGATTTGTTGCGGCGATAATTACTACGTTTCTCAGTTCTTCCAGCCCGTCCATCTCGGTTAGAAACTGGCTGATCACCCGCTCGGTCACGTTGGAGTCTCCTGCGCCGCTCCCACGGATAGGCGCTACAGAGTCGATCTCGTCAAAGAAGATGATACAAGGCGAGGCTTGCCGAGCCTTGCGAAAGACCTCTCTAATCGCCTTCTCAGACTCGCCTACAAACTTGTTGAGCAATTCCGGACCCTTGACGCTGATGAAGTTCGCCTCACTCTCGTTCGCCGCCGCTTTTGCCAAAAGCGTCTTCCCTGTTCCCGGCGGACCGTACAAGAGTAGCCCCTTCGGGGGAACGGCGTTCATCTGGGCGAAGAGTTCAGGATATTTCAGCGGCCACTCTATAGCTTCCCTGAGTTCCTCCTTCACGCCCTCTAGCCCGCCGATATCATCCCATTTGATGTCTGGAACCTCCACTAACACCTCTCGCATCGCCGAAGGCTCCACTTCCTTCAGAGCTTCTTGGAAGTCGCTCATTCGAACGATGATCTTGTTGAGGACTTCTGCAGGGATGTTCTCCGCTTCCAAGTCCATCTCCGGCAGGATTCTGCGAAGCGCTCTGATAGCGGCCTCCTTTGCCAGCGCTTCCAGATCCGCTCCCACGAACCCGTGGGTAACGTCAGCCAGTTTCTTCAGGTCAACATCCTCCGCCAATGGCATTCCGCGGGTGTGAATCTGTAAGATCTCTAGTCTCCCATCGCGGTCTGGGACGCCGATCTCGATCTCCCTGTCGAACCTTCCAGGGCGGCGGAGAGCAGGGTCAATTGAGTTGATGCGGTTCGTTGCTCCGATGACTACCACTTTGCCCCGAGACTGGAGACCGTCCATCACTGAAAGTAATTGCGACACGACGCGTTTCTCAACCTCGCCGGTAACCTCCTCCCGTTTCGGTGCGATCGAGTCTATCTCGTCGATGAAAATGATAGATGGCGCGTTCTCCTGGGCTTCCTTGAAGATCTCTCGGAGCCTCTCCTCACTCTCACCATAGAACTTGCTCATTATCTCCGGCCCGCCAATGCTGTAGAAATTCGCGTTCGTCTCGCTCGCCACAGCCTTGGCCAGCAACGTTTTCCCGGTGTTGTGGCTCAGTATGCCGTTCGTGAAGAAAGAGGATGTACTGGGGACTTCGAAGTCGTATACTCTTTGCCATCCTTCGAGCTTCCTTATTGTCCTGATCTTCTCGAAGTCGTCATTGAGATAGGTGAGGTTCCGCCTGTATCCTTTGACTATGGCTTCCAGTCGCGTTCTTTTCCGGGTAGAGATGAAGCCTATTTGTTCCTTGAATTTGTTTACAACATCTTTGCCGCGGACTGCTAACACGTAAGAGGCTGAATCTCTACCACCTTCGGTAATATAGGGGCCTCCGTGAATTCTTGAAGTGATTCCAAATCTCAGAAGGAGGGTCTGCACCTCCTCCAACAATTTCCGATGTTTGCTTTTGAGGAAGACGCCGTGATATTTGTTGGCTTTTCTTGCGTAGCCATCGCCCTCGAAAGCGCCACGGAGGAACGCTGCCACAACTGTGTTCGGTGACATCAGTATCGGTGTTGGTACCCTCTTCTCTTCACGAGACCAATATTTACCGAAGAATTCGGCGAGTCCTCTGTTGTCGAATCGTAGTACATTGCACTGTTTGCCCCACTTCGGAACGAGGTATCCTTCTACACCGAAGATCGTCATCCCCTTCCTGATCGCAGTTGCGAGTTCCTCTTCGTGAGACTCTATGGTAAAGAGGACATTATCCTTGCTAGCGGTTCCTTCTGCAATGAATATGCCGAAGAGTTCTCCCAATTGCTCATCCCAAAACTTAGGGATGACCGGTTTGGTCCATGGTCTCACCATGTTGATTGTATCGCTAACAACTACGAATTGTGTTGGGGAGGGAATCCACTTAATCGTCTTCACTCTATCCTCGAGTTTGAGTTTCTCCGCCTCGGTCCACCCATGTTCAGTCATGAGAGGATGGTTTAGAGTCGTCCGGAGCCTTTTTCCAGTCTCGGTGATTATCTCCATTGTTTCAGGTACATCATAGATGTGAAGCGCCTTCGCACTGCCTGGTGGATAGATAGGAAGGTCTGCAATGTAGGCGCCGGGAAGTACACCTTTCGCAAGTTCTTCTATTCGTATTAGCCCACCATTTTCAAGGGCGATCAAGGAGTCGCCAACAACGCAGCCTGGTGGTCCGTGAAGAAGGACCCCTTTCGGGGCCTCGACGCCTAGTCGTTCAAACAGCTCCGGATGTCTCAAGGGGAGTTCGATCATCTCCCGCACTTTCTGGATAACGGGCCGAAGCCCTCCAATGTCCTCGTAGGCGATCCTCGGAATCGCTCTGGGAGCCTCTTTCACCTGCTCTCCAACAGTCACCTTCGTCTGGTCAGTGACGATGACAGCTTCCGCGGTCGGGGTGGTACTCGTGACCACAAGGTCGATCTTACGACCCATCACGCTTATCGGCACATAGTCTCCCCGCGCCAAGACCCGGCCCTCGAGGATCTGACTCAGGTATTCTTCTCCTCCCACAATTCGAAGTGGTTCCGTAGGCGCCAGCGTGATACGCTGGGCGATCTTTGCCTCAATCTTCCGAATCGTGACTTTATCGTCTATCGAAACGCCGGCGTTATTCCTTAGATAACCATCGATGCGGATCGTTCCCTTTCCAAAATCTGACTCGTATCCAGGCCAGGAAAGTGCAGTCGTCTTTTTCTTACCAACGATCTGGATCACGTCGCCCGAGGTTAGACCGAGCTGATCCACAACTTTCGGGTCCACTCGAGCAATGCCCCGGCCTACATCTCGCTGATATGCGTCGGCGACTCTAAGTGTCAGAGTCTTTTCTGGCAAGATTGATCCTGTAAACTCCTGTTAGAGCGAAATCATTCTTGGAGTAATAACTCTAACTGACTCCTATCAAGACCAGCAGTTGTTGTCTTTCCCTTGACGGTCTCTACCTTTCGTGTGGAACTTGCAGAACCTGAGGTTTCCGGAAGACCTCGATCATCGCTCGCGCGAATTCTGGAAGGTCACTTGGAATTCTTGAAGTGACTAGATTCCTATCCACCACGACCGCCTGGTCCACATAGTGGACCCCGGCGTTAATCATGTCGTCTCTTATTCCTGCAACACAGGTCAGCGTTCGATTCTTGACAATCCCTGCGGACGCTAACACTTGGCCTGCGTGGCAGATCGCAGCAATGGGTTTACCCTGAGTGTCAAAATCCTTTACAAATCTGAGAATCTTGTTGTTGAGTCGCAGTTTCTCAGGCGATTTCCCTCCCGGAATAACGAGAAAGTCGAAGTCTTCTGCCTTCACTTCATCGATTGATGCGCTTGGTGTAATTGTGTATCCTTTCTTGCCTTTGATAGGGTCTTTCGTGAGCCCGATGACTTTTGTCCTGATTCCTTCTTCTTGCAGACGGTACATTGGATGGAATAGTTCTAGGTCCTCGAACTCATCCGTGGCAATTATGGCGGCTGTCTTTCCTTTCAGATCGTTTGGCAACGACTACAACTCCTCGGAATTTGAACCGTGTTTGCTGGTTCTCGGTTGGCTATAATGGGTTTTTGGTGCCTTTCGGGCGATTTCTAGACTCGGGCTTCCCGAAGCCCGCGATCGACAGATCCTGGTCCCGTGCGATTTATAGAGCGCTAAGCACACTATTCTTGTTAGTCGTCGATGTCTGAGGATGTGAAACGTATGGCGGACTTGTTGAAGTCAGGCGCCACCATGCTCTCTGACGTCTGTCCCATTTGCGGAACACCTCTCTTCAAGGTGAAGGGTGAGGTTTTCTGTGCCAAGTGTAACAAGCCGGTGGTCTATCAGAAGGCGATGTCGCCTCAGGCCACCCTCTCCCCAGGCTATCTCCTGGACTCGGTTGAGATGACGATCATCGGGAAGATTAGTGAGGCGAACGAGATCTTAAAGATAGAGAAGGATCCTGAGAAGCTATCATTGTACAGCAACCTCGTCTTCGGTTGGTTGTCGATGCTCGAGAAGCTTCGGGGCTTGAAGGATTCGTTCAAGGAATAACTTCCAGATTCTTCGGGTCGAACATTTTTCCATCAGCGAGGTTTGTCAGCTCCACCCTTCTTCTCCTTCGTTTGGCTAGGATGATCGGCATGCCTGCTTGCTCGGCCAGTCCTAGAAGCTCTTTCTTCCTCTCTTTCCCAAGCCAAGATCTGTCTGTCTTACATTCTATCAAAAACGATTTTCCATCCTTCATACAGACGAGGTCGATGGGTTTCGATTGCGCTGCCCTGATTACCAGGTATCCTTCTCTTCGAAAAATATCTCTAATCCGGTACTCTAGCCTTCTACCCGTCTCGTAGTTCGACAAGTTTCTTCCGGCTGTTGGAGATTCGGTCTCTTAAGAACAGCGGACACCGGTGAAACCATTTCATGCCCCTCTCGGGAAGATGTTCTTTTTCCAGGCAGGAAGAGGCGCAAGTTTCGAATTCGGCACTCCTCGGTCTACCCCGATACGGGCTGAGAAACTATTGAAACTCCCCCAAGCCGAATTTTTGCTAGACGCGCTGAAAAAATCGCCCATTATCAGCCCTGGTCCCGGATCCAAGTCCAGGTTTTCTAGACCGCCATTTTCCACGCTGATCCGTAGGGGATTCCACGGAGGTCAGCAAGGATGAGATAAGCTGACTATAAGCCCGGTTTCGGACGACAAGTCCAGAATTAAGCCCAGAAGTAGACTTCGGAAAAAATTTGGATCCCTTGGGCATCTCGTGTGGCATGAGCGGTCCCCCGCGGACGACTGTGAAACTAACCGGCCTGAGAGTGAAAGTACAGATTTCCAGCCAATGGCGACTATTTCCACTTCCACACATCTCAGTCTGCGTCATGTTCGGGAAATGGAAATCTTTTAATCAGAACCGTGCCTGTCCTCACGTTCTGGGCTAGGATGCGTACAGAGTCTAGACGCCCATCCAATAGACTGGTGAAAGCGCCTGCAAAAAGCAAAACGGAAAGAAGAATACGAGACACGGATAAAACAAGCCCTAGCCGTACTAAACGAAGTCTCCAATGACAATACAACCCCTCGCAACATCCGACGAGCCGCCAAAGGCGCCATGGACGCGCTACAGGCACAGGGACACACAATAGGCGTACGTGCCTCAAACGCTATCTCCACACTGGACGAGATCAGCCAGGACCCGAACATGCCACCTTACACGCGAGTAAAGCTCTGGAACGTTGCCAGCATTCTTGAAGCGGTAAAAGACTAGTCGCCCTCTCGGTTCTTCCTCGTCAGCCACGACCGGCGCAATTGGCTGAATCGCTGGGTTATACCTAGTACCAGTTTTTTGGACAAGTATTTATCGCCAATCGCCCACAATTACAGCCTGCTTTGGAGCGGGAACCCTGAAAGGAAACCGGCTTCTACCCTTTCTAGCTGCCCTCATACTCCTGACCTTTGCCCTCGGATCGCTTCCAAGGACTCAGCCTGGAGGATCACTGCTTCTGAACTCCTATTGGCTGATCTACCTGCTCTCGCTCGCACCGGTCATCGCGCTCGGGCTCATGGTCGCTCTGATAATCTACCTGGCATACAACTCGCGTCTCCTCTCGGATGCCTTTGGCTTTGGCTTCGCCAAGAGGAGAGGTCAGGCAAAGAAGAAGTCGAGGACCCTTCAGCTAGTTATCTCGCTTGCAGCGTGGGCCCTTGCGATAGAAACGCTTCTGCTAAAATGCGGAGGAATCTTCTCCTGCGCGACCAGTCGAGCAGCCCCAAACGCGAGCGCCGCGGTCACCAACTCCGTCTCAGGGAGCTCGGCCACAAGTACTCTACCGTTGCTGGGAGCAGCCTACCAGCTCAGCAGCTTTGTCCAGTCGAACTGGTTCTATGCAGCCTTCTTGGGGCTTCTAGTTGTAACCTCTGTGATAGTTGCCCGAGGGCTCATCGTATCTTGGCAGGAAACAAGAGCAGAATTGAGAGGCCTGATACCGGCGGCGAGGATGGAGGCCGTAACCTCGGTTGAAGATGCTTTCCGCATACTCAAAGCCCAGCCCGAAGCGGACCCTCGGACAAGAATCATCAACAGTTACCAGCGCATGGTCCAGACTGCACAGCGTCTAGGCGCCAGTATCACCTCCGACCAGACTGCTAGAGAACTAGAAGCGGCCATAAGCAGAATGTTGATGATCAAGGGCGCATCTATTCGAGAACTCACAGATCTCTTCGAGGAAGCTCGATACAGCCTTCATCCGATCACTGAGACAGACGCGGAACACGCACAACAGTGTCTGCTGAGTATTGCTGAAGAGATGAACATCACACTCAGCGTCTGAAAAATTGAAACGCAGCACTCTAGCGCTTCTGGCTGTCGCGTCAGGCTTCTATCTCCTTCTTCTAATAATATTCCGAGACCTCATACCTGAATCAGTAACTCCATCTCTATCTCTGCTCGCCCTTCCCCTTGTTCTCTTGGCCTTTATCCTCACGTTAGATCTTCGACGTCGTTCGACGTCTCCAATCGAGACGAGGATTCGTGAAGAGCCTAGAACGGTGCGCGCGAGAGACGTGAAGTCCCTCACCAGACAGGTAGAGGTGGCGGGCAAAGCTAGCCCGGCTTACTTCGAGACTATTCTCCGGAACCGGCTTCGCGACCTCCTTGCCGAGAAGGTGAGCTTGGAAACCGGGATGGAAAAGGACGCTGTTAAGAAGGCTCTCGCGGACTATCAGCTTGGCCCTCGGCTTCTGAAGGATCCAAAAACCTACGCGTTACTATATTACCCTCCGCCACGCAGCCCGGACTCGCGCCTCCAGATGCTACGAGAAATTATCGACCGGATAGAGGATTGGAAGGCTTGAAGGTAGAGGAAGCGGGCGAGAAATGCAAAGAAGTTGTCGACCAAGTCAGGAAGGTAATCGTCGGCAAAGAGCCTGTCCTGGAGAAGGTGATGCTTGCGATCCTGTCGAACTCTCACATTCTCTTCGAGGACTATCCTGGTCTCGCGAAGACGTTGCTGGCGCGAAGCTTCGCGATGAGCATGGGCTGTAATTTTTCCAGAATACAATTCACACCCGACCTGCTCCCTTCCGACATTACCGGGACTTACGTGTACAATATCAAGAACGGCGATTTCGACCTCCGACGAGGTCCGGTATTCACCAATCTGTTGCTGGCTGATGAGATTAACAGGGCTCCGCCTAAGACCCAGGCTGCTCTATTGGAAGCGATGCAGGAACGCCAGACAACGCTGGATGGGAAAACGCATCTTCTGACCGACCCGTTTATCGTGATTGCGACCCAGAACCCGATCGAGTACGAAGGAGTCTATCCCTTGCCGGAGGCACAGCTCGACCGGTTCCTAGTCCGTCTCCAGCTCGGATACCCGAACCGTGCAGAGGAAGTGGAGATTCTGAAGAGACGAATGCAGCGGGGCCAGGAGGATGTTCAGCTTGAGCCTGTTGCGAGCGCGGAGACGATTCTCGATCTTCAAAAGACAGTTGAGGGAATCCACGTGGACGATGATGTTCTAGCATACGTGACCGATATTGTGCAATCGACCCGTGGGCAACGGCAGGTCGAGGTCGGCGCGAGTCCGCGGGGATCTCTCGCGATCTTCAAGCTCGCTAGGGCGAGAGCGGTCTTCCACAGCCGAGACTACGTCATACCGGATGATGTGAAGGAAGTGGCCGCGCCGGCTCTCGTGCACCGGATGATCATGAAGGCGGAGTCCTGGGTCAAAGGCGTCAACCCTCGCCTGGTTGTGGATGAGATCTTGAAGACGGTTCCTGTTCCTAAGGCCAAGTGATCCCCGTAGGCCTTGTTCACCCGGAAGGTCACGCTATACTTTGCATTAGCCGCGATCCTGCTGGTTCTCGGGCTCTTTCTCGAAGACTGGCAATTGGCTTCCATGGTCCTTCCACTCGCCTCGCTCTTCTTCTTCGCAAACTTCTGGGGCCTGCCTGAAAAGGTCGATCTGGAGACTAGTCATCGGGTTGATCCCGCGGACAGTTTCGGTGACGAGGACATTAGGGTCCTGGTCAATGTTTCGAACAAGACCAGCGCACCACTCGGAAATGTGGAGATCGAGGAATATCTCCCCAGCATCATCAAACTGGAGAGAGGAACGAGTCGTGCGCTGACCCGGTTGGACGCGGGTGAAAAGGCCGAGCTTAGTCTTGAGTTCAAAAGCCCGATCCGAGGACACTACAATATCGGACCCTTTGTCGCTAGGGTCCGGGATCCCTTCGGATTCTATTTAGTCGAAAAACGATCGGAGGCGGAGGTTCTCTCGATAATGCCTCGGCCGGAACGAATCAGGGGCGCGGAGCTTCGTCCTCGACACCTGGGTCCCTGGCCGGGGATGATTCATGCGAGGATTCGGGGGCCTGGAACCGAGTTCTACAGCATGCGCGATTACGTGTCCGGAGATGATCCGAAGCGTATCAACTGGAAAGCATCAGCCAAACAAGGTCACCTGGTCATCAACGAGATGGAGGCCGAGAGAGTTACAGACGTAATGATCGTTCTCGACACTGACGTGAGTTTCTACGAGAGCGCAGAGGCGGAATTGTTCGAGAGAGGAGTCAGAGCTGCGGCTTCAATGGCAAGCCTGTTGCTAAAACAGGGAAACAGAGTCGGGCTGATACTCCAGGGAGAGGAGCGCGGGGTCATCCAACCTCGTTTCGGTAAGAGGCATGAGCGGAATATTCTCTTTCTTCTCGCCGCCGCTAAGCCTGGTAGAGCAATGCTGTCGACGAGCTATGTGATGACGTTGCTCGCGCACCTGATGCTTCCTGCTATGGCCCAGATCGTAATCATCTCTCCGCTGTTGGATTCCGCCCTCGTCGGCGGGATTCGGGGGCTCGCCGCGACAGGCTACAGCATACTGGTTGTCTCCCCGTCGCCGCGGCAGCCGGTGAAGTTTGAGTCTGAGAATGAGGAGATTGCGTATCGCGTGTTGATGCTTGAAAGATCCAACACTCTGCTGGCCTTGGAGAAAGTCTGTACTGTCGCTCAGTGGCCTGCAGGCGTACCGCTTTCAACGGTTCTTCGGGAGGTAAAACGGTCACGGCTCATGATACGAGTCTAGCGCCCGGGATCAGGCTCGCGTTTTTGTTCGTCCGGTTTCACTATTTGATCTTGGCTCCATGGATAGTTCTCGGCGTTCCGTCACAGGTGTTTCTGGGACTCGGACTCTCGATCATACTGGTTATCGTTGCTGTCGGATTGTCGGGGACGCTGGCAAGGCAACAGGTGCTCACGACCCTAGCTTCTGTGGGGTTGCTGGTGGTGCTTGTGGCAGGCAAGGTTGGATCAGATCTCTCTAGGGCTCCTGCTCCTGACACCGCAGTTCTCTTGTTCGAGTTTGTAGCGGTCATATTCTTCATGGAAGCCTCGCGGGTTGTCCTGTCCTATGACGAGGAGGCAAAGGAGCTCGCAGGGAGGGGGGATGACATGTCGCAAGCTGTTCGGGAAAGGCTGGGAAAGTGGGTCTCAGGCCAACTGAGCAAGCAAGGGAACCTCGTCGCTGGAGCCTTGGGACTCTCGCTGGTCCTCTTGGTCTTGGGCGGGTTTACAAGTGTCTCGATTAACCAGTTATCGTTCTCAGCGATCCTCGTCCTGCTCATAGTCGGAGCTCTTCTCTTCCTCATAACACAGAGACGCGAACCAGAGACGCGCTCGGTTCGACTCGCCTAAGGTCAAGGCCAACTCTATCTTCATAGCAGGACGCCTGTCATTCTCACTTTCGCAGGGTCCGAGGGCGAGCTCTCTCGCGGCGCGAGGCTCGGTCGCTAAGACCCCCTATTTTGTTCCAAGAACATTTCCTGCCTGGCAGTGATAATGGGCGAGACAGTCTGATCAAGGCATAATCCTGGGTGCGATGACGTTGGAAAGAAGCGGACAATGTCGAACGAATTTCGGGATAGTTGAGTGGGGATCCAGGATCCGAGATCAGGGCTGAGAAGGGGCGAATCCACCCACCGTTTTTGAGAGTCAATACTTGTGAACGGTGTAGAGGACTGGCCCAACGACGGTTTCCCGGAAACGATGGAGGGTGCTCAAAGCCTGCATTCTGGAAGATGCTATTAGGACGCTCTTCCAGTCCCAAGTCTCGTGAAAGAGCAGAGCCTGAGACAGGCCTTCGAATACATCCAAAAAAACAAGGAGCCTTTCCTCCGAGACTTCCGAACACTCCTCCGACAACCCAGCGTATCAGCCCAGGGAACGGGTATCGCGGACTGCGCGCGAATCGTCAAGAAAAACATGGACGCAGCAGGGATCAAGACTCAGATTCTTCCTGAGAAGAACGGCAACCCGATAGTGTACGGAGAAGTGAAATCGAAATCCTCCAGTAAGACCCTGCTAATCTACGGCCACTACGACGTGCAACCCGTCGAGCCAGTGGAAGAATGGGATTCCGGACCCTTCGATGCAAAACTGCAGGGAAAGAAAATCATTTCGCGAGGCGCGGCGGACAGCAAGAACAACGTCACCAGCTGCATCAAAGCCACAGAGAGCTTTCTAAAGGCGACCGGTGATGTGCCCCTTAACCTGAAATTTCTCTTCGAAGGAGAAGAAGAAATCGGCAGCCCCCACCTCCCAGGATTCATCGATGAGAACAAGGAGCGACTGAAAGCTGACAGCGTTGTCTGTTACGATGGAGATTTCGACGAGACAGGCCGCCCAAAGATCAGCCTAGGCGTCAAAGGACTCCTGTATGTCGAACTAAGGTGCAAGAAAGCTAGAGAAGATCTTCACTCATCCTACGCCCCACTCGTCGACAACCCGGCCTGGAGGCTAATCTGGGCAATGAACACAGTGAAGAGCCCAGATGGAAAAATCCTCATCAAAGGATGGCACGATGACGTAGAACCATTCACCCCAGCCCAGTCAAAACTGGTGGGTAAGATTCCGTTCCGAGGAGAAAATTTGCTGAAAGAATGGGGCTTGAAAAAATTCCTAAACGCAAAAACCAACAGAGAGGCGCTAAAGAAATACCTCGTGGAGCCAACATGCACAATCTGCGGCTTCAAGACAGGCTACATCGGACAAGGATCCAAAACCGTCCTCCCTGGAAATGCGATGTTGAAGATTGACTTCCGCCTCGTATACAACCAGAACCCGAAAAAACTACTCTCTCTCTTGAAGGATCATCTGAATCGCCATGGATTCGATGACATCCAAGTCAAAGCTCTAGGATTCTTGGAACCGTCGCGGACGAAACCCTCCGCACCCATCGCCAGGGCCGCCGCGAAGGCTGCAAAGATAGCTTACGGGCTTGGCCCCGTGGTTTTACCGAGAAACCCTGCGTCAGGCCCCGATTACCTATTTACAAAGCGACTAGGCTTGGACAGTATCTGGACGGGAAGCGGGCCGCCGTCAGCGTACAGCCACGCCCACGCGCCCAATGAATATACCACAACGGATGACTTCATACAAGGAATACGATACATCAGCGCCATCATGCAAGAGTACGCTGCCACAAACTAGCTTTCCCCGCTGGTCTGAGAAACCAACGCCTCCTACTCAGGGGGTTCGATGGAGTCACGAGTTGCGACTGGCAGGAACCTTATCATTTGTCTTCCATAGGACCGTCTGAGAACAAGAATTACGAGCAGATAACAGATTGTGGTACCGAGTCCGAACCAGAATAGATCTGCGTAGGTACCGGACGCATCGACCCCGCTATTTTCCAGAAATCCAATCCAGCCTAGTGCATTGAGGAACTTGCCACCGAGATGGTACGCTAAGTAGGCTGAAACTAGGAAGCTTGTTGCAACATATTGCAACCTCCATCTTCTTCGAGACAGCATGGACCCAACCACACCCATCACAAGAATTGCCATGATTCCTTGGAAGATGAATGCTGACCTGAGAAAGTCCAGGATGAGGCCCGCGCTAGAGCCGTACTGATTGATCAAACTTGCCGTCGACCCCTTTGGATTTATTCCGAGTTCAAGGGCAGTGTTGACTGCAAGATATTGCGGGATAGAAAGGAGAATGTTCGCTAGGGACCCTAGTGCGTAGATGGTGAGATGTTCGCGAGAATTGATTCTTAGAAGCTCCCGCAATGACAAGGTATTCGTGAAGGGTCATGCTTGATCCGGCTTCTAAAGGATGGCGCTTCATAGAGCACTCTGATTGGGCTCTCCCCGTTTGGCATTGTACGCGGGCTTATCTGTCGCAGAAAATGGTCCGGACGTGGGCTAGTCCACCGGAAATGTTACAGTGGATCCTTAATGGATAATCTTCTGATTCTGAATCTCATTCTTGCGTTCACGGTTGGTGGTGCGTGGGTCAGTTTCGCGATACTTATTGCGGAGCGATATGGTAGCGCGCTCGGAGGACTTTTCGGCGGGCTTCCGGCGATTTCAATCGTCTCGTTTCTCTTCATTGGTCTGAACCAGGGTCCGGAGACGGCATCGCAGGCAACTATCGTCTTCCCTCTGGCTCTCAGTTTCACGATGTCATTCTTGGTGGTCTATGCGGTCCTTTCAAGGAGAGGTTTTCGGGTGGCTCTTCTCGGAGCCCTACTTGTCTGGGCTGGTCTCTCCGTTATCACGGCACTTCTCAATTTGAGAAATCTGTTTTTCTCAGTTGGAGTCTTTGTTTCAGTCGCCAGCTTCTGCTTCTACATGTTGAAAATGCAGCTAAAACTCCCCCACGTCGCAGGAGCCGAGATAGCCTATTCATTTCGCGAAGGAGCATTCAGAGCCATTGTCGGCGGGAGTGTCATCGCACTCGCGGTGCTCTCAAGTCAGATCGCCGGACCGGAGCTAGGCGGAATCGCGTCATCGTTCCCGGCAATATTCAGCCTTACTCTCTTTTTCACTTTCAGAACTTCGGGGATAGATTTGTCGCGAGCGCTAACGAAACCGTTGTTGGTATCGGCTGGACTAACCGCGTTTCCGTACAGCCTTCTCGTGGGATATCTGTACCCCATCCTAGGAGTAGGAATCGGAACAATAGTAGCCTTGTTTTGTATAGTTCCTTTGGGAGCACTAGCTCATTTGCTAATTGATGTCAAGAAGATCTGAGTATGACCTGATTCAATGGGGGCCCCGCAGTCTCTACCGCCGTTGGTGATGGTAAGAGAAGCTGCCAACGATCGAGTAATGTAATAAGCAACTCGAACTGGTTGATTATCTCTTGCCCTCTCGTCTCATCGCTCTAGAAGGCATTGATCAAGCAGGTAAGAAGACCCAGACGAGTCTCTTGTCGGCGAGCTTGCGCCGTGAAGGGTTCAAGGTCGGGACGCTGAGCTTTCCAATCTACTCTACTGGCTCAGGGCGACTTATCCGATCCTTCCTCGCTGGGAGAGCAAAGGCGTCACCGCATGCATTGCACATACTTTATTCCCTTAATCGTTGGGAAAACTTGGAAACGATCGCTAGGGCTCTGAAGAAGAATGATCTTGTCATCTGTAACAGATACACTCCTTCGAACTTAGCTTACGGCGAGGCAAGGGGCCTGAGTGTCCAGTGGCTAGCAGGGCTCGACGCGGGTCTCCCGGAGGCTCGTGCCGTCTTCGTCCTGGATGTTCCCGTTCCAAAGTCGTTCTCAAGAAAAACTAAGCGTCGGGACGTCAACGAGCGCGACCGCGTCTTTCTTGAGAAAGTGAGGAGAAACTATCGTTCGCTAGCCCACAGATTTGGGTGGCATCTCGTGGACGGCACCAAGCCGACTGGCGAGGTTCACGAGCGAATACTACTGGGGCTAAGAAGCGCGTTCCTCTAGAGATCGCTAGTCACTTTGTCTTCTTGTGAACTGTCCGAACTTTGTAATCTCGCTAGCCATTTCAGTCAATCGCTTGTTGGCCCTGAAATGGACTGTGTCCGGTTCATAGTTTCCATCGTTTTTCAACGCCCCTGCCTTTACGCCTGTTAGAATTTCGATACCCTCGTCTATCGTGCTTACGGGATAGATGTGGAACCGTCCTTGCTTGACAGCTCCGACTACTTCTTCGCTGAGCATTAGATGTTGTACGTTGCTCTTTGGAATTAGGACTCCCTCGTTGCCCTTCAATCCTTTGGCCTTGCAAGTGTGGTAGAATCCTTCAATCTTCTCGTTCACTCCTCCTATTGCTTGAACCTCCCCCTTTTGGTTCACAGATCCAGTAACCGCGAAGTTCTGCTTGATGGGAAAGTCAGAGAGGGCTGAGAGGATCGCGTAGAGTTCGGTGCTGGATGCACTGTCACCGTCGACCCCACCGTAGCTTTGCTCGAAAACAAGCCTGCAAGCCACGCTTAGCGGCTTGTCACGTGCATACTTGTTTTCCAGATAGCCTGATATTATCAGGACCCCTTTCGTGTGTAATTGGCCGCCTAGCCTGGCTTGGCGTTCGATGTCGATGACTCCTTCTCTTCCCAGTCCAATGCTCACGGTGATCCTTGATGGTTGGCCGAAGTCGAAGTCGCCTAGGCTGATTACCGACAGTCCGTTTACCTGACCAGTCTTTGTTCCGGACGTGTCGATGAGTATGATGCCTCTCTCGATCATCTCCTTGGTCTTTTCATCCAGAAGATTAGAGCGATAGATCTTCTCTTGTAATGCCTTCAGGATGTGGGTGTCCTTGATGTATTTGGACTCGTCTTGGGATGCGTAGTGGTTGGCTTCTCTGACTAGATCGGCGATTTCAGGGAATTTTGTAGAGAGCTTGGTTTGGTCCTCCGCAAGTCTTGAACCATACTCGACCACCTTTGCTATAGCGGCCGCTTCAAGATGGCTGAGATTCTCCTTCTCGCACAGAGTATGGACGAACCGACCGTAGGTTTTCATGTTCTCGTCATTTCTCTCGATCGTGTCATCGAATTGGGCTTTGACTTTGAAGAGTAGGCCAAAATCGGGGTCGGCGACGTAGAGCGCTTGGTAGATCTGATTGTCGCCCGCCAACACAATTTTCACGTCCAATGGTATCGGTTGTGGAGTGAGACTCTTCGTGCTTGCAACTCCAAGCCTTTGGCCTGTTTCCTCGATGGCAATGTTTCCGTTCTGCAGCGCTCTCTTGAGACCTTCGTATGACAATTGGCTAGTCAGGAGCTCGCGGGCTCCGAGTATGAGGAATCCGCCGTTAGCCTTGTGGATCGATCCTCCTTTGATCAGGGTGAAATCCGTCGAGAGAGTCCCGAACTTGGCCTCGCTCTCGATTCTTCCAAGGAGATTCGTCACTGTCGGGTTGTCTTCGGCGATCACTGGCGCCCCCTTCAGGTCGGAGTTGTCAACGATCACGTTGACCTGATATCTTCTGAACAGAAGGTCAGGCAAGTCCCTCTCAGTGAGACTTGGTGGTGTGTCAGAATCCTTCTTCTGCTGTTCCGCTCCACTCAGCGCGAACAATTCGGTGTTTTCCAGAATGTCATCCCTCATATCATTGAGGTACTGTATTACTTCTGGTTGGTCCTGATAACGAGAGGTTAGCATGCTGATCAAGCCGCCCATAGCATAGTGTACCGTGTCGTCTCTGAGTTTCTTCAGCTCATCTAGAGTATTGGCTTCGAGTTCGTTTACTCGCTTCCCCGCTTTGTCTAGGGCGGTTCTTACCGTTTCTCTGCTCTGTTCGAACTTTTTCTTCGCGCCCGCGGGTAGGGCGTCAAATTCCTCTTGACTGAGAGCCTTTCCCGCCCGGATGGGGACTATTCCAATGCCTAGCTGATTCATCCGGACGGCATAACTCGACTGTTTGGCAACATCGTTGAGCTCGTTGAGAATCTTATCTCTCTGTTCCACCGATCCTTTTGTAATGCTGTTTGTTCGGGCGGCAAACTCTTCGCTCTGAAGAGCTGCAGGAACGGCTCTCTTGACTTGTTCTATGAGACTTTTCAGATCTTTCTGGAAGATCTTAGCTTTGCCCGCTGCGAGCTTGAGTGCCTTCGGCTCGTAAGGATTCTGGAAATTGTTCACGTAGCACCAGTCAGGCGGAGTAGGTTTGGTCTTAGCGATTTTTTCCAAATAACTTCTAGTTGCAGGCCTCTTCCCAGTGACCGGCGGCCCGGCGGCGAAGATGTTGAATCCTTTTGCCTTCATCTCCACACCGAATACTAGAGCTTTGAGTGCCCGATCTTGTCCGACGACTCCTTCGAGGGGAGAGAGTTCTTGGCTGGTTTTGCATTCGACCTTTCCAGGTGGACACTCGAACCGGAGTTTTTCCGGAGGAAGTTCACTAATCGCCAACTCGTGTTTCCAAGGACTCTTTGACTAAGAGCAGTATCTAAAGAAAGCCCGCAAGATGGAAGACTCCTCAATCGCTTTCATACCGTAGCTTATACCGCGGCTACCGGGAACTCATTTTGAAAAGGACTTGAGAGACATCTTGGAGAGACCTCCATCGACTTTCGACAAACGCATCGAGTACGGCCCGGAACCCCAACACTTTGCCGAATTGCGTTTCCCCCACGGCCCGGGTCCGTTCCCATTCCTGTTCGTGATACACGGGGGTTTCTGGCAATCCGCCTATGACTTGAAACACATCGGTTCCCTCTGCACGGCACTTACCAACAAAGGAATTGTCACCTGCAACCTCGAATACAGACGGATCGGAAACTCAGGTGGCGGCTGGCCTGGAACTTTTCAAGATGTCAGCTTCGCGACTGACCACATCATAGGAACAATCTCTTCAGATCCTCGCGTCGATGTTGCCCGGGCAGCGGTCATAGGACACTCGGCTGGGGGACACCTTGCACTATGGCTCGCGAGCAGACACCGCGTTCCAAAAGCATCACCTCTACAAAGCGGTCAGAAGCATCGTCTTGTCCGCGCAGTGTCGCTCGCCGGCGTGTGCGACCTTCGGACAGGATGGAAGCAACGGCTAGGAAACGGCGCTGTTGCAAGGCTCATTGGTGGAACGCCGGACCAGTACCCGGATCGATTCGATGCCGCGAGCCCCATCGAGCTCCTGCCCAGTGGATCAAGACAAGTCCTCATCCACGGAACAGATGATGACGTCGTTCCGTTCTCTCAGTCCGAAAAGTTTGTCGAGAGAGCAGAACAGCTGGGCGAGAGGCCCACTCTGGTCAACCTCAAAGGCACCGGCCATTTCGAACTGATTGATCCCGAATCAGATGTCTGGTCGACTATCACTCGGGCAGTTCTTTCGGTATTGGGCCTGCGCTAGAGGATCAGACCTTCCATAGAAGGATCTGGTTTTGGTGTTCGTTTATTTTACGTACGTTTCGACTTGAATATTGGGTGGCTCGTAGTCGATGAGTTTTCCTGCTAGAAAGTCTTCGTAGGCTTTGAGGTCGAGTAGACCGTGCCCGCAATTGTTGAAGGCGAGTACTTTCTCCTCGCCGGTCTTCTTGCACTCGATGGCTCGGTCTATGATGTATTTGATGCAGTGAGCGGTCTCGGGGGCCGGGATGACTCCTTCTGTCTGGGCGAATGTTCTGGCGGCTTGGAAAACCTCGTTCTGGTGGTAGGCCACTGAGTGCACGTGGCCTTTGTTGATGAGGTAAGACAGTGATGGGGCCTTTCCGTGGTACCTTAGACCTCCTGAATGTATTGGAGGAGACTGGTACTTGTGGCCGACAGTGTACATTTTCAGGAGCGGTGTCATTTCGGCGGTGTCTCCAAAATCATACGTGAAGGTTCCACGCGTTGTGGATGGGACGGCTTTCGGTTCGCATGCCACGAAATCCGCATCCAGTTTCCCTTGGAGCTTGTCGCCGAGAAATGGGTAGGCAAAGCCTGCGAAGTTAGAGCCTCCACCGATACATCCCGCTATTACATCTGGTTGAACGTCGATCGACTCGAACTGTTTCTTCGCCTCAAGGCCAATGACCGACTGATGAGTCAGAACATGATTCATGACCGAGCCTAGACAGTATCTCGTGTTATCGTGAGTTACGGTGTCTTCGAGCGCTTCGCTTATTGCGATACCGAGAGTTCCCGGATGGTTCTTGTCTTGGGCTAGCAAGGACCTTCCATAATTCGTGTCCTCGCTTGGTGAGGGTCGGACCTCCGCTCCATATGTCTCCATCATGACGCGTCTGCCGGGTTTTTGCTGATAGCTAATCCGGACCATGTACACTTTGCACTTCAGTCCAAACATCTCAGAGCCTAGTGCTAGTGCGGATCCCCACTGGCCTGCGCCGCTCTCTGTCGCTACTCTTTCGGTTCCCTGTTTCTTGTTGTAGTAGGCTTGGGCTATAGCTGTGTTGGGCTTGTGGCTGCCTGTAGGGCTGAGGTATTCTGCCTTGTAGAATATCTTGGCGGGGGTCTTGAGAAATCTCTCCAACCGGGTCGCTCGTATTAGAGGGGTCGGCCGGCCGATCTCGAGATAGGCCTGGAGGACTTCGTCTGG
>Ga0209236_1000234_pt1 | contig 30297 bp, 36 predicted proteins | sample GraSoi013_1_40cm_FD_185819 | JGI IMG/M metagenome (GOLD analysis project Ga0209236, IMG submission 185819) | Grasslands soil microbial communities from the Angelo Coastal Reserve, California, USA - Sample 09_27_2013_1_40cm (SPAdes) (version 2) | ecosystem: Environmental > Terrestrial > Soil >... | reverse complement strand
GCTCGTAGCGGTCTCTCGGAGCGCATCGCCGGACTCGAGTCGGGTGCCGATGACTATCTTGTCAAGCCCTTCGCGCCCTCGGAGGTGGTGGCCAGGGTGCGCGCGATTCTGAGGCGAAGCCGGTCGTCCTCGTCGCCCGCGCGCCTGCAGTTAGGGGATCTCCGTCTCGATCTCGAAGGCCACGTGCTCCAAAGGGGAGCCAAAGCGATCGAGTTGACGGTGGTGGAATTCGACTTACTCGCCGCGCTCGTGTCCGCCCGAGGAGCTGTTCTGACCCGAGACAAGCTGATGGATGCCTTCAACCGAGACCTGGAGGAACCCGTCTTGTCACGCAGCATCGACGTTTACGTCCGACGTCTGCGCGCAAAGCTCGGTGATGATGCGCGGCGGCCTCGCTACATCCAGACCGTGCGCGGCCTGGGCTACCGGGCAGTCCGTGAAACGTAGGTCGAGCCTTCGTTTCGGCGGTATTGGACTGCGCATGGCCGCGGGCACGGTCGCCGTGTCAGCGGTGGCACTCGGACTGGTGGCCGCCGGTGTTTGGTGGTTTGGTGGATCGGCATTCGAGAACCTGATGCTCCAGCACGGCAACACCGCCTCGATCGCGAGGGCGATGTTTGACGAGTCGGTTGTCAAGGTGCTGTTGGGGGCTGTCACGGTGGCTCTCGCCGGGTCGATAATCCTGTCCGTGTTGCTGGCGGGCGCCATCAGCAGGCCGGTTGGGCAGGTGGCGGCGGCGGCGCGGCGGATCGGGGAAGGGGCGTATACGGTTCGCGTTCCGCGCCCGTCCGCCACCGAGCTGGCTGCGCTGGCGGATTCGTTCAACCAGATGGCGGTGAGTCTCGAGGATCAGGAGCGACTGCGGCGCGAACTGGTAAGCAACTTCGCCCATGAGCTCCGAACGCCGCTGACCAATCTTCAGGGCTACCTGCAGGCGATGCGTGACGGGGTAGTCGACCCCAGCGCGGAAGTGTTCGCGTCGCTGGACGAGGAGGTGGATCGGCTTCGCCGGCTGTCGCTCTCCCTTGACGCGCTGGCCGGCGACACCGGCCGCAACTCAGCTCAGGAGCGAGTCGACCTGGTCCAGCTGGTCGGCGCTGCTCTCCGTCTCTCCCTGCCGGCATTCCAACGGCGCTCGATCAGGATCAAATCCGACCTTCCAGATGAGCTCTACGTCCGGGCCAATCCGGACCATCTCGCACAGGTGCTACTGAACCTCCTCCAGAACGCAGCACGGTACGGCCGAGAGTCGGGGTTGGTGAAGATGACCGCAGCGCGCGACGGGGATGAGGTGCTCTTCGCCATCAGCAACACCGGAGATCAGATTCCTCCTGAGGATCTGCCACACCTCTTCGAGCGCTTTTTTAGAGTCGACCGGTCCCGCGACCGCGCCCGCGGCGGTGCCGGTGTCGGCCTCGCGATCGTCAAGCAGCTGGTCGAGGCGGCGGGCGGCAAGGTCGGCGTCGAGTCCACCTCGGGTCTGACACGCTTCTGGTTCAACCTGCCGGCTTAAGCCAAAGAGTGCCGATCGCCCCTGGGCGACGGGCTGCGCGACGCTCTCGACCCACGCCTCGCCGCAAGAGGCCGGACATGCCGGGTGCGAAACCCCAAGACTGCCCGCGTCGCACCCGGGACCGCACATGATCCAAATGCTCCAATCCAACGTAATAGCTGGTGAGGCCACTTGGCCGGCGAGACTCAGGAGGAGTGCATGGCTGAGCGGCTCAGTGCGCGAGAAATCGAGGTTCTGACGTTGGCCGCCTCCGGTTTGACATATAAGGAGATCGCGACGCGATTGGGCATCTCGAGCCGAACAGCCCGCAATCACCTCGCACACATATACAGCAAGCTAGAGATACACGATCGCGCCCATGCCGCCCTGCATGCGGCGCGCCTGGGCCTGGTCGAGATCTAGGCGGACGCCAGATCTAAGCTCGACTGGGCTTGGAGGCGCCTCGGACTTTCACTCAATCGTAAGAGTGACGTTGTGGCCGGCCAGCGGCGCGGTCACCGTGCCGAGCTTGCGATCGATTACGAACTCGAGATTAGGAGACTCGCCGCGTAGTAGCTGAGACCGATCATCGACAACGCCGGTCAAGCGCACAAATCCGCCTTCTTGGGTGGCCGACGTGACCCGGATCAGCCGAGTCAGGCCGGGCAGCGCGATCTGGCTGGGCACAGGGTGACCGGCGAGCACGCGACTGGTAATTGTTCCGCTCCCGCTTTCCAGGTCGACGTGGCCTTCGACAATTTTGGTCACCATGCTTGGCAGCGGCTTGGCCGGTAGGCCTGCCGACGCGCGGAACGTGAGATACCTCGGCGCCTCTGGGAGCCGAAGCGCCGCTCCGGATACCACCGCTGCCGCAGCCGCGACGGTGCTGCCACCAGCGAGCTTTAGGAAGGTCCTGCGGTCAAATCCTTTCATCGTCGTCGCCTCCCTCACGCGTGGGGTTTGCCGAGATATGGCATCGCGCCCAGGTAGTCAGTGTGCGCGCCAACTCCGTCTCCGGTGATCTTGCCGTTGGTCACCAGGTTCAGGGAGATATCAATCACGTCGTTTTGCAGTTGCCTGCCATTCAGAAAGCCTGCCGAGCTCGAGTAGTCAAACGTCAGGATGTCGGGCAGCAGGATCTTCGCGATCCCTTCGGCCTGAGGCATGGTGTAGCCGCCCAACGCCTCAAGCTCTGAGGTGAAGACATCGAGGAACGTCTGGCCAGACAGAGTCTTTGCCCCGCGCTGGTCGACTGGCTGCGTGATGTTGAAGGTGTTCTTGTCGTTGCTGTGGTTGAAGACCGTGTTTATGGCCGGGCGCCCCATCTGGTCCACCTGCGTCAGATGGTCGGGCTGAAGCGTCATCGGCACGAGTGTCCGCGTCCACAGGCCGACCTTGGGATTGGCTCCAAGGAGACGATTCGGAATCTCCAGGACAACGCTGAAGACGTTCTTGTCGATGAAGAAGTCCGACCCGGTGAACTTCAGGCCGTTCAAGAAACCGAGCAGGTCGAAGAAGAACGGGTCACTGCGGATCCCGGCGAAGAAGCGCACGTCGTCCTCACCTTTGGTGATTCGCGCGCGCGAGTCGAACGAGACCGGTGCGTGCTCAACGAGTTCCTCGATCTCGAACTCCTCGTGCACGTGACCGTCCTCGAGTTCGCCGTCGATCTGTGCTCTGGATACGCGGGCGAACTGCCGGCCTCGCTCTTTGCGGCTGAAGCGGTAGCGGAACGTGATGTCCGGTTTGGCGTCGCCGTTGGTGTCGACCAGCGTCTCGTACAGCGCGTCGTGCCGGAACTCGTCGGCGTGCGTGGGCGCGAGCGGGTTGACGTTGAAGGCCAGAACGGTACGCTCTGGGTGGCCCGGTTGCTGGAAAGCATAGTGATCGGTGATGTCAACCCTCGCGTCCATGGCGGGAGACGTGAGGCCGGGTGCGTCTAGATGGTCTGCCATGTGGACCCCTCCACCGAACCGAGTAGGGCGCAGCGCCCGGATCTGACTGGTTACTTCAAGCTACGGCAGCGCAGGTCGAGCGTCTATGGAGCATTCACCCCATACGCCGTGCGGACCTCCACTCACGACGGAACTTCTCGCAAGCATCGTCGGAGACGAAAGAGGGCTCCACCGCAAGTTGCGGCATAGGGGGTTATGAAATCAAGCCACTTGGGCCACATACCATGGTTGGGGCGCAGATGATTTGGACCGACCTCGAAGCTGTTGCACCTGAGATCGTTCGACTGGGCGCGGAGCGCTTCCAACGGTCACGCGTTGCGCTGCTTGGGACGCTTCGCGAAGACGGATCGCCAACCCGAAGTAGTGCTTGGATCTGAGATCAACTCGTCGCGAGGACGAGCCTAATCTGGCATCTATTCCGCGCGCCGTGGCTGTACGGTTGCCGTAGGGCAGTCAAGCTGTACAAGACAGCTGCGCAGTTTCAAATTCAGATTCGGCTCCCCTTAGTGGACGCACTTCGAATTGTCTCCTCGCCCCAACCTCTGAAGTGCGCGAGATCCTCGATAATCCGTGGGCTCATTGACACCTTGGTGCGGCGCTTGGCACATGAAAGTCTCGTCGGTCAGGAGGCTCGTTTGGGAGATGGCGATTTGAGCGTCGCAGCCTCACGGTCCCGAACCGCCTTCGTGGCATGTCCTCGACTATCTTTCCGGTTCTAAAATCGTCCAGGTAGCGACCCTTTCGCTACTTGTGGGCAGCCGCTTTCACCGTCCCCACCATGAGGCCCGCGCCATCGTCATCTGACATCCCTTCGCCGGCCAAACGCCGCCAGGTCCAGAAGTCGAGCGCCAACGCGATCGCGGCTCGCACACTCTTAGCCGAGCGGGCTGTAGGCGCGAAACCAGCGGCCAGGTTGTCGGCGAGATTGCCCAAAGAGTGGTCCATCCGGATCTTCATCACCGCATCGAGGGCAGGCATAACGAGGCGGTCTCGCTGCAGGTTTTCAGTTCCTCGGGCATTCTTCCGGTACCAGCGGTAGAGCGGGCCCAGGACCGCGCGAAGACGCTCGACCGGCTCGTCGACCGCGAGCGCGACAGATGGATCGGGTGGTGGATTCTTGGCCATCGAATGCTCGCCGCATGCGGCGAACAGTTCCGTTTCATTCGGGAAGTTGTTGTAGACGGTGAGCCGCTGGACGCCTGCCCGCCGGGCAATCTCGGCCACGGTCGTTCGGGCCGGACCGACCTCCTCGTGCAGCGCTGACGTGGCTTCCACGATTCGCCGTCGAGTCTCAGCCTGCTTCTCAGCCCGGGCCTTGAGCTCGTACTTTCGAATTTGACTTGACACGGCGTTCATCCATCCTATACCGTCGAATCACTGAACGGCACGTTTATTGAAAAGGAGCCTGGCAAATGGCGACGACGGTAGCTCGAATAGTTGGTCCTCGGGACGGCAAGCTCGGGAAGTTAGGAGGGATCGGCATTCGGTTCATGGTTGGTGGCGCGGAGTCGGGAGGCGGCTTCGCACTGGTCGAGCACCCGATGGAGCCACGGGCCTTGGCCGCACCGATCCACCGGCACAGTCGTGAGGACGAGTACAGCTTCGTCCTCGAGGGTCGTGTGGGTGCAGACCTTGGCGGCGAGATCGTGTACGGCGAGACCGGCGACCTGATCTTCAAGCCGCGGGGCCAGTGGCACACGTTTTGGAACGCAGGTGACGGGCCTGCCCGCATCCTAGAGATCATCTCGCCTGCCGGCTTCGAGAAGTTCTTCGATAAGATGACGGAGCTGGCCGCGAGCGGTGAGCTCAACCCGGCCAGGATGGGGACTCTAGCCTCGGAGTATGGGGCCGAGATTGACATAGCGAGCGTCCCGCGGCTTTTGGCGGCTCATGGGCTCACGTTTGCCATGGGGACCGTCGCACCAATAACGACGTCGCCGGCGCGCTCGCAGTGAACGCGCACGGTGTTCGACCCAAGTTGAGACGAGGAATGACGAGGCTCCTTCCACGCCCTCAAAGATGCGGTCAGCGACCAGGCCGTGCGCCTCGCGATGGAGGCGGATCGCCGCGTCTGCATCCGGCGCGTCGACCAGGCAGAACGCCTTCCGCTCCTTCTCGTCGACCCAGTACTTGACGTACTTGACCCTGTGAGCGTCCTGCTTGGCGAGGTTAGCCGCATGAGCGTGGGCGACGTCCGCGGCGGTCACGCCCTCCGGAAGGTTCTCGTGCACGTCCATGTTCAGAAATGGCACTTCGAATTCGCCGAGTGTCGCTGAGTGCCGCTGTTTGTCGCCGTTTATCGCCCGCGTTGCTGTACAACCTCTGACGCGTTGTTGTAGTATGTAGCGACAATGCTAACAGTGCCAGAGGCGGCTCGGCGCACCAAACGCGACCCCGAAACGGTGCGCCGTTGGATCCGTTCTGGCCGACTCAAGGCCACCAGAATCGGCACACAGCACCTTATCGATGAAGAAGACTTGGCCCGTCTGGGGAGCGATGCCATGCTGCCACTTCCGGCTGCCTGGCAACGCACGGCCACCGGCGAGCGCATGCCCGACGTAGTGGCTGCGATTCGCTCATCGCGCGCCGCCCGCTGACATGCTGGTTGTTGATGCTGCGGTCATCATCACCGCCTGCCTGTCCGAGATTGGATTGAAAGCGCTAGGGCGAGAGGAGCTTGTCGCACCGCATTTGATGTGGTCGGAGGCGTCGTCGGTATTACACGAACTGCGCTGGCGGCGGGAGATTTCTGCTGAACTGACCACCATTGCTCTCGATCGGCTCACTGCTGCCGACGTTAGCGCGCGGCGGCCAAAGGGCTTGATCGAAGAGGCCTGGCGCGTTGCGGACCGCCTGGGATGGGCTAAAACCTACGATGCCGAGTATCTCGCCCTTGCTCGGCTGCTGAAGTGCCGGCTCCTTACGTCCGACGCGAAGCTCAAAGCTGTAGGTTCTAGCCTCGTGAATGTCGTTGGACCCTCGGATCTGTAGCCAGCGATTCCGACGTCCCCCGCTCCCGGGCTTCCTTGTTACGTCACTCTGCTGATCGCCTGAAGTATCTGAGAAAGCCAATTGGCGGCTCAGGCTCCGGCTGATACGGCACACTGACTTCTATGCCGCAGCGCGTCCTCATCGTTGACGATGACCCTTCGAACGTCGAGCTCTTGAAGGCCTTCCTCGAGGACGTCGCGGACGAGATCCGAGGCGTTACCGATTCGACAAAGGCTGAGCAAACCTTCAAGGAGTTTGAGCCTGACCTGATGCTCCTGGACTTGCATATGCCCAATCCAGATGGATTGACGCTGCTGCGGCGTCTGAGCAAGGTGAGAGACAACGCGGGCTATCTGCCAGTAATCGTGCTAACAGCAGACAACGAGAAAGCGGCTCGCGATACAGCGCTGGAATTGGAGGCCGATGACTTCCTGATCAAGCCACTCGACCGGCAGGAGGTTCGTTTGCGGGTGCGAAACCTGCTCCAAACCCGTCATCTGTTCAAAGAGATCACTCGTACGACTGGGTCCTTTCCACGGGTCAAAAGGTAGGCTCCGGGGTCGGCGCATGACGTCCGCGCGACTTGACCGACAGTGGTCAGAAAGGTTTGGAGAAGCCTGACCCTCAGCTGATCACGCCGAGGGCCAACTCGGAGATGTCAAGGGCGTCGCGTGTCGGGCGGTTCCCTTAGATCTTCCTAACGGCTCATCCAATAGCTGCCCTACTCGAGCCGCCCCAGCGCGTCTGGCAGCCGTTCATTGGTTCCCGACGTAGCGATTATTGGAAGAGGGCCCGTCGAGTAACCCAATCTCCACATTCCGATCCCACAATGCTGACGATAGGTGTGGATGGTTATCAGCAACGTCGCTGCGCGCATGCATATACATAGGGGACGCGCGAGGCACCACCTCGAGCCTGGCCTCAGGCGGAGTGATGGAGCAGCTCGGAGATCGAACCTTCGAACTTGGCCAAACGCGCGTGGACCTCGATCACCTCGTCAGAACTGACAGGGTCCATTGGGTCGATGTCGGAGCACTGGCATCGACCGAATTCCTCGCTTTGGGAAGGCGCGCGGGCTCTGACAGGCGCTCGACCTATCTGCCTCTCAGGACCGCATACAACTGCCATTCGCCGGGCACCCCCTTCAACTCGTGGCGACCGCGATCAGCGAATTGAATGCCGGACCCGGCAACCAGGTCGCGCACTGTGCTCGACACGACGACCTCGCCCGGCGCGGCTGCTGCCATTACTCGAGCACCAATGTGTATCGCGACCCCGCGCAGCTTCCCGCCCACCATCTCGCATTCGCCAGTGTGGACACCGGCCCGGACTCCTAGCCCCAGCCGCGCAGCCCCATCAACGATCGCGGACGCGCAACGAATCGCCCGCGCCGGTCCGTCGAAATGGACAAGAAAGCCATCGCCTGCGCTGTCGACCTCGCGACCACGATGGAGGTCCAGTTCGCGGCGGACAAGCGAGTTGTGGGATTCAACGAGCGACCGCCAGCGACTGTCGCCAACGTCCGCAGCGATGGCCGTCGAGTCGGCGATGTCGGTGAACATTACGGTCGCCAGCACTCGATCGAATTCTGCCGCGCGACGAACCCCGGTCAGGAACTCTTCGATCTCGCCAAGGATTGCCTCGGTATCGCCCACGAACCATAGGTGGTCGCGTCCCGGCAGTTCGACATACTTGGCGCCCGGGATCTGCTGGGCAATGTAGCGGCTGCCGCCGACGTCGATGTCGAGATCACCCGTCCGGTGCATAACGAGCGTAGGCACGCGAATCGTTGGCAGGATCGGACGGATGTCGATCTGGGTGTTCATCTTGAGCAGTGCAACCGCCGCTCCTGGGCTGGCAGATACACGCAAGTAGCGAGCCCACCAGTCCTGCAGTCGCGGGTCGTTTGCCATGCTTGGAGCCAGCACGTCGAGCTGCGCCGCGCCCCCCCAAGCCCGTTCGACTCCCTCGATATCGCGCTCGCGCTCATCGGCAGTCGGCGCCCACGGATAGTCCGGCGTGCGGATCCTTTTGGCATATGCGCCGTAGAGGATGAGCGCGGCCGTCCGCTGCGGATACGTCGCTGCGAACAACGCGCTCATGACCCCGCCCTCCGACGTCCCAAAGAGAGCCGCACGTTCGGATCCGGCCGCATCCATTACGGCTCGGACATCATCCATTCGGTCGTCCAGAGTGGGCAGCCGGTCCAAGCTGACCCGATCCGATAGGCCAGTGCCGCGTTTGTCGAACACGATCAGCCTGCTGAAGGACGCCAGCCGACGGAGGAAAGCCTCGTGCGTTGGCTCATCCCACATCGCCTCAACCTGGCTGACCCAACCGGGGACCAGGACAAGGTCGAGTGGGCCATCGCCCACCACCTGGTAAGCGATGTTGACGTCGGCGCTGCGCGCGTAGCGAGTCGTGGGGCTCAAGCGTTTCCAAGACTATCCGGCAGCTAACCCGTTTGGCTGCGTGCTTGCTGCTGCCCTTGGGCTGTCCCTCTCCAGATGCGAACTCTCATCGGCTCCTGGTTCGCCAGGCCTAGCCGGCCTGAAGTAAGCCCTTCCGACGGCAAAGGCTGGTTTGCTTGGCAGGCGCGTGGCACCGATCGTCGGCGGCGTGGTCGCCTTGACAGGTGATCCGAGGTCGAGACCCGCCAGCTCGGCGTGAGCGCTTCGCACGAAGTACATCCTGCGCGGGGTCAGGGTGGCCCAATGTCCGCTCGGCACCCTCCCCGCGAGTTGCACGTCTCCCATCCCGAGCACGACAGATGCCATGAGCTCCATGCCTCGAAGCAGAACAGGCGACCGCCAGGCCGCCTCAGGCAGACGAGAGCTCGCGGCGTTGAGGGCTCTCAGGTAGGCCGGTTCGGTGAGCGACATCGTCCACCGCAATCCCGGCGGCTCTGCTGTGACCTCGAAGTCCATCGGGCCGGTCCAGGTGAGGTCAATCCGCGCGGAACGGCTGTCCTTGGCTGCCGCCCCGAAGTAGCGCGGACAGGCCGTCTCCGTCGAGGCCCCGTCGACAAATATCGTCCAACTACCCTCAGGCGTCCGGTGCCAAACCGACTTGTAGGGGGCGAAGGAATTGCGTGGGAAGGCGCGCAGGACAAGGACGTGCCCGGACGTAAACGGCATCGCCATAACACCGAAACCCTCGACCCACTCATATCCTGGCCAGGGCGACGGCTGAACGGCTGGAGTGAGCGATTGCAACTCCTGTGCGAGCGAAAGTGTGCCAACCGACTTTCGGTCTAGCTTTTGACCCGCAACAGGCCCCGGCCCTCTCAAGCGATCCTTTCGAACGCGATCACCTGCCAAACCAGACCGCGCTCGTTGAACCTGGTCCTGAAGCCATGCTGCTGGACTGCAGCCAGAATCAGCGCAGGCGGGTGCAGGAAGACTCGGAACTGCAACCTGATCACGCGAAAACCTAGGTTGGCAACGGTCAGCCCAAGGCGGGTCCACCAGCGGCGGTTGGGAAAACTCATGATCAGCATTTCCGTGGCGCGATCGGCTGCCGCGCCGGTCAGTTTGGGCATGTCCGGATAGCAGCAGATGACACGATTCATGACGACAACATCGGCGGTTTCAACCTCGGGCCCCGCCTCGGCGAAGTCCATGACCCTTCGCTCGACCAGGTCGGTCAAGCCGGCGTCGACGAGCAGTTCGGCCGCCGCGACTTCATAGGTGGGTGTCAGCTCAACATTGACCGCCCTTCCCATCCCGGCCTTGAGCAGTTCGATCTCGATGGCTCCGATGCCACCCCCCACCTCGAGAAGCGTCTTGCCTTCGACACCCTGCTCCCTGGTGAAGTCAACGATTCGCTTAGAAGTCCCATCGAGGCCCTTGCGCCGGTAGCGCTTCGCCTCTCCGGCCGCATTCTTCTCGCTGAAGATCTGGCCGTAGCCCTTTGGCGTGCAGCAGTCGCTCACGCGGAGCGGCGGGCTCGAATCGAGTAGCCGAGGGTGCCGAACTCCCGAGCGCTCTCCTCTCCGCGTGCTCCCGCAAATGTGTCGAGCGGATTGGCCAGCTCGACGTCGATGAGCCCGGCGCCACCGATCACCGTCTCCCACCCTGCGCACGGCAGGGCGCCGGCGATTCAACCTGTCCAGAGATCGATGTCACGAAGCGCCTCCTCAGGGACGGGGCGCTCAAGGCAAATATCCGCCACCGTCATCCGGCCTCCCGGCTTTAGCACCCGAAAGATCTGACGGTAGACGCCGAGCTTGTCCGGGCAGAGGTTGATCACGCCATTGGATATCACGACATCCGCCCACCCATCTTCGATGGGCAAATCTTCAATCAGGCCCCCGCGAAATTCGACATTGTCCAGGCCAAGCCTGGCTGCCACCGAGCGGCTGCGATCCAGCATCTCAGGAGTCATGTCGACTCCAATTACATGTCCTTCGTTGCCCACCCAGAGCGCCGCCAAGAAGGAGTCCATACCGGCTCCAGAGCCGAGATCGACAACCCTCTCACCAGGCTTCGGCCCGCCCCAAAAGAAAGGATTGCCCACGCCGGCAAAAGCTTCGCATGCGTAATCGGGAAGCTGGTCGAGCGGCGTCGCTGGATAGCCGAGTCGAATCGCGTGGGGGCGCCCCGTATGGAAGTGATACTCAGCCGTGGGGTCCTCGGCGACTTCGCGATACTTCTCGCGCACTTCCTTGCGCAAAGCTTCGAGGTCGACCATGTCGAGTATCTCGGCCATCGTCGTCTCCTATTGATTGTCCGACGGATGATCTGCTTTGACCGCCGTCGCGATGAACACGTTGCCGCGGTAGACGTACTGGTCGCCGTCGGCGCTTGAGAGCCGTCTTCGAATCCGGTCCAAGCAAGCCCCACGGTCGGTCTCGGTCAAAGACAGAAGCCTTAGGCGCGAGGTACTGCGTACCTGATAATCGAAGTGATCCTCCGGTCGCCATCGGTGCTCAATCGACTCACTCCAAACTTTGATCGAGACAAAGCCTGCCTGCCCGAGCAAAGCCGTCATCTTCCGAGCGCTGTCGCAGCAAGCCCGATTGTCCACGGCAGGCAGCTCGACCATCTGAGCACCGGCTGCTTGCAGCTCGTCATCCCAAATGGCGTTGGCCGGCGCCATGTTTTCCGGCCCCCATGTAACCGTGCCTACTGCGCCTCTCGGCTGCAACACACGATTCACCTCCGCAAGGCACTGCTCGGGGTGTGGCAGGTGAAAGAGGACGAAAGCGACGACCGCTACCTGGAACCCGTTGGCGGGTAGCGCCAGCTTCTGCACATCCATTAGTGCAAGTGGACCGGGGTGCTTGTCTTTGGCCAGCCGAAGCATGCCCTGTGAACGATCGACGCCGACGATCACAGCGCTTGGAGCAGCACGCTTTATCGCCGGCAGCAATGCACCCGCGCCGGTGCCAATGTCGACGATCCTCCTGGTCGTGCTGGATAGAGGAAGGCGTGCAATGAGACGTTCACCAACCGGCCGGATGATCGGACTCCACAACGCTTCGTAGGCTCCGGCGCGCTGTGTGTATCGGTCGGCCAGCATCGCCGTCTGCTGATTCGCCGTCAGGTCAGCCTCCTTCATCGGTCCGCAGTGGAACTGCTGGCTCCGTCCGACTCGACACCATTCCCGGCGTCGGCCCATTCCGGCAGCCCGTCGCTGAGGTATCGGGCGGAGTAACCGTGCCCACGGAGGGTCCGGACCGCTTCCGGCGCAAAAGCGCAGTACGGACCGCGGCAATAAGCCACGACCTCACGCTCGCGTGGTAACTCCCGCAGCCTCTGCTCCAGCTCCGCAAGCGGAATCGAAACCGCGCCGGCAACATGCGCAGCTTGATACTCCTCGGCGGGCCGGACATCGACCACGACCAACGGTTCGCCCGACCTGAGTCGGGCCAGAAGCTCATCGCCGCTGATAGCTTCCAGCCCTTCCCGTGAACCCAGGTACGCCTCGACGAGGCCCTGTACGCCCGGCAACCTTTCAGCCGCCAACGAGCGCAAGGCCACCCAGAACCGATAGACGGCCGGCGAAGCGAGCCGGTAATGCACGCGTGTGCCGTCCCGAGTCGCGGCTACGAGTCCGGCCTCCTTCAAGACCTGGAGGTGCCGGCTGGTGTTGGCGACTGACATGGCGACCTGCCGCGATAGCTCCTCGACGCTTCGCTCGCCGTTGGCCAGCACGTCGACGATCTCAACTCTTCGCCCACTTGCCGCCGCCTGCGCCACCCGGGCGAATTGATCGAACAGCTCGATCTTCAATGCTCGTTCTGTCATCGGCTGTCCAGTATCGCCGTTTGGCTGCTCATTGTCAAGAATTCAATTGATCTCTTGACAATTTGAGAAGTACCCCTGACAATGCCGCCCAGCGGACTTCTGGAGGTGATTGAGATGATCGAGCAGAGGCGCGTTCCGATGGCCGAGGCAGACCTGGTGCTGGTGGCTGCGGGAGCCACGTCGCACAAGTTCCTGGAGCTGCTGGCCGCGCGCGACTTCGAAAGGCTGGCTGCCTCCCTGGCGAGCGACGCCCACGCTCGGTTCCTGCTTCCACACGGTCTTGAGGAGTACGACGGCCGAGACGCGATCGTTGCCCGGATCAGGAGCTGGTTCGGGTCTGCTTCGGTCTTCGACCTCGCGGCCTCAACCGAGGACGAGGTCGGAATGCGCCACCGCATCAGCTGGCGGTTCAACGTGGTGCGCGACGGCTCGCGCCAGGTAATCGAGCAGCTTGTTTACCTGGACCTCGGGCCTCACGGCATCGAAAGGATCGATCTCCTTTGTTCCGGTTTCCTTGCGGAGCCCGGTGTCGCAGCCGGCCCAACGCAGGTCTTCGACGCCGGCGACATGGGCTGCGCCGACGGCCTGGCTCAGGAGTTCCGGCGCCAGATCGCCACGGTCTCGATAGGCGAATCGCTGGAGGTCGTCGTCAGCGATCCCGCCGCTAAGGAGGATTTGCCTTCTTTGGCAAGGCTGCTCGGGCAGCGAATCACATCCACCGAGGCGCACGACGACGGGCGCCTCACCATCACTGTGGAGAGACAGAAATGAACGAGAAGCTGATCTTCAACTGCACCTGGGGCCGTGAAGAGCCGGAGCGGGCAACGCTTCCCTTCCTTGCCGCCAACATCGCGGCTACGGCGGGACAGGAGGCGGTCGTCCTATGCACGATCGAAGCGGTTCGCCTGGGGTGCAAGGGCGGCAGCGAGGGTGTCGAGGCGACCGGGCTGCCGAAGCTCCACGATCTCATGACTGAGTTCATCGCCAATCAGGGCAAGGTGTGGCTTTGCGGGGCCTGTGCCAAACCGCGGGGCATCACCCCAGAGCAGCTGGTCGACGGCGTGAGCATCGTGGGGGCCGCCAAGATAGTGGAAGAGATCGTCGCCGGTGCCAAGTCGGTCGCCTTCGCCTGAAGCGAACGCACCTTAGCGAGCAGCAATCGCCACCGACTTGCTCAGAGCCAACGGCGTCGAAGCGCTGACGCTCGACGGCGGCATGCGCGCCTGGTCACTCGCATGAAACGTCGCCGAAAGGATTATCTCAGGCATCACGATCGTCCAGGTCCGCCGCACTGGCAAGGGCTGCCTTTCCTATATCGTCGAATCTCAGTCCGAAGTCGTTGTCATCGACGCCGCCCTTGATCCCGAGGTGTACCTCTCGTTGATTCGCGAGAGGGGATTGCGGCTGGTGGCGGCGGTTGACACACACATCCATGCCGACCATCTCTCACGGTCGAGAATGCTGGCCCAGCACGAAGGTGTTGAGTTGTGGCTGCCCGCCCAGGACCGCAGTCGTTTCCCATTCCGGCCCGTCGTTGACGGCGACCAAATCACTTTCGGTTCGGCTGGGCTCGTTGCGTTGCCTACGCCCGGTCATACCGCCGAGAGGACCACTTACTTGCTCGACAATGCCGCCGCGTTTACCGGCGATACCCTGTTCCTTGCCGGGGTTGGACGGCCTGACCTCCAGGGCGGCACTCGTGAGGAGTCTGCCGCCCGCGCGCGCCTACTCTACGCGTCGATCAGCCGCCTGCTCCGGTTGCCCAAGGTGGCTTTGGTTCTGCCCGGCCACGTCTCGGAGCCCATCCCTTTCGATAGCCGGCTCTTGACGTCAACGGTCGGGACAATCCGAAACACACTTCCTCTCGCGCGGCTGGAGGCAGGAGCCAACCGCTGCGCAATCGCCTAACGAGCGCCGACGCATGATGGCACCGGGAGCCGTCAGGCTCGGCCTGCGCGCGAACTGGCGGCAGTTCGCGCTCCTGGTGGCCATCAATGCGTTCGTCGGCGGCGTGGTTGGAGTCGAACGCTCAACCTTGGCGCCCCTGGCCGAACACGACTTTCACCTCGCCAGCCAGGCAGCCATCCTCTCCTTCCTGATCAGCTTTGGCTTGGTCAAAGCCGCCAGCAACTTCCTAGCCGGCGGACTTGCCGACCGCATTGGCCGGCGGGCCGTTCTGCTCGTCGGTTGGATGGCGGCCTTGCCCGTTCCTCTATTGATCATCCTGGCGCCGTCCTGGGGCTGGGTCGTGTTTGCGAACGTGCTCCTTGGCTTGAATCAGGGCCTCGCCTGGTCGACCACAGTCAACATGAAGATCGACCTCGTCGGACCTCAGCGGAGGGGCTTCGCGCTCGGCCTCAATGAGGCTTCCGGTTATCTGGCCGTGTCGGCGGCGGCCGCGGTGGCTGGATTCCTCGCCGCGAATTACGGCATCCGGCCCGGTCCTTATTTGTTGGCGGAGGGTCTAGCCGCTTGCGGTCTCCTGCTTTCCCTGTTTGCGCGCGACACCACACAGCACGTTGAGGTCGAATCCGCCGGTGCGGTTCGGACGGAATCGCTGCGCGAACTCGCAGTTGAGGTCAGCCTTTATGACCGCACGATGTCAAGCGCCTGCCAGGCCGGTCTGGTCAACAACCTCAACGACGGCATGGCCTGGGCACTGTTGCCGCTTTTCTTCGCGGCCCATGGACTTGGGCTCCGCGAGATCGGACTGCTTGCATCAACCTACCCTGCGATCTGGGGAGCTGGCCAGCTGGGCACCGGTTGGATCAGCGACTATGTTGGTCGCAAGTCCTTGATCGTCGCGGGGATGCTGCTCCAGTCGCTCGCAATCGCCGGATTCGCGATCTTGCCCGGTTTCAGCTGGTGGGTTGCGGAGGGCGTTTTACTGGGCGCTGGCACGGCCTTGGTCTATCCAACGTTACTCGCGGTCGTAAGCGACGCTGCTCAGGTTCCTGATCGAGCAACGGCAGTCGGCATCTACCGATTCTGGCGCGATGGCGGATACGCGGCGGGGGCGATCATCGCCGGCGTTATCGCGGACGTTGCAGGCTTTCCCGCCGCGATCATCACGGTCGCCTGCCTCACAGGGTTATCGGGACTCTTGGTCGCAGTGCGGATGCGCGAAACGATGCCGCGCAACAACATCTAGCGCCGTGGAGCAATCGCGATTTGGCTCCGGAGCGGGGATTCGAACCCCGAACCTTGCGGTTAACAGCTCGGTGCACCTCGTTCAGAATCCTGGGCTCGAATTCGCTGAGTGCCGCTGAGTATCGCCATGTGCCGCCGTTCATCAGCTGCGTTGCTGTACGAATGCTCGCTGGGCGATTGGACTACGGTGCGAGACCTCACGATCTGAATGCACAGTGCGGCCGATTGGAGGAGTCGCTCGACACTCTTCGGTCTTTAGTTGCCCATGAACACCGCCTGAGGGTCTAGGTGGCCCGATTTGCAGTGGGCAGCTGCAATGAACTAGAGGTGGACTGTAATGTCCCCACCCGAGATGGCAAGCTGGTTCGAGGAACTCCCGTTCGGTTGCGCATCCTGCGCGTCCGACTGCCTGCGGAGTGGTGGCGTGAGAGAACGAATATCTTCGAGCTGGTGCCGGATCCAGCGAGCGACATCGTTCGTGGAGACGATCTGGTTGATCGCCTGCGATCGCTCAGCGCGCTCGGCAGGGCTCATCTCCAGCGCCCGATGTATTGCTTGCGCGGTTATCTCGACATCAAAAGGATTGACGCTGAGCCCGTGTATGCCCAGCTCCTCATGGGCGCCGGCTGACTCCGACAGGACCAGCACTCCAGAGCGCTGATTGACGATGGGGCCCTCCTTCGCGACCAGGTTCATGCCATCGAGAATCGGATTCACCAGCAATACGTCGTAGGACCTGTAGGCGGCCAGCGCGCGATGAATATCCTCGCCAAGTTCGAGCCGGGTGGGTTCCCAAGCTCCTGTTCGGAATCGCGAATTGATGCGGTCAACCGTAGAGCGGACAAGATCCAGGTACTGCCGGTAGGCGACGACATCCTGTCGCGAAGGCTGAAGAAAGGCCCAGAGGGTGAAACGACCGTGATATTCGGGGTGGTCTTCCAGCAGCCGCTCGCAGGCCAGAAAACCACGGATCAGGTTCTTGGACGGGTCGGTTCGGTCCACCCGGACGATGAGCTTCTCCGGTCGCCAACTCGCCACCTCGGCTTCGAGTTCGCGAACTCTCGGCGATTCGCTGAGCTGCCTCATGGCGTCAACATCGATCGAAACCGGGTACGCTCGAACCCACACCAAACGACCCCCGTAGAGGACTACACCCTCAGCTTCGGCGACACGCAGACCCATCAACTCAACGCAGCAGCGCAGGAAGTTGTGCACGTCCAGGCTTGTCTGCAGTCCGATGATGTCGTTGGCAAGGAGGCCCTTGAATATCGCCTCACGCATGGCTGCGGGGAGCACTTTGATGTACCGCGGCTCTGGCCACGGAACATGGATGAAATGCTGCATAGCTGCATCGGGAAGGGCTGATCGAATGAGCTCGGGAGCGAGGTACAGCTGATAGTCCTGGGTGAGGAACAGCGGTCGATGAGGGAGCCTGCGAGCTACCGACAGAGCACGCTCTGCAATCGCGGCATTGACCACCCGATAGCCGTCGAACCAGGCCCTGTAAATGCTCTGGTCGACGACTGGCTCGATGGCGATGTTCCACAGGTAGTGGTGAGCGAACCAGAGCATTGGATTGCTGATAACCGCGTAATGAAGGTGATACGCATCCGCGTCGGTGGGAGCGAAGAAGATCGGGAAGACCTGGTCACGATCGTTGTCCGAATTGAGGGGTCTGCCTGAAACCGCGAGCTCGCGCTCAATATCTGTTCGCGCAGCGGACACCCATGAGGCCTTCATAGCGTTGGCGAGTGATGTGAGCGCCTTGACCAGGCCTCCGGCGCCCGGCACCAACCGGCCGTCGGACGTGGGCTCCACAGGGGCCCGATTGCTGAGAATGATCGGCGAAAACTGACCTAAGAGCCTGGCCGCGTCGCGGCCGATCGCTTGCAGCGCAGGGGTCTGCTCCGCAGCGCTCATGCCCTGTGACCATTCCGCGCAATCGGATATGCAGGCTCTGATGGGGAGACGTGCTTCGGTCTGACCATCACCACGGGACAGTCCAGCTGCCGCACCATGCGCAGAAGGCTGCGCCCCACCAAGATATTAGGGTTCGATGGGCTGAGGCGCGATCCGATGATGACCAGGTCATGACCCACAGCTTCCAAGAGAATCCCGCCCGCTGGGTTGTCGTGACGATGCAGGCGGACCTTCGTCGACGGCCGGTGCAACTCCTCGACGATTTGCTCGAAAAACTGCCACTCCCTTCGTGAACGATCAGGATGCTGCGAATCTGTTTGTATGTGCACCAGGGTCAGTTCGCTGCCGTATGCATCCGCAAGCATTGCAGCGGTGGACGCGACGACCCGAGAGCTCGCACCTCCGCGGATCGACGCCAGTATCGACCGAGGTGTGATCGCCTGATTCGGGTTATTCGAGCGGACGAACACGATGTCGGTCACCCGGTCAGGCAACAGTTGACGGGTCAGGTCGCTCAATCCGTGGCGTCGCGGGCTTGTGGTCGTGGGCCATTCGAGCACCAAACTCGTGGCTTGGGTTTCGACAACAGCATCGCGAATGCTGCTCGCAAGGTTAGCGGTCATGCGCAGAGTCACGCTCAGTCGCCGCCGCATGTCACTCCCATACTCAAGGCCCGCCACCCAGCGGAGCATGTCTCGGCGGCGCTGTTCCTGGGCGAACACTCCGTTGTCCCGTCCGGAACGGATTTCAATGAGCGCAAGCAGGTTGCCTGATCCGCCAGGGGCGGCCGCGAGTGCGTCGCCAATACTGATAGTCGGTCGTGCCATCTGGCCCATCAGGACCGGCGCGATAACGCGTGGACGCGTACCGAGATGGTTGAAGAAAACGCGACTTCTGGGAATCAAGCTTGATGGCCCTCCTACCCCTCGCCATCGACCTGAATCGCCACGGCGATCCCTGGTCGCAGGAGCAACTGTATAGATGTGGCCGGGCCTCTGCCAAGCGTTAACGAAATGGTCGCTGCCTGCCTCGTCCCGAATTCGAAATCAGGCTGGTTGTCCGGGAGGAAGTCGATCTTGTCCTGATCACGATCCGTGCGCGCCGGAACCTGACCTCCAGACCAGAATTGGCGCCATGAGCGCTTCCGCCCCTCTCCCATGCGGCTTTCAGCTTCATCGGACGCAAGAATGAAATGGGTTAGGTGGGGTCCCTTGTTGTCAAGAACCCAATATCTAGGCCGACGATCGATGACAAATTGGCTCCGGGCAGGGATTCGAACCTGCACCCCTGCGGTTAGCAGATCGCTGCGCACCAGGCCCTGGCGATAGCAATACCGTCATCGATAACACGTTCCGCTAAACCTTCGATTCGATACTGGGCGTGGCTGGCGAGCGCGCTTGTGGGAAGCTTTCTGTTGCAGATCAGCTCCACCTACCGTCTTCAACTCTCGAAACAGTTCAGGTTCGACGATGCCGTCGCGTGCGCCGGGTACTTCGCCTCGTTTGGTGTCGCACACCTTTACTGCTCGCCTGTCCTGCAAGCCGCTCCCGGCAGCACCCACGGGTACGACGTGGTCGACCCGACTCGGGTCGCCGAGGAGCTCGGGGGCGAGGTGGCACTGCGACGGCTGGTCGCTGCTCTGCACGAGCACGAGCACGAGCTTGCCCTTCTGGTGGACATCGTGCCCAACCACATGGCCACCGCGGGACGGGCGAACCCATGGTGGTGGGACATGCTGCAGAACGGCCCGTCGAGTCGTTACGCGAACTATTTCGACATCGACTGGGAATCGCCGATATCGGCTGTCAAGGGCAAAGTGCTTCTTGGCGTGCTGGGCGATCGTTACGGCAAGGAGCTCGAGCGCGGCGCGCTGACCCTCCAGCGCGAGGGCTCGGAGGCGGTGGTCCGATACCACGACCAGATGTTTCCCCTATCGCCTGAAAGCCTGGACGGTCTCGAGCTCGACGCGGTAAATCGAGACACCGACGCGCTCGACGCGATCATGGAGCGCCAGCACTACCGACTCTCCTACTGGCGCAGTGCGCAGGAACAACTCAACTACAGGCGTTTCTTCACCATCGACAGCCTCATCGGCCTGCGCGTCGAGGAGCCTCAGGTTTTCGACGACAGCCATCGCGTGATTCTGGGCTTGATCGCCGATGGCAGCGTGGGAGGCCTGCGCATCGACCACGTGGATGGCCTCAGGGACCCGGTGTCTTACCTCCGGCGTTTAAGGTCCGCAGTGCCGGACACGTACTTGGTGGTCGAGAAAATCCTGGCCACCAACGAGGAGTTGCCAGACAGCTTCCCCGTGCACGGCACGACCGGTTATGACTTCATTGCGCAGGTCGACGGCCTGTTCGTCGACGCGGGGAATGAAGGGTCACTGACTGCGCTTTATCACGCGTTTACCGGCCAGTCGCAACCTTTCTCAGAGGTCGTGCGCACGTGCAAGCAGGAAATGATGGCGAGTGAGCTCGCGGTGGACGTTGAGCGCCTGACGAACCTGCTGCTCGACATCTGCGACCGCCACCGGCGCCACCGCGATCGCACCCGCCGCGAGCTGCAAGAGGCGATCCGCGAGCTTGCCGCCGGCTTGCATGTGTACCGCACGTACGTACGTCCCGGTTCGCCGGCCTCAGAACAGGACCAGCGACAAATTTCGATCGCCGCCGAGGAAGCGGCGCGGCGCCGGCCAGAAATCGACGCCGACCTCCTGGCGTTTGTGGCTGACCTCTTGCTGATGCGGCACGAGGGGGTGGCCGAGGCGGAATTCACCGCGAGGTTTCAGCAGCTGACTCCCGCGGTCATGGCCAAAGGCGTCGAGGACACCGCGTTCTATCGTTACAACCGCCTCGTTTCCCTGAATGAGGTCGGCGGCGATCCAGGGGTGTTCGGGCATTCGGTCGAGGAATTTCATTCGTACTGCTCCAGAATCGCGGCGAAATGGCCGGCCACCATGCTCACTCTGTCCACCCACGACACCAAGCGCAGCGGCGACGTGCGTGCGAGGACGAATCTGCTCTCGGAGATTCCGGCCGAGTGGGAGTTCGCCGTTCGGCGATGGGCCGAGCGCAACGAGCGCCATCGCGTGCAAGGCTATCCCGATCGAAACCTCGAATACCTCATGTACCAGACGATGGTCGGAGCGTGGCCGGTCGACGAGGCGCGGCTGGTTGCGTTCCTCCAGAAAGCAGCCCGCGAAGCGAAGGTCCACACCTCATGGATCAACCCGGTTCCGGCGTTCGACGACGCGCTGACTCGATTCGCGGGCAGCGTGATGGCCGACGCCGAATTCAAGAGCGACCTCGAGTCATTCATAGGCCGCCACCAACTGGTGGCCCTTGGTCGGGTCGCGTCGCTCGCCCAGACCACGCTGCTGCTTACCTGTCCGGGCGTGCCCGACCTGTACCAGGGCTCAGAAGTGTGGAACCTCAGCTTGGTCGACCCGGATAATCGCAGGCCGGTGGACTATGAACGTCTCGCCGGACTGCTGGCGGAGATTCGGAGCGCTGGACCCAGCGACGTCCTGGCCCGGTCGGACGAGGGAGCCCCGAAGCTCTGGTTAATCACCCGCTTGCTCCATGAGCGCCGAATCGACCCTGACCTTTTTGGCAGCTCGAGCTACACACCGCTCGCCGCAGTCGGGGCGAAGGCTAAGCACGCTGTCGGCTTTGTCCGTGATCGTCTGCTGGTCGTTGTGCCCAGGCTCGTGGCAGGCCTGGGCGGCGATTGGGCCGACACCACGATCGACCTTCCTGCCGGCAGCTGGAGAAGCATGATCACCGGCGAGGAAGAGCAAGGCGGCCCTGGGGTTCCGGTCGCCGACCTAATGCACCAATTCCCGGTGGCGGTGCTCGGTCGGCGAGCCCGTCCACTGTGAACGCGATGCATCGGTTCAGGGTCTGGGCGCCCGGCAAACAACACGTCGACCTTGTTTCCGACGGAAGGCGCGCTTTCATGACGGAACTCGACCGTGGCTGGTGGGAGGCCTCCGATGTGGTTGCCGGTCCAGGGACGCGCTACGGCTTTTCGATCGAGGGTGGAGAGACGCGGCCTGACCCGCGCTCTCCTTCTCAGCCCGACGGCGTGCTCGGCCTGTCCCAGGTGGTTGACCACAGCCGGCACTCGTGGACTGATTCGAGCTGGCGCGGCCTGTCCCTCCCTGGCCTCGTCATTTATGAGCTGCATGTCGGGACCTTCTCGCCGGAGGGGACCTTCGACAGTGTGATACAGCGGCTCCCCCATCTCGTCGACCTCGGCGTCGACGCCATCGAGCTCATGCCGGTCGCCGAGTTCTCGGGCAATCGTGGGTGGGGCTATGACGGCGTGGATTTCTTCGCTCCACATCATGCCTATGGCGGTCCGTCCGGTCTCAATCGACTCGTCGACGCATGTCACGCCGCGGGTCTTGGTGTCGTTCTGGACGTCGTGTACAACCATGCAGGCCCGGTGGGCAACTTCCTGGGCGAGTTCGGCCCGTACTTCACCGATCGCTACCGCACCACGTGGGGAACCTCTTTCAATTTCGACGGCGCCGGCAGCGACGAGGTCCGTCGCTTCGTCGTCGACAACGCGTTGATGTGGATTCGCGAGTACCACATCGACGGTCTGCGGCTGGACGCGGTGCACGCGATCGTTGACCAATCGCCACTGCACATCCTGGAGCAGGTCGCCACCGAGGTCAATGCGTTGGCTGCGGCGCTTGATCGGTCGGTGCTGCTCTTTGCCGAAACGGACGCCAACGACCCTCGCCTGGTCCGCAGCTCCGATGCTGGCGGATTTGGACTCGACGCGGCGTGGGCGGACGACTGGCATCACGCACTCCACGTCGCATTGACCGCGGAGCGCGCCGGCTACTACGAGGACTTCAGCTCGCCTGAGCAGCTCGGCAAGGCGCTACGACAGGCGTGGGTCTATGACGGAATGTGGTCACGCCACGTGAATAGGACGCGTGGCCGCAAACCGACCGGTCTTTCTCCCCACGCGTTCGTGGTGGCGGCGCAGAACCACGACCAGGTGGGGAATCGGGCCGCCGGTGAGCGCCTTGCGGCGCTGGTGGACGAAGGCCGATTGAAAGCCGCGGCCGCGTTGCTCCTGACGACGCCGTTCACACCGCTGCTGTTCCAGGGAGAGGAATGGGCGGCGAGCACGCCCTTCCTGTACTTCACCGACCATGCTGACCCAGGACTGGGCAAGGCCGTGGCGGAAGGACGTCGGCGAGAGTTCGCCGCGTTCGGCTGGAACCGTGAAGTGCCCGACCCGCAAGATTCCAGCACCTTCGAGCGGTCGAAGCTCGATTGGGACGAGGTTGACGAGCCTTACCATCGCGGCATGCTCCAGTGGTACCGCGGCTTGATCGCCTTGCGGCGGCGCCTTCCCGCCGTTGCGCAGCGTGTGCTGGCGCAGGTCGAGGGCGACCGAATCGTGTTCGAGCGAGACGGCATCCTTGTGCGCGTGAACCTCGGTGTGCCCGATTGTGCGGTGGTCGAGATCGTAGAGCGTGCCTGACCTGGAGGTCTGGCCCGGCCGCGCTTATCCGCTCGGGGCCAGCTTCGACGGCACCGGAACGAACTTCGCGCTTTTCACCGAGGTCGCGGAGGCGGTCGAGTTGTGTCTCTTCGACGATGAGGGACAGGAACGCAGGGTGCCGCTCGAGGAGGTCGATGCATTCTCGTGGCATGCCTATCTACCCAACGTCGGGCCGGGCCAGCGCTACGGCTACCGTGTCACCGGACCTTATGCACCCGAACGAGGCGTGCGGTGCAACTCGAGCAAGCTCCTGCTGGATCCATATGCCCGCGCGGTTGAAGGACAGATCCAGTGGAATCCCGCCTGCTACTCGTATGACCCCGGCGACGAGAATTCGATCAACAACGCCGACAGCGCCCCGTATGTTTTCCGATCCGTGGTGCACAACCCGTACTTCGATTGGAGCAATGACCGTCATCCGGATACCCCGCTGCACGAAACGGTCATCTACGAAGCGCATGTCAAAGGAATGACCCGCTGTCACCCTGATGTGCCCGAATCGTTGCGCGGCACTTATGCAGGGTTCGCGCATCCGGCCGTGATCGAGCACTTGCAGATGCTGGGCGTAACGGCAGTCGAGTTGATGCCAATCCACCAGTTCGTGCAGGACCAGCTGCTACTCGAACGCTCGCTGCACAACTACTGGGGCTACAACACGATCGGTTTCTTTGCGCCGCATAACGAGTACGCAAGCAGCGGCCAGCGCGGACAGCAGGTTAACGAGTTCAAAGCCATGGTTCGTACGCTGCACGAGGCCGGAATCGAAGTCATCCTCGATGTCGTCTACAACCACACTGCGGAGGGCAACCACCTCGGGCCAACTCTGTGCTTCCGGGGCATAGACAACGCAGCCTACTACCGGTTGTACGCCGAGCATAAGCAGCACTACTACGACACCACCGGAACGGGAAACAGCCTCAACGTGCAGCATCCGCACACCCTTCAATTGATCATGGATTCGCTCCGGTACTGGATCACTGAGATGCACGTCGACGGTTTCCGCTTCGACCTCGCGGCGACGCTGGCCCGGGAGTTTCACGAGGTCGACAGGCTGTCGACCTTCTTCGACCTCATCCACCAGGACCCCGTGGTAAGCCGCGTCAAGCTCATCGCCGAGCCATGGGACATCGGCGAGGGCGGCTATCAGGTCGGCAACTTCCCCGCCCTGTGGTCGGAATGGAACGGCAGGTTCAGAGACGCGGTGCGCGATTTCTGGCGGAGTGAACCTTCGACCGTCGCAGAACTGGCGTCGCGGCTCACGGGAAGCTCCGACCTCTACCAGAACGACTCACGCCGGCCGGTCGCCAGCATCAACTTCGTAACCGCGCACGACGGCTTCACGCTGCGCGACCTCGTCTCCTTCAACGAGAAGCACAACGATGCGAACGGTGAGCAGAACGCCGACGGCGAATCGTTCAACCGCTCCTGGAACTGCGGCGCGGAAGACGAGTCCGCAGACCCTGGCGTCATCAAATGCCGTCCGCAGCAGCAGCGCAACTTGCTGACTACCCTTTTCCTCGCACAGGGCGTGCCGATGCTGCTGATGGGTGACGAGCTCGGCAGGACGCAGAAGGGCAACAACAACGCTTACTGTCAGGACAACGAGATCTCATGGGTCAACTGGGACGAGGTAGACCACGCGCTCCTCGACGTCACGCGCTGGCTGATCGAGCTACGGCGCGATCACCCCGTGTTCCGCCGCCGGCGCTGGTTCCAGGGCCGTCCGATTCGCGGCACCGTCGACATCGGTTGGTTCAAGCCCACCGGAAAGGCGATGACCGACCGGGACTGGGAGGCCGGGCACGAACGCTCGCTCGGGGTCTTTCTGAACGGGAAAGGGATCCCGGGCCACGACGAGCGCGGCCGGTCCCTCTCAGATGACTCGTTTCTGCTCCTGTTCAACGCCCATTCCCGGCCAGTCAGGTGGATCCTGCCGAAGGAGTACGGCGGGCCCTGGAGGCTGCTGCTCGACAGCGAGCGACTCCAGCCGGAGCGGGAAACGCGAGCGGTCAGCGACACCGTGAGAACGCCGGGGCGAGCCGTGCTGGTGCTGCAAAGGTTCTGACCTCGATCCGGCTGGGACCGAGGATCCACACCCCCGGAATGCTGGCCAGCCAAAGCCGACCTAACTTCATAAAGCATCAGCCGAAGCTCTCTTGTCGCGCTTCAGCCGGATCAGCACATCAGCAGATTTGGCTCCGGAGCGGGGATTCGAACCCCGAACCTTGCGGTTAACAGACCGCTGCGGCCCGTTTAGAAATCCCGCCTCGAGTTCGCTCAGTGCCGCTGAGGGCCGCTACTTATGACGGCGTCTCGCCGGTGGTATGACGAACCGGCGCTCAGGCTTGCCGGGGAGGTAAGCCTCGGCGGAAAGGTGATCTAGTTGAGAGTACGAGTCCGACCAATCCCAATCCCAGAATGCTGAGTAGGAAACCGACGTAGATCCAGCTCACCGGTCGTGCCCACTGGAGAGCTGACAGATATCGAGCTAGAGCCAGCAGTTGCAGAGCGCCCAGAGAGACATACGTGACGAGTCCGATTCGAATGCGATCGAAGTCGCCCTCCACTGTCGCCTGTAAAGCCGCGACCCCAAAACCGATCAGCCAGGCGCCAACTGCCCTGCCGGTCAATGCAGTCAGTTTCCAGGGCCAGAGCCACGAGGCAATCGCGGGATCGAGTAGGAGCGCCGCGCCAGCGAGGAGCATGATGGCTGCCTGACCGGCCGAAAGCCAGCGCAACCCTGTGGGAATCGGCGCGACTCGTAGTGGGTCCGAGCCCTGTTCGCGGAGCTGCCGCAGTAGCAGGAAACCGAGCATTACGGGCACCCCCAAATAGATGGCCAGCCAGCTCCAGGTGACGAAACGAGCCCACGGCTCTGTGCTCGAGAGGTGGAAGCGGTCGAGGTAGACCAATGTCACAACCATGGTCAGGGTTGTGAAGACGAGGACCGCAGGCACCGCAACTCGAGCCCGAACCCATATTCGCTGTCGAGCCGCGGCCAGCTCGAAGATGCAGCTGGCCCAGTAAGAGGCGCCTAGAAATGCAGCGGTGATCGGCGGCAGCACTGTCCATGCGAAGTAACGGTCCGTCTGCTCGGTGCCCACGAAAAGTGGAACGCCAGCGAGAAAAACCAAACCGCTTGCGACCAGCAGCATCCTTCGCATGCCTCGGGTGAGCTGACGCACCCCCGCCGTGTTCGCATCGACGCCTCTTGTCGACTCGGCCAAAGCTAGGCGGCCGTAGCGTACGCGCGGCGCATGGCGATCGCCAGCTTGGGCAGGTCTCGCCAGGCGACTACAACCCCGGCGCGCTGCCAGCCGCGGTGGATGTGATAGAGCTCGCTGAGGTTTGGTAATCCCCCAGCGAGAACCTTGCGTACAGCCTTGGCCTCCGGAATCAAGGGAGCGAATCGGCGTCTGAGAGCTGCCACGTAGCCCGCGGGGTCGAACAGGTTCTCCACCAACTCAAGCGCCGACTGCAAAGCGAATACGTTGCCTGCTCCGCTGGCAGGTCCGACCAAGCCGGCAGCTTCGCCGACTGCCCAGATCTTGCCGCAGACGATGTTGGAAAAGTCCGGACCACTCAACCGGATAAATGCTCCGCATGCACAGGTAACGCTTGTGATATTCAAGGATGAAAACGCAGGTCGAACCAGCTCCCGAGCAGGCGTTCGATTCCCGAGCTCGCACCCGGCGCCCACGTGCACATCAGTCCCATCCTGGTTGAGGGGCATGACCCACATGTAGCCTGGGAGACCGCGGGTCGGGAGGAAACTCGTGGTCGTGGGCACGCTGACCCTGACTCTCCATTGAATGACGCGAGCTTTCAGGTCCTGCGCCAGTGGAGGGGCGTAGGCTCGCGCCTGGCCGGTAGCGTCAACGACAAGGTCGTACCCCTCAACATCGATCGGGTTCAGCCGGACGTCTGCTCCCTGCAGGAGATCGCGAATCAGACGCGGCTTGTCGATCATGAAAACAGTGGTCCTTGCAACCGCCCCCTCCAGCTGTGCCAGCAGGTACGGCGGGTTGTGAAGCCGGTACGCAAGGGGATCAAGGCCCGCGCGAATGATGAACCGATCGAAGTGCTCGTCCACACCATAGCCGCACGGGTGGATGCCGCACGCAATCTTGTGTTTCACGTCATAGAGGTCCACGTTATGCTCGCCGCGCATCTTGAGCAGGCGATGGATGTAGCTTCCCGCAAGCCCAGACCCGGCCACTGCAATCTTCATACGTCGACCTCCACACCGGTCGCAGGACCACGATGGTGAGCGGGCGTTTCGTGGCCGATCACGCTACTGCGTCGACTCGGATTGTCGCGCGGAGTTGCTCCCTTCGTTTCGCTATAGCGGTGGTCACTTTGCGATCGGGCGCTATCGTACAGCCGCAGGAAACGACTGCTCTCAACCGGAGTTTTGGCTTCGGCGCCGGGGACCTCGTAACGGGTAGATTCTGCGGCCGCGATTATCCGGCTTGCGCTTGCCGGTGAGGGGGGCCGACCACCAGGGTTAACCAGGCTGCGGACGTCATCGAGCCTGGCAAGCTGGATTTGGTACTACGGCGTGCTGATCTTGTTGCCCTGAGCATCGATCACGTACCAGCCGCCGCCAAACTCGATCACAGCCTGGCATTTGATCTCCCCAGCAGAATGGTCGCCGGCGTAGTAGTAGAGCGGATGGCGGTTGTAGGTCAGTTGCGAGGATCCATCGTTCCGAACAGCAGTTGCGACCAAGGCCTGGTCCAGCTCCGGGGCCGACGCCACTCCTCCAGGCGCCAGGAGGGGTGGCCAGGCAACGGCGCACACACCGTTGCATAGGGGCACGCGGTCACGCTCGATATCAAACAGGTACAGGGTGCGGCCGAAGCCATCGACGAGGATCTTGCCGTAGCGCGAGTTGGCTACCGAAATTGCCACTTGAGTGGCAGTTGTCGGGCTTGCGGCTGATGCGCTCGTCCCGACTGATGACGGGGATGGCGAAAAACTGACAGTCGCGGACGGCCCAGGCGAGCCACAAGCCACGAGGAGAAAACCTAGCGCGGCCAGCCGCCATTCCTGCACGAGCACCACCTCCGCTAGCGCCGGGAGAACGGCGTCACGGGCCTCTCCTGTAGATCCCCATCCACGTACAAGTTGACATGCTCGTCGTAGAAGCTCAGCAGCTTCTCGATCTTCGGACACTCCGGGATCGGCGCGGGGTAGCTCCATACGGTGTCCTCAATCGCTTCATCGCCGATCCGCGCGGACCAATAACGGGCCAAACCTTTGTAAAGGCAGCGGCTTACCGACGCCGTACCTCCTAACAGATCCATCGCAGGACCTGCTTCGGGATGTAGTACGCGTCGGCAATCCGGTCTCGAAAGAAGGACCGGACGGCGCGTTTCGGCGATCACCTGGCCGCTGATCTCCACGCGTAAGTGTCGCGAAGGACGCCTGACGGTGCCTTAGATCCGGCTCATGATGGTCGGGGCTTATCGCAAGCTCGCTAACTGTTCGCACGCCGTGACCTTGCGTCGTTGGTTTCTCATGCGATTGGACCGACGTCAGGCGTTTTGGCGGCTCGTTCTGGCAGCCACTAGTTAGGCGACTCGGAGGCGGACCTGCCGGTCGCCGATCGCGAAACGACATGAACGAGCCGGATTTCAGGGTGGCGGCGGGCAACGCGGGACGGTAGATCCATTCGGAGCCAGCGGGAGACCCCAGGCGGCAGCGTCGAAAGCACGATTGCCTCGTACTTTTCGTTAGCCAGCTCTTCCTCGATGGCCATGTATGGGTCCCAGTTGCCGACTCGTGTCGACCGCACGCGGACGCCCAAGCTCTCCAGGTATCGCCGGGTGCTTTGCGCTCGCTGCGCCGCCAGCACTCGTGCAGATTTCACCGTGCCTTCGAACTGCTGGAGCAAGTTGAGCGGGGTTGTCGGGATGACAATCACGAACTCAGCGTCTGGATCGTGTTTGTGGATTTCAGCTACCGCGTGGTGCAGTTCGGGGCTATCCGCAGTCTCATTGGCCACCACGAGGTAACTAGCCACGACTCTATGCCCACCTCCCATGGACCTCCCGTCAAGAGCAGCTTACTTCTGGAGGAATGACTCGCGTCCAAGCGGCGGCTGAATGAGGGCCCATCTGCGACTGAAGCCCACGATGGCCAGCCCTTCTAGAAGCAACTAGCAGCACTCGGTAACGAAGATCTCGCCTCGGTCAGCTGCGTTCGGCGGGACAGGCGCCCGACGGCACCGACCGGTGTGGCATCCACGGCGAAGCCTACGGTCCGGGAGGCCGAGTTGTGTTTCGCCGCGAGTGCGGACCGCGTTGCGGGCTCCTTCCCATTCCCTATTGTTACGCGGCGCCTCGGATGGCCAATTCGCAGCTGGAACTTCCCCACCGCGACCCCGCACCAAATGACCTCAACGACTCCGAATGGCCCGGCTCGGCAATCCCTTTAGTGCCGCTTTGCTCGATTCGATTCGATTGATACCCGCCAATTGAAGACCGCTCCTCAATTTCTACGATCCGCTCAACAACCTCGCGCATCGTTCGCGCTTTGAGAGCGCTATTTGCGCCGAGTGCCTATCCTTGGGCGCCTGGTTGACTCCGATTACCTTTCGGTTTCTCGATCTCCTCGGCCACCTTCTCGATCAGCGAACGCACGCATTCATTGGCCAGATGCCGAGACACTTCTGGATCGCTGCTTGGGTCCTCTGCCATGTCCCGGGCAAAAAGACCACTGACCGTTAGACGGGTGCCGGAGCTATTCGGCTGCAGAGTGAGTTCGATCTGGATGCGAGGCGTGAAAAGCCGGTCCAATCCGAGAAGCTCAATGGAGCACGTAGTGCTGTGGCCACGAGCCTGGGCTCGGAGACTCTTAAGCGGACTCGCCGTGGCGGGACTCCACCCAGGTTGACCTCGCAGCTGTCTTGAAGTCCTGCCTCACCCAACCAGGGCCATCCCCGAGTAAGGGCCATCTCGGACGCATCCGCATACGAACTGAACGAGATGGTCTCGGCATG
>Ga0209236_1000230_pt1 | contig 30395 bp, 34 predicted proteins | sample GraSoi013_1_40cm_FD_185819 | JGI IMG/M metagenome (GOLD analysis project Ga0209236, IMG submission 185819) | Grasslands soil microbial communities from the Angelo Coastal Reserve, California, USA - Sample 09_27_2013_1_40cm (SPAdes) (version 2) | ecosystem: Environmental > Terrestrial > Soil >... | reverse complement strand
GGCTAGGGGAACGACCATCCAGCGCTGCTCAGGGCCGGTGCGGTTTTAAAGGTTCTGAGGTGGCCCTCACGGATGAGAGCAAACGCGAACGAGGTCGTCGCTTTTAAGTAGAGAATGCCCCTTGGACTGGGTTTAGGGGAGAAGCATTGTCGACAATGGACACGGAGTCCTTCTCGAAGACCAAGGTGATGGAGCTCCCGAGAAACGTCGTCGTCGGCCATGACGCCCTGCACGCGGTCGGCGAGGTCTGTCAGTCGCTGAAGCTGGGGAAGCGCGCCTTACTCGTCGCGGACGAGACGACGATGAAGATCGCGGGGACGACGGTCGAGAAGGAACTCACGGCACGCAAGATCCGGTCGTGGGAATTCTTGATTCCGGACGCGACGATGAAAGAGATTCACGAGGGAGAAGAGAAGATCCGCAAAGGGAACATCGATTTCGCGCTCGGAGTCGGCGGCGGGCGTTCGATCGACGTGGCGAAGTGCGCGTCCTTCAACGCGGGTGTGCCATTCGTGAGCGTGCCGACCGCCGCGAGCCACGACGGCGTCGTCTCGTCGCGCGCCTCGATCCAGAAGGACGGGGAGAAGGTGAGCCTCGCGGCCCAGACGCCGATCGCGGTCATCATGGACACCGGCGTCATCGCCGAGTCGCCGTTTCGGCTCCTCGCGTCGGGATGCGGGGACATCATCTCGAACCTCGCGGCCGTCAAAGACTGGGCCCTCGCGCGGAACCTCCGGAACGAGTACTATTCGTCGTACGCCGCCGCGCTGAGCGAACTCGCCGCGCACCTCGTAATCGAGAACGCGTCGACGATCAAGCCTCGCCTCGAGGAAAGCGCGTGGTTCGTGTGCAAGGCGCTCGTGTCGAGCGGGGTCGCGATGTCGATCGCCGGCTCGTCGCGGCCTGCGTCCGGGAGCGAGCACAAGTTCTCGCATGCCCTCGACCGGATTGCGAAGAAGCCCGGGTTGCACGGGGAGCAGTGCGGCGTCGGGACGATCATGATGATGTACCTCCACGCCGGGAACTGGCAGGAGGTGCGCGACGCGCTCCTTGCCATCGGCGCGCCGACGACGGCGCGGGCGCTCGGCGTGACGGACGACGAGGTCGTCCAGGCGCTCGTACACGCGCACGAGGTCAACAAGGAACGGTACACGATCCTTGGAGACGAGGGGTTGACCCTCGAAGCGGCCGAGCGTCTCGCGAAGATCACGAAGGTCGTCTGAGGGCCGCTCGCCCAGCGCTAGCGCAGCACGCCGAATCGATCGACCGACTCGACGAGTTCGTTCGCATAGGCCTCGACGTCGATCTGGAGATCGTATTTGCGGAAGTACACTTGAAGGGCCGCGAGTCCGGTCTCCAGGACCCCTCGCGCTTCCTTCAGCCGGACCCACGGCGACGAGCCCGCGCGATCCACCCGGATGGCTTCCGAGAAATCGATCACCCATGGATCGCCCCCGTGGACGAGGATGTTGAAGGCGCTCAGGTCGCCGTGGACGACGCCGGCGCCAATCAGCCGTCGGACGGTATCGAGCACCTGGTCAAGGAATTCTCCGGGCTCTTCGAGCACGACGTCCTTGAGGCGCGGAGCCGGCCCGTTCTCCGTGCCGAGGTACCGCATCGAGAAACGGTTTTCGACGCGACGGGCGGGCGTCGGCACCCGGACCCCGCCTTTCCAGGCCTGCCGCATCATCTCGTATTCGTGAGCGGCCCGCCAGCCCATTGAGTCCTGCTTGACCGGCCCTCCACCTCGATGCGAGGTCCGGTAGAGTCGGTACGACTTGATGGCGAGCGGCGCGCCGTTGTATCGCGCGAGGTACACGTTCGCTTCCTTGCCTGCGCTGATCAGGCCCACGACTTCCGTCGCGAGGCCCGCGGACAGGATCGCCTCCACGACGGACCGGTAGTCCGGTTCCTCGAGGGACAGCTGCCCGGAATTGATTCGCCACTGGACGCTGGCGTCCAGGTAGGGGCGGTTCGGCATCAGTTTGCGTTGTTGGGGTCATGGAGGCGTTCACACGGCGAGCGCACGAACGCCGGGACGCCGAACAGTCTCAGGCGGCTCCCGGCGCAGTTCCGAAAACGATGCAGGACATCATGCCGGGAACCTCCTGGTCGACTCGACCGTCCTGTGCCATGGTCGCGTCAACCTTCAATGTATCGACGTCGGAATCCCTCGGTCGGCGGTGGCCCCGCGGAACGGAGACCCTTAAGCTGCGCCGCGCCTTAGGTCGGACCGAGGCCCTCGTCGTGGTCCAGATCACGCTCGTCGGCGAGAGGCAAGCGCACGTGGGCCACGAATTCGTCTACCGCGGGCCGCAGCCCGAATGCAAGCCGTGCAAGGTCCGCAGGGCGTGCCTCAACCAGGATCTCGGCCGTCGGTATCGGATCACGCGGGTCCGGGATGTCTCGCATCCATGCCTCCTGAACGAAGAACGCGCCCGGGTCGTCGAGGTCGAACCGATCGCGCCGGACTGCAGTCTCTCGGCCCGGGCCGGAATCGAGGGAGCCGTCCTGGCGTACGAGAAGATCGTGTGTTCGAACGGCGCGTGCCCGAACTTCCGCCTCTGCCATCCCGTTGGCGTCGAGCCGGGGACGCGCATCCGGGTCCTGGAGGTCGGCCAGGAGCTTGAATGCCCGCTCGGCTATTCCCTCGTGTCCGCGAAGGTCGGGTACGGCAACTGAAAGGGGAACTCCGATGAAGGCGTCCCTCCCGAAGCGGATGACACTCCACGCAATCGAGGCCGCCGCCTTGACCCTCGGCTATCGCGTGAAGCGCGAGCCGTTCGACGTCGTCGCGTTCCGCGGGTTGTACGACGGCAAGCGATTCCACATGCGCCTGGAGACCCACGGGCTCGAGCGCGTCCCGAAGGGATCGGAGATCGACCTGCACGTCGACTTCATGCGGGACGTGACCGCGTTCCACGGATCCAAGGCGGAGTCGGACGAGATCGCGTTTGAGATGGCCCAGCTCCTCGGCGCCCTGAACGCCCAGGATCCCGAACGCAGCCGCCCGCGGGTGCGCTGCCCCGACTGTGGGAAGGAATTCGGCCAAGAGGCGTTCCGGGCGCACCGGAAGGTCGTCCACGGATACTAGACGATGTCCCGGCCGTACACGGTTCGACCGCCGGTCCGGAAGCCCATCGATTTCCAGAACGAGGCCGCGGTGGTGTTCGTTGGCGTCACCTCGAGGTCGATCCGCTCGACGCGCATCGCCTTCGCCTCATCGAGGAGGCGCGTCGCCAGAGCCCGCCCGACTCCCTTCCGACGCATCGCGGGATCGACGAAGAAGTCATTGACGACGAGGAGCCGGCCCTCCTCCGCGGACGGGGAGTAGACCGCCAGGGCCACGCCGACGACCGCGCGCTTCTCTCGCGCGACGAGGACGACGCCACCCACCCGGTTGCGCATGACCTGTTCGACGGCCCACGTAATCCGTTCGGGCCGTGGCTTCACGCCCTCGGAGGTGAGGTAGGCCGCGATGAGCCGTTCCACGTCGAGGCGGTCCGTCGGATTCGCGCGCTCGATCAGGACCATCGGCCGCGGCGACATCCCGCGGGCCTATAAGGATTACTCCGCAGCGGCGAGGAGGTGCGACGGATGCCATTGCCGGGGGCCGCGAACCCGTGCGTCGATCAGAAGAGCGTCACGCGAACGGTCTCCCCCTTCTCCAACAAATCGACGTTCGCGGGAATCTCGATGTAGCCGTCCGCATGGGCCATCGACGTGATCGCGCCGCTCTCCTTGTACGCCGGAACCGCCTGCCCATCGACGATGCGGACCGTGTGGAACTCGACGCGACCGATCGCCGAGACGACGCGTTTCGCGAGTGGCACCTCGACGATGCATTCGTGCGGCGGCGGCAAGCGCGCCATCCGTCGGAGCATCGGCGCGAGGATCATGTAGCAATTGCTCAGGCACGACGTCGGATAGCCGGGCATCCCGAGGACCGCTTTCCCGTCGACGCGCCCGAGGACCGTGGGCTTGCCGGGCTTCACCGCGATCCCGTGGAACAGGAGCTCGCCCATCGACCGCAGGACGTCGACGATGATGTCCTTCTCGCCGACGGAGGATCCGCCCGAGAAGACGACGAGATCGTTCGCGAGCGCTTTCTTCAATGCGGAGCGGAGGGACTCGAGGCGGTCCGACACGCGGCCGAGGGAGATGGGATCGCCGCCGTTCTCACGGACGACGCTCGCCATCGTGTGCGAGTTGATGTCGTACACCTGGCCGGCGCGAATCGGTCTGCCCGGCGGCACAACCTCGTCCCCGGTCGTGAGAATCGAAACACGAGGTCTGGCGTACACGCGAGCGCGGGGCATGCCGACCGCCGCGAGCGCGCCGACCTTTGCAGGTGTGAGGACCTCCCCCTCGCCGACGACGAGCGATTTGCGGGCGATGTCTTCCCCCTGGCCGGAGATGTTCTCGCCCGGGTGGACGGGCGAATAGACCTTGACGAGATCCCGCTCGCGTTCCGTGTCCTCGACCATGACGACCGCGTCGGCGCCCTTGGGGAGCGTCGAGCCGGTCGCCACCTCCGTGCAGCGGCCGGAGGCCACCCGCTTTCGTGGGACGCCGTCTGCGTAGAGCGTCTCGATCCGACGGAGCGTGACGGGCTTGAATTTCCCCGCGGGAAACGTGTCGCGCGCGACGACAGCATAGCCATCCATCGCGGCCCGGTCGGCGAGCGGCACGTCGATCGGCGAGCGGACATCCTCCGCGGAGACGCGACGGAGGGCATCGAGGATCGGGACCGTTTCTTTCCGCTCGATTGGGCGGACGAGATTCATCGCGATGCGCATCGCCTCCTCGAGGGAGATGAGCGCCTTCAGCGGCCGCATCCCATGTCCGCCGTGCGTCCGGTCCTCGTGATCATGGACGCGGGCGGTCAATGGCCGATCACTCCGACCGCGTGTCCCAGCTCCGGGACGATGAGCTTCTCCAAGGCGAGGCGGCAGGCGTCCGGCGATCCGGGCAAGCAGAACACGAGTCGACCGTGGTACACGCCCGCGATCGCGCCGGACATCATCGCGGGGCTGCCGATCTCCGGGTACGACAGGGAACGGAAGAGCTCGCCGAACCCCGGGAGCGTCTTCTGGAAAAGGGGCTGGAGAGCCGCAATGGTGACGTCGCGCGGCGCGAGTCCCGTACCGCCGTTCGTGATGATCGCGTCGCAGGTCCAGGAGGCCTGCTCGACCGCGTCGACGATCTGCTTCGCCTCGTCCTTCACGATCACGTGGAAGAGGACCGTGTGACCGGACCGGAGAAGGAGATCCCGGACGAGCTTCCCCGACTCATCCGTCTCCGGGGTGCGGCTGTCCGAAATCGTGATGACTCCGCATTTCACGGACGCCGGAGCATGTTCCTTGTGTTTCTGCGGGACCGCCATGGGATAGACGCGGAAGGAAGACCGGCGTGGGTCTAAAGTTTCGCGGTCCTCATGTTAACCTTAAACAAGGTTGCCCTGGCCGACGAGCGAAAGTTCGTCCGATGGCCTCCGACCGCTCAGGCAGCCAATCCGAGAAATGGCGCGACCCGTTGGGCTACCGCGGGATCGTCCAGGGAGGCGGCGAACGCGGGCCACGAATCGAACGGCCTCGCGCGGACGATGCGGGCGGCGCGCTTCACCCCGATTCCCGGGAGGGCGCAGATCGCCGCGAGTGGGGCGCGGTTCACGTCGAGCGGGTACTCGATTGCGGTCAGCGATCGCTGGCCGTGGCTCGTCACGCGCACATCGACGAATCGATTCAACGCCATGTCGTACGGGAGGCCGACGAGGATCGGATACGTGCCGATCTGTCGGCCATACGTCACGTGGCCGTCCTGAATCTCCAAGAACACGTCCCGGAGAATCGTGCCTTCCGGGATCACTCGCTGCAGCATCTCATGGTCAATCGAGGTCCGCACGGCCTCCTTGAATCTCCGGAACTCGCGATAGAGGCCGGTCGGCTCGAACTCGCGGCGCACGGGGCGCACCTGCCGGATGTTGATCCGGCGGACCCATAGGTCGTCCGCCAGGAGCCGCTTCAGGAACGCGAGATTCAGGTCGAACGTCTTCTTCGTCTCTCCGTCGAGGCCGGCGACGAAGTTGAGCCCGGGGAGAAGCCGCGGCATCCCGTTCTCGCCCCGTTCGCGACCGACGGCGTTCACCATCCGGATCGCCTCGAGACATCCGTCCGCATCGATGTTGAGGTTGTTCGCCTCGGTAACGCGGGGATCCGCCGACTCGAGGCCGAACGAAAGGCTGGTGCCCGGAGTCGCGTGGGCCACCAGGTCCCGCATCGCCGCCATCGCCTCGTCCGGATGTGCGATCATCATCGCGGGATCGCCGTTGTCCGTGTGCAAGACCTTCAGGTCCGGCGCGGCGGTCCGGATCCCCCCGAGCAGCTCGTGGATCGCGGATACGTTGATCTCCGGGGTCGCGGAGGACCCCAAGCCGATCGCTTGGTAACTGAAGAAGTCCGCTTGTCCTCCGAGACGGAAATTCACCGCGCCGAGCTCGGCGAGTCGACGGACCTCTCGCAGGACGTCGGCCACCGGCCGGAACTTCGGCTTGCCGTACATCGGCTCGATGCAGAACGAGCAGCCCTTGTTGAGATATCGGACACAGCCTTTCGAGGTGTCGAGCTCGACGGTCAACGGATCCGGGAAGTCGGGATGGGACCGGACCACGTCTGCACCGAGCAGCGCCCAGCGATCCCACTCCTCCATCGTGCGATCGCGGTTCGTCCATTCTACGGTCGTCAGGTGGTCGTAGACCGCCGTGTCGATGTCCCGCAGCGCGACCCAGTCGAACGGCTCAACGAGCGCCTCGTCGTAATAGCGGAAACGGGCCAGCGGGCCGCCGAACACTCGAGGACCTTCAAAGGCGCTCGCGTGATGGACGATTTCCCGCTCACTGATTGGCAGGCTGCGGAGGTACTTGCCCGGGACGATCGGGCCCGAGATCAGGACGAGCAGGTCGCCGCTCAGCCGATAGCCTGCGCGGACTTGGTCGACGGTCACGTACTCCGAGGTGTGGCCGGCGTCGTGGACCGCGCCCGAGACGTACCGTGGATACGGCGAGATGTATGGCGGCACGCCGAAGTTCGACGGCTCGTCGACGTAGCCATCGAGGATCACGACTCTCATGGGCCGGAATCCATGCCGCGGCAGCGATAAAAGGGCTTCGCCCTCTTGCACTGCTTCGTCGTTGCCGATTACTTGCTGCCCCACCGGCCGATGACGATGATGAACACGATCATCACGATCGTCAGTACGACCGCGGTCACAAGATAGCCAACCCACCCGATCGGGGTGATAGTCGCGAACGTTGTGTCGACGCCAGCCACCTTGAGTCCGCCCGTCACCACGTTGTTCCACAACAGGGCGATCACGAATCCGAAGGCAGCCGCCAGCGAGGTCGAGATAGTCTTCCGCACTTCCGTCATCGAGATTTTCCTATCATCCGCCATGGAAGTTCCCCAGTCCCGGATGGATGGAGAGAATCTAAGGCCTACGCTCGCGCCCTTCGACGACCCTTTTCCTTCGAGACCACGTGAATCCCCCCGATCCGGGCCGTCGGATATTGGCCGCTCCGGTCCTTCTCGAGCGACTTTGCCATGTCCCAGATGGTCAGCAGAGCGACCGTCACCCCGTAGAGAGCTTCCATCTCAACTCCCGTCTTGTAGGTTGCCTCGACGGTTGTCGTCGCGATGACGCGGTCTGCACCGATCTCAAACGTGACACTGGCCGAGGTGATTGGGACCGGATGTGTATGCGGGAGAACCTGCCAGACGGCCTTCATCGCTTGCAGCGCGGCGATCTCCGCCGCCGCGAGCACATCGCCTTTCTCGATGCGACGGGCACGGATGGCACGGATGGTCCCCGGCTTGAGGCAGATCACGCCGGACGCCTCGGCCCGCCGGTAGACATCCGGCTTTTCGCCGATGTCGACCATCTTCGCCATCGCGCTGCGGGATGGCCGGTCACGCTATTTCACCCTGGGGCTTTGTCAACGGACCGCGCGCGCCGAATGCAGTTCCCGTGACGCGCCACGCGCGCGCGCAAGGGACGTTGTCAAATCGTGGCGTCCGACGCGAAAAGGATTATCTACGATGCGAGGGCGTCCTGCGACCAGCGTGCGGATAGGGATGCGCGCACGAAGGGATGGGAAGGGAGACCGCTCCGCGGGCTCCCGGAAAACGATCCTCTCGCCGCGACATCGCGACCTGCGCGACACGACACGCGAAGGAGAAAAGGAGAGGCGAAACATGATACGGCGAAAGACAGCGGTGGCCGTGCTCATCGCCGTGATCGTGGGGGCGGCGTTCGCCGCCTACACGTTCCGGCCGCGGGCGACAAACTCGAGCGTCGCCGTGAACGAGCCGGGCACGGACAACGGAAATCCGGGGGGCGGCACGACGCCGAGCACCCCGGCAACGCCTCCCGCGAAAGCGAGCGAGGGACCGAAGCATGCGATGTGCGTCCACGAGAACGACCACATCCCCGACAATGCCCGGGTCCACGGGGCGAACTGGTACCGGTTCTACGACCGGGCCGCATGCACTGCCCTGCAGTCGCTCGAAGACTTCGTGTCGATTTTCTAGACACGTCGCGGGACTGAAACCCCTTACCCCCTCGCGGGGGATCGTGGCGCGGGGTCGGAGCGACCCCGGCCGTATTTCTTAGCGAACCTGCCGAACGTGACGGGCGACCTTCGGAGCTTTCTCATGAGCGACGAGCACGCCGCTTTGCTGGACCGGCCTCGGTCTTCCAGATCGGGACGATCCGTTTGACTTCGTCCATGACCCAGGAACATGCGGCGAACGCCTCGGACCGATGGGCCGCCGCACACGCGATGACCACGGAATCCCCTCCGACCGGCACCCGGCCCGCGCGGTGCACGATCGACAGCTCGAGGATCCCGAACTTCTCTCGCGCGCGCTCGACGAGCTCCGTCAAAGTGCGCAAGGCCATCGGCTTGTAGACCTCGTAGTCGAGGGCCCGCACATCCGGATCGGCGCGCACCGTGCCGAGGAAGACGACGATAGCGCCGGCGTCGTTCCGGCGCACGCTGTCGACGACCGCCTCGACGTCGATCCGGTTGCGTTGGATCTCGATCATCGACCGCCTCCGCTCACGGGAGGCAAGAGGGCGACCTCGTCCCCTTCCCGCAACACGACATCGGGTCGCACGACCTCGTGGTTCACCGCGAGGAGCATGCTCTTCTCGTGGCCGAGGAGGCGCGGATACTTCCCGAGGACGGCCTCGACGAGCTGCTCGACGGTCGTGCCGTCCCGCAACGTCCAGGCGAGTTGCCCCTCGCCCACAATCTCGCGGTACGTCGCGAAGAGCCGCACCTGAATCTGCATCGCCGGGATTCCGATGGCCTCGGCCGGCGATAAGGGCTTCGCGTCACTCCGGCACCGCGCGGGCGAGGACTTCCGCGCGCTTCCGACGGACCTCCGCGGTGACGCGCTCGAGATACGCGTCCAGGGCTTCGGTCAGCTTCGCCCGGGCCGCCTCGGACCGCGCGGCACCGAGGTATCGGAACGCCTGGACCCGACGACCGCCCCGTTCCTCGTAATGCCAGAAATACAGGTATGGCCGCCCTCGGATCGACTTCGTCGTCACGCCACAACCGATCTGCACGGCTCCCGCATGGCGTTAACCTTACTTAAGGGTAACCAGGATGCGATCGGGAATGAGATGCGGCTGGCCCCACCCCTTAGTTTCCACTGGAAACGTTCATGACGGTCCGGCCCCCTTCGGATAGCTGTTGGACGTCCTCCTGATTTCCCTCACGGCCGACGTGGGAGAGATCTCGGCCCTCCTGGCGTCCGCGGGCCATCGGATCATCGAGACAATCGTCCAGCGTCGCGACCATCCGGACAGCCGCACGTTCGTCGGCCGCGGAAAGCTCGAGGAGATCCAGGCCCGGGTCGACGCGGGCGGAATCGCCGCCGTCGTCTTCAACGGCGAGCTCCGCCCCACGATGCACTACCAGCTCGAACGGGACCTCGGCGTCGAGTGCTACGACCGCCTGCGGGTCCTGCTGGAGCTCTTCGCCCAACGCGCGTCGAGTCGGGAAGGGAAACTCCAAGTCGAACTCGCCCTCCTTCAATACGAGGTGCCCCTGCTCCGCGAGTGGATCCACGAAGGCGACGTCGGAGAGCGTCCCGGGTTCATGGCGGGCGGCGAGCTCCGCGTCGAGGCGTACTATGAGACGGTGAAGCGGCGAATCAAGAAGATCCGGGACGAACTCGAGGCGATCCGCCGGGAGCGGGCCGTGCGACGATCCGTTCGGAAGGAACGGGGCTATCATCTCGTCGCCCTCGCCGGATACGCCAACGCGGGCAAATCATCCCTCCTGAACGTCCTCGCCGACGAACGCGTGGTCGTGGATGACCGGATGTTCTCGACCTTGGCGACGACGACGCGGAGCCTCACGGGGACGCGCAAGCGGATCCTGCTCACGGACACGATCGGCTTCGTCGATGGCGTGCCGTTCTGGATGGTCGAGGCGTTCAACGCGACGCTCGAGGAAATCCTTCAGGCGGATCTCGTGCTCCTCCTCGTGGACGTCGTCGATTCGGAGACGGAGATCCAACGGAAGGTGCGGCTGGCCGCGCGCACGCTCTTCCCGAAAGTCTCCACCGATTCCGTTCGACCGGTCCTGACGAAAGCCGACCTCCTCCCGGACGATGAGATCGAAGCGAAGGTTCGCGTCCTCGCCGAGTCGGAATTCCATCGGACGCCGATCGTCATCTCGACGCGGACCGGACGCGGGCTCGACGAGCTGAGGAACGTCATCACCAACGCGTTCGCGTACCCGATCGAGGTCCATCTCATCCTGCCGCAGGATGCCGAGGCGGGTGGCAAGCTCCACTGGTTGTACGAGCGCACGGAGGTCGTGTCCGCTGTTCATCGTCCCGATCGGATCGAGGTCGTCGTGCGCTGTCGGCCGCGCGATCGCGAGTCCGTCGAGCGCCTCGGACGCGTCCTCCTCGCGCGGACCATCGAGTGATCAACCTTTGATCCGGAACTCCCGTTTCTTGTCGAGGAACCGCCGCTCGTAGGCGGAGGGCAGGTGATCGTACGTGAGCTCCTCGATCCGACCCATGTTCTTCACGAAGATCTCTTTCGACGGCGTCGAGAGGAGACGTTCGAACTCGCGCTCTTTCCGGATCGTGTCGACGAAATAGAAGCCGCCGCCGAGGACCGCGAGGAAGCCCAAGAACGCCTCCCAGACCACGTAGTCGCCGACCGTCCGATGGATCGACTGGAGCCAGTCTGGGCTCTGGGTCGGGATTAGATATTGCGTCAACGAAAAGATCATCCCGAGGATCCCCAGGCCGAAGATGAGGGAGCTCAGCTCGTAGCGGAGTTCCCGGAACAGGCCCATGGTGGCCGCGGGCTATGAGGGGGGCGGCCATAAGCTTTGCTCGCAGAGAAGCTTTCATCGACGCGCGTGATGCGCCATCGTGGCGTTGCGCACCCCGCTGTTCGAATGGCACCGCGGGGCGGGGGCGCGCATGATCGAGTTCGGCGGATGGGAGATGCCCCTCCAATATTCCGGGATCGTGGACGAGCATCTCGCCGTGCGCCGCGCGGTCGGCCTGTTCGACGTGAGTCACATGGGCAAGATTTTCGTCGATGGGACGAAGGCACACGCGTTCCTCGATCGCCTCAGCGCGAACGATGTGCCCACGCTGTCGGGTAAAGCGCGGTACACGCATCTCCTGCGCGAAGACGGCACGATCCTCGACGACGTCATCGTGACGTGCCTCGCGGCCGACCGGTTCCTGCTCGTGTGCAACGCAGGGCCGCGTGCAGCGGTCTGGTCCTGGCTCACGTCTCACGCGAGCGCGGACGTCGCTCTCACGGATCGCACGCCGGAACGGCTCTGCCTGGCCCTCCAGGGTCCGCGCGCCCCGGATCTCCTTCAACGTTTCACGTCGGTGGATCTGAGCCGCGTCAAGCCGTTTGTCGGCGTCACGATCGACTTCGTTCCGCCGGCCCCGTGGGGCGCCCATCCGCGCGCCGTTCCACCGGAAATCGAGGGGTGGGGGAAATCGGATGCTACGGGACCTGCCATCCCACCATCGCGGGACCCCTCCGTTGCCGGTGGACGTGCGTCGTTCCTCGTTACCCGAACCGGCTACACGGGCGAGGCGGGGTTCGAGCTCTTCCCGATGGCGGCCGAGGGATTGTGGGTCTGGGAATCGCTCCTGAAGTCCGGGGCGGATCTCGGGATCCAGCCGATCGGCCTCGGCGCACGGGACACCCTTCGCCTCGAGAAGGGCTTCCTCCTCTCGGGCCAAGACTTCGACGGACACCAGACGCCGCTCGAGGTGAACTGCGCCTGGGTCGTGAAGTGGGGCCGACCCTTCATCGGTCGCGAGGCGCTCGAGGCGCAGCGGGCGCGCGACGACTATCCGCGCCTCGCGGGCGTGCGGATGGACGATCGTGGAATCCCGCGGCCCGGCCACCGTGTCCTTTCGCGTGGAGTCGACATCGGCCGCGTGACGAGCGGCACGATGTCCCCGAGCCTGCGCGTGGGGATCGCGCTCGCTTCGGTGGACCGCGGCTGCGCGTCGCCCGAGACACGCCTCCAGATCGACGTTCGCGGGACGCCGCACGCGGCCCAAGTGGTACCTCTTCCCTTCCTGTGATACCTCCTTCAAAAGGGGTACTTTCGGGGCACTCTCCGAGAGTTCATACGGTGCCGACCCGTAGGGTCCGTACGGTCCGTATGGTAACAAAGGTGGTAACAGCCGCTCGTGCTGCTGGTAACATACGTGGTTCAAAAAGGACTATGACAGGTGACCTCTTTCGCCGCGCCCACCCCCAGGGATGGTCTCCCCGCTTAGCTTACGTCGCACTCCGTCCCTCCTGGAGAAGGTCTCCCCATGGAAGAAATCAAGATTACTGATTCAAAGGCCATCGAAGTCGTGGCCCGTGAGCCGGATCCGAAGCTGTCCGAGAACGCGTTGCGTGTGCTCGCGAAGCGGTACTTGAAGAAAGACGACAAGGGCCACGTCATCGAGACGCCTAAGGAGCTCTTTGCTCGGGTCGCTTGGAATTTGGCGCAAGCCGAACGGAATTACGGGGCCACCGAGGCTCAGGTCGAAGAGACCGCGCGGAGGTTCTTCCGGATCATCTCGAACCTTGAATTCCTTCCGAACAGTCCGACCCTCATGAATGCTGGGCTCGAGTTGCAACAGCTCAGTGCTTGCTTCGCAACCGGAACACCAATTAGCACCAGCCGCGGTCCCGTTCCGATCGAGGAAATCGTTGCCGGAGATCTCGTACTCACTCACGCAGGCCGTTATCGCCGGGTCCTCGCAACGACGCGCAGGGAAGCGCACGTAAGCCGGATTAGGATTCATCGGTTACCTCCCATAGTCTCTACCGGCGAGCATCCGTTCCTCACTTCCGGGGGTTGGGTCAGGGCTCAGGATCTCGTCGGCAAATACGTAAAGCTCGGGCAACCCGAGGAACCGCTCACTCGAACCACCATCGAGTTCGACGGTGAGATCGAGGGCGACCTCGTGTTCGGTCGCAAGACCGGTCGGTCCGAGGCGTCAAGACAGAGACATCAAATCCTTGGAACGAGGAGCCTACAAATCAAGCCGGTGAGGGCCCGAGTTGAGCTCGACGAGACGATTGGCTGGTTCCTCGGCATGTACCTTGCAGAAGGCGAGATCAATCCTGAGCTCCGCTCGGTGCGGTTCACACTCGGCCTGCATGAGGAAGCAGAGGCCGAGCGGTTGGCGTCGATTCTTAGGGACCGATTTGGCGTGGACTCTGAGATTACTCATGTACTCGAGGCCCCCACTTCGTGGCTGACCGTACGAGCCCACAGCAAGATCCTGTGCGAATGGATTGCTCGAGAATTTCAACGAGGATTCGCGGGCAAGAGACTGCCTTTCTGGATTCACTCCACTCCCTCGGGCTTCCGAGTCGGGCTGCTCCAAGGCGTGGCGGCCGGGGATGGAACGCCGGTGAACGTCCACCAGACCCGCATCACGTTATCAAACGAGCAGTTGGTCAGGCAGTTGTTCGAGGTCGCCGTGGAACTCGGCCACAGCCCGTGTCTGCGGCCGGAGTACATGCCTGAAAATGCGACGGCACGGCCTTGGTCGCTCACCATTGGCGGAAAGCCTATGTACGTTCGAGACGGCGCTTACCTCGTCGAATTCGTTGAGCCTTTAGAAGGCACTGCGACCGTCTACAACTTGGAAGTCGAGGAGGACAGCACCTATGTGGCGAACGGTGTGGTCGTGCACAACTGTTTCGTCTTGCCAGTTGACGACAGCCTCGTCGGCATTTTCGACAGCCTCAAGCATCAGGCCCTGATTCATCAGAGCGGGGGAGGAACCGGATTCTCCTTCTCTCGACTGCGTCCCAAGGGGGACTTCGTAAAGTCTACAATGGGTGTCGCATCCGGACCTATCTCGTTTATGAAGATTTTCGATGCTGCGACGCAGACCGTGAAACAAGGCGGGCGTCGTCGCGGAGCTAACATGGGGATTCTTCGCGTCGATCATCCGGACATCCTCGAGTTCATCACTTGCAAAGACAGAACGTCCGAGGTGACGAACTTCAACATCTCAGTCGCCGTCACAGACAAGTTTCTGGAGGCCTTTAAAGCAGGGACGAAGTATGACCTCGTCAATCCTCGGAACAATCAGGTCGCAGGACAACTCGATGCACGCGAGGTCCTGGACAAGATTGCGTATCAGGCTTGGAAAAACGGCGAGCCAGGTTTGTTCTTCATCGATGAGAACAGTCGACGGCAGCCGACGCCGAACGTCGGGGAAATGGAAGCGACTAATCCATGCGGCGAGGAACCACTTCTTCCTTACGAGTCTTGCAACCTCGGGTCCATTGACCTGCAACGCCACCTAAAGCGCAACGCGCGGAACGCGTGGGAAGTCGACTGGGATAAACTCGAGCAAACGATTCGGACTTCAGTCCGCGCGCTCGACGATGTAATCGATATGAGTGCCTATCCAATAAAGGAAATCGAGGAGATGACGGATGCCACACGCAAGATTGGTCTCGGCGTGATGGGCTTCGCACGCATCCTGTTCGCCCTTGAGGTCCCGTACGATTCCAAGGAAGGCGTCGAATGGGGACGCAGGATCATGAAATTTATCCAGGAAATCGGATACAATGAAAGCGCGAAACTCGCGGAGGAGCGGGGCGTCTACCCCGCTTGGGAGGGGAGCCGTCAATGGGAAAAGGGGCTCAAGGTTCGCAACTCCTATGTCACCACAGTCGCACCCACGGGCACGATTTCGATGATTGCGGACACGTCCGGAGGATGCGAGCCCGAGTTCAGTCTGATTTGGTACAAGCGCGTCATGGACGGCGAGGAGCTCCCTTACTTTCTCGACTACTTCGAGGAGGTCGCGAGGCGCGAAGGCTTCTGGCGGGAGGACCTCGTGCAGAAAATCCTTGACAACCACGGATCCCCGCGAGGGCTGAAAGATGTGCCGGAAAAGTGGCAAAGGGTCTTCGCGACCGCCCACGACGTTTCGCCAGAGTGGCATGTGCGGATGCAGGCGGGTTTCCAGGACTACTCCGACGCCGCCGTCTCAAAGACGATCAACCTCGCGCGAGAGGCCACCGTCGAGGACGTGAAGAAAGCCTATCTCCTCGCCTACGAGCTAAAATGCAAGGGCATCACAGTGTACCGCGACGGCTCGCGCCAGGACCAGGTCCTCAACATCGGCGTCGCGGAGGCCGACAAGCCAAAGGAGATCCGCGTCGAGGTGCCACCCGAGGCCGCCGTCGTCCGGCCCCGAGCGCGTCCCGACGTGATCACCGGCCGCACGCAGAAGATTCTGACCGGATACGGCGCGCTCTACGTCACGGTCAACGAGGACGAGAAAGGCCTCTTCGAGGTGTTCGCGCAGATCGGCCGCGGCGGCGGATACACGGCCTCCTTCACGGAAGGCATCGCGCGCCTCGTCTCGCTCTGCCTTCGGTCCGGCGTCCCGGTCGACGAGATCATCGACCAGCTCGAGGGCATCCGCAGCCCGCGGATCGCGATCGACCACGGGGAGCGCGTCTATTCGATCCCGGACGCGATCGCGAAGGCAATCAAGCGTCACATCGGGATGCAGAAGACGGGAGTCCAGCCGGCCGTGGAGACGTTCGACGAACTCGGCGGCGCCGTCGAGACGGACATCGAGATGGAGAAGGAGTCCCGCGACGCCGCGGAGCTCTTGCGGAAAGGCCTGAATCCCGAGTGCCCGGAGTGCGGCAAATCCCTCGTGTTCGAGGAAGGCTGCGTGAAGTGCCACTCCTGCGGGTACTCGGAGTGTTGACCGAGCCGCGTCGAAAGGGCCAAGTCCCGCGGCCGCGTCGGGTGGGCCGATGGCCCGGGTCCTGTTCATCGTCCCGATGGACGCGGAGCGCCGCGCCGCGGTAGCGAGGGCCGCGGCCGGGGCGTTCGAGCCGGTGATCCTGGAAGACCTCCCGCCGGAGGAGCGCGACGGCGCATGGTCGACCGCGGACGTCGTCGTATCGATGGGCTTCCCTCGGGAGTTCCCCGCGGACTTCCGGCAGAAGGCACGAAGGGTGCGGATGATCCAGTCGCTCGTCGCCGGAGTCGACCATTTTCCATTCGATCGATTTCCTCCATCCGCCATCGTGTGCAGCAACGCGGGCGCGTACAGTGTGTCGGTCGCCGAGCATGCGATGGCCCTGCTCCTGGCGGCCGCGAAGGACATCGTCCTCCGGACCGACGAAATCCGGCGGGGCATCTTCGATCAGGGCGTGACCAACAGGGCGCTGGCCGGCTCCACCGTCGTGATCCTGGGGCTCGGCGGAATCGGCTCGGAGATCGCGCGGCGCTGCAAGGCCTTCGACATGCGCGTCGTCGGGATCGCGCGGTCCCGGACGTCCCGCGAAATCGTGGATGAGATCGGAACGATAGGGGACTTGCCGCGTTACCTGCCGGAAGCCGACGCGGTGGTCCTTGCGCTCCCTCTGACGCGGGCCACGGCCGGGATCGTGGACCGAGGCTTCCTCGGGCGGATGAAGGACGACGCGATCTTGGTGAACATCGCGCGCGGGAAACTCATCGTGGAAGACGATTTGTTCGACCACCTCAAAGCGTACCCGAAATTCCGTGCCGCCCTGGACACGTGGTGGACGTACCCCGACACGAAACACGGTCGGCCCTTCCACCGTCCGTTTCAGGAGCTTCCGAACATCATCATGACGCCGCATGTCGCGCCGATGGTCCCGGGGCAACGAGCGCGCGCGATGGAGGCGGCCCTGGCGAACGTTTTGCGGTTCCTCCACGGCGAGAAGCCGGCCAATGTTTTTGATCCCTCCGACTATGTGAAGCGAGCCACCCAACCGACTAGCGGGTCCGCGGGTTGAGCCCTGGGAATCGCCAACCGGAACTTCGAACACAATCTTTAAAAGCGGACGGCTCTACTCGCGACCACCTTCGACATCCGTCGGATGTTCGGGAGGCGTGTGCCATGGCGAAAGTGAAGGAAACGCTGAATCCTTTTGAGATCGCCCGGGAGCAGATCGACCGGGCCGGCAAGAAGTTGAACTTGGACTCCGGGCTCCTCGAGGTCTTGAAGAGCCCGCGCCGCGAGCTCACGGTGCACTTCCCCGTGAAGATGGACAACGGGAGGGTGAGGGTCTTCACCGGCTACCGCGTGCAATACAACGACGCGATCGGGCCCTTCAAGGGCGGCATCCGGTACCACTGGAACGTCTCCCTCGACGAGGTCCGCGCCCTCTCGTGCTGGATGACCTGGAAGTGCGCCGTCATGGGCATCCCCTACGGCGGCGCGAAGGGTGGCGTGATCTGCAACCCGAAGGAGATGTCGAAGGACGAGCTCGAGCGCATGACGCGCCGGTACGCGTCCGAGATCTCGATTATCATCGGACCGGAGAAGGACATCCCCGCGCCGGACGTGTACACGGACAGCCAGACGATGGCCTGGATCATGGACACGATCTCGATGAACAAAGGATTCGCTCAGCCCGGGGTCGTCACCGGGAAGCCCCTCGTCATCGGCGGTTCGCTCGGCCGGGACGAGGCGACGTCGCGGGGCATGATGTATGCCACCCGCGAAGCCGGCAAGAAAGTCAAGTTGAACCTGAAAGGCGCCAGCGTCGCGGTCCAGGGATTCGGGAACGTCGGATCCCACTATGCCCGGTTGATGCATGACGAGCAAGGCTCGAAGATCGTGGCGGTCTCCGACTCGAAGGGCGGCATCTACAGCGAGAAAGGCTTCGACCCGAAAGAGGTCCTCGCGTTCAAGGAGAAGACCGGGAGCGTCGTCGGATTCCCGGGAACGCGGGAGATCACGAACGAGGCGCTCATGGAGCTCGACGTCGACATCGTCGCGCCGTGCGCTCTCGAAGGCATCCTGACGTCGGAGAACGCGCCCCGCATCAAGGGGAAGATCGTCGCGGAAGGGGCGAACGGCCCGACGACGCCCGAGGCGGACGACATCTTACACAAGCGGGGCATCCTCGTGATTCCGGACATTCTCGCCAACGGCGGCGGCGTGACCGTCTCGTACTTCGAGTGGGTCCAGAACCTGTCCGAATTCTTCTGGACGAAGAAAGATGTCGATGAGAAGCTCGAAGGCATTATGGTGAGCGCGTTCACCCGCGTCTGGGAGATGCGGGAAACGAAGAAGGTCGACATGCGCCAGGCGGCCTACATGGTGGCGATTGCCCGCGTCGTCGAGGCGTACAAGTGGCGCGGGATTTTCCCGTAAGCGGACGAAGGCAGGCCCCACGGCCTGCCGTTCTTTCATTTCGTCGCCACGGCGTCGGATCGCCGGACCGCATCGTCCCATGAGGGCGGGACATCGGAACCGCGGATCGTCCATCGCGTGAACGCGCTCTCGCCCATGTAGGGTCGAAGCAGGCCCATCGTCGCCCGGTGCGGATCCTGGCGGACGAACGCCATCAGCGCCGGCTCGTCTTCCCAGATGGAAAGAGTCCAGAACGATGGCTCGACAACTTCGCGCGAAACGAATAGCCGACGAGGCCGCGCGTCTCCGCAAGCTGTTTGCCGACCTTGCTCGATTGTCGCTGCAGCGTGAGCATCTTGCGGAATTTCTTCAGCGGGAGGTACGAGAGCAGCGCAAGGTACTCGCGTCCGCGGTCGGGTGTCGAAAGCGACCGCCACGGCGTGTCGACCATCGTCGACTCGAATCGCACGACACGATTAAATAGCGTCCTCTTCTACGCCCGCGCGCCGTGCCGCTGAACATCGTCGTGTGCCTGAAACAGATCCCGAATCCGGATCTGCAGTTCCAGATCGCCCCGGATGGGAAAGACATCAAGCGCGACGCGCTCAACTACAAGCTGAACGGCGCGGACGAATACGCGCTCGAAGAGGCCGTACGGCTCAAGGAGAAATCCGGAGGTCGCGTCGTCGCGCTGACCGCCGGCCCGAAGCGCACGGAGCAGATGCTGCGCGAGGCCCTCGCGAAGGGAGCGGACGAAGTCATCCGGATCGCGTTCGACGAGGCGGCCGCGTACGACGTCGGCAAGGTCTCACGTCTCCTCGCCGCGGCGATTCGCACGGTGCCTCACGACCTCGTGCTGACCGGAGTCCAGTCGGACGACCTCGTGAATTCGGCGACCGGGGGACTCGTCGCCGGCCTCCTCGGCCTCCCTCATGCGAGTGTCGTGACGCGCGTGGAGGTGAAGGGCAACGGGCTCGAGGTCGCTTGCGAGCTCGAAGGCGGACTGCAACGGCTCTATTCGATCGCGCTCCCGGCCGTGCTCACGATTCAATTCGGCGCGAACACGCCGCGGTACGCGCCGCTCCCGGCGATCATGAAAGCGGCCCGCCAGCCGATCAAGGAGCTCTCTCCCGCGGCGCTCGGTTTCGCATCCTGGGACGCCGTGCCTCTCCCGTACACATTCGCCGTCCGAGGGCTCTCGCCGCCCGCGGCGAAGGGCCATGCGGAGATGCTCACCGGGACCGTCGACGAGCAGGCGAAGAAACTCGCGCAGTTCCTCCGGGACAAAGGGTTCGGACGGAGGTGAGGGGCTGCCAGGCGACGTCCTGATCCTCGCGGAGCATCTGGAAGGCCACGTCGCGCCGTCGACCTTGGAGGCGATCGCGGTCGGTCGGGAACTCGGATCTCGCTCCGGCGGCCACGCCCGCGTTGCGCTCTTCGGACACGATGTGCGAGTCCTCGCCGACGTCCTCGCCGGCACGGGGACCGAGGTCCTCCTCGCGGACGATCCGGCGTTGGCGGAATACACGCCCGACGGATACGGCCAAGCGGCGCGCGCCGTCGTCGAGAGCGCGAACCCCCGTCTTATCCTCGTGGCCCACACGTCCCAAGGCTACGACCTCGCGCCCGCGCTCGCCGGTGCGATGGATCTGCCGCTGGTCACGAATTGTCTCGCCTTGCGCTTCGATGGCGAGCGCCTCATCGCCACCCGCCGCCTCCTGAACGAGAAGGTCCAAGCGGAAGTGGAGATCGCGTCGAGCCGGCCGATGGTGGCGACCGTGCGACCCGGTTCCGTGAAACCGGCGGGGCCCTCCGCGGGCGGAACGGTTAGCGTGATGCCGGTCCGAATCGATCCATCGAAGGCCCGGACCCGATTCCTGTCGATCGAGCGACCGCAGGTCCAGGACATCGACATCGCCGGCGCGGACATCATCGTGTCCGCGGGCCGCGGGATCCAGAAGAAGGAGAATCTCCCTCTGATCGAAGAGTTCGCGAGAGCCCTCGGCGGAGTCGTCGGCGCCTCGCGCCCGCTCACGGACATGGACTGGCTGCCGAAGACGCGTCAAGTCGGGCAGAGCGGAAAGACCGTCCGGCCGAAGCTCTACGTGGCCTGCGGAATCAGCGGCGCGATGCAGCACGTCGCCGGCATGAAGGACGCGAGCCTGATCGTCGCGATCAACACGGATCCGAGCGCGCCGATCTTCGAGGTGGCGCACGTGGGGATCGTGGCGGACGTCCTGAAACTCCTGCCCGCGACCTTGAAGGAACTCAAGAGTTGACGCGGCAAAGGCCCGGAGCCTTCATCTAAGTCCGGTCCAATTCGGAGGCGTGGCCCAACCGCCTCCCCCGCCCGCGGGATGGTTTCCCCCGCCGGTTCCGCGCAGTCCGGCGCCGAACACCGTGGCCATCGGCCTCGTCCTCGCGGTCGTCGTCGGGATCCTCGCCGTCTCCGCGATCGCCTTCTCCTTCGCGGGCTCTTCGGCGTTCTTTCCCTTGGGATTCGCGCCGTTCATCTGTGTCCCGTTCCTCTTCATCATCATCTTCGTCATCCTCGCGCTGTCCACGGCCTCGAGCCGCCGGTCGATCCCGCCCCCGCCGCCGATTCAGCAGCCGATGGTCCCCGCAGGGCAGCAAGGGCCCGTCGCGTTGAGCTGCCCGAACTGCGGCGGCCCGCCGACGAACGTCGATCGATTCGGCATCGCGACGTGTTCCTATTGCGGCACGCGGTTCCTCGTCCGGTGAGCCATGTCGCCCTGAGGTGAGTCGACGCCGCGGGAGATCGTGGTCGAGTTGCCTCGGACGTCGTACTACACGGGGGAAGTGATCGAGGGCAACGTCGTGATCGAGACGACGCGCGAGGTCTCGAGCCGCGGACTGTACGTCGACTTCACCGGCACGGAGGAGACCGTCATCACGCGTAGCGCCGGGAAGACGACGGTCACGTATCGCTCGAAGGCGACCATCGTTCAATGGCGCTTGCCGGTGCGCGGGGAGGAGTCGATTCAGCCGGGGACGTACCGGTATCCGTTCCAGTTCCAGATTCCGCTCCACGCCCTCCCTTCGTATGCGGGTCGACACGCGAGCGTGAAGTACATCCTCGCCGCGCGACTCGACGTCCCGCTGTGGCTCGACACCGTCTGGACGACCGAGATCTTCGTGTTCTACGATCGCCCGAGCGTCCGCACGTACGCCCAGCCCGTCCGGTTCCGTTCCGGCGGCCAGGGCCCCGAGGTCTACGTGGAGCTGGACGGCGACCGGTTTTTCGCGCGCGAGCTAATCGGTTGCCGGATCACGTTGAACCGCGCCGAGAACGCCCGGATCCGGCGGGTCTACACCCGGCTCCTCGGCGGGGAATGGGCGAAGGCGGACGGCCAGCAGGAGACCACGGAGACCTATCGCACGGAGGTGTCGGTGCCGATGGAGCAGATCCGGATCGGGGTGCCATTCACATTCGAAATCCCGATTCCCGCGGACGTCGCATCGAGTTATCGCGGGACGTATTCATATTATAGCTATGTCCTCCATGTGGGCCTGGACATTGCTTTTGGGTTCGACATCATCGCACAGACGCCGATCGTGATCGTGCGGTAGGGCCATCCGAGCGATTCGAGCGGGAAGCCCGCGTTAACCTTAAACAAGGTTGATTTCGGAGACGCCAACCTTTTGCCCGCCATGGTCCTTCCGGAGCCGTGGCCCGGCGAGTCCTCCTCTCCGAGAACGAGGTCGCAGCCCGCCTCCGTGAGGTCCCCGGCTGGTCTCGCGCCGGCAAGGCGATCGAGCGGACGTGGACATTCCGGGATTTCTCCGAGGCACTCGCGTTCATCAACAAGGTCGGCGCGCTCTCGGAGGCAATGAACCATCATCCGGACATCGCGAACTCGTGGGCGACGGTCCGACTCACGCTGACGACGCACGACAAGGGCGGCCTGACAAACCTCGATTTCGATCTGGCGAACAAGATTGACGGTCTCTAGGCCCAACCGAGGAGTCGGTCGAGGGACCACGCGCCCGGGCCCAGGAATGCAAGGACGAGGGCGAAGGCCGCGTATGCCAGATCGAGTTCGTATCCTGAGCTGAATTTCCTGCTCAGCTTCGTCTTCGAGAACACCGTCGTCGCGATCATCTCGAGGACGAAGAGGACGGCCACGATTTGCGTCAGGAGGCCGATGATCAGGGCGAGGCCCCCGAAGAATTCAAGCAACGTGAAGAGAGTCGCGAACGCCGCCCCCCCGGGCCATCCGGTCCCTTTCACGAAGCCGATCGGCTTCCTGATGTCCTTGATCTTCGGCCAGCCGTGGGTCACGAATAGGGCCCCAAGCGCCACGCGGCCGATCAGGGCCGCCACGTCCGGGTACGAAGCGAAGACCATGGGTCCGCCCCCTGGACCCCATCTGTCGGGCGCGATAGAAAAACCTTTCACGGCATATGTCGACGTATCGGGGGGGGGGGCCTCTACAGGAGCGACCGTTCCAGGAGCTCCGCGATGTCGAATCGGCGGATGTCTTCGCGGTTCTTCGTCTTCGTGGCGTCGTCGAACATGATCAGGCAGTACGGACACGCCGTCGCCACCGCATTGGCCCGCGTCTCTTCGATGTGGCTCAGCCGGCGGTGATTCACCTTCTCGCCCGTCCGCTCGTCCATCCACATCCGCGCCCCGCCGGCGCCGCAGCAGAAACCGTGATCGCGGCATTCGCGCATCTCGACGACCCGGACGCCCGGGATGCGGTGCAACACGTCCCGCGGTTCGTCGTACACGTCGTTGTATCGTCCCAGGTAGCACGGATCGTGGTACGTCAGGAACTGGAGTACGTCTCGCGTGGGAGTGAGCCGCCCCTCTCGGATTAGTTCCTGGAGGAATTGGCTGTGATGGACGACCTCATACGTCCCCCCAAACTCCGGGTACTCGTTCTTGATCGCGTTGAAGCAGTGCGGGCAGCTCGCGACAATCCGCTTCACCCCGTATTGGTTCAGCGTCGTCACGTTCGCCCGAATCATCGTCTGTGCGAGGTACTCGTTGCCGATGCGCCGCGCCGGGTCCCCCGTGCACTTTTCCTCGGCTCCCAGGATGGCGAATCGAACGCCGGCCTTCCGCAGGATGCGGGCGAAGGCCTGCGCGACCTTCCGGTTCCGATCGTCGAACGAGGCCGCGCAGCCGACCCAGTACAGGACGTCGATCGGCTCGTTCGCCGCGATCGCCTCGGCGACGGTCCGGACCCCGAGGCCCTCGGCCCACCGGCCGCGCTGGTCCCATCCAATGCCCCACGGGTTGTAGTTCGTTTCGATGTTCCGCAGCATATCCATTGATTCAGGCGGGATCTTCCCCTGCGTCAGGACCAGGTTCCTTCGCATGTCGATGATCTTCGGCACGTGCTCGTTCATCACCGGGCACTCGTAGACGCAAGCGTAGCAGGTCGTGCACGCCCAGATCCCCTCGTCCGAATGGACGGTCTGGAACATGTCCGGCAGGCCCTCGACGTGCCCTCCCACGATCGCGCCGCCCTGGTCGTTCAGCGTATCCCGGATGTTCGTGATGATTCGCATCGGGTCGAGCGGCTTGCCAGTCGCGTTCGCCGGGCACGCAGCCGTGCAGCGTCCGCATTCCGTGCACGCGTATCCATCGAGGAGCTGCCGCCATGAGAGTTGCTCGACCCGGTTCACACCGAACGTCTCCGTCTTCTCCAGGTCCACGGTCTTCAACGCGCCCTTCGGGGTCAGGTCCATGAAGAACGTGTTCACGATCGCGAAGATGATGTGGATGTGCTTCGAGTGCGGCACGTAGGCCAAGAACGAGAACAGGAGGACGACGTGCGTCCACCACAAGGTCCGCCACCACAGCGCGGGGTCGGCGCTGAAGATCGAGGTGCTCGCGATCGCCGACGAGATCGGCTTCCATGCCGGGAGGGCGACGGTCCCGGCGGCGGCGTCCGCGGCGTTGAACAGGAGAAATGAAATCACGATGCCGAGGATGAAGCACAGGACGATCGTCGCGTCGCGCATGCCCTCGTGCATGAGCTTCTTCGGTCGGATCACGTACCGTCGGTACAGAGCCATCCCGACCCCGATCGCCGCGAGGGCGGCGATGACCTCCTCGGCCAGGTAAAGCGGACCACTCAGCGAAAACCCCGCGATCGTCGGGGTGGGGACCCGCCAGCCCGGAGCGTACGCCTGGGCCGTGATCTCGACGACGCTCGCCCCGAGGATGACGAACGCCCAGAAGATGAACGAGTGCAGTACGCCCGCGTACCACTCCCGCGCGACCTTCCGCTGGAAGATCCCGTACACGATGAAGTTCTTCACACGGGTCGGGAGGTGGTCCCACCGCGGTTCTTTCCGCTGCGCGGTGAACAGGTACCGAAGACGGAGATACATCTTCCGCCCGAAGATCGAAAGGGAGACCGCGAGGAAGGCGGTCACCGCAACCGTGTCGAGGGCGGTCAGCGCCATGCGCTCTCGAGGAACGCGCGAGCCCTTTTCAACCCGCGGGTGTTGCGAGAACGATCAGCTTGCGGTGGTCCGCGGTCACGGCCTCCCGTCGCCATCCGCCCCACACGCCGACCATCCGCCAACCCGATTGCTCGAGAATCGCAGCGAGGTCCCGCGGCGTAAGCAGGATCAGCTCCGCGGACGAGTCGGTGCGATGCTTCAAGTCCTGGCCGACACGTTCGTAGAATTTCCATTCCAATCGCAACACGCCCATCGCCGGATCGAACGAACGGAACTCGTGTTGCTCCAGCGACCCGATCGAGTGGAATGCGAAGGGTCGCGGTCGGGATGCGAAGAAGTCGCGGTTCAGGAGATCCAAGATGAGCCGACCGGCGGGGCTCACGTGGGTGGCGAGGCGACCCAGGAAAGCGACCTCCTCCGCCATGGGCCTTCGACCGAGTGCGTGGTCCAAGCAGAGGATCGCGTCGAATCGGCTGCCCGCCGCCAAGCCGGGCAACACGTCGGGGGGCGCGGCCGCGAAGTGGAGGCGGTCGGCGATCGAAGCGGGAATGCGCTCCGTCGCTGCGCGGATGGCCATCTCATTTGGATCGACGGCAGTGACATCGAATCCGGCCTCGGCGAGCCCGACCGCGCGCCTACCGATCCCGCAAGGCACGTCGAGCAGGTGCGCACCGGGCGCGATTCGTTCTTCCTGGAGGAACATCCGGGTTGACTCGACATCCTCGAGCGGTGGCCGCACGACCGGCGCAGGCATTCATCGCCTCCCGATGACAATCTGGGTCGGACTGTCGATCGAGGGCGCGTCCATCTTGAATCCGCCGAACGCATCCGTCGGATGCCACCCTCCGCGAACGAGGAGCCGGCGCAACTCGTGGAGACTGTAGATGCCGTGCTCGATCGGCACGGTCAACAAGTGGTCCAGGTCCTCTCCGTTTCGGCGGAAGAACCGCCCTTCGTTCCGCATCCGCGAGCTCGCGAGATCCAGGTGCCGCTGCTCGATGTGGACGATGTCGCCGAACGCCTCGTACCCCTGCGGGTCGAAATGCCGGACGACGAAGTCCCGGTTCACGATGTAGATGACCAGGATGCCTCCGGGGCGGACGAGCTTCGCGTACTCCTGGAGGATCCGGACGTCCGTCTCTTCGTCGTAATAGCCGAGGGACGTCCACAGGTTGAGCGCCGCGTCGAAAGGCCCCTCGGTCGCCGTCACGCTTTCCGTGAGACGGCGAAGATCTCCGACGCGAAACGTCGCTCGACCGGCCACGCCCTCACGATTGGCGAGTTCGATTGCCCGCGCGACGAATGTCGGGGACAGGTCAATGCCCACGGTCTTGTAGCCGATCTTCGCGAGACGGGTCGCATGTCGTCCGATGCCGCAGGGGGCGTCGAGGATTCGGCCGTCGGCGGGAACGCCGAACCGCCCGAAGATGGCGTGCAGGTCGCGGGCCTGCTCCTCGCCCGTGGACCAGGCGTGCTCGTGAACCGCAAGGAACACGTCGGGATGGCGGAGGAATAAGTCTTCGGTCCAGTGGGCCGTGGCCATTGGCTCGCGATGCGGCTCGCCTTATTTGGCCGTGTCGTGGTGCCGCATGCGGGATCGTTGCGGTTTCCGGAACGGCTGCACGATTCCCTCCGGATCTTGTTCGGAGATGCGCGTAGTCAATCGGCCCACGTCGGAAGCCCCGTAGATCTCATCATACGCCTCGGGACGGATCTCGTCCACCGCCCCATCGGCGGTCACGAGAACGAGCACGATTTCCGGCGAGTGCTGCTCCAGGAATCCCATGAGCCGCCGGACCCGGGCGGTCCGGCCGCGCGCGACCGGCTCCACGAGGAACAGGATCGGACCGCGTCGCGCGACGATGGCGGGCTCGTATTTCGTCGAGCCGCCCGCGGCGTCGTGCACCCGGAACCGGAGGGAGCGATGTTCGTGCGGGAGCCGCTGGCGGTCCATCTCCGTGCAGATGGCCGTCTCGAGTTTCGTCCGGCATGCATGGCCGGCGCGCCGGGTCACCGGCCCGCCCCGTCCATCGCACCGATGATCGCGCGGGCGAACGCAGAGGTACGGACTTCCTTGGCGCCGGGCATGAAGCGTGCGAGGTCGTACGTGACGACCTTCGAACCCACGACCGTCTTCACCGCGGACCGCAGCCGGATCGCGGCCTCGCGCCATCCTAGGTATTCGAGCATCATGACACCCGCCAGAATTTCCGCGGTCGGGTTTACCTTGTCCATCCCGGCGTACTTCGGCGCACTGCCGTGGACGGGCTCGAATAGCGCGAGGGCGTCCCCGATGTTCCCGCCAGCCGCCACGCCCAGTCCGCCGATCTGGGCCGCGGCCGCGTCGCTCAGGTAATCTCCGTTCAGATTGGTCGTCGCGAGGATGTCGTATTCCTCCGGCCGCAACAGGAGCTGCTGGAACATGTTGTCGGCGATGACGTCCTTGATCACGACCTTGCCGTCCGGCGCCTTGCCGTCGTACATCTTGACGACGTCGTCCCAGGGAATCGTCGACTCGCGGAACTCCAGCCTCGCGACCTCGTAGCCCCAGGTGCGGAACGCGCCCTCCGTGTACTTCATGATGTTCCCTTTGTGGACCAGGGTCACGGACTTCCGGCCGTTGTCGATCGCATACCGGATCGCCTTCCGGACGAGGCGCTTCGAGCCCGTCTCGCTCACCGGCTTGACGCCGATTCCGCTGTCCGGGCGGACCCGCGCGTGGAATTCCTTGTCGAGGATCTCGACCATGCGCCGGGCTTCCGGAGAGCCGCTCTCCCACTCGATGCCGGCGTAGACGTCCTCGGTGCCTTCGCGGAAGATGACGATGTCGAGTCGTTCCGGATGGGTGACGGGGCTCGGGACGCCGGGGATCCAGTAAATGGGCCTCACGTTCGCATAGAGATCGAGCGCTCTCCGCAACGTTACATTCAGGGATCGGAAACCCCCGCTCACCGGCGTGGTCAGCGGTCCCTTCAGCCCGACGACGTACTCCCTGATCGATCCGAGGGTGGCTTCCGGGAGCATGTCGCCATACTGGAACATCGCGCGCTCCCCGGCGGGGACCGGGTACCAGGCAATCCGACGACGTCCTCCGAAGGCGCCTGCGACCGCGGCGTCGATCGCGGTCCGGGCCGCCCGCACGACCTCCGGACCGATGCCGTCACCCTCGATGAGCGGGATGATGGGGTCGTCCGGCACGCGCAGCCCGCGCTCCGCGATCAGGATCTTGTGGCCCGCCTCGGGGGGACGGAGGACGAGGCGTTCCGACGGCATGCCTCTCGCCTCAAGGACGCTCGTCGATCGGCACGTACACGAGGTCTTTCGGGCCCGCATACCAGTCGAGCGGCCTCAGGAGGCGATTGTCCTCCCAATACTCGATGACCTGAGCCGTCCAGCCGGCAATCCGGGCGACGGCGAAGACCGGGGTGAACAGGTCCGTCGGGATCCCCAGGTCGTGGAAGACGAGGCCGGAGTAGAAGTCCACGTTCGGGTAGATGTGTTTCGACGCGAGCGCCCGCACGACCGTGTCCTCGATGATCGTCGCGATCCGGTAGTACGTGTCGTCTCCGCTCATCTCCGCGAGGCGATGCGCGTAATCCTTGAGGATGAGCGCACGTGGGTCGTACGTCTTGTAGACGCGATGTCCGAACCCGAAGACTTTCTCCTTGTTCCGCAAGGTGTTCAGGACGAACTCCTCTGCGGCCTCTGGGCGACCGATCCGCTCGATCGTGTTCAGGGACGCCTCGATCGCGCCGCCATGGAGCGGGCCCTTGAGCGTCGAGATTGCGGCGACGATCGTGCTGTACAGGTCCGCGAGCGTCGACGCCGCGACCGTCGCGGCAAAGGTCGACGCGTTCATCGCGTGGTCCGCGTAGAGGATCATCGCCACGTCCATCATCCGCGCATGGACCGAATCGGGCCGCCGGCCCGTCATCATCCGAAGGAAATCCTCCGCGTGACCGAGCCTCGGGTCGGGACGGACGACGCGTTGTCCCTTGCGGATCCGCTCGTACGTGGCCACGATCGTCCCGAACTGGGCGACGAGTTGGCGGGCCTTGCGCATGTTCGCCGCGCGCGTCATGTCGTCCCGTTCGGGGTCGAAACTGTACATGTACGAGACGGCCGTCCGGAGGACGTCCATCGGTGGCGCATGCTCGGGCATCGAACGGAGCAACCGCAGGACGGACGGGGGAAGGGTGCGCGCCGTCCCCAAGTCGGCCTTCGCCTTCTCGAGCTCTTCCCGATTCGGGAGATGTCCCTCCAAGAGGAGGAAGACGGTCTCCTCGAACGACGAGTGCGCGGCGAGATCGCGGATGTCGTACCCGCGGTACAGGAGGCGCCCTCGTTGGCCGTCGACGAAACAGATTGACGTCTCCTTCACGTACACGTCGTCGAGGCCCTTGTCGATTCGCGGGCCGGCGAGATCCGCCTTCAGGGGGGAGACCATTTTCGTCGCCTCAGGGACGCCTGCCCGAGAGGATCGGGGATGCTAAGGTCGGTGCAATATTAAAGGTGAACGTTGTCCGTCGATGGAAGGACGTCAGAGGGGAATCCGAAGGATCGCATCCGCCATCATCCCGATGAGGAGAAGGGCGAGGTAGATTCCGGAAAACTTGTAACCGGCCCAGGCGGTCTCCGCGCTGGGATGGGCGACGAATTTCGCGGTGAGGGCGAGTAGGGCGGCCCCGAGGACGAGGGCGACCGCGAGGTAGATGGCGTCGAATGCGGACGTGAAAAAGAAGAACGCGATGCTCGCGAGCGCGACGATCGCGGTTGAGCCGGCAATCGCCACCGTCGATCGTCTCTCATCCCAAACCGCCGGGAGCATCGGCAGGCGCGCGCGGCGGTAGTCTTCGCGACTTCGGTACGCGAGGGCCCAGAAGTGTCCCGGTGTCCATAGGAACACGAGCAGGGCGATCAGGACTGCCTGGAGGCTGATCGAATTCGCGGCGGCCGCGGACCCCGCGAGCGCGGGGCACGAGCCCGCGAACCCGCCGATCACGATGTTGCTCATGTGGATGCGCTTGAGTCCGACCGTGTAGACCCCGATGTAGACCGCGTAACCGAGCCCGATCATGACGGCCGTCAAGGGGTTGATTCCGAGTCCCGCGATCGCGAGGCTCAGCGCGAGCAGTCCCACGCCGAACGCCAGCGCATGGGCGGGAGGCTCAATGCGGTGCTGCGGCAATGGCCGCGTCCGGGTGCGGTGCATGACCGAGTCGA
>Ga0209236_1000228_pt1 | contig 30497 bp, 25 predicted proteins | sample GraSoi013_1_40cm_FD_185819 | JGI IMG/M metagenome (GOLD analysis project Ga0209236, IMG submission 185819) | Grasslands soil microbial communities from the Angelo Coastal Reserve, California, USA - Sample 09_27_2013_1_40cm (SPAdes) (version 2) | ecosystem: Environmental > Terrestrial > Soil >... | reverse complement strand
CTTCTCAATCGTAATTCTTGGCTTAGTGATGGCTATCGGAACCATTGGGATGATGGTCTTGGAAGGCTGGGACCTAGTGACCTCGTTCTATTTCATGTCCCTACTCGCAACGGCTGAAGGCCCCGCACAATCGCCCATGACCGTTGGGGGCAAGATCTTCGCGTCTTTCATGGCCTTTCTCTCGATCGGCGCAGCAATATCCGCGATCACGTTCGCCTTCGGACCCTTGTTTGGCTCGGTAGTGAGAGAGGGCTTCGCGTATGTCGAGAGAGAAGAGGACAAACTGAAGACAAGACTAGAGCGCAAAGACAAGGCTCACTCCTCTAGTGGCCCGGAGAGCTAGGACTTGCCAAAACTCATCAGCGACATCGGTCATATCATCCTTCAAGTCGGAGATATGGACAAGGCGCTCAAGCTATACTGCGAAACGCTGGGATTCGAACTCAAGGAACACTCGCCTGAATGGAGCGTCATCGCCACCAAGCTCGGCGAGCTGACCCTCTACAAGACCCCGAAGATCACACCGCTAGTTCTGCGAGGCGCCGATGTAACCCCAATTAGCCTTCACGTCAAAAGCTTCGAAGAAGCAGCTGATCAATTGGAGAAGAAAGGATACTCAGTCAAACGGAAAGGCAAGAACTCGGGAACGCTTAGGGACCCGTGGGGAAACATGATCGAACTCCACGATCATCGGAAAGCTTGAATCTTTTCGATTCAGGATTTGCGATCAGGTACCCGATGGATGTACGGATCACTTTTTCATGAAAGGCATGCCTTTCATCATGGGTCCACGTCGTTTCATCTGCTTCATCATTTTCCGCATCGTAAAATACTGGTTAACTAATTCTCGCACTTCGCGCTCCGGCCGACCAGCACCTCGCGCGATTCTCTTCGACCTAGAGCTGTCTACCAATCGAGGCTCCTCCAGCTCCTTCTTGGTCATTGATTGAATAATCACTCTCCACGCTTTCATCTTCTCCTCCGCCACTCCTAATTGCTCCTCAGGAAGACTCACGCCACCCGGAATCATCTGCAACACTTTTCTCAATGGTCCCATCTTGCGAAGGTTCTCCATCTGATCGTACATGTCCTTCAGAGTGAAACGGCCTTCCATGAACTGTTTGACTTTCGCCTCGGGAACTTGCACCTCCGCGTCCTTCACTTTCTCCAGAAGCGCGTTCAGATCGCCCATTCCCAAGAGCCGTCCGACAAAATCCGTCGGGACGAACTGCTCCAAATCCTCAACTCGTTCTCCAGTTCCGATGAATTTCACCTTGGAACCAGTCCCTGCAACAGCTGAGAGCGCTCCTCCTCCCTTGGCGGACCCGTCCATCTTTGTCAGAAGCACGGACCCGATAGGCGTTGCTTCGTGGAACGCGCGGGCTTGAGTAATCGCCTGCTGTCCAATTGTGGCATCGATTGCCAACACGATTTCGTCGGGCTTCACGGCAGAAGCAATTCTCTTCATCTCATCCATCAGGTCCCGCTCATTCCTATGCCTTCCTGCAGTATCGATAATCACCAAGTCGGTTTTCTCCTTCCGGTAGTGGTCGAGACCATGCTTCGCGATGTCCTCGGGCTTCTTATTGCCCGGCTCACCGTAAACCGGAATCTCAACACTGGCCGCTAACTGCTTCAATTGTTCCAGTGCACCAGGACGGTAAGTATCAGCGCCAACGACGCCCACCCTCAATCCTCGCTTCTGGAAAAACCGCGCCAGTTTCACCGAGCTAGTCGTCTTTCCCGTTCCCTGAATTCCGACAAGCATGAGCTTGCGAAACACGCCTGGTTGAACTTCGACTTTGGCGGGGTCTTGGCCGACAAACTTTGTCATTTCTTCGTACAGGACTTTGACAACATGCTCGCGTCTGGTAATACCCGGGGGAAGCTTCTCCTTCAGCGAACGATCTTCGACTGCCTTGGATAGTTGGAGGACAAGCTCGACGTTCACGTCCGCCTGCAATAGTGTCCTCTGGAGGTCTTTCACAAGCTCCTTGATCGCCTTCTCGTCGACGTTCGGCATCCGCAACAGCTTGCGGACCGCGTCCGTCAAAGAACGGCCAACCGTTTCCAAGACTACTCTCTTAACGTTCTCGCGCGCTTCTTAACCTTCCCAAGAACAGCTGCGATTATCAGCGGGAAGCAAACGGTTGCATCACCGTACACATCAACGAACTTTCCTCCTTTCCGGATTTTCCTCCAGCTGATCGACTCAGCCAACGGAGCACCGCTCAATCCTCCCGGCTCAGGCCTATCCGCGGTAATCTGAACCGCGGCATCAACCCCTTCTCGCAGAACACTGGCCAAAAGGGTGTGGTGCTTGGGTAATCCTCCACCCAGGATCAAGACCCCGAGCTTCTTCGAGGTCATCGCCATTTCTACCATGTTCGTTACATCAGCCATCGGATTCAATTGCAGCAATTCTGTCTGGGAGAAACTCCAGAGACTAAGACCGAGGATCGAGTCCAGCAGCCCTGGCGAGAAAATCTTGACCTTGTTTCGGGCAGCTTTGTAGAGAATCGAATCCTTGTCCCCAAGGAGGACGCCAATTTTTTCCAGGATGTCCGAGAATGCCACTCCTCGTCTCTGATCAGCTGGAATTTTTCCAAGAAGCCTTCGAACTGTCTTGTCTAGAATCTGGAATGATTCTTCTTTGACAAAGATGTCTGCGATCCGACTGTACCCTTTCTTGATCAGGAGACGGTCGTCAACCTGGAAAGTGCCCTGGTAGTGGTGAAGGCCAAGGGCCTCGATCACATCATGGGTCAAGTTCGCCCCCGAGGTCACGATCGCATCGAGAAACCCTCGATCGATCAGGTCCCCAATGAGCAACCTAAACCCTGAAGGAACCATCGGGCCGGCGAGGGTCAGGAAATTGGTGAAATCCTTCCCTCGGAACATCTCCTCGACAACATCGGCGGCGGCCCCGATTCGGCCTCCACCCAGGACCCCGGTCGCGCCCATCTCTTGAACGAGAGCGGTCGCGGTCATTCCCGGCCAGAGCCGTAGGTGTCTTACTCTTGAAGGATTTTTACTCGTGATGGATTGCTCAGCCCTTTCGGCGAACGACCATGTTCCGTCCCATGACGCTCCAGTACTCGACTTCGATTCCGGAAGTCATCTTGTTCTTCAAGTCCTCGTCATCAGGCATAGGTGTTTCGAATGTCTGATAGTTCTCCATATCCATCACTTGGAGAAGATTTCCGGAGATGGAAAGAACTTGTCCGGTTCGCTTGTCTATGAGCGGGACCTCGGCTTTACCGTCAACAGGGCTGATGAGGTTCTTCTTCTGGCCTGTGAACGCGCTTATTGCAACGATCCTTGCCTTTGCGGATCCGTGCTTGCCGGGCTTGGATTTCTCGAACTCTACAATCCTGCACGGTTCACCGTCAATGAGGACGTACTGGCCAATCTTCAAACTGCCAACTTCGACCGGCTTGCTCATGAAACTGCGTCCCGACCGCGAGCAGTCCAAGGACTGCATCTAAAAGACTTCGCGTGATTCAAGGGCTATTCCTAGAGAATTCTTTTCAACTGGTCCATTCCCGTTCTCCACGATCTGGAAAGCCATGCCCAAGGCAGTCGGCATCCTAGCCAAGAAAGGTTCGAAAGAAATCCTCACCGAGGCAAAGAGGATTCACAAAATAATTGATCAGCACGGCTTCAGATCTGTTCCCGACCAAGATCTAGGCGTATCGGCGAGGATTCCGGGGAGCAGGCCTCTCAAGCGAATGGACATCGCGCTCCTAGTAACGCTAGGAGGAGATGGGACGGTACTGAAAGCAGCTAAGGAGATGTTGAAACCAAAAACCCCGATCCTAGCGGTAAACATGGGCCGCAGAGGCTACCTCACCGAGGTCGAGCCTTCCGAGTTCGAAACTGCCTTCACTAAGTGGGAGAAAGGCCGCTATGAGCTGGAGGAGCAATGGAAACTCCTAGTGATTCACAAGAATCAAGTTGCAGGGGAAGCGCTTAATGAGGCACTCCTACTCCCCACCATTCCAGCGAAAATGCTCAACCTCAATCTAACCCTCCGGGGCAAACAGGTTTTCCAGGCTCGCGCCGATGGAATCATCGTCTCGACTCCAACCGGCTCGACAGCACACTCCTTCTCGGCTGGAGGACCAGTTCTCGAAACCTCAATGGATAACCTATCACTAACGCTGATAGCCCCTCTCCAGCCAGTCAAGTCAATCGTAGTACCGGTGAAGGCAGCCGTCCAACTGCGGGTGGCAGAACCGGGTCCAAGCGCTAACCTGGTGATAGACGGCCGCCTTGAACGAGAAATAGGAATTGGGCAATCGCTATCGTTCAGAAAATCCCCAAACAGTACGTTTTTCGTCAGGTTCGGCGACTCATTTCTCCAGAGGAGTCTCAGGAGATTATCCTCCGAAAGGGAAAACGGTTGAAAGTGCTCGTCCTGGATACGTCAGCCTTCATCATGGGCTTCAACCCAACCCGGCCTGGTGAGGCGTACACGGTCCCAGCTGTAGAGGACGAGCTGTTGAGGGGGACGATGACACAGCTACGATTTCACGTGAACAAGGAAAAGGGTAAGGTGATCCTCAGGTTCCCATCTTCCCGCGCTATGGAAACAGTTCAAGCAGTCAGCACCAAAGCAGGTGAGAAGGGCCATGTTTCACAAGCCGATCGAGAGGTCGTCGCTCTCGCCCTAGACCTGAAACAAGATGGACAAGACCCCGTAATAGTAAGCGATGACTATGCGGTGCAGAACATGGCTGAGCATCTTCATCTCAACTATGGATCGCTGGCAAATTTTGGGATCGCCCACAAGTTCAACTGGATAATGTACTGCCCAGCATGCCATCGAAGATCCACAGGACCCGAAAAGACTTGTAGAGTGTGTGGGACCGAGCTCAAGAGAAAGGTGTTATCTCGATCCAAAATATCTCAGGCTAATTCAGTGGAGATGAATCCTCACGACAAAACAGAATCCTAAACACCACGAGTCAGGTCCTACCCGGGTCACAGGGATTGGTGGGGTATTCTTCAAGGCCAAAGACCCTGGAAAACTGATGTCATGGTACACAACCCATCTGGGCGTCAAACCTGAAAGCGAAGGATCAAGCACGACCATGTTTCAATGGCTAGAGAAGGATGATACGAAGCAAGTCGGTTACACTGTCTGGTCGATTTTTCCGCATGACACGAAGTATTTTGATCCGAGTGCCTCGCCTTTCATGATCAACTTTCGAGTCAAGGATCTTGACAGACTATTGGATCAGCTGAAGCGAGAAGGCGTGAAAGTCGACGAGAAGAGACAAGAATACCCTTACGGCAAGTTCGGATGGATCCTCGACCCAGACGGTAACAGGATCGAGCTTTGGGAGCCGAAGGGAGAGCCTCCTCCAGAATGATTACTCTGGTACTGGCATGTGAGGCATTTTCAGAAGAATTAAATCCAGTAGCCAGCCGAGCGTGGGATTGATACAGCGTTGCTGAAGACAGAGACCAATCTTTACGATGACATGTCGAAAGGGCATGTTGACCCTTCGAAATGGAAGATTCTCAGCTTCCCAATGGGCAATGGCGAGAACTGGGTCTGGGAGGAACCAAAAGCCAAGATTTCATCCCGAAATGGCGGTCTCGCGCTGACCGTAGATCCATTCACACGGAAGCATGACAAGATCCATATGTTCGACGATCCGAAACAACTGTACGCCTCGACGAGAACCTTTCCAGTATCACGTGATCAGGTGACGGTCTTCGAGGCTGAGATGGGGGCGGAGACTTATCGAAGCAATGCTGAGGATTTGCAGGACGCGTTCGCGGGCCTCATACTCATGGACTTCTCGACCGGTATGATATTCGACTTCATTACAACCGGAAAGAAGATAGGAGCAATCTATGAGCGTCTACTAATTCCTGGAGTGACAGACCAGAAGACTGCATTCACCTATGTGATTGAGTCACCGTTTTCGGGGGTTCGTACGAAGCCCGAAATGATGCACCGTTACACGGTTAGAATAGATGCGCAGAAAAAGAGAGCGGAATGGATCGTCGATGGAAAGGAATTCTTCAAGACAGAAAGCCTCCCAGTATCTCCCAAGGACATTCTCGTAGGCTGGGGACTCTTCACACTCAAGCCTGTCGACCTAGAGAAGGGCAGCACGTCAATCCATGGCCAAGGCGCGACTGGGATCTGGAAGAACTTCAGATACTCGATCCCCTGAGAAAACACGGGCGACTCGATGGCCCCGGATACCTTCCTAGGCTATCACTTTCGGCGCGTCGTTAATCATACTGGTGACCAACTCATAATCCCAAGGACCCTTGGACCTGATCGACGTCCTTTGCTTGAGATTGATGTACCCTATATTGCCTAGCTTCTGAACCAGCCAAGCAGCGTAAGCCGGTGACCCCGTAGCCCCTGGAGAGTTGTAGTTGGTAATGTGGTAGGACAAGGGGCCCTTGACCTCGATAGCTTCTTTGATGAAGTTCCCATGTCGATCGATTACTTGAGCACGGACTCCTGCAATGCCAGGTTTGACCAGATAGTCTAGTTTGAGTTCTGGAATAAAATCCTGCGCCCTTCTGGCCATTTCCGACTTGAAAATGGACGATTTCCATTCTTCGCCCGCTAGTGTCAGGAAATCCTTGTTGTAAAGGAGAGCGATCTTGTTCATCATCGGCGGCTCCAGAAGCTTCTCCAAGGCTTGTATCGGGTTTTTGAAAAAGCCCTTGTAAGTGTAGGGTCCGGCAACAGGGACGGCGTTAGGTCCTATCTCTCGACGCCCATCGGCGCGGCATATCCAGTGGGGATCAAGGAAGGGCAGTTCGGGATGTTGCGCCACAGTGTAGATATTTCTCGTGGCAAGGTATCTCCATTCCTCTCCGATTTCCCAGTATTCTCCACGGAAGTTGAGATCGGCGTATTCTCTTCCGACGCCTAGCATGTGGGCTATGCGCATTGAGTTTCCTCCAGCGCAGTTCACCAGAAGCCGAGTCCGTATCGGCTCAGCTCCATTTTTCGGCTGAATCTCCAAGAGATCTTTGGTTACTTGGATCGATTTGACTTCGAAACCGAGAATGAACCTGACTCCTTCTCGTTCCGCGTCTCCCTGCAACGATCGCGTGAACGAGGGATAGTCGACTGAGGTGTCCGTCTTCGACCATATTGCCCCGTGAGACCTTACATGGGGCTCAAGTCCGCGCACGTCCTCCGCGGATAGAATTTCCAGCTCGTCCTCTCCCATCCCGTTCTCCAGACCCCAGTGATAGTACTTCTCCACACGGTTCATATCCGCATCTCGTGTCGCCGCCTCCAATGTTGTCACTGGCGACCAGGGCAGGCCTCGCTCTTTCGCGTATGATTTCCACATTCCATAGGCTGCTTGGGACGATCGCGCGAAGACTCGGCGTTTGACCGGGTCTAGGTAGAAGGGGCGATGGACGACTCCAGTATTCCTCTTGGAAGTGTGAACCGCAACCTGCTGCTCTTTCTCAATGACTGCGATTCGGCCTTCATACTGGTTCCCCAGCCAGTAGGAAAGAGATGTCCCGAGAATTCCCCCGCCAATGATAGTCACGTCCCACGGTTCCAGCGATGCCAAGAGGACACCAAGTGGAAAGATGTTCAGTATGCTATATTCGGGTTATGCATTACTTTCCTGAAACCGACAAGAATCACATTCTAGCGAGTTGGAGGTACTCGGCTTCTATCTTTCCCCCGGTTTTTAGGTAGAGGAGGGCCCCCGGAGCCAAACTGTCCAAGTAGGAGAACGTGTAAACAACCATCTTGCTCTGGCCGAGGTTTTTCGCAATTTTTGAGATCTCGAACATCAAAGCGGACCCGATTCTCTTTCCTCGATGCTCAGGATCAACAAAGGCTCCTCGGAACCAGGCCACGCCCGATTCATAATAGTCTGGAATGATCCCGACTAGCCCCGCAGGCTCCTTGTCCAAGCTAGAGAGAAACCATCTAGCTCTACGCGATCCGTCTTCCTTGATTGCATTCGCAACCGTGGCAATGCCGCCCTCTTCCTCTGTCCTCCAGTCCCAATAGGGGCTCAAGGCTCGGAGGTACAAGTTACTGGCGCGATCAATCGTTTCCTCAGTGACTTCTTGGGTTTCTAGCCGGGCGTCTCCGATATCTGGTATCTCATTTACTTTCCAGACTATCCGAAAGTCTCGTCGCAGCGGTTTGAACCCGAACTTCCGGTAAGCGTCAACGTAAGGCTGAATTGCCGGAGTAGTTGCTCGCAGGAATTCTGGTTTCTTCGATTCTACATGTGTGATCGCTCTGGCAAGAAGGCTCTCGACTAGGGAAGTTCTGTGCGTCGCGCGTCTAACGCTGAGGTATCTTATCACAAACCACTTGTCTCGGGGAAGAAGTGTCGCAGCCACCCATCCGATGGGCACACCATTCTCTTCAGCGACGAAGCAACCATCAGAGTCGAATCGGGGTGAGGATAGGGCGGCCCGTGTCCGTTGGGCATCTGCAAAGCTGCCGAGGGCATCGTTCAGAACGTCTAGTAACGATGACTCTTCGCCGCTAGAGAAGTGTCTGATCAAGACGCCTGATGGTTTTTCGGTGTGGACCGTCTCGGCCATTTTCAGGGTTTTCCGTTGAGTCTAATGTTTCTGAGAATAGTCCAATATGCGAGGGCTCCCAAGACCGCGAGCAGAAGAGAAGTGGCGAGAAGATTCGCTAGGACACCGGCGTCCAGGGGATTCCCGCCAAAGGCAGAAGTTCGAAGGACTCCGGCCGCGAGGCTGAGAGGATTATACTCAGCTATCGTAGCCACGGGCGCGGGAAGATACTGCGCTATCGTTTGCGCAGGGTAGAAGACAGTGCTGATCGTAATCATAGATACCTGAAGGGCTTGCGCGTAAACCCAGTAGATCTCACCTCGTCGGGACACGCTGGCGAAGAAGGCTGCCAGACCCGCGATCCCTGTCGCGAGGACGAAAAGGAAGGGAATGAGCAGGAGGGCGTACGCGATTCCCTGAACGGGTATTGCTGTGGGTCCTAGGAATGACAGTGCAACATACGCTATCGCTAGCAGCGCGCCGGAATATACTATGCCCCCGAGGCCTCCTGATATGATGTAAGCTCCCACTAAACCACGTGTTCGGATTGGAAGTGTGAGGTAGTATTGGACGACCCCTTCTCGAAGCGCGAGCCAGATTCGTCTCCCGGTATCCGTGGCAGCGGAAAACAAGCCCACTACGACGATCCCGGGCACGAGAAACTGAAAATAGGTAAGCCCTGCGAACCTTGTAGGGATCAATCTCCCGTAGACAAGTCCCACGACTAGCATGTCAGAGAGGCTGAGGCTTATCAACACCGCCATCAACCACTTGGTCCGGAAAAAGTAGGAGAAGTCTGTCCGTGCTATTCGTACCAGCCGTGAGAGATGACTCAAGCCGCTTTCACACCTTCAATGACTTTGTCAACGATTCTCGCACTCAACGAGAGTGTTCCGACGGCTACAGCGGTCACGACCGCCGCCGCTAAGACTGGGTCTAGCAGGAAGTTCGGGTCGAAGCCTAGAACCCATCTGGTCAAGTCCGCGCCGTAGGTTAGAGGACTGAAGATCGAAATCGGAGAGTAGAAGCTTGGCATGAAGATCAACGGGTAGAAGGCGGTGCTGAACCGGACGATCAACGCTGATAGCCCGGCGAGGAATGCGCTGTAAATGTCCACGGACTTGAACGCAATGAACGACATTGAAACCATTATTCCCGTGATTCCCAGTCCGAGAAGAAACATCGAGATCAACGCAAATACAGCGCCTTGAATTGTAAGATCGCCAACAAACCATAGAACCCCGATTAGGGGCGGGAGAACCTTGATCATCGTGTTCGCGACCCCATAGATCGCTTGAGCTGCTAGAAATCCTCCTCGAGAGACCGGGAGAGAGAGGAAGTATGGCAATTCTCCCTCATGCGCATGTTCGACTAAGTGTCGGCCCACATCTGCTCCAGAATCGAATACTGTGATGACCATTAGTCCAATCGCATAGAAGAAGAAGTAATTCGGGACTGCTGTCGATACTAGCTTTGACATCAGGGACCCGTAGACCGCTATCTGTAACCCGAATAGCGCCCAAGCGAGAACGAACCACGTCCGCTCCGATAGTAGGATCCTGACGTTGTAGGCGGCGAGAATCAGCACACGATTCATGGTTGATCCGCCAGGGCTTTGCCCGTGAAGTGGAGGAAGACATCGTCGAGGGACGGCTCGGTAATCCTGATAGATGCGATCTTCGCACCTGCCACATAACTAGCGGATGTCATCTTTGGAACCCAGTCTTCCGCTCTCGAAACCTTCGCCCGCAACTGATTGCCCTCCGGTGACATCGAGACCTCGCCCCCGAGTCCATTGAGGCTATCCACTAGCTTCTCGGAAACAGGGTCTTCGAAATCCACTTCAACAATATCTCCACCAGCGATCGCGTCCTTCAGCTTTGGAATGGTATCGCACACGACCCTTTGGCCCTGGTGCAGGATCGTGACCCTGTCGGCAAGGTATTCCGCCTCTCGAACCTCGTTCGTCGCAACTATGATCGTGGACCCCTGATCTCGCAACTCGCGGATCTTGTCCCAGATCTTCCTCTTCCCCCGAAGATCCACCTGGCTCGTCGGCTCGTCGAAGATAGCTAGCTTTGGCCGTTGAATGAGGACCTTGGCGGTTTCCAGCCGTTTTGCTTGGCCGCCTGACAGGTGCATGAACAACTTGTCACGCGACTCCCACAATTCCAAGTCCTTCATCGTGCGCTCGATCAAATCCTGCCGTTTCGCGGGGTCGATATCGAACATGGAAGCGTGAAACCTCAGGATTGAAGAGGGCTTGTGACGCCAGAAACCTCTCGCTTCCTGGAAGGCTATTCCCATGACCTCTCGAACCTTGGTCCCGTCTTCAACAACGTCAATTCCGACAACCTTGGCAGTGCCTGAGGTCGGCTTTAGAATCGTGCAGAGAATCATCAGAAGAGTGGTCTTGCCCGAGCCATTTGGGCCTAGAATTACCATTATCTCGCCCTCGTTGACTGTGAAGTTCAAGCCGCGAAGGGCGTCGGTTTTTCCGTACCTCTTCGAGAGGCTTAGCGTTTCTACTGCAAACAAGCTTGGGGAAACGTTTGTTCGTGGAGATGGGCGATAAAAATGTTGAACCAGCGCAATGGTCATAGGAATGTTATCAACAAGAGGTGAATTGCTTGCGATATGAAATTCGGCGTATGTGTCCCAAACTATGGCGAATCATCCACGCCCGATGCGCTCCGCGCGATAGCTCTGGAAGCCGAACATGCTGGCTGTGACTCGCTCTGGACCACCGACCACGTCCTGATGCCGAGAAACAGTGGAACTCCCTATGAGAGAATCTTCGACAGCGTAACAACCCTCTCTCATCTCGCTGCAATTACCAAGCGCGCAAATTTGGGAATCTCGTCGCTTATCACAGCGATGCGGAACCCCGTCGTCGTCGCCAAACAACTCGCCACTATCGACAACCTTAGCAACGGAAGACTAATGCTGGCAACAAGCGCCGGTTGGAACGAGAAAGAGTTCACCCATCTCGGATCGAACTTCCACAACAGAGGCAGAAGGCTTGACGCGTCGATTCGACTGATAAGAGCGCTCTGGAAAGGAGAGACAAGTTTCAAGAGCCGCATTCTCGGGATCGAATTCATCGACGCCGTCTTCGAACCCCGTCCGATTCAGAAGCAACTCTCGATTTGGGTTGGTGGAACGAGCAAAGCCGCCATGAAACGCGCCACATCCATTGGGGATGCTTGGCATCCCAACGTTCAACCCCTCGACCAATTCACAAAGCTCGTCGCTGATTTCAGAAGCATCTCGCCTGAAGCCAAAACGAAAGAGATCTGCGTCCGAATCGCAATAAACACAAACGAGGATCAGTCGGAATACAAGTCGCCGCAAGGAGAAAGACGAATAATGCTATCGGGAGACGAGGCTCAGAACAAAAAGATACTCTCCGGTCTAGAACAACTCGGAGTTTCCTACATCGTCGCAGTGCCGAGCCCGGACGGAAGAGCAAGCGTATCAACCCAGGTGGATGCTATCAGGACACTGTCGAAACTGCTTCAGTGATCAGCAAATCTTCCTCTTGCATATCCAAAGTGCTTTAACCCCACTCAAATCCAAGAGAGTCCTGCTACGAGAATGCTCCCTACCGCCGGCGTAAACCGCGTCTTCGGCTTACTAGATCTTTTGAAAGCTTACAATGGAAAGACGGACATTGCCAACCTGACGATCGATCTCCGCATCGACCTTGACGAGCTTCTTCCGATAATCGATACAGCAGAATACCTCGGTCTCGTCGCCGTCAAAGAAGGCGAAATCTCTCTGACAGAGCTTGGCACCAAAGCTCTCAACAGCAGGATAGCTGAACGGAAAAAGCTCGTCCACCAACGCCTGGAAACACTCGAGCCCTTCTCCGACATCACAAAGCTCCTCAAAGAGCAGGGACAAGTCACAAGGTTCACCCTGGCCCGTTTCATCAGCGCCAAGTATGGCCCCACCCTCGACATCCCAACGCTGATCAGCATAATCATCAGCTGGGGAGTCTTCACAGGCCTATTCGGCTATGATGGACAGTCAGAGCGGTTACTGCCGAAGACCCATGTTCACTAGCTGATTTTCGAGATTATCCGGTCCGCAAGATCGTACAATACAGGGTCACGAGGGCTCCTCGGCCGCTCAAGGTCGATCTTAACATCATCAACCATTTTCGCCGGCCTGGCGCTCAACACGATTACCCTGTCAGCCATTTCTACGGCCTCCTGAACATTGTGCGTTACCATTATCACCGAGCCGGTAGGGTACGCAGGATCCCTCCAAATATCCAAGACCTCCCTCCTCAGATTCTCTGCCGTCAACGCGTCAAGGCTGGAGAACGGCTCGTCCATCAACAACACCTCCGGCTGAAGCGCGAGAGCCCGAGCTATCCCGACCCGCTGCTTCATCCCACCAGATAATTCCTTTGGGTAGGAAGACTCGAACCCCTCCAAACCAACATCCTGAATATACTTCTGCGCGATCTTCAGCTGTTCCTCCTTCTGAATGGACGCGGATGAAATCGCCATCAACACGTTTCCAAGAACCGTCTTCCATGGTATGAGGGCGAATGTCTGGAAGATCACCCCGATCTTCGGGCTCGGACTCGTGATCGGTTGGCCGTGAAAAAGCACTTGACCGCTAGTCGGCTTGTCAAGTCCATCTATAATCCGGAGAAGGGTGCTCTTGCCGCAGCCTGAAGGCCCGACAATACACAAGAACTCTTTGTAGATATCAAATGAAAGATGGTCCAGCACCGTCGTGCTCTTTCCCTCACCGGGATAGATCTTCGCAATATCCTTGATCTGGAGTATAGGTTCAGGGAGCTGGCTCAACTGTTATGCCTCGAACTTGTACCTATCCGCTTTCCGTAGCAAACGCCTCCAGACCAGCCGGTTAATGATAAGAACCGTTGCCGTCATTACAAGAAGAGAAGCATAGATCTCAACAGCTCCCAGTGCAGGATTTCTTAATGAGGCCTGAACTAGAAACGAGCCCAACCCCGGGACACTGACATTGGGCCCGATAGACTCAGAGACTATGAGCGCGTTCCAGCCCCCGCCCCAAGCCTGTATGCTTCCAATGAGGATTGCTGGAAAAGATGCCGGGATCAGGATCTCTTTAACAAAACGTCGTCCTCGAATTCGATAGGCTGCAGTTGCTTCCAATATGTCATTCGGAACGCCATTTACTGCTCCAACGATGTTGAACAGCAAGTACCACTGCATCCCAGTGAGAATTAGGAGCACCGAAGCTAGGTTCAAGGTGAACCCGAGATAAGGAGAGTTCTTGAACGGATCAACGAGTAGTAATATGACAAACGGGAACAAGGCCGTTGCAGGGATAGATTGTCCGATGTCGAAGATGGGCACGAGCAACCGAGACAGTCTTTGACTTCTAGCTATCAATATGCCAGCACCGAGCGTCCACGAGAGGGCAATAGCGTACGCAATAACCAACCTTGACAAGGATAGAAGAGTAATTGCGACAAGCTCGAAAGCTGTAACATCAGTCGCGAGCAGAGAAATGCCGCTCTCAATGGATTGGGATCGCGACATAATAGTAACGGTCAGGCCGATGATAAGAAGTCCAATGAATATCGCGTAGCTGACGAGCCTTCCCCATAATGGTATTCTGGTGATCCGCTCTGGAAACCTCAGCCTCTCCGTTATGTGGCGTATCCGTTTCAGGCGAGTGATTTCCAGAACTCGTGCTGCGTAGGACCGCTCCGACTTGAAGAAGGTGAGTACAGGTGAGACCAGACGATCCTCGTATCTTCTCACTCCCGCAACTACGCTACTCTGCCGCGTTGCAGTTGTCCTGGGAGCGGCGACTGTTTCGTACTTGTACTTCTCCGCCCTCACGCCCAGCGGTTTCCATATCAAACGGTCAATAGCAAGTATTATTCCCACGAGGACTAAGAGCCCAAATAGCGCTAGTCCTAGATCCGCTTTCAAGGCAGCGAGCGCGATGTACCTGCCTATCCCGGGAAGGTCCACCCGGGTTTGACTGGGGGGTTGCCCGAAGGACAGGTGCTCTTCAACAGGTATGAGATACCATCCTCCCCCCCATGCGAGAATGCTGCTCCACACCAATTCAGGGAATACTGCGGGGAGAACGATCTGTCGTAGGTAGCGGGTGCCGCGCATTCCGTAGGCTTGGGCTGCTTCCTTGATGTCTGTTGGGATCGCGTTTATTCCTGCTATAACCCCAAAGGTCGGGGCCCAAGCCATCGCAGTGAAGATCAGAATAATGGAAGCAACTTCTTGGTTGAACACGGGTGGAGGAGCAGTCCCTGTCCCCGTTCCCAAGATGATCAGGAACACTACAGGTACTACCCCAAGAACAGGAACAGACTGGAAGATGTCCAGCAAGGGCAAGAGCACGTGGGAGGCCCGATGGCTCATCGCCGTCGCGATTCCATATGCTAGGGCAAAGGCGAGCGCGAAAATGTATGCGATCATCATTCGGGTGAGAGTTCGAACAGCATACCCCGGAACACACAGTGGATCCAGAGGATTATTCTGACAGTCCGGAGCCAACCCGCCTATTAGTAGTTCGGTTATGACAGCTCCCATCGCTACCACAGCGACTCCGACCAGTGTTATCCTGGTCAAAAGCGAAGCTCTCTTTCCGGCCGAGGATGAGATCACCCGTCTTCTAAGGCTCGGCCTTGGAACATGCAAAATGAATTCAATCCACCATAATTAGAAAAATGGACGAGTACGTCTCGTTATAAAAGGGCAACCGGAACGATCATTTCGACAATCTTCTCCAACTTCGTGCTGACGTGATCCTCTAGCATATTGGTTGATGGTGGGGCCGGTGGGATTTGAACCCACGACCTCTGGCCCCGATTTCTCGGGGTCGCCAGCGCCCCAGGTTTACCGTCCAAGATTGGACTCTGGTATCCTCTGGGCGGGGTCAATCCCCTTGACCAAGCTAGACGACGGCCCCTGAGTTCGGAATCTGAATCGGGCTGCTTTTCTGTGTTATGCTCAGGGCTCGTCAGACAGTCGACTATTAGTGGTACGGAGAAAGGATCTACTGAGACGTGGGAACGGTCACTTGCATGACAGTCTCTTCGACGGGATATCCTTCCTCTCTCCATCCTTCCATGCCGTCAAGCATCTCCTTCACCCTAAAGCCTAGAGCCGTCAGTTTCGCAGCAGCTTTGGTTGAGGCGTTACAGAAGATTCCATCACAGTATGTCACTATGACTTTGTCTTGGGGCAGAGAAGAGGTAGTGGTAGAGTCGATGGTTCGGTGGGGGATGTTGATGCTTCCGGGAACATGTCCTCTGGCGTATGTCTCGGGGCTCTTGCATCGACTGCCACTATTTCAGGGACCTTGTTTGTGATGTCGTGGTAGACGTCTGAGGGGTCAGTTTCGAATGAGAGCTTCGATCGGAAGTGATTATTGGCGACCGAGGCACCAGCTGGTGGGTTAGCTAGAACTTTAGAGGTCCATATGACTCGTTTTTCTGGTCCGAAATTACTGTCCGGATTGAGGTAGGATAATTTTCTATTTATTTATTGTTTAGACAGAAACTTGTTGTTGCGTCGAAACCGGGATCGGGTGTGGCCGATACATACGATAGGTTGCGAGGGCTCCCAGTCCGCTGATAACCAGGAGGATTGATATTGGAAAGACCGGGACAACGAGGAGCGTTGCGACCAGACGGTCAACTGGTATGACTAGAGGTGCGGTGTAGAGCTGGGAGAAGCGGAGCGGAATGGCTTGGAGGCTCGCCGCTTTAGCTGATTGTTCTAGGCCTCTCGCGAAGAGCACGCCGATGCCGAAGGTGGCCAATCCTCCCAGAATATTGATCGCACCGCCTAAACGAGTGAACCTAGCGAGCATTAGACCGCTTCCAATGAGAACTGTGAACGCCACGCTGAGCTCAAGGAGCATTAGGTTCTCGGACTGACCTGAGGCGAAATTGACAGTTGAGGAAAGATTGTAGCCGAACAGAGCCCAGCCGATGGCGAGAAGACTGGCGAACACTCCTAGCCCACCTGCAAGTAATGATCTTGGATGTCCACCTCGCACGGGGTTTACTTTCGCCATTATTCTGATCCGCGCTTACGACGGAGGTCTATCGGATAAATCTTACAGACTATCTTGTAAATGATTCCAGCATCTTGCCGAGGCTCACTCCTCGTCGCTTTGCTTCTTTCAACAAAACCTTCTGGACACCACTGGAATATTGCACGGCCTTCTTGGGCCGGTCTACCACACTTTCCGGCAGGCTCATGTGAGCAGCAAGTCTTCTCAGAACATATTTTCGTATCACTTTTCCATTGGAGAGGTTGACTCGGAGAGAAGAAGGCAACCTTAGAGCGTAATTGACTAGTGGAAGGTATGCGAACGGGCAACAAAGCTCGAGACCAGCTGCAACAGCGAGCTTGTCGCCGGGATCAAAGTCTTTGACAGAAGCAGCAACAACACTGTCGAACATTTCTCTTCCAAGCGTGTCGGTCCCGTCTCGTGAAGCGATATCTTCGAACTTTCCGTAACCGCCGAACAGCTCATCGCTGAGCTGGCCAGCCGCAAGATAGCTCAGGCCCATCTCGCGAGCTCTCTGACAGGCAAAATAGATCGGAACCGAGATTCCTACAACCACTGGATCTGTGGTCTCGATGATCTCGACGACATCTGGCAATGAGTCGAGAATCTCTGAACTCGACAATTCCCATATGTCGACGTGGAGTCCAAAACTTTTCGCGGTTGTCTTTGCATGGCCTAGTTCTTGTTGACCTTTCAGCCCCACCGAGATCAATTCTGGCTCTAGACCTGACTTCTCCGCTACGTAGGCAACGAGGGCGCTGTCTAGCCCGCCGGAGAATGCGATTCCGGAACCTCGCGGCACAACCCTGCCGACCGCCTCCGTGAACAGCTTGTCCAAGGTCCGAGTTGCATCGGATTCGACTATCGATTCTTCCTCCGGCTGCTTGAGCGAGTAATCATCCAGCGTCTCGTAACCCCGAGCGGTGGCTCGGATGACTCTGCCCGGAGGAACATGCTCGGGTTCGCGAACGCCGATTGAGACGAGAGGAGACCGAAGGCTCGCAAAAGCGACAGTTCCGTCTCGTATCTGTCCAAAATAGAGAGGTTTCTGCCCAACAATGTCCCTTCCAGCGATCAGCTGCTCCCGGATCAAAGTCAAGAAAGCAAAAGCTCCGGGGGTCTGTATGAGACGGCCGAGACCCGCGGGGCCAGTCTTGTCGTGTCCTGTATCGTCGCCGAAGAAAACACCGTCAAGGGCCAATGGCATTGCTTGCTGAGCAAACGACTGCAAGCCTGTGGAGTCGCAGACTCCAATGACGATTTTTTCGTCGCTGGCGATGCTTTGAGAGAAAGTTTGAGATTCTGAACCACGCTTCCGCATCAGAGAGAGGATGCTCTTCGCTTTCGATTCGAGATCGTCCGCTTCTCGTCCTCTGAGGCCGCAGATACCCGCCATTATTCCTCTATTTTGCTTCGGAGTTGTTTAATATGATAGGCTAGGCGTTCCTCTGTTCGGATCGGTAAGTTTGCCTATTCTTCCAATTGACACAGGTCGTTATGGCAGTCCGGAGATGAGGAGAATCTTCGAGGAAGAAAACAAACTCCAACGATGGTTAGACGTAGAGGCGGCGGTTGCCGAAGCGCAAGCTGCAGTTGGAGATATTCCAAAGGAAGCAGCGGAGGAAATCGGACGAAACGCCAACACGAAAATCGTGACCTTGGACCATGTCAAAGGGATCGAGAAAGACATTCGTCACGATCTTATGGCAATGGTAGTCGCACTCTCAGAGGCCTGCACGGGTGAGGGACGCAAGTACGTTCACTATGGTCTAACAAGCTACGATATCGAAGATACCGCAACAGCGCTCCAGTTCAAAGAAGCATTCTCGGTCCTCGAGAAAAGACTAATTGCCCTTGAGGAAATCCTTGGTTCGCGCGTACGTAAGCACAGAGCTCTGTTGATTGTGGGCAGGACCCACGGACGGCACGCCGGCGTCATCACCCTGGGCCTAAAGTTCGCAGTCTGGCTGGAGGAGGTCCGAAGATACCAACAGAGACTCAAACAGGTCAAAGAACGAGTTCTGGTCGGCAAGGTTCTGGGAATAGTTGGAAATGGTGCTGGGCTTGGCAAAAACGCGCTGAAGATTCAGGAGAGAGCGCTGGGCAAGTTAGGGCTCGAACCAGCAGGCCTAGTCACACAAGTCATCCAGAGAGATCTACACGCAGAAACCGTCTGTTATCTCTCGCTACTAGGGTCCAGCCTTGACAAGTTCGCAACAGAGATCCGGAACCTCCAGAGGAGCGAGATCTCAGAAGTAATGGAGCCGTTTGAGCGAGACAAACAAGTTGGAAGCTCGGCTCTACCATCGAAGAGAAATCCGGAGCTCAGTGAAAGGGTCTCAAGCATGGCGAAGCTGATGCGAGGACTAGTCATACCTGCCCTCGAGAATATTCCTCTCTGGCACGAACGTGACATTTCCAACTCCGCCAGCGAGCGTTTCATCTTTCCAATGTCTTTTATTCTCGCCGACGAAATGCTCCGACTTGTAACGCGTGTCCTAGATGGCTTGGAAGTCCTGCCCGAGAACATGGAACGAAACCTAGAGCTATCGCAAGGCGCTTTGCTTGCAGAGAGAATTGTGAACCTTCTCGTGGAGACAGGAGTACCAAGACAGGATGCTCACGAGAGAATCAGAAAAATCTCGATCAAGGCCCTTGACAACAAGATCCTTCTTTCGAAGCTCCTGCTCGAAGACAAGTTCATCTCGAAAAAGCTCAAACCCAAGGAGATCAAAGAAGCGCTCGACTATCGGACCTACCTCGGCGTGACGCGTGAACTAGTAAACTTGGCTTTGAAGGAATAAGGCGCCCATGTTCGATCATAGAGTAAACTTTTATTTCGCCTCCAATCGCGAGAGCGTCTGAAGGCGGCAAAGATTGAAGGAAGCTATTCTCACCGTTGGAATGCTCCTCCTCTTCACAGGGTGCATGGGCGCAATTGCCGCCACGACGGCCATGGGCGCTGGCGCTGCGATTACTCTTCCGGCGCTTCAACAACTTCTAGTTGCTGAGGTCATATCGACCATCATCGCCTTCGTTGGCGGTGCACTGGTAATGCGCAACCGCTAGGCGGCCAGCTCAGAGTCCAGCGAGAGAATCTCATCTAGTGGCTCCTTCGCGTCGAGCCACTCTGCAATCTGACGATACTTCTCAGGATTGTGCTCATGGATAAACTGGATCATAGGCAGGTAGAGTTTAGATCCTCTTCGACTTGATATGTGGGACTTGAAACCGATTAGCGCTCCAACGCCCTTCCGGAGCTCTCTAGTCCCTCGGCTACGGGACATCGAGCTGATTCGCTGCGGGAACTTCATTGACACCCAACCTCCAGGGCTAGTCTCCTTCGCCACAGCAACACCCGCAGTCATGAGATCGAGAGCGTAGGACAATAGATGCCACGATTGTGTCTTTCTGATCCGCGCGAAGTAGAGATCGGCCTCTGCAAGAGCGGACATAGCCGCTTCGAGTTCACGAGGCTTCGGAGTCTGGCTGGGAGTGTTTTCGAGTATCCACTGAAAAAGCATTTCATGGTCCACCTCTGACTTGTCCAGAGCTCGTCGAGCTTGAGCGACGGTTCTGCTGTTGAATATGATCCGTAGAACCTCGAAGACGGATTCTGTCCGGTCTCGGTTTGAAAGCAACGCGGTATCCTCCAATGTTAGAGTCTTCTGGGGCCCAGTTAGGATCTGAAGGTCAGTTATCACTGATCGCATGTCGCCACGGTCCCGCTCCATGAGGGACCTGAGCGCTTCCTCGTCCGCAATCACACCCTCCTTGGCGAGGATTCCCTTCATCAATGGAATCCCTTGCCTCAGTCCTAGTCTCTTCAGCTCGATGAGTAGACAAGCGTCTCGTAGAGGTCGGATCTTTGGATCCCAGGGGTCGTTGGCAGTAAGGACGATTGGAAACTGAGATTCTTTGATGACGCGGAGAATCGCGATGATCGCGCCTGAGTCTGTTCTTAGGTTGATACCATCTACCTCGTCCAGTAATATGAGCCTTCCCCTACCGAACAGAGGCGATTGTGTCGATGCTAATCCTGCGATTCTGGAGAGAATGTCGCCGCTCCGTTTGTCAGAAGCATTAATCTCAACAAGGTCCCATCCTCTCTCGCGAGCGACAGCCTCGGCGACCGTTGTCTTTCCTACTCCGGCCGGGCCGTATAGAAGGACGGCGCCCTTGGGAGGTTTGGCTTTGGACCAAGAATCAAGCCAAAGGAGAATCTTTTCTAGGGCTAGCTTGTTGCCCGCGATTTCACGGGTCGTTTGCGGCCGATACCTAACGGTCCAGGGCTGTGACATGTTCTTCTCGAACACTTCTATGAACCGATGATTGAGCGGCTAAATGGGCCAGCAAGGCGCTTAGCTGGACTTCTTCATCTCCGCCTTGAACCAGCCGGAAGTCTGTGTCTCCTATGGCCTCGATGAGGCTAATTCGTGACTTCTCTGGAATGGCGAGGCGGAAGACCTCCGAGTGAATCTGGCGTACAATGTCGGAGCCTGACAATCCGTACTTGACGAGAAGGTTTCGAAGCTCGTCCCGCGCCTTGAGGAAGTCGCCTTTCAAGGCATGATTCAGCATCTCGTGGACGTCAGTCGGCCTTGCTCTTCCGACCACCTGGTAGACGGTCTCCTCTGAGATCCCCTTTGATATCGAGGAAGCTGCTTGAAGTATGTTGATGGCCTTTCGAAGGTCTCCTTCTGCCACTTCAACAATGGTCTTCAAGCCTCCCTCAGTGCTCTTTAGGTTCTCATTTTTCGCGATTCGGTGGAGGGATTCGACGACCTTCTCCTCCGGGAGAGGCGTGAAACGGAACAGGGCGCATCTTGACTGGATTGGCTCAATTATCTTGCCAGAATAGTTGCAGCAGAGAATGAAACGACAAGTGTTAGTGTAATTCTCCATCGTTCGCCGAAGCGCGCCCTGAGCGTCCCCCGTCATATTGTCGGCCTCATCCAAGACGAGGATCTTGAAGGGAACGCTGGATAGTGAGGCCATCATGGCGAACTCTTTCACAGTAGTCCGGACCACATCTATTCCACGTTCATCGCTCGCGTTTAGTTCCTTGAATGCGTCCTGGAATCGCTCTCCGAACAGATCATGTGCTAGACATAATCCGGCGGTTGTTTTTCCGGTTCCTGGCGGGCCTGCGAACAAGCAGTGGGGCATCGTTCCCCTCTTGACGAAATCTTTGAGCCGCGAAACTATCTCCTCCTGATCCATTATGTCATCAAGCCTCTTCGGCCTGTACTTCTCAGTCCAGAGAGCGGCTTCCAATCAGATCTGACCGAACCATTTGATGTTCTCAGCCATATAGAACTGTTTCATCCACCTCTCTGAGCAAATATCGTGTGATCGATTTGCTTTTCTGTTTAGAATGGTTTTATGGAGCTCACATTTGCTTGGTAATTCCCCGGGGGCGAGTGAACTGGAAAAGGAACCGTCTATCGTAGAGATTGTCGACACTGAACTCGAAAACTCGCCTTCACGAATTACTCTCCTTCGCGAGTTTCCCGAGACCCGGATCGGGGATAGGACCTTAGGCCCATACCGAATGGGACAAGAAGTCGATCTCTCGCTCTGGATCGCTCAGCATTTAGTCGAAATGGGCTATGCTCGGTTCAAGGATGAAGAACAGCTCACTCTGAACGCTCTGTCAACTACACATTATAGACAGACCCTGCCTGCCTCAAATCAGATTCCGGAACTGCCTCGGTCATTCTACTTCCAACTTCGTCGGCTCATCAGGGGTCTCAAGAGCCTTGAAGTGAAAGACCGTACGAAAGCACGGGAGCTAGACAAGGCACTAGCCTTGGCATGGGACATTGTCAACTTGCGAGTGAAGAAGATCGCCTCCCTGGGGGCTTCTGGAGGGCAAACTACCGAGGTAACGTCCAAACTTACACTTGAGGAGAAGGCTCTGTTCGAGAAGGTTCGTCAGAACGTGGAATCTTGGAAGAAGGACATTCTTGGCAGTGAAACTACCAATTGACTTTGCTCGCACCGACGGAGACCGCTCTTCCAGAGAACGCTTTCCAGGACTTCTTCCGCTCGTACCAAGCTGACCCAGTCGGGTCCAAATATAGAAAACGTCTCGCAGAGGTGGCAGTCAACAATGGGCGGTCCCTCGTAATCGATTTCGACGACCTAATCGCATTCGACCCAGTGCTTGCACGGAATGTCGTGCAACACCCGGATGACTTCTTTGTTTACGCTAGCTCCGCGGCGACCTCTCAGATGCGTGTTGAGGATCCCGAGTACGCTGAACAGGTCGGTCGTATCATTGTGCGATTTCGTCGCCTTCCAGAAAAAAGGGCTCTCCGAAAGATTGGAGCTGAGGACCTGATGAAACTCGCGTTAGTCGAAGGGATAGTTGTCCGAACGAGCCAAGTGCGACCCATGATTGTCAAAGCAGTATTTCGTTGTCGGAAATGTGGCGAACTCTCTCGTCAGGATCAAACAGGAGATCTGTTACGCGGGCCTGGCCCAATTTGTTCAAGTTGTAAGCAGCAGAGCGGCTGGGAGTTGCTAGAAGATCAGTGCGTGTTCAAGAATACTCAGGAAGCTCGCGTCCAAGAACGCCCGGAGGATCTTCCACCTGGAATGTTGCCTAGATATCTAGACGTCAGACTGGACGACGATCTCGTTGACACGGCGCGCCCCGGCGACAGAGTGGCAATGACTTCCGTGGTGAGAGCTGAGAAACAGTACGTCGGGGAGAAAGGGAAGCTTAGAACCTTCAACCTGTACTTAGAAGCGAATTTTGTAGATGTTGTCGGGAAAGAGACTGAAATTGTTGAGATTACCCTTGAAGACGAGAAGAAGATCATCGAAGCCTCGAAACACCCTTTCGTCCATCGAAACCTCATCATGAGCCTGGCACCATCAATCTACGGCTACGATGAGATCAAAGAAGGAATACTGTACCTTCTATTTGCAGGAGTTGCAAAACGACTCCCTGACGGCGTTAACATTCGAGGTGACTTAAACTGCCTGATCGTAGGCGATCCTGGGTGTCTTATTGGAGACGAGCGAGTTGTTCTGGGTGATGGGACAATCGCCAAGATTGAGGACCTTGGTGATCATCATCTTGAGGACCTGAATATTCCCGTTCTAACGGGCGGTGGGGAGGCGGAAAAAGACATCGCGACTCGATTCCACATTTACCATAATCAGCCAACGATGGAAATTGTCACAGAATCCGGAAAGAGCATCAGAGGCACCTACAATCATCCTCTGCTTTCGGTCGAGATTGTCGAGCGAACGCAGATTCGACGCTGGAAGAGATTGGACGAGTTCAGAGTAGGAGACAGAGTTGCAGTTGTCACCGGATTCCCTTGCTACATTACCGGGCTGGTCAACACTGGTTGGCATCCTCTACCTTATACATTAGGTCCAAAGTTCCGCGGCCGCCTCCCGACGAAGGTGACTCCCGAACTTGGCGCATTCATGGGTTACCTCCTGGGCGATGGTTGGGTCCAGCGATACCAAGCTGGATTTACCGTCGCAGATGGAGAGAAGGACGTCCTCAAGATGCTTTGCGCCATGTCAATCAAACTCTTTGGCATTAGCCCCAAGGTTAGTTCCAGAAAGGGGCCCAACCGCAATGTCCAGCTCTTTGAGGGAGTAATTCACAGCCAGGACGTCGCGTACAACCTGGCCACCCTAAAAGAGAAGCGCATCCCAGATCTCATCCTGAAGTCGGGAGACAGTGTCGTCTCACCATTCCTAAGATGGCTGTACGAAGCAGACGGAACAGTCTTCTCAAGTAAGAGAGGATGCGGAGCCATCGGTCTCAAAGCGAAAAACATCGAGCTTCTGCGAGATGTCCAGATTCTTCTCTTACGATTCGGAATACACTCACGAATAATTTCAAATGCCCTTCTAATTAGAAGGGGTGAAAGCATTCTAGAATTTGCTGACAAGATTGGTTTCGCGTCGATCAAGAAACAGACTCGTCTGGCTGACTTGAGAGCGCGAGCTGCGAGGCTGAAGCGCTTTGGAAGGCAACACAGTGAACGCATTATATCCGTGTATCACCGAGAGCCCGCCGATGTGTATGACATCGAGGTTCCCCAGAGCCACAGGTTCGTCGCGAACGGAATAGTCTCTCACAATACGGCAAAGAGCCAGTTGTTGCAGTACGTTTCCAGAATTGCGCCCAGAGGCCTCTACACTTCGGGAAGAGGGACTACCGCTGCTGGACTCACTGCAGCGGTCTTGCGCGAGAAAACGGGAGGAATGGTGCTTGAAGCAGGTGCTTTGGTCCTAGCCGACAAAGGAGTCGCTTGCCTTCACCCGGATAGCGAAGTCTTTGTGGATGGGGTTCAGAGGAGGGTGGCTGATCTGTTCGACGAGGGACGTATTGAACGGGCGCTATCGGGCAGCAATCGGTTGGAATTGTCCCCTTTGCATCGGTCCGTTGCGAATCTCGATCTTGACAGACTTGCTACGAGGCAGGCAACCGCGACTCTCGTCGCCCGCAGATGGTACAGTGGGCAGATTCTTCGGGTGAGCATGGAGTCTGGAATGGAACTTCGCCTGACGCCAACTCATCCAGTTCTCGACGGGAAGACATTACGGTGGAAGCCGATAGGTGACTTCAGGCCCGGGGAGAATATTGTCGCCCTCAAGAAGCTACCGTCCTCCCAGACTCGAGTCGTGCTTCTCGACACACTTCCGGATAACTGGATTATCCAACCTCTCTCCAGCGAGAAAATGGAGCTCCGCCGTGTTCTAGAGGCAAAGCATCACTCCTTGCGAGCAATCAACAGCTACTACGGATTGAGAAGAGATGCGCTCAATGGTCGCGGGGCCCTAACGGTTAGGCAATTCAAGGCAATTCTGAAAGACACGGGGATGTACAACGCCTGGGCACAGCGCCCGTTTGCTTTCGGAAGAAAGAAGCGCACAGAACGTCTAAAGATTGGCACACTAACAGCGGCACTTGCCTACATTCTGGGGTTTGCTTATGGAGACGGATACGCGCGATCTAGTGCCAAGCATTCGGCCTTGAGAATCACGCAATCATCAGTCCACGCCGATTATATCAGGCGACTTCAGAGGGCAATGCACCAAGTGTCACACCGCCCTTGGAGTACATATCTACGCCCCGCCAAGACGACAAAGTTTGCCAAGAGTTCGGAATGCCAAGTTCTTGTCCGACATTCTAACCTCGTCGTGCACTTGTTCGAATGGTTGACGCGTAACGGACTTCAAAACCTTCTTCGTCTCGATGATGCGGCACTCGCTGGATTCATAGCTGGGGCTGTCGATGCTGACGGATGCTTCAGTATCAAGAAGAATCGGCAATACTCCATGGTCTCCTTTGATCTTCTTCTGTCTAACGATCTTGCATCAAACCGCCGCTTGCTCTGGGCCCTCCGGCGCTTCGACGTGTACGCACGCATCAAGAATCTTCAGGGCGTAATGAGCATACAGATTACCTCCAGGCGCGATGTCAGGCGGTTGATGGACCGAATAAGCCCTTATTCAGGGAAAGCGAAGAACATTCCTCCCCAGCGAACCCGAATTTCAGCTCGACACGAGGCAGTTCCCGCGTTGCCTCTTCGCGTAGCACTCTCGGGCCTGCGGCCGGTCCCAACCGAGCTACTCCGCTCCGGCGATTGGAGTACATTCCATTCATACCGCAACGGAAAGCGACAACCATACAAGGCCCCTCTCCAGCGACTCATCCGCGGGCTCCACCCCTGGTTGGACGCCTCCTCTCGAGAACGACTCCTCGCGCTCGCTGGGGACGATTATGCCCTCGAAGCAATCCGAACGGTCAATTCGGAGTTCTACACGGGCTACGTCTATGATCTTCGCGTTCCACTGGGGGAACACTTTGTCACCGAAGGCGTCCTCACTCACAACTGTATAGATGAACTGGACAAGATGAGGCCTGATGATAGGGTCGCGATTCATGAGGCTCTGGAACAGCAAACCGTCAGCGTTGCTAAAGGAGGAATTGTGGCCACCCTGAACGCTAGAGCGGCAGTTCTTGCTGCTGCGAACCCTTCCCTAGGAAGGTATGAGCCACACAGAAACATCAACGAAAACATCAATCTTCCCGTAACTATACTTTCCAGATTTGACTTGATTTTTCTCGTTAAGGATCTACCCGACCCCGATAGCGATTCTCAAATGTCGTCGCATATTCTGCAACTGCACAGAGCACGACACGGTTCAGAAGAAGCGCCATTCCAACCGGACTTTCTACGGAAATACATCAGCTTTGCCAAGAGGATAGTCCCAGTGCTGACTCCGGACGCCGTCAAGGAGCTGCAGGACTTTTACCTGAAAATGCGTGGGACCACCGGCCGAGAAGCGGCAGTGGCGATCACTCCTCGCCAATTAGAAGCCTTGGTCCGACTATCCGAGGCAAGAGCCCGAGCATTCCTTCGCGATCAAGTGACAGTGGAGGATGCGAAGAGCGCCGTAAAAATCATGACGTACGCGTTGCTAGACGTAGGAGTGGACGTAAAAACCGGCAAGATCGATATCGACACGATAATGACAGGTAGGCCCGCGACAGTGCGGGACACGCTAGGTCGGGTAATCGACATCGTACGGGAGCTTGAACGGGAAACCGGAGATGTTGATGAGAAAATCCTGATTGCTGCCATAGTGGACAAGGACAAAGTGACGGATGGGGAAGCTCGGCGGTTCGTCGGGCAGTTGATAAAAGAGGGAATGCTTTACTCCCCCAAGGAAGGACGCCTGAAGCGCACAGCGGGCTAGGTCCCTCCCATGAGCTCTGAGTACAAGTGAAGATCCAAGACCTCCCAATAGACGCCCAAGTGGCCGACTTACTATCTCGGGAGGGTCTCGTTGAGCTCTACCCGCCCCAGCAGCACGCTATCGAGGCAGGGGTTCTAGAGGGGAAGAATCTTGTTCTGGCCAGTCCTACCGCCAGCGGCAAGACGCTGGTCGCAGAACTGTGTATCTTGCAACACGTCCTCGAACATCGGGGCAAGGCAATCTACTTGGCTCCGCTCCGCGCGCTCGCGAGCGAGAAGTTCAAGGAATTCCAAAGATACTCTGCAATCAAGAAACCCAACGGGGATTACGTTAGAGCGGGGATATCCACAGGCGACTATGATAGCTCGGACCCATGGCTTGGAAGATACGACATCATCCTCTGCACTAACGAAAAAGCGGACTCTCTCTTGAGGCACAAGGCTCCTTGGATGAGCGAGCTTACCCTGGTCGTTGCGGATGAGGTTCATCTCCTAACTGAACAGAATAGGGGTCCAACCCTCGAAGTGGTCCTCACTCGACTAACCGAGATCAATCCCAACATTCAGGTCTTGGCTCTCAGTGCCACAGTTAGGAATGCCGAAGAGGTAGGGTCATGGTTGAAAGCAGGTTCGGTCACCACCGACTGGCGTCCTGTCCCTCTGAAAGAGGGAGTCTATCACGATAATCAAGTGCAGTTCCGCGATGGAGCAAGCCGAGCGATTGTGAGCGGAACTAAGACGCCGAGCCTCGACATCGCCCTCGATATAATGAGCACCGGAGGACAAGCACTGATCTTCACCGAGACGCGACGATCTGCCGTCGAGATGGGCCGCAAAGCCTCGGTGGCAGTGAAGAGCCGCTTGTCAAAACCTGAGGAGAGAGCGCTGAACACGATTGCCGATCGAATCCTGTCTACTGGAGAGAAAACTCGGCTAAGTGAGGCGCTCGCGATGCAGGTTGCGGGAGGCGCTGGTTTTCATCACGCGGGTTTAGCAGGAATTCATCGAGGAATTGTTGAGGATGCTTTTCGAGAAGGGAGGATAAAGGTCCTGGCAGCGACCCCGACGCTTTGCTTACCTGCAGGCGAGGAGATTTTTGGGAATCCGGCCCCTATTGCAATAGAGAAGCTTTCCAGGCGCGACAGAGTCTTGACTCACGGGAATGTATTCGAGCATGTCATAGCACCGACTTCCAGATGGTATGACGGGCCCCTCGTGAAGGTGACACCCTGGTTCCAGCTCCCGATGAGGATGACGCCAGAACACAATGTGCTTAGAGTGATTCGCATGCGGCATTCGTCACGCACTCGGAAGAAGAATCGTCATTGGTGGACTTATTCTAAGCCCGAGTGGACCCCAGCAAAGAATCTGAGGATGGGCGATCTGGTATTGTTTCCCAAACTCAAAGAAGAGCACAACCTTCAGTTTGTTGCCCTTCCGGAGCAGGGCCACTTATCGAACCAGTCTGGCATCGTAGGAAAACATTGGTCAAGACTGAAAATTGACCGTTTGGAGCTGACCCCTCGGACACTTGAAGTGTTAGGCCTGTATATCGCCGAGGGTTACACCGGAAGACAAGGGCAAGTGACGTTTGCTCTGAGCACAAAAGAGACAGAGCTGACCTCGATAGTCACAGCTTGGCTCAAAGGAATCGGGTTGAGGCCAAGCGTTATCGACAGCGATAGACACAGGCGGGTCGTCAGGGCTTGCTCTAAGCAGCTTGCCGAGTCACTTCGAATGTTGTGCGGGCAAAGAGCCGTTGAGAAGAGGATTCCCCATCAACTCATGTACCTTCCGAACAACCGGTTTGCCCATGTCGTGCGTGGAATGTGGCGTGGAGACGGTAGCACGACCAAGTCTGGGGCAAGGACGGCGAGATACTCAACCGTGTCGAGGGGTCTGGCAAAGCAACTGTTTGCTATGCTCGTCAAACTGGGGTACATGCCAACAATCAATGTGAGCAAGAGGGCCGGGAAAACTTCGGAAAAAGGCCTAACAATTCCTCACAAACACGATCTCTACACAGTTTCGGTTTCCGGAAAACAACTAACCCGGTTTCTAGAAGGCATCTTGAAGCTCAAACCCGGAAGATTTGTCGGGAATCGTGAATTCAACAGGGGTTACTTAGATTCCAGCTATTACTATATGCCGATTAGAAGAGTCGAGCAGGAGCCCTACGAAGGCACAGTTCACAACCTGGAAGTCAAGGGCCACAGCAGTTATGTTGGCTCCTTCGTAGTCCACAATTCAGCAGGCGTAAACCTTCCAGCTAGGGCTGTCGTAATTAGTAGCTACGAACGTTACGAAGCGGGATACGGTAGATATCCGATAAGCGTGCTGGAGTACAAACAATTCTGCCTACCTTCGGAGGTACCTGTAACCCTAGAAAACGGGTTGTCAATTCCAATCGGTCGCTTAGTAAAGGACCGAATTGGCGACAAAGTACTCTCCGTATCGAATCCTCACGGCGTCATAAGCAAACCCATCGCTGGATACTTTGAGCGAGAAGCAGACGAGCTCGTTGAGATCGGTACTGCCATCGGAAGATCACTGACGGCTACACCGGAACACCCAGTTTTGGTGAAGGGGGCCGACGGTGATCCGGCATGGGTTCCCATTCAATCTATCAGAAGGGGAGACTACCTGGGATACGCCCGAGAGATTCCAACGTCGGAGCGTCAAGTCTACTGGGTAGACTTTCTACCGCAGAAAATGACCTACGTAATCGGACCGATAGGGTTCTTCAATAAGAAATCCATTCCCCTAAAATACAAAGATGCGGCTCGACAGCTAGGCGTTAGCCTCAAGACCTTCAAGAGCTACACGTCGGCCAGACGAAATCCGCCTTTGTCGGTAGTCTTGTCCTTGGGCGGACTTTTGGGTCTCAGCAAGAGGGAACTTGTATCGCAAATTCGTCTCGTCAAAACCAAGTGGGGGAAGCCTGTCCGAATACCTGAAGCAATCGACAAAGACTTCATGTGGCTGGTTGGGATCATAGCCTCTGACGGGCATATCAAAAAATCCCGAAACATCAGAGGCGATTACTATCATATCCGTGTTTTCAACAAGAACCGCGGAATCATAGAAAAAACCAGGCTGGTTCTCCAAAGACTTGGCTGTAATCCTCGAATCACAAGCAGA
>Ga0209236_1000227_pt1 | contig 30502 bp, 35 predicted proteins | sample GraSoi013_1_40cm_FD_185819 | JGI IMG/M metagenome (GOLD analysis project Ga0209236, IMG submission 185819) | Grasslands soil microbial communities from the Angelo Coastal Reserve, California, USA - Sample 09_27_2013_1_40cm (SPAdes) (version 2) | ecosystem: Environmental > Terrestrial > Soil >... | reverse complement strand
CATAACATCGAGGAGGGAAAGGAAGCAGCCTCTGACATTTTCACCATCTACCAGTTCTGCCCATCCTGCCACGTCGCAGTCAGGGTCCTTTAGTACAGATTATTCTAGATAGATTGCTGGCCGGTAGGGTTCAGACATTCTAGCCCGTCCCTTTGGGTCGTTTATGCTTGGATCTCCTTCATTCCAAAGATCGACCGTGCATTTGAATTCTCGTTGATAGAAGTCGACTGAGTCAGCGAAGATAGTGCTCTCCGCTGTAACCCCGTCTCGCAAACGTGACTGTCTCATCTCGTCCGGCATCTGGTTTGCCTGTTGAATCGCCTTAGCAGCATAATCAACAGCAGCCTTGCCTAGAGATCGTAACTGGGGATCTCCCATGACGTCCTTGATGAAATCGCCCTGTCTCATCTTCTCCTTGGCCGCCTTCAATGCTTTGAGATAGACTTCCCATTTCCAATCTGATGCGGTGTAGTAGGCAATTCGCTTCGGGGTGATGCCTGTGGCTTTCAAGATCTCGCCGGTATCTTCTAACGCTTGTCGAATGAGTGCCTCTGCTCGTTCTGCTAGGGCGTCTTTCTCATTCTCGCTTTCTTGAGGCCAGTCGGCTTGAACTACGAATCCCTTGTTTCCAATGCGGCTCCAGATCTCTTCTGCCGTATGGGGTGTGAGCGGGGCCATCATTCTTGTCCTAGTCTCCAGAACTTTTCGTAGGATTCGGTCGCGATTGTCCGACCTTGGTTTCTTGGGTCCAAGTCTTCGCTTGTACCAGGCAATGTCGTTGTCGAGTTGATAGAGAATGATGTTGATGGCTTCCCTGACTCTCAGCCTGTCGAGTGCATTTGTGGCGCTCTGGACGGCGCTGCTCAGACGACTCACCATCCACCGGTCCAAAGTGGAGAATTTCGGTTTCCCAGCTGTTTTCTTCGCTCCCAGTTTTCTAGCCTGTCCTATCAGTGCAGAGAGTCTTTCCTGAATTGACAATGCGAGCCCTTCGCTGAAATCCGTGTCCTGACCCAGTTCAGCAGTCGCCATCACTCCTACCCGGACGGGATCAGATCCGAACTTGGCAATCCCCTGCCGTAGCGGTATGATGTTCTCTAGAGATTTCGACATCTTCGCGCCTTCCATCAGGACAAACCCGTTGGCCACGATTCCCTTTGGCCACTGTTTCTCAGGGAATAGACTTGAGTGGTGAAAGATGTAGAAGGATAGGTGGTTGGAGACGAGGTCTCGGGCAGAGTGGCGCATGTCTACAGGGTAGAAGTATTGAAACTCTGCTCGGATGGCGTTCAGGATCCTCTTTGGAATCCTGGTCTGCTCCGCAACAGTGTCAATGGTTCCCTCTCCTAGTAGCGTGAAGTTGAAGAAAGCGTCGGGCAATCTCGACGTGTCATTTTCGAATTTCTTGAAGATTACCCAGTCTTTGGTGAAGTACTTGGATAGGATGTAATAGGCCATGTACACGACTGAGTCGGATAGGGCCTCGATAATCCAGTTCTGGTCCCATGGAAGCTTCGTCCCTAGGCCCACAGCCCTTGCGCAGGCCCTTTCTCTCAACCAGTCTATCGTGTAATTGAATTCTCCTCGCAATTCTTCCGGAAGGATGGCCATCTGATCTAGGCATTTGTGTGCGAGCTTCTTCCATTCCGGGTCGCCGTAGTTGATGAACCACTGGTTCTCCAAGATGTGAACCAAGCACTTGGTCCCGCAGCGACAGACTACGGGAGCGTTTCTCAGTTCCAGTAAGGTCTCAATTTTTCCCTGACTCGCGAGTTCTCGGACTATGGCCTCCCTGGCTTTAGCGACGAGCATTCCTGAGTAACTGCCTGTGTTTTCTCTCATTATGCCATCGTGGAATTCTTTCGAATAGAGTTCCTGTGTTGCGTGTTCTAGATGTGGGTCGTTCTGGTCTTTGACTTTGAATTTCCCGATCAAATCTGCGGCCGGAAGATCGGAGAAGCCTTCTAGCCGGATGATCGAGATCGGCTTGGTGTCCTGCAGGACCTGTTGTGACTCCGCTGAATTGGCATACCTTTTCTTGAGATCAGTCAGGGCTTGGTAATCAGAGGGAGCGTGTCCTGGGACAGACATGACAACGCCGGTACCGTTGTCGGGTTCCACGAAGCTTCCGGGTAGGATTGGAATTTCGTTGTTGGTGACTGGATTCTGGACGATCTTCCACAGCAGCTCGCTTGCCGGTATTTCACGTTCTATGGTGACCTTGTGATTCTGGTGTTGAAGTTTCTCGACCGCTTCCTTGATGACGACCCAAAGCTCGCCGTCCACCTTCGCTCTAACGTAAGTGGCGTCGGGATTAATCCAGAGGTTTGTAACTCCAAAGACAGTCTCTGGCCTCAGAGTCGAGGTGGGGTAGATTACGTCGTCCTTCCGGAACTTGACAAGATAGGATTCCCCGATGTCAGGCTCCACGTCTCCCTGAGTGTCTACGACCCCTACAGGGCTCTTGTCGTTAGGGCACCAGGCGACAGGATGCGTGCCCTTAGTGATCAGCCCCTTCCGGTTCAAGATCTGGAAGTGCCATTCGATGTAGCGATTGTACAGAGGGTCGACGGTCGTGAACTCTCGTCGCCAGTCGATCGAGAACCCGATCTCCATCATTCCTTTCTTGATATCTTCGCGGAAGTAGGAGGCCATCGACTTCGGGTCCTTCAACTTCTCCAACATTGCCGGCGGAATGCCGTAGACCTTTGTGAAAGTCTCAACGATCTCGGGGTCGCCTTCACCCAGGCGTTTGCTCATGGCGAATAGTGGGGTGCCTGTGTAATGGAAGCCCATTGGGAAGAGGGTGTTGTAGCCTTTCATCCGGTGATATCGGGCGTTAACGTCGGCGATGGTGTAGGTTCTCGCGTGGCCTACGTGCTGGGGAGAGTTAGGGTAGGGGTATGCAGCCGTCACGTAGTACTTGGGCTTGCGGGGGTCTAGGTTCGTCTCGTAGATCTTGCGCCAGTTCCACTTTTTCTGCCAACTTCTTTCCAAGGCGCGCCAGTCAAGCTTGGCTGGCATTTCTGATTCCCTCCACTGGGACTACCATGCTGAGCTGTCTTGTGACGACTTGTTCTGCGATCTTCAGCGCCTCGTCTACTTTGTCTTTGGATGATCCGCCGCCTATGGCGAAGAATGGTCTACCCCCTCCTCCTCCACCTAGGACCTTGGAGGCTTCTGAGACGATCTGGCCGGCGTTGACACCTGCTTTGACGGCCTCGTCACCGGCTGCGGCAACCACCTGGACGCGCTCGGATACTTCGAATATTATCGCGATCATGTTGGGGTCGGATTCCTTGAGCCGATTTGCGACCTCCACAGTGTCGATGCCTTTTCTCTTGGCCGTCTTTGATAGTACGAGTCTTACTGTTCCGATAGTGATTGCTTTCTTCGCAAGCTGTTTGACGTGAGACTCGGTAGTCTTTGCGTGGACCTTTCCGACTTCTCTCAGTAGGGAGTCTCTTTCAGCGACTAATGCCTTGATGGACTCTGGAAGCTTTTCAGGCGTTGTCTTCAAGACCTCACTCGCCTTTGCAAGTGCTTCGCTCTGCTGATTGATCCGCTTCAGAGCGGGCTCTCCTGCCGAGAAAACAATCCTCTCTACGCCATCTTGCAGTTTGCTGGCTTTCTCGATCTTGAAGACGCCTAGCTCTCCGGTTCTCTTGCAGTGTGTTCCGCCGCAAGCCTCAGCGTCCCATCCCTGGATTCTCACTACTCGAATCTTGGATCCTGGGACTGCTCCACCCTGATAGAGTCTATATCCGTACTTCGCCTCTGCCTTCTCACGCGCCATCCATGCCACTTGTACGGGTATGTCTCGTAAGATGACTTGGTTGACTAGGCGTTCGATCCGTTCCCTTTCCTTCGGAGTAATCTCTCGGTAGTGTGTGATGTCTAGCCTGCTGCTCTCCACTTCCTTTTGCACCCCTGCTTGCCAGACGTGCTCGCCTAACACTCTACGTGCCGCACCGATCAGCGCGTGGGTGCCAGTATGATGGCGCATCAGGTTCACGCGTCGCTGCCAATCGATCTCTCCCTCAACCAGATCGATTTCCTGATCGACGGGATGGTCCAGAAAGTGAACGATAGTGTTTCCGACCTTTTGGACGTTTGTGACCTTCACCTTCCGGTCTCCAAATCGCAACTCGCCGCGGTCGCTAGGCTGGCCACCTCCCTCAGGATAGAAACAGGTCTGGTCCAACACGACCGTGTTTTCCGCGACTCTCGCGACTATCTTCGCCCGGAAACTCGTCCGATAGGCGTCGTCATAGTATAACGCACTGGTTGCTGGAAGATCCTTTAGCCGCGCTTCCAATTCAGGCTCGGAGGAGGTTTCAAGACTCGTGGTCGGTTTTGAGTGTCGTTCCGCGACTAGCGTCAAGAAGTTCTCGGGGACTTCGACCTCTACTCCGACCTTCTCCGCGCTTTCTTGCACAATCTCGGGAGCCAGGCCTTGGGAATCGTAGAGCAGAACCAGCTGATCTGTGGGAATCTTTCGAATGCCTTGACTCGAGAGTTCCTTTGAGAGTCTGAGTACCGCTTCTGAACCCTTGCTGATTGTCTCTTCGTATTTCTCTACCTCGATTTGGAGACCTTCCAGTATCTCTCCTCTCATCTCTCGGAGGAGATGGAATTCTCCGCCCCACATTTTGATCTGTCCCTCGATTATGCGGGGAAGTTCCTGAAGGATTCCAGCTTGTCGAGCAAGCCTTGCTGCTCGACGGATGATGAGCCGGGTTAGGTAGCCTTCACCTACGTTGGAAGGGACGACGCCTTCGGCGAGTAGGAAGGAAATCGCCTTGGTGTGGTCGGTGATTGCGAATGCGGCTTCTAGTGTCTGGACGATGGAGCGGAACGCGTCTTTGTCGCGGCCGGTCTCCAGTGCCGTAGCTTCGATGTACGCTTCTCTTGCCGCTCGGCTGCCGGCTCCATAGATTCCGGCCGCCCTCGTTAGCGAGGATAATGTGTTCTCGTCGAGGTCGACCTTCGCTAGGTCAATAACCTGCGCGAGCAGGGGGCCGTATACTGCGTGGAATCCGCTTGGGGAGCCTTGGGACAGCCATGCCCATCTTTCCATCCCGTAGCCTGTGTCCACTGTCCGGATTGGTAATGCTATGAGTTCTTCACCTTGGACCTTGTACTGCATGAAGACAAGTGTCGATATTTCCAGTCCAGAGACGATTCCTTCCAAATCGGGGCCCGCATTTCCTCCACCTGACCAGAAGTGCTCTTTGTAAGTGACCGATTCGGACGGGACACCCATCACGTCTGTTAGCAATTTGTGGTGGTAGCTTACCGTCTGGTCTTTCCAGTAGATTTCCTTGTTCGGATAATTGAACGCGTGTGCTCCACCCATCTCAAAGATGGACATGTGTCGGCCTGCAGCGCCAACCGATTCGATGTCTGTGAAACGGATGCAGGGCTGGCTGATGACCAGCGGGTTCGCTGGAGGGGGCATGCTCCCTTCTGTTACGTAGGGTTGGAAGTCATAGATTGACGCGCCTACGAGGTATACATCGTTACGCCAGCGGGCCACGATCGGATATGGCTTGATCCGCGTGTGTCCGCGTTCGGCGAAATAGTCCATAAACTGGATGCGCATCTCCGCCAGGCTGTAACGCTGTTTTGTGGGGGGGTTTCCGATGAAAGAATATGATGCGCACGGGACCTCACCGCAAGTACTCTGATCAGGAGCCGCCCAGTAGTTACTTTTGCAGGATGGACATTTTCTTCGAAAGAAGCCGATTTCTTTGAAGTACGGGAGGGCAAATTCTTCCGGGTTGATCTCTGGCAACTATCGTATCCCTCCACGATTGTTCTGGAAGTATAGAAGCTTGGCTGAGTGAATTGCTTTAGAGGGTTGTGGATTCGAGGAGAAGACTGTGCGGAGCTATACCGCGAACCTCCTTGCTCTTCCTCTAACCGAATAGTGCCCCGAGTCCTGCTAGGGCCTCTTCTTCCTTCTTCTTCTCTTCCTCAGCCGGTTTCTTGTCTTCCTTCTTTGACTCGGTTGGTGCCGCTGGGGCTGCGACGGGTGCCGCCATTACGCTGGCCGACTTCAGAGCTTCGTCAATGTTGACTTCAGACAATGCCGCTACCAAGGCCTTTACTTGAGCTTCTTCGACTTTGCTACCTGCTGCGGTTACGACTTTCTTCACGTTCTCTTCTGTTACAGGCTGCGCTGATGAGTGCAGCAGTAGTGCGGCGTAAACATACTTCATTGGGCTTTTTCCTCTTTTCTCAGGATTTGTTTGGATTTTAGTCGAGCGTCAATTCTTGCACTTAAGGGTTTCCGGGTATTGCGATAGGAATCTTCTGTAGCAGCACTTTTGCGTTCATGACAGCGCGTCTGAGGACAGGCTCTATCGTGCCACTTTCAAGGAAACCTGCTTCAACGGCAATCGCTAGAGCTTCTCGCATTCCCTTCCCTAGGATTCTCGGGGCGTTCTCAGGAGTCACGTAGCCCGCATCGATTGAGAGGCCGAACGCGTTGCTAATGGCTTGGAAGACGTCTTTTCGATAGGTGCTGATGTCGAGGACTAGATCGTCGGCTCTGAGTATGGTTCCGTTATCGTACGCGGTAGCTAGCGTGAGCCCGGCCTCCATTGGCTTGAGCCCAAGTTTGGAAAGAACAGAGGCCATTTTGGGTGTGATTAGGTCTCCTCTTCTAGCGACTACCGAGTCTCTCGCGACCCAGATGCTTCCTCCCTCAATTCTCGTTTGGACCTTGATCTCTCCAAATTCGCTAATAACTGGGCCTGGGGGAAGCCCGGTGTTTCCGGCTGGGACCATGATCTCACCTGTTGCGATGTCTCCGGCTTTCGCAGGGACTCTGACTTTGCTCTTTTCGAGCAGTATGATCAAAGAGTAAGGATTGACATCGGTGAACAGTAAGATGTTCGAGCCTTGGAGGTCTTTGACGAACTCCCCGACCCTCCCATGGCTCGATTCTGATAGTTCGACTGATTTCCGCAGTAGGTTGTTCTTGGTCACCACCATGGCGACCTTGTCCCGTAGACGTTTACGGAGTTCGTGGATCTGGGATGATCGGACTTTGGTCAAGTCGGCGGCTGCTATGACTGGATACTTCTCCAGAAGAACCTGCAGCTGGGCTATTGCGTCCTTCTTCCATGCTGCTACCTTGCGGGTCGTTGACATTGTCTTATGCCGCCATAGCCAGTGGTATCTTTACTAGAGGTCCCATTGAAGCTTTGATCGAAACGCCTTTGATATTCTTAGGACCTTTCTCCAGCTTGGCCTCCAGTCTTGAGATGACTGTCTGGATGTTCTGTACTAGAACATCGTCTGACATGTCTTCTGTCCCTACCTTGACCTGAATCACCGGCTGATCCTTCATCTTGAGCCGGACATTGCGGCGCTGGCGCTTGATGATATCGTCAATCGGTGCGGTCGGAGGAATAGGTGTCGGCATCTTGCCTCTGGGTCCGAGAATCTGTCCAAGGGTCTTCCCGACCTGCGGCATCAGTGGAGCTTCTGCGACGAAAAAGTCGTAGTTCTGGGCGATCTTCCGAGCTTCTTTTTTCGCTCGACCTAGTTTGTCGAGATCCTCGCGCCCGATGATAATATCGGCTCCTGCGTTCTTGGCTCTAACAGCCAGGTCGCCGCCAGCTATCACTGCCACTTTCGAGTCCTTGTCTGCAGCTGTTGGGAGTTCGAGGTTCTCGTTGATTCTCGCCTCAGGCTTCTTCAGGTCTAACTCGCGAAGCTTGACTGATAGTTCGATTGCCTGAGTGAATTTCCTCTTCTCTGTCTTGCTCCTCACGTCAGCAAGTGCTTTTGTGATTGAATCTTTAGACAGGGGCATCTTAGCGTTCTCCTATTGTAATTCCTTTAGCGCTGCGTCATACTGGCCTGCGTCGAGGTTCTTGATGAACTCTTTCGGTTCCTTGGCGTCTACTGTCACGCCCATGCTTACACATGCCCCAGCAACCTCTTTTACAGCGGACTTCAGGGTTCGGGCGTAGCTATCCGTCCGTTTCATCTGGGCGATCTTCACAATCTGTTCGGGAGACAAATTGCCGACTTTCGTGGCTTTGGGTGTTGCTGATCCCTTTTCGATCCCCAACTCCTTGACTATCAAGGCAGAGGTGGTCGGCGTCCCGATCTCGACTTCGAAGCTCTTGTCTTCGACGTTGACGAGAATCTTTACGGGGACTTTCATTCCCGCGTATGCTTTTGTGAGCTCGTTGATCTTGTTGACAATCTGCAGGATGTTTACTCCTAAAGGTCCTAGCTGAGGACCGAGGGGCACACCTGCTGTGGCTTTGCCGCCGTCTATTATCGCGTCAACTGTTTTCTTGTCGGCCAGCTTCCTCTACCTCTCCTCTACTTACGAGCTTCACGTAGTCAGCGTGCACTGTTATCGGCAGCGTCGCAAAGCCTTCCTCCAGAAGCTCAATGACGACTTCCTGTTTCACTTTGTCGACGTGTGTGATTTTCGCTTTCAGACCTCTGAACGGCCCACCAACGACCTCCACGAGGTTGCCGACGCTTAGCTCTTCGATTACGGGTCTGGTTACTATGAATCGTTCGATCGCTGCGAGAGAGACGACTCCCTTCGTTCTGGTTCTAGCGTGCCTCGTCCCTGCAATTGCCTCATCAACAAAATGTGGCCCCATCGCCTCGACGAAGATGTAGCCTTTGATTACTTCTGGAGCGAGTATCGCTACGATCGGGAGTTTCTTAGGCTGGATCCTGCTAGCCATAAGGTCAACCACTGTTCTCTCTTGTCCACTCGTCGTTCGGACTGCATAAATCGATGTCTTCTGAGTCTGGGTTGCCAAGGTCTTTTGCTCACTACCGAGTGGGAGTGACCTGGCTAGAGGGCAACTGGTACAGTCCAACCACCCAGAAGAGGATTCTGAGAACGAATCCAATGCCACCAACTATGGCCACACCGATTAAGATGATCTTGATGTTCAGTTTGGTTTCTTGCCAGTCCGGCTTCTGGGCTACGTGAAATAGACGTCTCGCCGATTGAAGGAAATTTCCAATGCCCATGACAAGCCCTCGACTATGGATTGGAGTGCGATGGACCGGGCCCTCCCTATTTTAACTATCCTAGTCTCTAGGCGTCCTTAGCACCTTTCCACCTCGATGCTCCACTCTTCAAGAAGTAAGAGCTGATCATGACGTTGCTTCCCGCTCAATCCCCTCCAGTCAACAACAACAGTCTCACATCCGCCGACCGTCTTATCGAACACTTGTCCTAGTGTAGTGCTTGATATTCCCCCCTCACACGAATGCCTAGATATGACATGTCCGATAGCTCGTTTGCCCTCCTGACAGATTCGGGTGTGTTTGGCTGGATAGTGTGTACCTCCAAAACCCACCGCGTTGGAAGTTGATGACCTAAGTGGATTCGCTGCCGCCATTGCCGCCTTGGCCCCTTTTTCCCCTAGTGTTGAGTCCGACCATTCGAGAGGTCCGCTACCGATTTCAACGAACACAACCGGAATCTTGAAGCTTGTCGGACCGTGATGCGTTGCCTCCATTGTGACCTCAATTTGCCAACCCTTCTTCGCCGATTCATCTCTCAAAGTACCCAGAGCTCTCATAATTCCCAAGGGATCGACAAACGAGAGCTGCTCGGGATTTCCACCGTACAATGCTTCGTGGGTATGGATTGCCGGTGGCATGTACCGTTAGAGCAAGCTTTCCGGACGCGCTTACGTGCTTGGATGCAAATACTAGAGATGTCGCCTCTTGCGGAATGATTTTCTGGCTTACCGAAAATTCCGAGCTCGCCGATTATCGTGAGAGAGATATTATCGCGGGAATAGAGAGGGACTTGATCGTTCGAAGAGCTTCGTTTTCGAAAACTGAAAGCCTTGGATCAGGTTCTCTGCGATATTGATTGAAGCGGCGTCTGCTCGAGATGCAATGATTTCGAGTCTCGACGAGGAGGATTCCATTCTAAGGTTGATTACATAATGAGTGAGAGGAGTCCTCTGGCGGTATGCAATCTGTTTTCCGCTTCGTCCCAGACCGCTGACTGAGCGTCATCGATGACGTCTGCAGTAACCTCTTCGCCTCTATGAGCAGGAAGGCAGTGAAGAAATATCGCCCCAGGCTTCGCGTGTGAGAGCAGCGTCCTGGTGACCTGGTATTTTGGAATGAAGGCGGATAGTCGCGTCTCCTTTTCTTTCTCCATACCCATTGAAACGAACGTGTCAGTGTAGACCGCGTCCGCTCCCCTTACCGCTTCCTTAGGATCCTCAACAATGCTGATTGATGCTCCAGACCTTGCAGCTGCTTCTTCAGCATATTTGACTGCCTCTGGGTCCGGACCATAGCCTGGAGGCCTCGCGACCGCAATGTTGACTCCAGTCTTGGCGCATCCTATCAAGAGGCTGTTGCAAACATTGTTTCCATCGCCCACGTACGCTAGCTTCAGGCCTTTCAGCCGCTTCTTGTATTGGATCAGCGTCAGGAGGTCTGCGAGTATTTGGCATGGATGGTGCTTGTCGGAGAGGCCGTTGATGACAGGAGCATCAGCGGTCTCGGCGAGAACGACAAGATCGTCATGGGAATAGACCCTGGCCATTATGGCTTTGACGTACCTGTCCAAGACTTTGGCAGTGTCCGAGATGGTTTCTCCTCTTCCTAGTTGCATTTCGTTCCAGCTGAGATAAACCGGGTGGCCACCTAGCTGGGCGACAGCTGTTTCGAAGGAAACCCGGGTCCTTGTCGAGGGTTTCTGAAATATCAAGGCGACGGCTTTTCCCTTCAGTTTTTGGGGAACCGTTCTTCGTCGTGCCAATAGAGAAGAGCGTTTTAGGATCAGATCGATTTCTCTGGGGGATAGTTCGACCAACGAGAGAATGTCTCTTCCTTTCAGACCCGCCAAGGTTTTGCGACAGTTCTCCGAGAGAGTTTGTCGGTCGTGGATTCTTCTCTTATAAGAACCCCTCTAGTCGTGTATCTGTTGGATCTCGTAGCGTGGAAACGGGTTTAAATCTCGCAGACTGCATTTAGTGATTGAGCAACATGGTTGACCTAGAAATAACGTACTGCCAGCCGTGTGGACATCAGCCGAGGGCGATGGAAATGGTCGGTCAACTTCTCGCGACCTACGGTATGCCGCTCAACCGGAAACTGACGGTGTCGCTGAAACCAGCAGACAAAGGAGTCTTTGACGTTGTGCTTGATGGCCAGCTCATCTTCTCGAAGCACCAACAAGGCCGGTTTCCGACAATGGATGACCTCAAGAAACAGCTGGACCAGAAGCTTACGATTCCCCTGGAAACCCCACAATAAACACGCGAAACGCCTGGATTTACGTCAACAACGTCCCTCCTAGGATAACTTCAGATTCCCTTCATCCAACTAGGTTGCTTACGATAGTCTGAGGCTGGAACGTCTCAAGATCGTCATATCCCTGCCCTGTCCCGACCATGGTCACAGGCCGACCCATTATGTAAGACAAGGATATCGCGTTACCGCCCTTAACATCGGCGTCGAGTTTCGCGAGGATTATCCCATCAATCTTGACCGCTTGGGAAAAGACCTTGCCCTGTTCTACTGCATCGTTTCCAGTGAGAGCATCGACGACTAGAATCGTCAGATCTGGTTTTGTGACTCGGACGATCTTTCGCATCTCCTCCAACAGGTTTTGGTTTGTCTGCATCCGTCCCGCGGTGTCTATCAGAACCACGTTCACCCCGTGCGCTCGCGCGTAGTTGACCGCGTCAAACGCGACGGCAGCTGGGTCGGCCCCGTATTGATGTTTGATCAATCTTACACCGATTCTTCTCGCATGCTCCTCAAGCTGTTCTATTGAGCCCGAGCGGTAGGTGTCGCTGGCGGCGAGTATGCATGTTCTGCCTTTTTTCTGGAGAATGTGGGCTAGCTTTGCGATGCTTGTTGTTTTTCCCGTTCCGTTGATACCCACAAACACGATTATCGCTGGCTCTCCGGCGCTCCTCTTCTTTTCAACTAGCTCGAAAATATCCAGCCTTCCAGCTCTATCTAGAACTGACAATAGCACATCGCCTAGAATCGCCTTGACCCTTCCTCTAGGATCGGAGAATCTCGCAAACTGAACGTCCTTCAGCTTCTCTTTCAATTCAGTCGTTACATAGTCCGCCACAGAGACTGCGACATCATTTTCAACTAGTGAGAGTTGGAATTCGTCTAGAACCTTGTCTAGATCCTTTCCTTGAAGCTCTGTTTTGGCTACGCGGTCGTAGAAGTTGGAAAACTGGGCTCTAAGCCTGTCAAACAAGCTCTACCGGGCCACCGCCCTTCTTGCGCGCGAGGTCCTCCAAGCGGGCTCTGTAGTCCTCAGTCTGGTTGATGATCTGGTTCAACTGTTGCGTAACGTTGATCCGCGCTTTGTCCAGATCGGTCGCTCTCATGTTGAGATCCTTAATCGAATCATCCACCGTCTTTTCTAGACAGACTCCCGCACCAACTCCGATTATGATATGCTGAGGATCTTCGAGCTTCGCTTTGACGAATGAGCTTGAGCCTATCGGGATAAGCATCTCAACGTCCTTTCCAGCCTCTTTCGTGCCTTCTAGCGTTTGTTTTGCGGTCTGGGTTTCGGAGAGGGCCCCTGTTACGATGTCAAGTCTCGAGGAGAGAACCCGGGCGGATCCCTCCAGCATTCTGATCTCGACAAGTAGCTGGCGCATTTCCTCGTCTAGGTTCCGGGGAGCGGCCAGCTGCTTCTTGGAGCTCGCCATCAAACCACCTCTGGTTCAGGTAATTCTTCGATCTGTTTGACTGTTATTTCGAACCTTCGTGCTTTGTGGCGGCTTCCCATGTCAGAGTAAAGGTGTTGCAAAGCATCTTCTTTCTTGACTGCCCTGATGTTTTTGGTGAATGGGAGTTTGTCTCCTCCCTTTCGCAATTCACCGGTTATCTTGAATAGTCTTACCTGACTCATCGTGGTAGCCTTGCCCTAGAATATCGGAGTTTGCGAATGGGCGGTACTTAACCTAATCCGTTTGGAAAGCGTTGCTTAGAGTGATAAGTTCGGACCCCAACGTGTGGGACCCGACGATCGCACCTCTAGAGTTTACCACTAGTCCAGCCTTGGGGTATGGGACTCCGGAGTTAATGGTCCCTTTTGACACGGGAACGCCGAGAACATTCGAGATGGTTCTGCTCTCATTGTCAGTGATGATCGGATTCACTAGGACCCCTTTGTTTGAGGCAGTGGCTAGTGCCCCAACGTGGGGAAGTCCTCCGATTGTAGAGGGTCGGACCGGGACGTCTAGTGTTTCTTCGAGTGCTGTGACTGTATTGTGTTGGAGTCGAGGGTCGACTATCGCACCGTGATCATTGCAGAGTATTATGTTGCCCAGTGCCGTTCGTTTCTCTCTCAGGATCTCTATGTGTACCCCCGTCGAGCGGAGTTGCTTTAGCTCATCATCCGTGGTAATGTAGGGGACAAGGATGGCATTGGAGTTCCCTGTGACATAGATTCCGACAAGTCTGGAATCTGCGATTCCCACCGAGCAGGGTTCTACTCCCAACGTGTCGCGGAAGCTACTGATCTTCTTGTGAGAAAGGCCTGCAGGCAAGATTGCTATGTTATCGTTCGCGAAAGAGAAAATTCCGACGTTCGGATCCCCGAAAACGTCAGAGAGAATGATCGGCACTATTCATTTTCCCTCACCCGGAAACACGATGACTTTGCCTGCTTTGTCTTTGACCACGCGAATCCTAATCTTTCGCGGGGGTTTGCTGATTCCCCGATTCCACAGGAGACTGTTTGTCTCCTCACTTAGCGAAACATTGTCGGTTTTCATTCTATTAGCTGCGTATTGTCTGACGTATCTTACCGCTCGAGGTGTTCGTTTTTCTCTCGGAGCAGTCCAAATACGCCGTAGGTTGAGATCGTAGAATTTCTCCTCAACTATCTCTATCTCCTCCTCTTCCTCAGCAGCTTCTTCAGCTTTGGGAGCTTCAGGGGCCTTTGGTGTCTTTGCCTCTGATTCTAGCTCTTCTGTTTCCTCTTCTGTAATTTTTGTCTTTGCGGCTTCGGGCTTGGTGAGCTCTGTCTCCACGGATGGTTGTATGTCGGGATCGTCTCCAATCGTGGCTTTTTTTGCTGTCAGTTACACTACACCTTGATCTTTGTTTCTCGCCAGTGTCGCTGCTTCGGGTTTCGCCGGACTTTACCCTCGGTTTTGGCTACAACCCATGAAGGGACAGGTTGGGCCTGATTCAGAGCGTGCGATAGGTGCTTCTTCTTTCCGGAGGGTTTGTTGCGTGCCATCTACGCTCTCCTGATCTTGATCTCTTTTTTCTGCGATTGTAGTTGGACCAGTGTTCTCTTCAGCTGCTCGTCCGTGATCTGTGTCTGGAGCCTTCCTGACTGAGCGAGCTGTATAAGTTGCATTTCCAATTCCTCGGCGAACTCAGGCTTCACCATTCGAATGTTGGCAAGTCGCTGTCTTGCTTCGGGCGTGAGGATCTGGCGAATGATTGATTGTTTTTGGCGGTCCACTTGTTGCTGAGCTTGTGAACGACGTTGTTCATCGTAGGCTGATCTTTGCAGCTCGGCCATTCTTCGTCGACGTAATGCTTCAAGCTCTTCGTCCGTGTAGTCTCCATTAGACATTAACTTGGGGCCTCTTGAGGCCGGGCCTTCAATTCTTTGACAACCTCAGCTGCCGTGCGGTTTAGGAGCGCCATTCCTTCCCTAGTTAGTTTCCGGCCTTTCTTCCCATCCATGGCGACAAGTTCTGCCTTCTGAAGCTGTTGCAAGGGCTCCCTAATGGCGGAGCCTCCTGCGGGTACGTGGTGAGCGGGCCGATTCCCGTGACTCGCACGTCCTCCATACTGGACCCGCAACCGTGACACTCCGACCGGTCCTCGTACGTACATCTTTCGGAGAAGGGAGGCGCATCTGAAGTACCACCAATCAGGGTTCTGGGGTGGCCTCTCCTTGTGAGCGCCAGTTTTCGCGAACTCAGTCCAGGGCGGGGGTGCGATGTCGCTCATACTTTCTTTCAGGTGCTTGGCTAGCTTGTTTATGAGTTCCTCGGCCGGAACCTCGAATACTGTTGGCAATTCTGGTGTCGTCCTTGGTTGTTTCCAGATTTTCGTCGGGAAGGCGAGGACAGCGTAATATAAGGCTTCATGGAAAAATGCGTTAGCTATCCTAGTTTTCTGTATGGATACCTTCGAAACGAGCCACAGCTGAGACATGAAATGATGATTCTCGAGTTGCCGGACCGGAGCCGGATTCGCGCGTTTTTCCCGGGAATCAAGGGCTGGCCACAGTTCTTGCAGAGGTAGTGCTTCATGTCTTTCGGTATTCTGACCTTAGTTCGCGTTGAGATTCTCTGTGCGAGTCCAACATATCTCTTGGCCAAATCAGTGTCCCGAGGAAGGATTTCAATGGCTTGGCTAAGGAGAAGTTCAATCCGTTCACGCGCGACAGCGGTTACCGCTGAACGCATCTTTCCATAGTTTCGTCTCGTGGACCTACTTCCCATGAAATTCATAACCTAGCATCTGAAGTATGAGATTGATCAGCATTTGGTCCTGTCACTAGTACTCGCAGAGTCCTCGATAGAGCTTGTGCCTAATGAACTGGTTCGCCACCCTGCGATATTGAAATGGGCGCAAAAGAAGAGAAGAGACCCGCGCACGCTTGTCTTGGATCAGACGTACCATCACTCAGCTATTCTCAGGCTGGGACCCGGTGGAACTGGGAGGGGCCGTCCAGACATCCCTCATTTCTCATTGCTCCTGGCCCTAGGTTCCCCGCTTAGTTTGACAGGAGGACTGAGATGCTACGTTCATACGAGAGATAACAATATCATCAAAGTCGATTCGAAGACACGACTTCCGAGGAACACTGATCGGTTCACTTCGCTAATCGAACAACTCTACCAAGAAAGAGTCGTTCCTCCAACAGGGCCTTCTCTTCTGTCAATCAAGCCCGGGCACATTGGAGATCTACTCGACGAAATCTCAGGGGATGTTATAGCGCTTACAACAGAGGGGCTTCCCAAACGTATGGACGATGTAGCTTCGAGATTGGCAGAGCATGACGACCCGGTATTGTTGGTGGGAGGATTTCCAAAGGGACATTTCTCGAAGGAAACTCTCTCGAAGACAAGGGAATCATACCAGATTCACAACCAAGGCTTAGAGGCGTGGACAGTTGTTGCGAGAGCAATTTACGACTACGAGCGGACGATGCACTTGGCGGGACTCTTCCCAAAAACTAGCCTTATGTAGACCAAGCCGGAAATTGCTTCCCGAATGGTCTAGACCGATGTCCTCCGATATGGAACTTCAGAGACAAAAGCGAGTTTTGGAACTCCGCCGGAAGTTGCTGCAGTCCCAGACCAAGCCTGCTGCAGCTCCTTCCCCAAAGCCGCCAGAATCTCCACGAGACACTGTTCGAAAAATCCTAGCTGGTAGGGGCGCCGAAGTGATGGAGACTGCTCGCAGATACTATCCTGCTGAAATCGAACGGTTAGAGTCGAGCATCGCTTCCCTCGTCGCGGAAGGAAGGCTGAGAGGACCCATATCCGGAGAGGAATTGTATTCATTCCTCCGGAGACTCGGGCTCTCGTTTAGTATGGATGTGAAGATTAGGATAAAAGAACACGGCGAGCTCAAGAGCATCGAGGAGAAACTTCGCCAATCGTCGAGTTAGCACTCGTCGCGGGAGTCTTCACGGAATCTTCGTGGACAGTCCACGCGGACCCGTAGTACTCTAGGCGTGGGTTCCTAGGCACGGAAGACATTTTTTCGCTCCGCTCGTCGTATGGTTTGTTCGTCCTTGGCAGCGACTGCAGGCGCCTTCAACGTTCCGCTGAAGTGCACCCCCGAAGAAACTAAGCACTTTGTTGAACCGGCTATGAAGGAGGCTGAAGGCTCGAACTTTACCGGAGCCTTAGAAGTTGTCAATGACGGATTGAACGCCCATCCTGCCTCTGAAGGTCTTCTCTTTCTCCGATCATATTTTTGCTACAAGATTGCAGACAGCATAAGCAGTGAGCTGAGCACATTGCCGCAACCAATTCAACCGTTAGGAGAGGGTGTGCTAATGGTTGATGGGGCCATGACGAATCAGATGCTTGGCCGATTCCAAGAGATCGTCAAGGTCTTAGGAGATGCGGAGGAGGCGATCAACGAGATATTGCAAGTGAACCCCCATAACAACGAGGTCACCGCCTTCAGAGCCTACATCGACAGCAAGTTGCAGAAGCTTGGGCAAGAGTCCGAAAACATGCGGGTTACTTTCACAAATACCCCGAACATAGCCGGCGGTTTCTGCGTTGGATGCAGAAAGAATATTTCCTTCGATACACAAACAGTCGTTTTTAGGAAAACTACGTCTACTCAGCTAGAGGTATGGCACCTGCCCTGCTTCAAGCAGTTGGGCAACAAGAACTAGGCCAGTTTGGTTATTACCGTCGGCAGTAGGCCCTTCTCTGATTCTATGACCAGCTTGGTTCCTTCCCTAGCAAAATCTCTCTGGGCGTAACCCAGGCCCACTACCACTTTCAGCCCTGGAGAGAAAGCAGCGCTAGTGACATATCCTGCTTCCTTACCATTGGAGACAAACTTCGATTTCACACTCGGTACATTATCTGAGTCCGTTTGGAACTGGACGAGATTCTTGTTGACCCGACCAATGTGGGTGGCTCGGGCTACGACTTCTTGCCCAAGATAGCATCCTTTGTTGAAGCTTACGGCGTCTTTGTATCCAGCTTCTAGAATGATGGTGTTCTCGTCCACGTCGATCCCGTATCTTGAATATCCTGCTTCAAGCCTGAGAATTTCAAGAGCCTCTTGCCCGACGGGTGTTACTCCCTTGAGAAGGAGGCTTTGCCAAACTGCTTCCGCCTCGCCGTTTGGAATTAACAAATCGTATCCAAGTTGACCAGTTCTGTCGCGATTAACGATCATAGTAGGCCCTAGCATTTTGTGCTGAAGTGGCTTCATGTCTGCAAACGTGACCCCGAACAGCTCTCTTGCGTTCTCGGAGGCTTGCTGTCCTTGCAATGTCAGATGAACGAATCCAGGAGTAATGTCTTCGACCTGTACGTCCTCTGTGATGATGAAACGTTCGAGGATATCTCTAACGCTAGCTCCCGGGACATCGCCGGTATCTATGATGAGGTCATCTTCTCCTGCATAGAGGTAGAGGTCCGCTAGGACTCTGGCTTTTGTGTTGAGAAGCGCTGAGCGGATGCCGGTCCCTTCAGTCAGCTTCAAGATCTCATTCGTGAGTAGTCCGTTGAGGAAGGATAGTCTGTCCTTTCCAGTTACTTGTAGCAGACCTAGGTGCGAAACGTCAGCCATGCCTGAGCGGTTTCGAATGGCCCAGTACTCTTCAACCGGAGTTGCATAAGACAGCGGAATCCGGCCTTGTTCAAGGCGAGCACCCATGCTCTGGTGGTGCATGACTAGAGGATTGGGCATGCTAACCTACATTGGTCCAACCGGGGGTAATAGGATTGAGCCCTTGTCGTTTGGATGGATCGAGTTCGAGGGTATTGTGAGAGACCTTTGTTCCTAGAACTGTCGGCTCAAGTTTGTACCGGCTCAGAACGGGAGTGGCTTCAAATCTGGTTCCAGCCAGTTGGAACGGGCGCGGCTGCCACCAAGCGTCTCTCGTCGCCAATGATGGAATGGAAGCTGTTTGTCCAGCAGGATCGGAAAAGTGTCGATGAACTGTTCGAATTCTTGAGCGGACGGCTGCGCTTGAATGGCATGGTTCACGATGCGTATCCAGAACTGGGTAAGGGTCTCATTGTACATGCCACTAGCCCCTTTGGAGTTCGCATACTGTCTTATCCCAAGAGAAATAATCTGTAATGCGTCTTCAAGACTATGTCTTCTCAGAACGAGCCACGCGAGCCTGAGATGTCCAAGGTGTCTGAAATCGCCAGATGAGAGCGTATATTCATGGAACGCTCTGAGGAATTCTGGATCGTTCATTGGAGTGTTTGAGATTCAATCTGACGAATATCTGCTTTTCTGAGCAGGTGTGGGCATTGGAGAGGAGTTCTGGGCTATCTTCTGAGGAGGTCTGTTCCGACGCCGTGCTGTCGCATATTCCGACAGGGTTGTCAAGATACGAAAAGGCGACAAGATTATCCTTGTTGTGGACGGAAACTCTGCAAACGTAATCAACAGCATGGGACTCTAATCGAGTTTGCTCGAATCAAGACAATCTCACAAACAGGTCCATCATTTTTGGTGCGGCCGCCGGGATTTGAAGTCCCGAACCGCTGTTGAGGCGGTTTCCCGGGTCGTCAGCGTTCTGCTAAGCCTAGCAATGGCAGGCTGATATCATAGACCAGGCTAGACCACGGCCGCACAAATCGAACCCCAAAAGGCCCGGGTCATTTAAAGACTGAGCAAGCCAAAAATCCGATGAGCGAGGCTTTCCCGACTACACAAGCAGAAATGAGAGACATTCTATTGTCTTAAATAGAAAAATCGATACCTGCCCGATTTCAGAGGAGTCACAATCTTGAGCATCCCACTTGAGAACCTGAGGCGTGATCTTCGAACGCGGCTCGAAAGCGACAGGCACATGTCAGGCGCCTGGGCGATTGTTCCATTAGTCCCTATTATCGGGGGAATAGCGGCAACCATAATCCTTTTCGCGGTACTAGCCAGCATTCCTCGGACCACCACGCCCACAAATTCCACAATCACAACAATAGGACCGTTGATTGGGGCTCTTTTTGGGGCACTAATTCTCTCATATCTCACTTATTTCATCGTGCTCGTCTTGGTCGCCGTTTTGGTCTTCAAACTAGTGAGTCGTCGCAACACCCACTTCAACCGGCAGATTCTCCTCTATGAAGACGCAGTGAGCATGGCCAGGGAGCTCGCGGCGAAGAAGGGTATTGACATCTCAATTCTCCTTAACAGCATGGAAAGAAGCGTGAAAGAGACGCGGCTTGAGCAAATGGAGAAGAACGCAACCCTATACGCGATTATCGGCCCGTTCGGCTGGTTTTACGCGGGCTATTTCCTCATGAAGGACTTCTTCAAACACGAGAGGAGAGAAGATCTATTCATCAACGACATGCTTCGAACCTTTAATGCTCTGGGAGTTCCGATAAACTTCCCCTACCGAAACCCGCCGATACCAGAAAGAAGTTTTGCGCTCTACTTTGTCTTGACCCTGATAACCGGAAGCATCTTCGGGGTTTATTGGGTCTACGTGCTAGTCACTGACCCTAACAACCACTTCCAACAACAAATGTTGATGGAGGACACAATTATGGCTCAGCTGTCTGCTGCACCGTCTCCAGCCCCGATTCCTGCGCCACCCCCGATCTAGGGCGAGAAATTCCGTCTGTGTCCTTATGACCTCTCCGCAACTCGTCGGCCAGGAACCTTCTCTTTCAACTCTAGTTCAGATGAGGTTGAGGACAGACATTGAAATTCCCATTGCGTGGTTGTTGTTGCCTCTTGCGAGCTATCTCCTGTGGGCGGTCTTTGCCGTCGCCTGGTGGTCCGGGGGCGCCGGTCTCGGTACAAGTGACCTGACCCTCGTTATCAGTGGGCTAGGCACCCTCGGGTTGGCTGCATCCGCAGCTGGGTCCTACTTGGTGTTCAGATTGGTGAATAGGGCAAACGAGCATTCGAGTAGAACTCGGGCTCTACTCTTAAGCGCTCTTAGTGCGCTTGAAGCGCGGGTGGGAATATCGGGCACGCAAGCGCTTCTTCCCCTGAACTCGGCTGAAGAAGGTTTCAACAAACTCGCGGGAGTCGAGAGGGAGAGAAGTGCTGTTCTCTGGGCGCTCCTGTCCCTGATTCCTTTCGTTGGCTGGATTTTCCTTGCGGTGGCACAATTGCGCCTCTCACGAGATCTAGCGAAACACAGTCGCCTGGAGAGTTTGGTCTTCGAGGACGTTGACAGGACGCTTCGAAGCATAGGGATGCAAGGCATTCCCGTCAGATATGCTCCAGTTCGTCCACACGATACTCTGGGCGTCATCGTCGTTATCTGTTCGGTGATCGAACTTTTCTCGGCATTCGTGCTGGGCGCCGCTGGCGCTCTTATTCTGGTCTATCTGACCATCGGGGCGTTTTCCCTCTTCTGGATCGACCTATCCATCCGAGACCCGACAGGCCACTTCCATTACCATTCTCAACTCGAAGCCGACATACTTCGGGTGCTACCTGATGGTACCAGTACCAGTGCTGGGGTTGCTTAGATGTCAAGAAACTCGCTGCTGGGTCTGAAGAGGATCTTCTTTGACAGGATCTTTCTTAGATCCTATTGGACTTGGAGGAAACATCCGGCAATCATAGTTCCGTCAATGCTCCAGAGTGGGCTATCGCTCATTCTTCAGTCTGTCATAACTCTGGCTGTGATGCTTCTCCTCATCAGTGAGCCTGCAGACACTCAGCTGGCAAGACTCTTCGCCGCTATGATCAGCTCGAGGTCAGGGGGATTGCTAGGCGTTCTTCTGAACCCCGCGTTTTGGTTCACAAACATACCGTTGTCAACAGGAGTGGTTGTCGCGCTGATTCTTGTCGCGCTTCTGGGAGGAGGCTGGGTTTACTCTTCCGAATATGGAATATACTTGGAAGCCTGGAACAGCGAGAGCGTCCCAATCTCTTCAGTTGTATCTAATGGCTCCAGGAGGTGGATGTCGATGGCGTGGACTCTGCTGCTCTCGAACCTTGTTACCTGGGGTCCTGCAGCGATAGGTCTCGGGTTGATAGTAGCTTCACTCGCGAACATAAACAGTCCTGCAGGGGTGGTTGCACTTCTTGCCGCTTCCTACGCGTTTCAACCGCTCTTCTTTGCATCTCTAATATTGTCTGTGTTCACCGTGTATTCGTACCCTGCAGTAGTTGTGGATGGGGCCTCTGGCATGGGAGCCGTCCGCCGGAGCTTTAGAGTCGCAAGCCAGAATCTCGGGCTCACCTTGACTTACTCGATTGTTCGAATCATATTCCAAGGTCTTCTCCTCCTAGTTACTTACCTGGCGAACGGGTTAGGAGTGGCGGCTTCACTTTCAACGGCCTTCATCGTAGTGACCTTGAGCTTCATCCTAACGCCGATGCTTCACCTGACAAAGTCGATGATATACTACCACGCAGGACAGTCGGTTGCTGAGACCCCGTTCCAGATCTCCAACCTCCTTTGGCAAGATGTAATGCGTATGTTGCCGCGTGCGGTCTGGCTTAAGATTAGAGCTGGGCTAGGGGAAGGGCTCAGGTTTGTCGTTGGACCTAGAAATCTTCCCTTTCATGCTGCATCTCTTGCAGCTCTTGCTATAGGAATCTACATGGGATACAACGTGTCTGTTAGCGGGGTGGGAAGCAGTCTCTTGGGCCTTGGCGCTCAACCAGGACACGGCAACCCTGACTTCCGACAGTTTACGGCCGCGACACCCGTTGACGGCGTCGCTATTTTTCTCAACAATTGGTTCGTCTCTTTTGCAACTGCGTTTTCCGGGCTGGGGTTTGGGGCTCCAAGCTTCATCTCGATAATGTTCACAGGTTTCACGCTTGGAGTTCTGGTGGGTCCACAGCTCTCGCCGAGCTTGACAATGTTCTCTGCGGCTATCTTGCCGCATGGAATTATCGAGATTCCATCGTTTCTCTTGGCAGGATCAGCTGGGATGAGACTGGGATATGCGGCTTTGAAGACCAAGTTTCGACCTGGGCCGGAAAGTGATGCGTACCTTTCAAAAACTATGAGGCTGGCTGTCTACGTTGTCGTAGGGCTTGCACCGCTCTTCTTCATAGCGGGCTTGATCGAGGCTGACGTTACGCCGTTTGTCATGAAGATGTTCGGCTGGACCTTCTAGCCACTAAACTGGGCTCGGACCAGAATTTGCCAGTCTTCTATATCGACGGAGAGAGTCGGGGGAACGAGCAAAATAGCCTGCCTCGAAAGGCGAAGATTGCAATCGCCTACATGGAATCGTCCGACAAGATCGATCCTGCGAAATTCAGGATCTATTGGCAGCTTCTTGGAGACAGGACTAACAATGAGGCAGAGTACTACGCGTTGCTCAAGGCTCTGGCGCTGATCGAGGAACGGTGGGCGGACAAGTCAAATGGAAGAATTCAGGGTAACGTTGGTGAGATTCTGGTACGTTCGGACTCCCAGCTTGTGGTAAACCAGGTTAATGGACAATGGCGGGTTGAGGATTCCAAACTCATCGAGCTGAGCGAAGAGGCGAGGGATTCTCTCAAGAAGCTAGGCCCGGTTAGGCTGGAGTGGGTTCCACGAGAAGAGAACTATGCGGGCTTGTGGCTTGAGGGAAAGCTGAAGCCGCTGAGTGTCGAGAGAATACGCGGGTAATTCTGCCTACTTTCGGGTATCCTGGGTCTTTCAAAGGCCTCCTTCGCGTGTCTTAGCTCTGAAGCGAGGTTCTTCGGCCATGATGGAGCGGGAACACCATTCTCATATCGCCGGTTGAGCGAGTCCTGTCGTGAGGCGACGGGCCCAATCTGTAAAGGCGGTTCTAGGCTCGTAGATTCATCTTGGATGGCAGTGAGTGAGACTTGGACAAGTTTTCTAGCATTCGGACGATAAAGTTGTCTTACAAGATTGACCAGGTGGAGAATGGCTGGACGGTAACGACTGTGGACGGGACTGTCTTCATCTTCCCTGATGCGAAGGAGATGGCTGAATGGTTCTGCATGGTGGTCGGTGTTCCCTTCTTGTACAAGAAGGTCGAGCTGGATCCGCTGGAAGAGGAGATCCGGAAGCTTACGAAAGCTACCGCTAGCCTCCTAGCCTGATCGTGGTCTACAGTGCATTCTTTAGGTTCGGTCGGGCCAGGCGTTTGCCTGGTCTCGCAAGAAAAAGAATAATTGAGGTTTGACTGAATACTGTCTGTTTGCTACTTCTTGGCGTAGATTTTGCCGTGATAGGTGCCTTGGGCCATGTCGCCGCTGCCTTCTATCCAGCCTTTGGTGTTGTTGAGCCATGCGAGTTTCGGAGACTGGGTCATGAAGACGGCGTCGCCTTGCCATGTTCCTGTGGTAGGGTTCGCCATGCGACCGGTTCCGCGGCTGCTGACGACGATCATATCGCCTTCCTCGGTGGTCTGGAGGCCTTTGGCCTCCCATTCGTTGGTGCCGTCGGTCTTGAGGAAGACGTTGACTGTGTTGACTGTGTTGATTGTGTTTGCGTTGAACTTGCCGGTTGCTTGTCCCTCGTCGTTGATCTGCATTCTGACGCCCATTGGGCTGATCTCTTTGATTGTACGCGATACTGTCTTGCCTTGCATCTCTAGCAATAGTTCGCCTTTTGACATCCGAGTTTGAGCTTGCATTATTGATTCAAGAGCCCAGACTCCGTCCGATCTATTTAGTCGTTGAAAGAATCGAGTCTTCCATGATATAGTGAGGGGACTATGAATCCCGGTTTCTGTAAAACTGTCGCTTCAACGGAGTGACGGGTCCCCTGAATTCTGATTTTTCGGGACAGATAGTTGGGTACTGAAAAACAGATATTGCCGATTATCCTTGAAGCTTGCTGGAAGGTTCTGGTCTTGGGAAATGTCCCTTCTGACATTGCGCAGATACTTGGGCCTGGTGAGCAGGTTGAGTTGTTTATCCAGCAGAAGATCTATCATCCAAAGATCAACATTGATTCTGTGGTTTTGACTTCTCAGCGGATTATTCTGCGTCACCCCCATGCTCTGGGTTTGAAGAAGGACTTTACAGATTTCAACTATACGGATGTTGCGAACGCGATTCTCGACAAGGGAATACTTCGATCAACCGTGAAGATTACGTTAAGGTTTGGGGGTGATGCCTTGAATCTCAACGATCTACCGAACAGCGATGCGGAGAAGGCTTACGGGATCATACGATCGAACATCTCACGGTTCCAGACTCCGTTCTCAACGGGCTATGCTGGAATGGCGCCGGCAATGCCGACGGCTGCTATGCTCCAGCAACAACCTCCTCAGATGCAGGGAATTGTCTGCAACAAGTGTGGGGCGCGGAGTGCGGCTGGGACTCGGTTCTGCGGGTCCTGCGGCAAATCCTTCTAGTCACATGCTCTCTGGATAGTTTCAGCTGATTCCTCGGCTTTCCTATCTTTGCGTTCGCGGTGTTCTTCCGTAGTCCTTTGGACGAGATAGCTCGGCTCGCTCGATCACTCTGAGCGTGTTGGCGAGGAACGCTTGTTCTTCCATATCTGTCGATAAGAGTATTTTCCAGTGGACTCTCTCTTTTTCGTGGCATAGTCCGCAGAGGTAGAGGTTGGAGTCGTCGGCTTTGACCACGTCAGGTAGGTCTCTGAGACACTCGGCGCAGATCAATACGAGGATTGGCGGGTTGGTCGGTGGATAAGTAGTATAGAGACCGGAGAAAGAAAAAATCGAGATTGTCAGGGCGCGTTTGTCGGGTCCCAGGAGTTTCGAAAGTTCTCGTCCAGCGAATCAAGTACTCTCATATCCTCGCTTGTGAGATTGTAGTCGAACACCTCACTGTTCTCCTTGATCCTTTCCTCTCTGACTGACTTTGGTATGGTTACGAGGTTGTGTTGGAGGCTCCAGCGTATTAGGACCTGTGCTGGGGTTTTGTTGTGTTTCTTGGCGATCTGCTGGATTCTAGGATGGTTGAGCCTCGTGCCCTGCGTCAACGGGCTGTACGCTTCAACCTGTATCTTGTTCTTCTCGCAGTAGTCTAGGAGTTGTTTCTGGTAGAGGAAGGGGCTGAACTCCACCTGGTTCACCATCGGAACCACATCTGCGTCTTCGAGCAGCTCGGTTAGATGCTGGATGGTGTAGTTGCTGACGCCGATAGATCGGCATTTCCCATCCTTCAATAATTTGGCTAAAGCGTCCCAGGTCTCGTTCCTGATCTCAGGAACAGGCCAGTGGATGAGATAGAGGTCAAGATATTTCAGTCCGAGCCGCTTGAGACTCTCATCGCAGGCTTTGAGCGCTGTCTCGTATCCGTGATCGCTGTTCCAAAGTTTTGTTGTTATGAATACATCCTCTCGTCTGATCCCACTCTTGCGGACGGCAGCGCCGACGTCTGATTCGTTACCGTAGATCCGTGCAGTGTCGATGTGGCGGTATCCGACCTTCAACGCGTACTCTACCGCTCGCTGGGTTACCTGTCCCGGAGGCGACTGGTATACTCCGAGGCCGAGACGCGGAATCATGACTCCATTGTTGAGCTTTGCAACTTGCTCGACTGTAGTCTGCATGAGAACGGTGAATTGCTAGGGTCCCACTTCAACCTTAATCCTACAAGCATTCGAGAATCCTTGGGAACGTACGCAATGCTATGTGATCCAGTTTACTTTCGGCGGCCAGTCCGAACTTCCCCGTTCTTGCGTCGCGAGACGCGATCGCTAAGACCCCCCCTCCTCCGAGGACTTTTGCTGTCTGGCAGGGTTTCTGGGCGAGTCTCAGGATTCAGGGCACAGTTCAGGGTTAGATGGGATGGGAATCCTCAGGGTTTCGTCGCCCAATCAAGAACGATTTCTCGGGCAGTCTAGGGAAGGGCTCTCAAATTCGAGATCGGGGATGATATTGGGCGATATCGGGAGCCGAATGTTCCCTCAACCACTCTTGCGTCGCAGGGCAAAAAGACACAAAGGGGGTCAATTTCTTCCCGACCCGTTTCCTGTCTGAACCAGATTTTGCGCTTGTCTCTTTGAGAAGGGCGTGTTATGGGCTTGTCTCGTCTCTTTCAATCCCCCGTGTTTTCCCCTTGGGATCAGCGCGGGAAATCGCGTGTCTAGAAATCGTGGGCTTGGATACGTGATCAGGGCTGAAAATGGGCGTTAGCCGTGATTCTGGGGCTGGTCTTAGGGTTTACCGCGGACCCATCTCGTTGGCGGTGTCAGCGATGAGGCTCCCTTCCCGCTGCAGACGTCTTTGTGAATCTTCTCGTAGAAGAACCGGTCAAAGGTTTCTCCACACTTTTCACAAGTTACCTTTCGAGATTGGTGGGTGGACTTGAAGGGGGTCTTCTTCATCGGAGCGTTTCCCATTAGCTGTCATCTTCCTAACGCGCTGAGGCTCCTCTAAATCTTACGCTAAATGGTGTGGCGCTTTTTAGCATCCGTTGACCGTGACCCGTAACTTACAGTGAACGAGAATGCCCATACAAGGAGAGATTCTGTTTGTCTGCGTCGAGAATGCTGGGCGTAGCCAGATGGCCCAGGCGTTTGCTGAGAAATTTGGGCTGAGAGCTTCGAGTGCGGGGACCGTTCCTTCCAGCCTCGTTAACCCGGTCGTGGTCGAGGCGATGCGAGAGCGGGAAATAGACCTCTCCCGGAAATCACCGAAGATGCTGACTTCAGATATGATCAACCATGCACGATTAGTAATTACAATGGGCTGCTCAGTCGAGGAAGCGTGTCCGAGACCAATGCTGGCGGCGATGCAAAAGAAGCTGGTAGACTGGAACTTGGACGATCCAAAGGGCAGATCGATTGAGGAGGTCCGGAAGATCAGGGACGAGATTGAGAAAAGAGTTCGAGAAATTGCCAAGGCAGAATAATCTAGAACTGGCTATCTTGGACCATTACTTTCAGCATTAGATATTTCAGAGACCCTTTGACCGAGAATAGAAGAGTATGAGTTCTGTTTCTCAAATCCGGATAAGAGCACGGCTAGCCAAGCCTCCGGAATATGTACTCACAAAATTTCCACGTTACGAACGAGCGTTCTTTCTCAGCTATGCCAATTTCATCTTGAAACTGATTCTTTCAGGGGAGATTAGAGAACTGTTAAGCGCGCTTGTTGCCGCCGAAGGGATTCGTTCAGATCGATCAATTGACTTGCGTGTTATGATCTTCCCCGCAAAACAATTGAGACGACAACCTTCCAGAATACTATACGGAAGCTACAGTCACACTCTCGCGCAAATCAGCCTATACCCGTTAAGGATCAGCAAGGACCGGATTCGAAGAGAAGGATCAGAACTCTTTGCAAATTCTCTCAGCCTACTATCTCTTGGGCAGAGGAAGCTTATCGGGGAAATAGCCACGGCCGCGATTTCTACTCTCATCCACGAGGTCTTGCACGTGAAGTTCCAGCAGAGGAGCTTGGCTCGGTATGTTGAGGAGGGCATGGTTCAGAGGCTGGAGAGAACATACATGCGACAGTGGGCGGACAAACTCGACGGCGTCCTAAGATCACAATTCTCGTCCAGCATCGCCAACGTTTCAGTAGAAGCCTAAGATAGTCAAACAACTATGGCGCGCAATAGGAGCTGCCAACATGCTTCAAGAAATGACTGACGAGAAAGCAAGACAACTGCTCGCCGGATCACGCGAACTGCACTGGGCGTTCCCTTCTTCTCAAGGAACTCCGATCATCAAAGGCCACGCCACACCCCAGCGGGTTGAGCAAGCTGTCGAGGAGCGAGAATCCTATGCGAACGCAGCACGTGTCTTATTGGAGAACGGAGACGAGACGGGCGCGGTTGAGATCGCTTCAAACGCCTGGCGGCTCTGGGTGGTAGCGCGAGACCTCGACGGTGGACGAGCGTTTCTAGGCGCCGTGCTAGACAAGGGGAAAAAGAAAGTGTCACGAGCCAGATCACTTGCGCTATACGGTGACGCTCTCTTGGCTTTCAGGCAGGGGAAACTTGAGGAATCACGGCAAAGGAGCCAAGCGGCCCTAGACGCAGCACTCGCGGTCAGTGATCCAGAAGCGTTGACACTTGGATACCTTGCGCTCAGCAGAGTAGCATTCGAAGATGGCAACTATGCCCAATCCCTCACCCTGGCCGTCAAATCTAGAGAGTTCGCACGCAGTCTCGAGCCGGCGACGGGACAAGCACCTTTGTTCCTTCATGCCCAGGCGACCCGAATGACGGGTGACTACGATCACGCAGCGGCCTTGTTCGAGCAGAGCCTCGACCTCAATCGAAAGATCAACGACCAAGGAATGGTGAGGGCAGAGCTGCAAAATCTGGGCCTTGTCGAGATTCACAGAGGGAACGTCGATGCAGCTGAGCGCTATTTTGCTGAGAGCGAGAAACTTGAGTCAGCGAAGGATCCATACCGTGCCGCGATGGCCAAGCTCTTCCAGGCTATGGTCAAGTTCGCTCATAGCGACCACGCCAGATCCCGAATGCTTCTACACCGTGCTGAATCAATCCTCAAAGATGCCAAGATGAACGCGGGTCCAGACGACCCGTTCGAGATAGAATGGCTTCGCGGGAAGTTGGAAAAAAGTGCCCGAGACCAAAGGCCGACCTGAAGACGTGGCTCAGCGTCCTCGGCCACGGACCAGTCACTGTCAGATCTGATCTTCGGCCTCGCCTTGTCAAGAGGCGCGTTGAATCTGATCACGAGCAAACCGACCGACACATCGATACTATTCGGGAGCATTGCGACGTTCGGCTTCAGCTTCCTAATCCTGATCCTCGTCTGGTTCCGCTATACAGAAGTCATGTCGGTGCTGCCTGTTGAGATAGGCAGGACCCGTGCTCTCAATACAGCGATGCTCTTCCTCGTTGCAATCGAACCATACCTGTTCAACCAGATCTCCTTCGGCTTCAACATCGTTGCTCCCCTTCCACAGGACATTGCATCAACCGCTTACGCTCTGGACATAGGCGGGATCTGGGCCATACTCGCAGCGTTCACCCATTTTCTAACGATAGAGGAGAAGAAGCTGTTAGCACCCGATCTCCTCAGGAACTATCGGCAGATAAGGAACGCTGAGATAATTATCACAGCGATCTTCTTCGTATCAGTTCTCCCTTTGTTCTGGACCGAGGTAAGCGGTACAAGCCTCCGGTACTACCTCTGGGCCGCGACGTTCTTCGTCCAACGCATCAGAACTCTCTACTCCAATCGGGTCCCGAGACGGAGTCGCAGCCACGATTAACTGGGTGGCTTTCTCGGGAAGAATTGCCTGTATGGAAGAAGAAGCGCTAGAACGGACACGATGGTGAACACTGCAGCGAGATAGATCACCATGACTGACCTCGTGAGTGCGTATACGTTGAGCTGGGCGGCTAGTATTCCAATCGGCATAGACCACGAAACGTACCTTGCCCATTTCTCGCCCCTCCTGTAACCGGTCAGGGAAACGACCATTCCGAAGACTGCGAGACCAACGCCGGAAATACCGTCATCGACTAGAGTGGAAGCTAGGAAACTGGCGAACTTGGGATTCGAGGACAACAGCTGGCTCCAAGTCATACCGGTTACGGCCTGTATCGGGGTTTGCGCGCCTGAAGCGCACGCGAGGCATACATCTTGCAGACTGGGCAGAAGGTCGCGAGCAGACAAGACCAGGTGGAGAGCCCAAAAGACGAAGAAGATGGCCCACCCATATCTTCCATACCCTTTGATCGATGTAACGGCCGTCATGCAAATTTTTGCCAGAGCGTCTACGCTTAAGCCTGTCCGCCGCTCGGGCGCTTCTGGACCGTTCTCGTTGCCTTCAGTCTCGGTCTCTCGCCATTGGCTGCTAAGAAGGCGAGATAGAGAGAAATCTAGCCCGTATTGCTAAAATACAAACCGACTGTCATTGCTCCCCATGGTCTTGGTCGTCTCGAACAGAATATCGGT
>Ga0209236_1000225_pt1 | contig 30591 bp, 26 predicted proteins | sample GraSoi013_1_40cm_FD_185819 | JGI IMG/M metagenome (GOLD analysis project Ga0209236, IMG submission 185819) | Grasslands soil microbial communities from the Angelo Coastal Reserve, California, USA - Sample 09_27_2013_1_40cm (SPAdes) (version 2) | ecosystem: Environmental > Terrestrial > Soil >... | reverse complement strand
GAAGGGCCTGTTCAGCATGTTTCCCGACTATCAGATCAGAAAGGTTCGAAGTTTTGGCCAAGACGACTGGGTATGCCTGGAAGTTGAGGAGAGCGGAACCATGAAAGGACCCATCCACGCAGGACCAAGAGAGATTCCACCAACTGGGAAGAGTTTCAAAATTCCCAGCTCGATCATAGCAAGAATCGAGCAACGTCGTATCGGAGAGGTTCGCATCTATTTTGATGTTCTCGGTCTAATGGCTCAGCTCGGCCTAGGACCCTAGACACAACAATCCGGACCTCATCGCGCTCTCCAAACCTCATCGGTCCTAAGCAGGATCTGGTCAGTAGTATCCATAAAATCAGTAATACTCATAAGCTCATCTATTCGCTGCTAATATCGAAAAGATCTTGACACAACCATCTGCTACTGCTCCGGCAAAGAAAATGCTCTCCAGGACTGTGATCTTAGCCATTGTCGTCATCGTTATTCTGGCAGTAGGCATCGGCGCTGCTGTTGTCCTACTGCGTCCCGCGCCCGCGGCCTCGATAACCCTCTGGTACAATAGCACCGGTCACTACGGGGACACAGAACCAGCGGTTGCACAGCTGATCAAGGCTCAGATTGAAGCGACTGGCAAAGTGACGGTCAATCTTCAATCAGAAGACTGGGCAAGCTACCGAGCTGATTTTGCAAAGGGCAACCTTCCTTTCTTCCTCCTCGGCTGGTACCCCGACTACTTCGACACAGATGACTACGTGTCACCCTTCTACTCAACCGCCGGCGCACAAAGCGAAGGAGCCTTCTACACTAACGCCACCATGGACAAGTGGATCACCAATGAGACTGCGTCAGTTGACCCGACAGTGCGAGGGGCTTACTTCCAGCAACTCCAGACCCAATCTGCAAAGGATGTCCCGTACATTCCTCTGTGGACGACAAACGCTCACGTTGTCTACGACTCTGACATCACAGGTGTGTTTCTGCATCCCGTCGTCTTCAAGTATTTCATCATGAACAAGCCTGGCTTCGACCACATCACTGTCGGAACAACCGATTCTCCCACATCCTTCGACCCGGCTCTCGCCTACGACTACTTCTCCACGAACATCATCAACCAAGTCTTCGACACGCTTCTGGTCTATGAACCGACGAACGGAACACTACTTCCAGGACTTGCTGCCCAGGTACCAACTGTCGGTAACGGCATATCCGCCGACGGCAAGACCTACACATTTCAACTACGCCCCGGATTGACCTTCACCGATGGTAGCTCGTTGAACGCTACTACGGTAAAACGTGCCATACAGCGAGTAATCAGCCTTAACTTGCAAGGCAGTGCCGAATTCCTCCTTGAGCAAGTCGCGGCGCTTGGAAAGACCCCCACCATAGACACTCCAAACTGCCCTGGTCCCTGTACTACGATCGTATTTCACCTGCTACAGCCGGTAGGCTTGTTCAATCAGATAATGGCTTTCTCAGTCGCCGCCCCAGTGCCTTGGTGGTACAACCAGACAGGAGCACAGCAAGACGTAGTTAATGGCAACGTGAAGGTCACTGGCGATGGCCCATATTCTCTAACCTCACTCACTTCGAACCAGCAATACGTCCTCCAAAAGAACACCAACTACTACAACCCAGGATTGTACTCGGCGTTCGGAATACCAACGATTCCCATTCTAAGCAAGATCATCATCAACCGGTACAGCGACTCCTCATCATTGAAACTGGCGATTCAGACCCATCAGATCAACATGGCATACCGAACCTTGAACCCAACAGACCTTACTGCTTTACAGGGCTCAGCGGCCTCTCTGAATCTCAAAGTGGACATTGGAACGAGCCCCCAGATAAGATTCCTCGTGTTCAACGTCAAGACCGCACCCTTCAATGACGTAAGGGTTAGGCAGGCAATAGCGTACGCGGTAGACAGAAGCTCGATCGTCAGCAACGTGTTCCACGGATTCGCTGTCACTCTCTACTCGATGGTGCCACCCGGATTCTTCGGCCCTGACTATTCGAGTCCCGTGTTCCAGACGGCGTACGGTTCTTCACCGGACGTTGCGAAGGCTACGAGTCTTTTCTCCGCTGCCTCTCTTGCCATTAGCCTCAGCATGTTCCAGACAGACGCGCTGGAAAGAAACTGGCTGTGACAGAGACCCCACCCACTCCCTCTCCCTTTTTTAGCATCTCACGGCAAGTTCCGCTGTAGGTGCGCTGATGCCCAAACAGGGGTCCCTGCTCGCCTACACTGTCTCCCGACTCATACTCGCGCTGCCGACCCTGCTAGTCCTGCTCACGGTGCTATTTCTAGTATTGAGGATTCTCCCGGGCGATCCCATAAGCGCGCTTGAAGCAGGCAGAAGATCCACTCGGGATATAGCCGCGGACAAGGCTAGGCTTGGGCTGAACCTGCCCTGGTGGGTTCAATACCCCGTTTACCTTAGCCAGGTTTTCTCTGGAAACTTCGGCACCTCGCTCGGCCAGATATACTTGGGACAGCCGGTCCTCCAGGTGATCCTGCAAAAACTCCCTGCGACTATCGAGCTCGCAACTGGGGCCATGCTGGTCGCCACCCTCGTTGGAGTGGGGACCGGAATAATTGCGGGCTCACGACGGGACAGGCCTCCCGACATCGTAGTCAGACTCTATGGTAGCATAATCTGGGTCATCCCCGTCTTCTGGCTGGGCCTGATGCTTCAGCTCGTCTTTGCCGTAGGATTGCATTGGTTCCCCCCTAACCTACGATACGAGCCAGACCCAGTATTCTTCCCACCACCATCGCATCTTACAGGACTATACACCCTCGACTCCTTGCTCGAAGGCCGGATCGACAAACTCGCAATCTCCCTAGCCCATCTCGCCCTCCCCTCCCTGACTCTCGGGCTCGTGCTGAGTGGATTCTTCACTAGAACGGTCAGAGCAAACCTTCTTCGCACAATAAACTCTGACTATGTCGAGGCAGCGAGGGCTCGCGGTATCCGCGAACGATACATCGTCTATCGTTACGCATTCAGAAACGCGTTGATCCCTGTCGTTACCATCCTCGGCCTTCAGTTTGCAATTCTCTTTGCGGGTGCAGTCCTCACCGAAAGAACGTTCTCCTGGGACGGAATGGGGACCTTACTTCTCACGTCCATAGACAGCAGGGACTACCCGATGATTCAGGGGACCGTAATCGTATACGCGATAATCATAGTAGCCATCTCAGTCGTCATCGACGTGATTAATGGTTTCATCGATCCGCGAGTGAGATACTAGTTGGGAATCGTCAAGCCAGCGGAAGCTGAAGACACCGAGAAGCTGGTCCGGTCGAGTTCATCCATCGGAACAATACTTAATCTGCTTCTTCAAGACAGACGCACACTTGCAGGCGTTCTGTCATGGGTAGGCATTGGAGTGCTTGTATCCTTCGTCGTCATAGCCATCTTCGCATATCCCTTAGCACCGTATGATCCCCAGCGAATCTTCCTCACCCCTCCTAACCAACCTCCAAGCCTTCAGCATCTAATGGGGACTGATGATCTTGGCCGGGACCTCTTTAGCCGGATGTTGTACGGTGCTCGCACTTCGCTCGAGATAATGACAATTGGCGTCTTTCTTGCCCTCGCTATCGGTTTTCCGATCGGTCTCGTTTCTGGCTACCTAGGAGGAAAACTCGATCGGGTGCTTGTTCTAGTCATGGATTCTGTGTACGCTTTTCCAGGTCTCCTCTTGGCCGCCATGGTTGCACTCTTCCTCGGAAAAGGAGTGTTCAATGTCGGGATTGCGATCACCGTCATCTACGTACCCACATACTTCAGAGTCACAAGAAACCAGACACTCTCTGTCCGAGAGGAAACTTATGTAGACGCGGCTCGAGCATTGGGGGCGGGAAACTGGACGGTCATATGGTCATACATAGCGTACAACGTACTCATCTCAATACCAGTTGTATTTTCTCTTAGTGCCGCCGACGCGATACTAACCGCTGCAGGCTTGAGTTTTCTAGGGTTGGGGCTAGAACGACCGACGCCCGATTGGGGTTTGGATCTCAGTGACGCACAAAAGTTCCTTACATCGGGAGTCTGGTGGTCTTCGTTCTTCCCCGGTGTAATGATCATCATCCTCACAGTCGGTTTGAGCTTTCTGGGTGAGGGTCTCAACGACATAGTGAACCCACTTCTGCGAAAGGAGCGAGCCTAGATGGATCCCATGCTCCAGGTTCAGGATCTTTCAGTCCACTACAAAACACGCCGTGGATTTGTAAGGGCTCTCGAGGAACTCAGATTGGACGCCATACAAGGTGAAACTGTAGGAGTTGTAGGGGAAACCGGGTCCGGGAAGTCGACTTTGGGAAAGGCTATTCTCGGAATCCTACCCGCGGGAACTCAGGTAGATGGTAAGATCCTGTTTCGAGGGAGGGATCTTACTCAGCTCAGCAATCAGATGTACCGGCGACTTCGGGGGGAAGAGATTGCGCTAATCTTCCAGGATCCAATGACCCGGCTTAACCCTCTGATGACTATTATGGACCACTTCGTGGAAGAGATTCGAGACCACGAGTCTGTATCAGCCGATGAAGCTCGGAGAAGGGCAAGGGAGGCCCTCGTCTCCATGGGAATTCACGAGTCTCGAATCAAGAACTATCCTCACGAGTTTTCTGGCGGCATGCGTCAACGGATCATGATCGCGTTGGCGATAGTGCTGAAACCGTCGCTATTGATTGCAGACGAACCGACGACCTCTCTCGATGTGATAGTCGAATCCCAAATTCTAGGAATCCTTCAAGATCTCAAAAGGGCTTACAGCATGTCTCTTCTTCTCATTACCCATAATCTTGGGATTGTTGCGGAAGTATGCGATCGCGTAGCAGTTCTTTACGCCGGAAAGCTCGTTGAACTAGGACCTGTCAGAGACATTTTCCGCAAACCACTTCATCCTTACACACAAGGACTTCTCTCGTCAATCATCCATCTGGAAACGAAGGAGTTGCACTCGATTGAGGGAAGTCCTCCCAACATGATTGCGCCACCCTCGGGGTGCCGCTTTCATCCTCGATGTCCTTATGCCCAGTCGATCTGTGTTGAGAGGCTTCCACCCCTGGTCGAGTTTGAGCCGGGCCATTTTGCCGCTTGCCATTTCGGAGACAAATTCCTGTGATCGGTCCTGACCGATTGGCTCAGCCGGAGCTGGGCGATGAAATTCTCAGACTTGACAATCTGAACGTCCATTTTCCAGTGAAGATGCCTTTCGTCCAGCGCCTTTTGCAAAGAGAGAAGGCTGTGGTCCACGCCGTCGACGGCGTGTCGTTTAGCATTCACTCGGGTGAAATACTGGGCCTCGTTGGCGAAAGCGGATGTGGCAAGACCACAGTGGGTAAAGCGAGCGTCAGACTGCTCAACCCAACCTCTGGCCGAATCTTCTTTGCCGGTCAGGACATCTCCAAGATTGGAGGCCGAAGCCTCAGGACCTTGAGAAGGAAGATGCAGATCATTTTCCAAGATCCTCATGCCTCTCTTAATCCTGCGATGGCCATCGGGCGGGCCATCGGACATCCACTATGGATTCATGGCTCCGAATTTGGGATCCAGAACTTGAGCTCCACCGTGTTCAGGGAGCGAGTTCAACAGAGAGTCCTGAGCACCATGAGGGAAGTTGGGCTCACGCCCGAGGAACAACTCTATGACAAGTTTCCAGGAGACCTTAGTGGAGGCCAAAAGCAACGCGCGGTAATCGCGCGGGCGTTGATACTAGAACCGGACCTGCTGGTAGTCGATGAGGGGGTGTCCATGCTCGACATGTCAATCAGGGCAAAGGTGCTGGAGTTGATGCTTGATCTCAAGCGCCAACACGGGCTAACCTATCTTTTCATCACACATGATCTGGCCACGGCCAAGTTCATCTGCGATCGCCTCGCGATCATGTATCTAGGCCGCATTGTCGAGATTGGACCAGCGAGAGACATCTACGCTGATCCTAAGCATCCCTATACCAAGGCATTGCTCCAGGTCGTCCCTATACCCGACCCGGACAAGAGGAAGGAGAAGGTGTTGCCGCGAGGTGAAGTGCCTGATGCTGTCCATCCGCCAGCCGGATGCCGGTTTCATCCGAGATGCCCAGCTGTCCTCCCATCTTGCGGCTGGGAGGGGCGCGACTTCGTCGATTTCCTAGATGAGCACCTATCGGATCCTAAGAGAGCTGGTGATGATGAGCTCGTTTTGGGACCGATCGAGAACTGGCGGACAAACGGTCTCGTCGCCAGCTTAGAAGCTAAACCACTAAACATTGAGGAGGCTGTTGAAAGAGTCAAGGCTGTTCTCGCGGAAGCTCCTATTGCAATGGCTCAGGCTATCGAATCCGTATCCACACATAAGAGAACTGTGATAATTCATTTCCGCCCTCCAAACGAGTTGCGCCAGACGCAGGTTGGGGATAGGATCGTGGAGTGCCTTCTCTACCAATAGCTAGCGATGATCATGTGAGTGCCGCCAATGTTGCGGTAACAACTCACGAAGGAAACTGGAGATAGGTCCGAAAACAAGCCTTCACTTCGAGGAAGCAAAGTAAAATATCGAGATCGGAGGCCTCCTTCCACTCGGTAGTTACACCGTGTCATCTCAATTCAGCTCCGGAGAGATCCTTTCTATCATCGTCGCCTGGATCGTGCTCTCCGTTGCAATCACCTACCAGAAGCTTGTCGGGCTTCTGACCGGAACGGGAGGTCTCGATGTTGTGACAGCCGGTTTCGTTGCCACCGCGACTGGATTTATCCTCCACGAAATGGGACACAAGTTTGTCGCTATAAGACGAGGATATCTCGCCCATTTCCGTCTCTGGATTTGGGGACTTGTGCTCACTATATCCATCGTAACCATTTCGGGCGGAGGACTCGTCTTCGGCGCTCCTGGAGCTGTGTACATTTCCCCTTCCGCGGCAGGGTTCTACGGGTATGATTCAAGTCGAGGAAGTGGTGATCCGGAAGAGGACAACATGGTAATCTCGGCTGCGGGACCCGGCATCAACCTCGCTTTCGCCATCGGGTTCTTAGCCCTCCTGTTCTCCGTTCCACCCGGTTTCCTTTCTACAGTCGCCAGGTTCGGGTTCTTTCTTAATGCGGGACTTGGATCTTTCAACATGCTGCCAGTCCCTCCACTAGACGGCTCCAAGATATTCCGGAAAAGCATTCCAATCGCGCTTGGAATAGCGTTTCCCCTTTGGGCGATGTTCATATTCTTCAACTTCATCATATAGGAGAGAATCAGCTCTCGCTGGAAAGTCCTCTTCAGTTGGGTCAGGTCGTCTTTTCGGCCGTTTGAAGTCCTTCGATTGCTTGTCGGACTTCGTCTACTGACGCGTCATCCTCGAGTGTCGAAAGATCTCCAATCTGGCCGCCGGCGGCGACGGCTTTGATGACTCGTCGCATTATCTTACCGCTCCTCGTCTTTGGGAGGGCCCGAGCGAAATAGATGGATTCGGGAATCGCGATAGGACCGATCATCTTTCTGACGTGTTGCTTCAACTCCTCAGAGAGTTGATTAGAGGGGATAGCCATTTTTCTTAACATGACAAAGGCAACGATGGTTTCGCCTTTTATCGGATCCGGTTTGCCGGCGACTGCAGCCTCGGCTACAGATGGATGACTGACAAGCGCGTCCTCCACCTCCTTTGTTCCGAGCCGATGGCCAGCCACTTTGATCACCTCGTCCGCTCTCCCTAGTAGCCAGAAGTAGCCTTCCGCGTCTCGCATGGCATAGTCCCCTGGATAGTAGAGCGCCGGAAATCGGGTCCAGTAGACCTGACGATATCTTTCCGGGTCGTTGTAAAGGGTCATGAACATGCCAGGCCAAGGTCTCTTGATGACCAGGAATCCCTTCTCGCTAGGGGGGAGAGAATTACCCTTCTCGTCGACAACATCCGCCTCTACTCCAGGCAGCGGAAACGTGGCAGAGCCAGCCTTCAACTGGACCAACCCTAGCCGAGGGCTCGGCGAGATCATGATTCCACCCGTTTCAGTCTGCCACCAAGTATCAACAATCGGGCATCGACCATGTCCGATCACATCGAAGTACCACTGCCAGGCAGCGGGATTGATCGGTTCGCCGACAGACCCCAATATACGCAAACTATCGAGATGATGCTGCTTGGGGAGATCGTCTCCGTAACGCATTAGTGAACGGATTGCAGTTGGTGCAGTATAGAGAATCGAAACCCTGTAACGCTCCACTATCTCCCACCATCGATCGGGTCTCGGATAATCAAGCGCTCCCTCGTAAATCACTGAGGTGAGGCCGTGCATCAACGGAGCAAACACAACATAGGTGTGCCCCGTGACCCATCCTATGTCTGCGGTGCACCAGTAAACATCGTCATCTTTGGCATCGAACACCCATTCCTGAGTAGCATAGGCGAATACGAGATATCCGCCCGTGCTGTGGGCAACACCTTTCGGCTTACCCGTCGTCCCTGACGTATAGAGAATGTAGAGAAGATGAGTCGACTCAACGGGCACGGGCGCGACGTAGCTGGAGGCCTTCGCCATTAGCTCATGCCACCAGTGATCTCGACCCTCAGTCATCGGCACGACATGCCCTGTCCGTCGAAAAACCACAACATGCTTCACGCTGGGCGACTCTTTCACCGCGTCATCAACAACGGTCTTTAGCTCCAGGATCTTTCCTCGGCGATAGCCACCGTCAGCAGTCACGACGATTTTGGCCTGACAATCCTGGATACGTTCGGCTAGCGCCTTCGCGCTGAACCCTGAAAAGACTACCGTGAAGGGCAGTCCGAGTCTTGCACAAGCGAGCATAGCGATAGGGAACTCAGGGACCAAGGGCATGTACATCGCCACCGTGTCGCCCTTCCGGAGACCGAAGTTCTGAAACACGCTCGCGAGCCGGTTTACCTCACGATGGAACTCTCCGTAAGTAATTGTCCGACGCTCCCCGTTTTCACCCTCCCAGAGATATGCCGCCTTGTTCTTACGCCAAGATTTCACATGCTTGTCCACAGCGTTCTCGGACGCGTTCAGCGTTCCTCCAACAAACCATTGGGCAAAGGGCGGATCCCACAGCAGCACCTTGTTCCATTTCTCGTGCCACACAAGCTGACTGGCAATCTTGGCCCAGAAAGATTCTGGGTCTCGGAGAGAATCTCTCTGGAGGGAGAGGTACTGTTCCCTATGCTGGCTTGCCTTCTCTAGGGGTAGTCCGCCAGCGTCCGACATTTGGAGAAGTAGAGTTCACCATAACTTAAAAACGGGTCGCTCGGAAACTGGTCATCGACATCGTCTTGTCCAAGCTGATTCAATCGAAGCAGACCCGAAGCCTCGGGGAGCGCTATGAGATGCTGAGGAAAACCCTTGCTCACTACCTTCTCCTACAAGTAGGCACCTTCGTAGGCCTCGCAGGTTTTGACGCCGTCGGGCCTGCGATGAACATGCTGACGGACATGAAGGCGAATCTCAAAGTTGAGGAAATCAAGGCGAACAACCAAGGAAATAGGGTGGAGGCTCTTTCCCAGAACCTTGCTGAAAGCATGGGTGAAACATTTGCAAGTGACTACGATATTGAGACGGGCGATGGGTTCCGGACAGTGAAACTGGACAGGTGCGGATGCATAGAATCCGTGTTGGCACAGGCAGAGTCATACGGGCTGACAAAGCCCCAGGCAAGATCGATATTTTGCAGCACATGCATTGGCAGCTACAAGAAGGCCGCGGAAACGCTAGAGCTTGGATTCCAAGGAAAGCTTCGTGGGGAGCACGGCTGCTCTATGAGCTTCTCCAAGAAATAGTCGCCCCCAACGACTAGAAATGAACGTCCAGTCCCAAGACGCTGGGAACAGGCCGAGAATTCATAATTGACTTGCCCTACCGATGCATCCTGCTAATTCCGTCGGATGTCACGGATGGTCGGACGCTTAGGTGAATCCGCTCTTTGCGGTACTTCTAGGATTGGTCCAGGGGGTATCAGAATGGCTGCCTATCAGCAGCAAGACCCAAGTTCTGTTTGCGTCAAGCTTTCTCTTCTCGCTCCCTCTAGCCGTGGCGTATGCGTTCGGTCTGTTCATGGAAATCGGCTCGCTAGGTTCCGCGATAACCTATTTCAGAAGAGACATCTGGTCGCTCTTCAAAGACCGAAAGCTACTCGTCTACCTGATCGCAGTAACAACTTTCACAGCAATAGTAGGGATTCCCCTCTATTATCTAACAGACAAGGTTCTGACGAGCAATCCGTACAATGTGGGAATCCCGATGATCCTGCTTGGACTCGTTCTCATTGGAACTGGACTCTACATCAGATATTCCCGAACAAAGCCGAGGCTCGTCACAGGGCTCGAGCAGATGAAACTCAAAAACTACATCATTGTGGGAGTCGCACAAGGAATAGCGGCGTTGCCCGGTGTGAGCAGGTCGGGGATTACAGTCTCAACGATGCTTCTGATGGGTGTCAAGCCTGACCAGGCTTTCAGATTGTCATATCTAGCATACATTCCAGCTTCGCTAGGCGCCTTCTTCGTGACACTGATTCTTAGCAGATCTCAGGTTGATGCAGCGATACAAATCGTGGAACCTACTGGCGTCTTGATCGCGATCTTGACCGCGGCGATAGTGGGGATTTTCGTAATATCCTACCTGCTGAAGTTCGCCAAAACCAGTAGAATCTACGTGATCGATTTCGCCCTCGGATCTGTTGCCCTAATCGTCGGAGTCATCGCAACAGTGCTAGCGCCCCAGGCGACTTTGCCGTAGCCCGGAGAGGAACGAACTTCCAAAACAACGAACTTGCTAATCTATCGTATCTTGAAGTCATGAACTGTTCGGGTCTTACTGCAGGCTCGTTACCTCGCAGGTTCTAGTTAGGAGTTGAAGGGACAGGTCCGTGGGAGTGGGGGTCCTCCCGGGGCTGGTTCGGTGCGTTGTTGTCGCCTTTGAACGATTTGAACCAGACTGGGAAGAAGCTCTGAACAGCCAAGGCCAATAAGACAAGGAATAAGACCTGGATTCCCGAGAATATGTTCGTGGGTAGTCTGGAACTCGTAAACCCAAGGTCTACAGCGAACTGTGTCGCGCTCCCGATAATCTGGACAAAGCCTGCGACAGCCGTAAGAGTGAAACCCCTTCTCAACCCTGTGCCATTCAATCCCCTAGAGAGAATGAGCGACAGAGTCGTGAGGACAAGTACCGCTCCGATAGCAATTACGTCTAGGGCTACCGCGACAGTGTCCAAGGACCCAGGCACTGAGATGTTGAACGAGGTTCCGCTCAAGAAATTGTTGTAACCCGCGACCTTACCCGTAGGACCAGCATCCAGAGGAATCGGCAACTGACACCGAAAGGATGACCTGATTCGGGGGTTATCTGTAACGAGCGAGTCATGTGAAGCAGTTACAATGTAGATTTCAAAGCTCTCTTGGCGATGGTAAACATCGGAGCTTAGGATTTTAGGCCAAGGAGGTGAGCCTGACGCCAAACAAGAGAGGGTCTTTCGGTGGCTATGGGATCGAACTAGACGAACATCTCGCCACTGTACTCGGTGGGAAGGAAGGACAGAAGGTCACCCCATCCGACATGACCAAGAGACTCTGGCAATACATAAAGCGGCATAACCTCGGCAAGAAAGACGGTAACTAGAAACCGCCCTCTTGTCATGGCCGCCTTAATTCCCAAGCCCACTTTTTTGGGACCATTCCGCCTTATACGATTTCAGGATAAAGCGTTTAGAACGAAGACGCCGAACACAATTAAACCCTTCAAATCTCATCCTTGTGCACTCATTCTGCCGACGCGGGTTACAGCACGTTTACACTCGCCCATTGGAAGAAGGCATAGTCATGCCAGCTTCACCTACAAGGACAAAGAAGGCACTACAAGAGTTAGCTAAAGTATTCAACAAGCTAGCGTCAGAACTCACCGCAGACCTAAACGCAGCGATCAACGAGATCGACAGCCTGAAAAGAGAAGTTCAGAGACTAAAGTCCGGTTCCGGTAAGACAAACAAGACATCAACACTCCAGAAGAAAACCACATCCTCCAAGACAACTCACTCTCGCACGTCCAAAGGAACCCAACCAGCCACGACCCATCCGAAGGGAGAACACACAAGCCATCATGAATCAAGCCACGAAACGAAACAATCGGACGAAACAGGTTCATTCGTCTTCCCCCATGAGCCGTTCAACCCATCCCCGCCCCCTGAGCCTACTCCTCCCGGAAACAACTAGCTAATCCCTCCAAGTCAAGAATCAGTCCGCGACAGAGCGGGCAGACGAAGCCCGACTTTTCGCGCCCGGTCCTTTCTCCATATTTTGAGGATACAACCCTTCGATCATTCTCTGTTTAAAGAGTCCCGACCGTTTTGACTAGCGTGGTTGGAGGAGGCGGTTTTCTTGGGAGTGATGCTTACGCCGATTCTGAAGAGAGAGCAGACCAGCCTCAAGGCTCTCAAAGGCACATCCTTTGCTATCGACGCTAGCATTGAAATCCACCAGTTCTTGGCGCTCGTCAGAAAGCGAGATGGTAGCCTCTTCACCGACTCACAGGGACGAGTAACCTCGCACCTTATCGGTCTGCTCACGAGAACAAGTCGGCTGATAGCAGATTTCGGCATGAAGCCAGTCTTCGTCTTCGATGGAAAACCAAACCCGTTGAAGAGGAGAACAATCGAGATGCGGCGCGAAGCGAGAAGGAAAGCAGAAGTGGAGTACGTCGAGGCTGTTTCAAAGAAGGATTATGCGAAGGCATGGTCTAAGGCTGTCATGACCGGTCGCGTCACCAGATCAGTACTAGACGATTCGAAACGCCTTCTGACATTGATGGGCATCCCCTGGCTTGAAGCCTTGGAAGATGCGGAAGCCCAAGCCAGCTACATGGCGGCTATAGGAGACGTCTGGGCTGTCGGAAGTAAAGACTACGACTGCCTACTCTACGGCGCCCCTATCCTTGCGCGGTACTTGACCTTGACGGGACGTGAGTGGCTTCCGGCCCAGCAACGATCACGACCGCTAATTCCAGAACTGATCAAGCTCTCTGAAAATCTGACTCTGCTAGGGATAACACGCGAACAACTGGTAGATCTTGCAATCCTCGTCGGAACAGACTTCAACCAAGGCGTGAAGGGAATAGGGCCGAAGAAGGCCCTGAAACTAGTCCACGATTACGCTTCAATAAAACAAATGCCCGAAGAGATCAGATCAAGACTGACAGAAGATCTGAACAGTGTTCGTCAGGTCTTCCTGAAGCCAAGAGTTCTCGAAAAATACGTGCTGAAAAGGTCTCCACCGGATCGCGATGGACTGGTCAAGTTCCTATCAGAGGAGCGCGGTTTCAACAAGAATAGAGTAGAACGACTGACAGAACGGCTCACGAGGAGAAGCGAGAAAGCAGACGCTGGTTTGGAGAACTGGCTCAACTAGAAAAACAGCCCGCCAAGTTCTCGACTGTTGCGCAACTCTGCCGATCTCTTGAAGAGACCAGTAAGAGGAACGAGAAGATTCGGCTAATCAGCGAAGTTCTCAGAAAAATCAGGACGGAAGATGTTTCGTACGTCACGTTATTCTTGGCTGGAAAACCGTTCCCGGAAGCTGATCCTCGCGTCCTCGAAATAAGCTACTCCACGCTCTCAGCAGCAGGGAAAACACTGAACCAGGCACTCCTCTCAGGAAACGAAGTTTCGTTGACGATTGCTGAAGTCTTCGCTACACTAGACAGACTTGCTGAGGTCAAAGGTGACGGCTCCAAGGAGAAAAGATTGGTACTCTTGAGTTCGCTGATCAACAGGACAACGCCGCTGGAGACAGAGTATCTTAGCCGAATGTTGCTAGGGGAGATGCGAATCGGCGTAGTCGAGGGAGTCTTGTTAGACGCTATTGCCGAAGCCTCAGGAGTCTCCCGACAATTGGTAAGGCGTGCACACATGCTGCACGGAGACATCGGAGATGTCGCGAGGATTGCTTTGACCGAGGGGGATGTCGCTCTTGAGAACGTAGGCCTGCGACTCTTTGTCCCGGTGAAACCGATGCTGGCCGAGATGGCAGAGAGCATCCCTCAAGTCCTTGCCGATCACAAGGAAGGTAGCGCATTCGAATACAAGTTCGATGGCGCGAGAATCCAGATTCATAGAAAACAAGATCGTGTCAGAATTTTCAGCCGAAGACTTACCGATGTCACCGACAGTATTCCGGAAATAGTCGATTATTCCAAGACGAGGGTGAAATCATCGGAGTTCTTGATAGAAGGAGAGGTCGTAGCTCTGGGAGAGGGCGGAAAGCCGGTTCCGTTTCAGGATCTGATGCGTAGGTTCCGCCGGGTCCATGGGATCGAGGACATGGTCGAGAAAATCCCACTACGACTCTATCTCTTCGACGTCCTCCAATCCGGGGGAAACACCATGATCGATCTCCCCTATACGGAACGATGGAAAGTACTCTCGAGCCTTGTTCCAAACGAATCCCTAGCTCCGAGGATCGTGACCAGGGACCCCCAGGTCGTAGAGAATTTCATGCAATCGGCGCTCAAAAAAGGTCATGAAGGATTGATGGCCAAGTCGCTCACAAGCGACTACTCTCCAGGTGCACGGGGAAAGAAGTGGTTCAAGATTAAGCCGGCTGACAGACTTGATGTAGTTATCGTGGCCGCAGACTGGGGGAGTGGGAGAAGGGTGGGTTGGCTGAGCAACTACCATCTTGCGGTCAGGGACGATGAGACTGGAGAATACTTGGTTGTTGGGAAGACGTTCAAGGGTCTGACCGACGTAGAGTTTGACATGATAACGAAGCGTCTGCAGGAGTTGAAAACCAAGGAATCTAAGTGGACGGTTCACGTGAAACCAGAGATCGTAGTCGAGGTCGCGCACAACGAGATTCAGAAGAGTCCCCGATACAAATCGGGATTTGCGCTGAGGTTTGCCCGGATCGCGAAGTTTAGAGACGACAAGACCTCCGAAGAAGCCGACACCATCCAAAAGCTACGCAAGCTATACGAGAAACAGTTCGAAAACAAAGGGCGATTGCTGAAGGAAATCCCTTGAAAATCGCGGTTCTTTTCAGCGGAGGCAAGGATAGCACCTACGCTACCTGGGTTGCCGAACATCAGGGCTGGGACGTGAAAGCCCTTGTGAATGTTCTGCCTAGGGGGATTGAATCCCTCATGTTCCACTTCCCTAACGCCGGTTGGACAAGAATTCAGGCTGAGGCAATGGGTCTTCCCCATCATACTATCGAAGCGGGCAAGGACGAACTGTCGAGCCTGCAGGAAGGGCTAGACAAGTTGCGGGATACGCTTGGGATAGATGGAGTTGTTACGGGCGCCATAGCTAGCGATTATCAGAAATCTCGTATCGACCAAATCTGTGACACATTAGGGGTCAAGAGCTTCGCTCCTCTCTGGCATAAAGATCCAAAGACACTGGTAACCGACTTGAAGGCTGCGGGATTCAAGATCATCCTCTCTGGTGTCGGAGCTGCAGGTCTGGACAAGTCATGGCTGGGTCAGGAACTGACAGACGAGCGATGGGCTGCATTGGAGAAACTGTCCAGAAAGCATGGAATACATTTGACGGGCGAAGGAGGCGAGTACGAAACCTTCGTTCTTGATGGACCCCATTTCAATAAACGGATTAACATCGAAAAGGCTTACTATGAGTGGGATGGACAGAGCGGCTACTTGGTTATTGAGCAAGCGTCTCTAGAACATAAGCCGGCGAACTGAGGCGCTGACCCCTTCCTCAATCTTCGCAGGATCCAATCGAAGATATTTCCTATCTTTCATCAGAACCTTACCATCCACTATTGTTGTGCTAACGTTGTAGCCGCTCGCAGAATATACGAGGTCAGAAACCACCGTCTCTTTTCCGTGGAGGGGCATCATATTAGGTTCTTTGAGATCGAGAAGAACTAGATCCGCCTGTTTGCCTTTCTCGATGCTGCCTATCTCCTTCTCTTTGCCAATCGCACGGGCTCCATCGATGGTAGCCATGTCGAGCACCCTCTGGGCGCTCGCGACTGTCGGGTCCCATCGGTGACTTTTGTGAGCTAGGGCGCAGAACTTCATCGTGTCGAACATGTCCAGGCTGTTGTTGCTCGCAGGTCCATCAGTTCCAAGTCCTACAGGCACTCCTGCTTCCCACATCTCAGGAAGTGGGGCAACGCTTCCTCCTGCCAGTTTCATGTTGGAGACGGGACAGTGCGCAACCCTGACTCCGAGCTTTCCGTACAGTTTGACTTCCGATTTTGTCAGCCAGACAGAATGTGCAGCAAGTACTCTATCGCTTAGAAAGCCGATCTTATCGAGATAATTTATTTCGCGCGATTTCTTGTCTCGTTCAAACTTCGCCTGTTCCCCCCGGGTTTCCGCGATGTGGATGTTAACCAGGACGTTTTCTTTGTCAGCCTGCTTTCGACACCAGAGAAGCGTCTCTTCGCTGCAGGTGTAGGGAGAGTGAGGACCTAGGGCAAACGAGATTCTTGGAGATTTCATCGCGCGGATATGTTGGAGCAGCTTCAGAGAGCTCATTCGCTCTCGTTCCTTGCCCTCTTGCGTAGGGGGATCAATCATTCCGTAGGAGAGTATGCTTCTTAGCCCGGCCTCCCCGGTTGCTCGGGCTACGTCTGCCATGTGGAAGTACATGTCTACGAAACACGTGGTTCCTGTTCTCGTCATTTCCATTGCTCCAAGAAGTGCTCCGTAGTAGCACATTTCGCCCGTGAGCCGTTTCTCAAGCGGCCAGATCTTCTTCTCCAGCCACTGCTGAAGCTCGAGATCGTCCGCGTATCCCCGGAAGAGTGTCATGGAAAGATGCGTGTGAGTGTTGATCAGGCCCGGAATCAACACCTTGCCTCTACAATCGATAACTTCGTCGCTCCGGGACCCTTGAGTTATGCCCATGTCGCGAATGGTTCCATTGTCATCAATGCTAATAGAGGAGTTTCGTAGAACTTCTCGATCATGGTTCTGTGTGATGACCCAGTCGCAGCCTTTCAAGAATAGTCCCATTGATTCTACGCCTCTGCGCGAAGCTGGGTTTGAGAGTGGACCCCTTTTGAAGGCTTGTAGGATGCATCTAGGAGCGCTCTAACGCTCAGAGCCTTGGCCTTGCCAATTCCGGCTCCGACCGCCATTTCCGTCACGGACCCGTTGAAAGTCCGTCTTAGAGTGCCAAAGTGGGATAGCAGCTGTTCTGCTGTGCGCGGTCCGATGCCGGGTACGGAACCAACGATGGATTCCTGAAGTCTCCTAATGTCTTGAGACCTCGGCTTCCGAACGACAAGAGGAGGTTGCCCGTGGCGACCCTTGAAGCGTCCACCTTTCCCGAGGGTGATCAAGAACTCAGCGGTCTCTTTTGCATCATGCGTAAAAAAACAGTGCAGGTCAAAATCCAAGACAGCTGAGATCAGGGCACCCCAAAGAGAGCGCGGGTTCCGGGACCTCTTGAGTTCATCGTCCAGGCTGCCTTCGACGACCAGAATCTTGTCTTTGTAGGACTCACCTATCCTGTAGGCCTGGTCAAATAGCCTCCCGCTGAATAATGAGGAGACGAAATCACGTGCAGATTTTCGCTCCACAGCATATTCGCCCACCACATAATCTGCTACCTCAAGGACCCGATATTCGACAGAAGCTCCCTTTGACCGGAGCTCATCAGGAACCCCCGACGGCTTCTCTCTTTCATCAACAGCTATTCGAACCATTCTGAGTCTGAGATCTAATGATGCCGTCATCACAAAAGACTATGCAGTCGAATCGAGACTCAGATTGTGGTGTTGACGTCATGCGATGTCGTACTTTGATTTCAAGCGAGAGAACGCTTCTCCAGAAGCAATCCTCAAAAGTAACCGTTCCCGTTTTTCGCGTCGGCCTTGATGGGTATCCCGAAATCGGCCGTCGACCAGCTGCTGAAGGAAAGCGAAGACCACGCATGCCGCGAGGCACCAGAGATCTGCGTTAAGGTCATGGCTATCGCAAACCTCCCCACTCTATATGGTGACTATCAGGCAGTTGCGTTCTGGAATAATTTCGACAAGAAGGAGCATGCCGCGTTTGTCCATGGCGATATTTTCGAGAAAGAGGACGTTCCAGTAAGGTTGCACTCCGAGTGCCTTACGGGAGACGCAATCGGCTCCCTTCGTTGTGACTGCAGAGAGCAGCTTCAGGAATCCCTTATGCGAATAGGCAAGATGGAACGTGGAATCGTCCTCTATTTGAGGCAAGAAGGCCGTGGGATCGGCTTCGTCAACAAGATCAAAGCCTACCAATTGCAGGATGCGGGTTTCGACACCGTTGAGGCGAACAAGAAGTTGGGATTCAAGCCCGACGAGCGAGACTACGACATCGCCGCCCACATGTTGATGTCGCTTCACGTAAGATCGGTCAAACTTCTGACGAACAATCCTGACAAATTGAAGGATCTTCAGCTTCACGGAATCAAAGTGGCCGAGAGGATACCTGTAGTAATGCCACCTAACCAGTTCAACAAATTCTACCTTGAGACGAAAAGGAAGAAGCTGGGCCATATACTGGATATAGAACAGCGCGACGATCTAGCCTACCCTCACAGCCAGGACTGAAACTAGTTACTTCGGGTTCCTCGACTTCCAAGTCCCTCCTCTTCGAGTTTGATCTTGTAATTCTCGATCAACTTCCTCTGGCTCGCATCGAGCTTGCGGACCCACTCATATCTCTCGGTTATCCGGAGATAGAACCCAAACGGATCGACTATCCTGAAGTCACGACGTCCCCACTTCTTCAACTGCAATGGTTGAACGATCTTTGCGAACTTCTTTACACTCTTGTAGAATCGTTCGATCTGGTCAACTGGAATGATTATCTCTACTCCGAATCCACATTTTGTGGTTTTCTTGAACTGTCCGAAGTACGAGTGGGAGTACACTTTCTGGCTACCACCGAAAAAGTTGATGACACTTCTCTTTCTCTTCATCACAAGATAGTCTTCGGTTCGCCATAGGAGTTTGAACCCGAGTCTTGAGTAGAATTCGATCGCTCTCTTGAAGTCCGGGACGTGAAGCTCAATATAGACATCTGTTAACATTGCCATCGACCATGGTCAGAACGGTGCAATTATTTGAAGACCCGAACTTATCGGTAGACCAGCTGTCAGAATTCTACAAGGTTGAGGGCAGTCCTCACACGTACCTCATGTTTGTAACAACGATTGACGGGATTGCCGTTCCCCTCGAGCCTGGGCAACGCGGGGGATCCGAAATTGCGCTACGGCACCTGAAGGACAATCCCATAGCTGCTGGAGGGACTACCGACAATAGAGCACTCCAGTACGGTTGGGCGACTGCCGATGCCGTCCTGGGAGGTGCGGGGATTTTGAGAGATAACCCTGCGGCCACTTGGTATCCTAGAGACAAAGACCTACAGCATCTCTTGAGCAAGGTAGACCGTAAACCGATTCGTGCAGTCATAACCGGGCGAGGGGAAGTTGATCTGAAACATCCAGTGTTCAACCCGAAGAATGGTGAGTGGGTGCCCGTCATCTTTACTACACAGAAAGGTGCAGAGAAGTTGAAGAATCAAGCAACACTGCTGGACGTCCAAGGAGACAACTCTCCTCACTCTCCTAAGCTGTACGCGATTGGAGATACAAGCGTTAACCTTGCCAAAGCCGTTGGGATTCTCAAGAGAGACTACGAGACAAAACTCCTCGACATTCAAGGAGGACCAATTCTGGCCGGACATATGGTCAAGGCGATGCTTGTAGATGAGCTCAGGCTCACCATCTCGCCTCAGATCATAGGCGACCTTAATTCCGAGGGAAAGAGGAGACCTGGCTTTGTTGCCGGACTCCATTTGGGAATAGACGACTCACCTCTGGCAGAGCTTGAAGCAATCGGAGTCTCCGGGAGTCATATCCTCCTCAGATACTTGATGAATTACAGGAACTAGGGTGGCCAGGAGTGGAAATGTTTGCGATGAGAGAGTTCCAGTTTTCATCCGCGGCCTCGCTCGATCTTGACGAGAAAGCGATGCAGGGACATAACTACGAGTTAAGGGTCGTCGTGAAAGGGACCCCGGACGATAGAGGGGTAATTCTAGACACGCGAATTATCGAGAGAATAGTCAACCGAGAGATAATTGCGAAATTGGATAAGAAGAATCTGAATGAGATAATTCCCAACCCTACAATGGAACGTATCTCCGTATGGATCTGGAATAAGCTCAAACCGTCGGTCAAGGAACTATACGAGGTTAGAGTATGGGAGAACCGGAAGAAGGGAACGAGCGTGATTTACAGGGATTCAGGCTAGACAATTCTAGCCTTTCAATGCGTTTCTCTTTTCTTAGCTCGCAAGTATTCGGGGACGTCGAGCTCGAGGAAGACCTCGCCGATATCTCCAATGGTCTCTTTGAAGTGGTGCCTCTCGTACAGCTTCTTCGCGGAAGAAAAAATCGTCGATGTCTCGACACCAACTGCGCCCATCGCCAACGAATCTGCGATTGCCTGATCGAGAAGCAGTGTCCCTACTCTTTTGCTTCTGAATTCTGGTGAAACGTAGAACGCGGTTATGAATGAGTTCGGGCCTCCGTCGATGATATCTTCATGCATGACGTAATGGATGAAGCCACTCACTCGACTGTTAACCTCTGCAACTAGCAGTTCTCTTCTCGAAATCGCCCGGTGTATTGAGTTCAGTCGTCCCGAGTCCGGCTTCCAGTCAAACCATTCGGACAGAAGGCTGTCCACAGCATGGGCATCCGTCTGTCTGGCTCTCCTGACCGTAAGAAAGGTGGCCAACTGCCATCATTACCCCTCCCGCATCCTCCATCATGATCGAAAACGGATAAATCATTATCGCAAGGTCCGAAATTCGTTTTCTTTCATAGGGGGCTTGTGACGACTCGTCAGCCTTTGTGTCGGGGCCCAATCGCTGACTCTCTTCTGATCCAGCCTTGCATCTTGTTTTCAAGAACGTCCAACGAGAGGGCACCGTCTCCGAGGAGTTCGTCGTGGAATCTGCGAATGTCGAAGCGTGGTCCCAGCGTCTTCTCCGCTCTCGACCGTAGAGCGCTGATCTTGAGCTGGCCGATTTTGTATGCTAGCGCTTGGCCTGGCCATGCAATGTATCTATCGACTTCAGACGCTATGTTGAGCTCTGAGAGGGCCGTATTCTCGACGAAGAACTGGATGGAGCGCTCACGTGTCCAACGCTTATGGTGGATTCCTGTATCGACGACGAGGCGGGCTGCTCGCCATGCGTCGAAGCTTAGTCTCCCAAAGTCAGAAAGTGCATCTTTGTAGAATCCAACCAGTTTAGGGAGTTCCTCGGAGTAGAGACCCCAACCCTCGATGAAAGCCGTGTAACCTCCATATCGACGAAACTTGGGCAGATCAGTCAATTCCTGCTGAATTGCGAGTTGTAAGTGATGGCCCGGCACAGCCTCATGATAGGCTAATACCTCCATCGTGTACTTGGGCCGCTGTTCAGGGCGAAATGTGTTCACGTAAAAGTAGGCTGGACGGGAGCCATCTTCGGGCGGGCGATAGTAATACGCGTCCGGGGCGGCCTCGGCTCTAAACGATTCAATTTCCCGGAAACCGTATTTCGCCTTAGGCAATCTCCCGAACAATAAGGGAAGCTTCTCGTCCATCTGTTCCAGAATTTTCTTGAAGCCAGTCAGTAGTTCGGAAGCTGTGGTGTTGTAGTATGATCTGTCCTTTCTTAGGGACGAGATGAACTCTTGGAGGGAGCCAACGAAGCCAATCCGGGATACGATCGCGCGCATTTCACTGTGTATGCGCGAGAGCTCTTTGAGTCCCAGATCGTGAATCTCGTTCGGTGAAACGTTTGTGGTAGTGTAGTGTTTAACAGTGTAGGCGTATCGTTCGGTGCCGTCGGGAAGAGACCAGATGCCCGCGTCCGCACGACATGCTGGCAGGTATTCTTCTTTGAAGAAGACGAGGAGCTTTTCAAAAGCCGGGATTACCATCTGTCGGATTGCTTCCTCAATGCTGTTCCTTGTGCGAAGCCCGTCCGCTGAACCCATTCCTGATGGAATTTTCTCAACGGCTTTGTAAAGTTCGAGCTTCTTGGGATCTTGAACAGCGTTAGCTTCCAATTGAGGAATGATCCTTTCGGCAGTCACCCGAGCGAGAACAATTCGGGCTGCTATTCCAGATCGCATACTCTGGATGACTTGGCCTACGAGCTTGGGGAAGGCTTGAAGACGGCTGGAAAAATTCTCGAAATCCAAGAGGGACCTGAATGGATGATAGGTGACTAGCTCAGGGATGTCGATCTGCAGCCCAGACTGCTGGGTCATAGGCGTCAGATAGGGACGAAACTTTGCCGCTTCTAGATTGTCTTCTAGTTCACGTTCGAAGAGTTCATAGTTCAACAGTTCTGGCTTCGCGGACGGTTTCTTGATACTCTTCAATGCGTCCAGATATTTCTTGTACTGATCGACTCGACGATGGAAAGCATCCTCCGAGCCATCCTCCAAGGATCCGTCATATCGATGATCCCCGAGATACGTTGCGCTGAGAGGATACTCTTTGAGGATAAATTCCCAATAATCATCGTACAGATGTTTAAGCTGAGTTACGGTTTCACTAGACGAGACTGATTTCCTGCGCGGCATATCTCTCCGCTTGGCAACTCGGACCTTGGATTCTATTTATGCACAGGGATCGAGGTAAGACGTTGTGAGCCCATGTCGCGAAGAAGTAGGTCCTGTCTACTCTTTCTTGACGTTGAGCAAGAGTCCTTGCTGTTTGAACCACGCGGAGAGTGTGTCGGTCAACTGGTCGAATTGCTTGTTGACCTTTCTCATCCCAAGGAGTCCTCCTGCAGCGCCTGAACCCACCTTGATCAATCTGAGGGTTCCGCCCTCGGTGGCCGGGTATATTTCGAACGTTACGTTGTGATGCTGAGCCATTGCACCAAGCAGAATGTTGGCTCCCTTGCTTCCCTTCTCCGCTTTTCCTTTCGTGGGACCGTCCCATTGGATTGTGAACCCGTTGGATGTGAAGGCTTGAAGGGCCAGGTTCTGAATATTCTCCACTGATCCCTTTACCGCGATGTCAGCATACTTTGCCAAGATACATTCTCAACCCAATATGGAGGTCTCTTGTCACGAATAAATTCCTTGCGCTTCGGATTTGAAACTCGTAATCGCGAAGAGCGCTTCCCTTTGATTCGAGAAGACTAATTACGAGAGATGGTAAGAATTAGCCTAATGGCAGGCAAAGATTTCAGTTCAGCTCTGACCTACCACGAAGCAACAAAACACTCCGAAGTCAGCATCGGAGCGTCGGCCCACTACCTCGATTGGGACAACAAACCTGCGCAGTTCAAAGAATACAAGAATCTCGCGTCCATCGCTCTTCCACGCAACTTTCCTCGCCCTGAAAAGAACTCAATCAAGGCAATTGAGGGCGAGACGAAGGATGTAGGCGCCGAGCAGATCGACGTAGAAGTGCTCTCCGAGCTTCTCTTCTTTTCCGCGGGTCTTACACGAAAGATGAGATTTGGCAAGGAGCTCAACTACATGCGGGCGGCCTCCGCAACGGGCGCGCTCTATCCCATCGAACTCTATGTGATCTGCGGTAGAATCCACGGCTTAGAGGCAGGAGTGTATCACTTCAACCCTCTACACTTCTCGCTAGCGAAATTGCGAGAGGGAGACTATCGAGCCGCACTGGATTATGCAGGTAGCTCTGATAGCTTGTCCGCACCGCTCACCTTGGCATTCACATCATTGGCATGGAGGAACGCATGGAAGTATGAGGCTAGATCCTATCGTCACTGGTTCTGGGACTCTGGAGTTGTCGTCGCCAACCTTCTCGCCACCTCTAACTCAGCTGGCCTTTCTACCCGCGTTGCTCTAGGCTTCGTCGATTCCGAGGTCGATCGGCTTCTGGGTTTGGAGGCAAAGAAAGAAGCAACTGTAGCCCTGGCCGTTGTCGGAGCTAGCCCTGCTGAAAGAGCTGAGTCGGGGCATAAGACGATTCCGAGTCTTGCCCTAGAGGTCAACCGACTCTCGACGGAGGAAGTCGAATATCCGATAATATGGGAGACTAACGAGGCCTCGCAATTCAAGACAAAGTCGGAGACCGAATCGTGGAGGAAGAGCCTAGGACCATCCAAACGAACAGTTCCACTAACTGCTCCAGCCTTTCCATTGCGAGAGTCGGAAGAAGCCTTGTCTCCGCGCTTAGATGAAGTGATTCTGCTTCGGGGGTCAACTCGAAAATTTGCCCGTGAACCCATCTCCTTCGATCGTCTCTCCACGATTATCCGGGCTTCTGCGAGCAAGATTCCTCTTGACTTTCTTCCGGACAACGAGACACTGATTGATTTCTACTTCATAGGTAATGACGTCCAAGGACTCCCTCCTGGATCCTACTTTTACAATATGAACACAGAGTCCATTGAACAGTTGAAGGTTCTTAGGAACCGTTCTATGTCGGGCTATCTTTGTCTCGGACAACAGCTCTTCAGCGATGCCAGTGTCGTATTTTTCCTGATGGCCGACCTTGACTCTGCTCTCAAATCTCTAGGCAACAGAGGCTATCGATCAGCCCAGTTTGAAGCTGGCGTGCGCGCAGGAAAGATCTACCTCTCTTCTTATGCAGTGGGAATCGGAGCATCTGGGTCAACCTTCTTTGACGACGCGGTAACACAGTTCTTCTCACCCCACGCTAACGCGAAGAGCCCCATGATCGCCGTCGGAGTGGGGGTGCCGGCCTACACCGCGCGATCAGGAAAGGTTCTTCCACAAATGACGATGAAGTCTTAGGCATTCCACGGATCTGAGGCTCCAACATTGCTGAAGAGCGGTCGTGCTCCGAAAACCATTCTGTCGGTCGAGGGTTCGAGTTGAGCAATAACCTCTGTCCGCGGTGTCACAAGCCGATCCGAATCCCCGAGGAAGATGTGATCGTAGTCAGGACAAAGGTTGGAAAGGGCAAGACAGAGGACAGAATGGTCCACAAAGTATGCCCCTCAACCGAGCCTGTGGCTCAAGTTGGCGGTCAGCAGTATTGCACCAACTGCGGCCATGGGAAGCCGATCCATTCACCAAAGTGCTCCTACTCAAGCTTCGATTATCATTGCGAGTGTAAGGAATTCCGCGGGTGAATGCGAAAAACCCTCTTGACGGAAAATAGTCATGAGGATATAGAAGCACGAGATATCAAGAACCAACACTTGATTATCTGGACCTGGAGCTTCACCGGTTGAAGTCAATCCCTAACAAGCTTGAGCGTCTAAGACGCGGAGTCGACTCGCTCATCTATGTGTCAGTGATCCTCGGAGGAGCTCTATTGGCACAGCTATACGCACTCATGGTCCCTTCTTGGTTGTTCTATTCGATCTTTGCCGGTTGGATGCTCTATTTGATGGTCGCTATCGGGGTGGCAACAGGCCGGGAGAAGGCATACCCTCCAGCACTTGTTCTCTCCATTGTAACTCTGGCTGTTTCTCTTCCACAACCAGAACACTACTCTCCGGCCAGCACCGGCCTTACACTCGCATCGCTGACCTTCATTGCAGGGTCGTTGTTACAGGTTGGTGTGATACTACTGGTAACTTCTTTTCTGATTCTCAAGCGAAGGCAATCTCTCGGAGAGATTCCCGTTGGATGATAGATAGGTGATTTCACCTACAGAATCGATAAAGGGACCATCTTTCCCCTATTATGGGGTGGAGATCTGAGATTAGGAAAGTTACTCCTCAGAAAGACCAAATAGCGACTGTTCCTTGAGGGCGGTCGATGCAGCAACCAAGTTCTGGAGTCCATCCTCGTCCTCGAATCGAGACTCTCGCCGACCTGATTTTCGGGCTCTCGCTCTCAATCGGCTCAATCGCTCTAATAGCGAATCCTCCGAAAAGCAACGCAGAGATAACAACCCACATACTCGCATTCGCGTACACGTTCTTTGTACTCATCACTGCTTGGATGATCTACACGACTTACATGTCCGTACTGCCGATCGAGACAAGAACAGTCACATTCCTCAATGTGGGACTACTATTGCTTGTCGCGATTGTTCCATATCTGCTAAACGGTGTTGAGGTGGCAAGCCCGGCCCTAAATCCGGTCGAGGTGTCCAAGATTCAGAACTTTTCTTCCCAACTCTTTGCGCTGGACCTCGGAGGAATCCTGATAATCTTGGCAACTTTCGCTCACGTTATTAGCTTGGAGGAAAAGAAGCTCGTGGCGCCTGGGCTCGTTACACTATTCCGGAACGGACGGAATCGAATGGCGATTCTCGCGCTTCTGACCTTTACTTCTGTAGCTCCCCAGTTCTGGGAGTGGACACTGCTGGGCGTCCCGATTAGGCTCTACCTCTGGTATCCACCCTTGATATCTTACTGGGTTGGAAGAGCGGTCAGGCCGGATAGTCGTACCTACAAACTAGCCTAGTAAGAACTAGAGAAATTGGTTAGACCCTATTCCAACATATATTCGAAGATTGTCAGAGGATCTTATGAAAGCCAAGCCTTTGGTGCGGCCGCCGGGATTCGAACCCGGGTTCCCGGCTCTTTCCATACAGTAATGGGAAGCCGGTGTCATAGACCAGGCTGCCCGTCAACCCTCGCGGTTGAGCGCTGACTCTGGACCACGGCCGCTGACAGGTTCCGGCAGGGCCACTCTTTCTAAGCGTTTTCTCCAATCTCTCGCTTAGACCGTTCTCGTTGGCCTGCGCTAGGTTCAACTATCCGCGACTAAGTATGCGTTAACGGTCTCTGTGAGAACGATTGGCAAGATCACAGCTATCGGGGGATTCTCCCTGATCGTCGCACCCGCGCTCCTGGCCATTAACGGTCTGCTCGACAACGCCACTTTTACGACACTGTTCATCGCTGGGTTTGTGCTGATAATAGTAAGCAGCTCGAACAGGGCAAGGTCTACCCAGCAACAGAGAAAGCTAGACTAGAGCTAGCTTCCGGCGACGCGAGAGAGGGTTGACTGCTAAGCTTCCATAAAGTCGGACGCTTTCGGCGGCTCAAGTGAGAGTCCCTTTCGTTTCCGGATTCCTTCGACGACTGTTTGTAGCAGAGAGGTGGGAACAGGTGACCAACGAGCAAATTCCAATCCCCAGAATGCTCGCCCTTGTGTTTGGCTCCTCATAACTTCGGACAGGTCGAAGCTTTCGGCAGTGGGCATCTCTCCAACCACCGAGACCAAGTGTCCCTTTTGATCAACCGAGACAATCTTTCCACGCTTCTGAGTGATCACACTTGTCACAGCACCCAAGAGTTCATTCGGAACACGAGTAGTAATCTTCTGAACTGGCTCCAGCAACGTAGGTGCAGCTTCTAGAAAGGCTACGAACATAGCTCTACGAGTCATGGGCATTATTTGTGCTGGACCACGGTGAACAGGGTCCTCGTGAAGACTGACGTCGGTGATTTTTACTTTCAAACCTCGGATTTGCTCGTATGCAATGGGACCCTCCTTGATTCCCCACCGGTATCCAGCGAGGACCATGTCCTTGACCTCTTGCACGTACTGAGCTCCCTTAGTAACGTCGAGAATCATATTGAAGGGCTCGTCTATGCTCCAAACTCCCTTCGCCTCTTCTGGCGCCCACCCTACTGCTCGGAGGGTCTTGGCCATCTCGGCTTTGTCCCCGTACTCGCTGATCTTGCCCTGTTTTATCAGGTCCAAGACCGCATCTTCGAGCGGTTCGACTTCGATGTAGATCTTGTTGTGCTTGTTAGGCGACTTACCTTCAACAGGGCCGGCAGTTTTTCGCACAGCCTCACGGTAAATCACGATGGGTTTGGAGGTAACAATCTCCATCCCTGTCTTAGTGATTAGAGTGTTAGCAATCTCAAGGTGCAACGTACCCATGCCCGAGATCAGATACTCGCCAGTTTCCTCGTTAATACTGGTCACAAGGTTCGGATCTTCAAGCGAGAGCTTTCTTAGAATCTCCACCAGCTTGGGAAGATCCCTGTTGAACTTCGGCTCCACCGCTATAGTCACAACTGGCTCGGTAACGTAGTGGACAGCTTCGAAGGGGATGAACTGTTTCACAGAGGCGAGAGTTTCTCCGGCCTTCACGTTCTCTAGCCCAAGAAGAGCAGGAATGTTCCCTGCGCTCAGATGTCCAACAATCTCCCGTTGTGGCCCCATATAGATAGCCACCTGCTGAACCCTCCCCTGGGTGCGGGAGTTGATCAAATAGACCGCTTCGCCGTCCTTAACGGTGCCTGAGAACAGGCGGCCCGTTGCGACAACACCCGCTTGCGGGTCCACAACGATATTGGTGACGGACATGAGGACAGGGCCCTTGTCGTCGCATTTGATCATCGCCTGGCCGTACTCGCTATCGGGGTCCCCGTGCCAGATTTTGGGAATCCTGTAGACCTGAGCTTTGTGCGGCGGGGGCATCACCTCCACCGCCATTCCCAGAATGGCCTCATGGATTGGTGAGTTGTTCTTGAGCTCCTCCACCTTGCCATTCAGGTACGCATCGACAACATCAGAGAACTTGATGCCCTTCTTCTTGGCCACAACGGCGTTGAAGCCCCATCTGTCTTTCGCCGAACCCATCGCGACGGTATTGGTGGCGAAACTTACCTTCCACTTTTCTCGAAATTCAGGCTCAGCGTAGAGGTCAAGGAGAGCATTGAAGTCCTTGATTATCCTAGCAACTCTTTCCTGTATCTGCTCTGGGTTGAGCTTCAGTTCCTTGATCAACCGGTCAATCTTGTTAATATAAAGAACAGGCCGGACGCGTTCTTCTAGCGCCTGCCGTGTCACTGTCTCGGTTTGAACCATGACCTCCTCAACAGAGTCGACGACCACCACCGCCCCATCGATAGCCCTGAGCGACCTCGTAACCTTGCCTGAGAAGTCTACGTGCCCTGGCGTATCGATCAGGTTAATGACGAAAGGCATGTCATTGTGCTCGTAGTAGAGGCTGACGTTAGCCGCCTTGATAGTCATCTGACGCTTCTGCTCTTCCTCCATAAAGTCCATCGCCAAAGCCGTTCCCGCAAGAGATGGCGAGAGCAGTCCCGCACCCGACAGGAGACTGTCGGTCATCGTCGTGTTGTGGACGACCATGCCATTAGCGACAAATGTGTGATTCTCTGGAACTGTGAGGTCGTAGACGTCGAACGAACCGGTACGTGCCGATATCTCTCTAACCTGGACCGGGCGAATCTCTCCTTCGAGAAGCCTCCGCCATTCACCCACTATCGTGACGGCTGAGCCCTTCGAAGGTTTCGAAACCAAGAACTCTTCAAAAGCATCAACAACCTTTCGAAAGATCGGCCTTGTGAGGTTCTGCCTGTCCGACTCGTAACTTCGGTAGAAGGGCACTTTTGATTCCAAATATGAATAGGGAATGGCTAGTCGATTCCTAATCTCTCGCAGAGACCGCCAGTCAACAGGCACAATTCCAGTCTTTCTGTTGCTCACTGCCCTCCGAGCGAGAGCCCGTAGTGCCGTTCGTTTCCTTGGAATAGTGAATCCGATTGTAGTCTCAAACCTCCGAGTATCATCCCCTGATATTGTGACCGTAAAGTATTTTCCTTTCTGGCGGATTGTGGGAATTATCGAGAATCTTATCAGAGCGATTGAGACTTGCCTCGCAAACTTCCCACTGGCCGTCGTCAGAGAAATTACTGAGCTACTATTCTCAACCCCACCATCTGTGTCAAATTCGCCTCTCAGGAATGCAGCGACTTGCTCGTTCCCCATCTTCAGGACCAACTTGGGAAAGACAATGTTGTGGGCCTTATGCTTACTAGGATACTGGTATGTATCTTCGAGGAATTTGATAAGGCTGAAACCACCGTGGTGATCGAGGCGATAGGTGTCTCTTCTCTTGTCCTTCACCAGGATAGTGTCGACACCGAAAACCTCGTGGAAAATCTGGGATGCGATCTCTAGAAGTGGCCTGTACCCGTTAGTGAAGCTGGCTCGGTAGGAACCATCCCCGGAGAGGATGCCTAGAAGGTACGCTAGATCCTCGAAATGCTTCCATGTTCTTGGAAGTTTGATCAGGTTTGAAAGCCTGCCAGGCCTAGCGTGGCTTAGCCTATAGGCGATTCTGCGAATTTGGTCGTAGACCTGGTCCCGGGGTATCCTAAGCGAATCTGTGATTTTTACCAGATCGTTTAGTCTCAGTCGACGGACGGCGAGCCCGCCTTTGAACGCCTCGAACGAAGTGTTCGTTCGGAGGCTGTAGTAAATTTGCTTCATTCCCTTGTCTTCGACCAGTCGCACAAATCTTTCGGAGAACCCTTTCTCCAGATAGACGATGTAATAGTCGTGAGAACTTAATCCCTCCAAGATTTCGGACTTTATCTGTTCTATTCTACTTGGCAGAGATCGTAGGGTGTTTGGAACGAGGACGAAGTCATTCTCTTCAATCCTATCCGCCCTTTTCTGTTCGATCATTCCGTTCCTCGCTATGGTGTAGAATGGATGCTCTGGTGTCGTTTCCACTGAGTACCCGTTTCGGAGTGTAACTTTGACCAGTTTGCTACTTTGTAGCTTCCAGACGTGCGAAATGTTCCTGTCTTCCATCTTGAGGGTCTGAGGGTTCAGGGAGTCAACTTGAGCCGCTGCGGGGCCATTTCTCTTCAGCTTGTCGTAGATCTGGGCGATCTCTTCAATACGTCCATCGGATAGGGTAA
>Ga0209236_1000224_pt1 | contig 30605 bp, 33 predicted proteins | sample GraSoi013_1_40cm_FD_185819 | JGI IMG/M metagenome (GOLD analysis project Ga0209236, IMG submission 185819) | Grasslands soil microbial communities from the Angelo Coastal Reserve, California, USA - Sample 09_27_2013_1_40cm (SPAdes) (version 2) | ecosystem: Environmental > Terrestrial > Soil >... | reverse complement strand
ATGAAGTCCTAGCCATAGAGGACGTCCCAGACTTCAAACAAGAAGTGTTCGACTTCACGACCTTATCCGAAGCTCACAACTTCTTCGCCAACGGTTTCATCGTATCGAATTGCGGAGTCAGGCTAATTCGGACGAATCTTACCGAGGAGGAAGTTCGCCCAGTTCTGCCTAAGCTTGTGGACACCATTTTCAACTTCATACCTTCTGGACTTGGTAGCAGAGGCCAGGTCAAACTCAGCGTCACAGAACTTGATCGTGCAGTGACCGATGGACTTGATTGGGCGGTCGACCATGGATATGCTTGGCCAGAAGATCCGAAGACAATTGAGGAAGAAGGATGCATGGAAGCTGCCGACCCCTCCAAAGTCTCGAGTAGTGCGAAGTCACGCGGGGCTCCGCAACTTGGCAGCCTAGGCAGCGGAAACCACTTCATTGAGATTGAGCGAGCGGACAAGATCTTCGACAAGCGCGTCGCGGAACGCCTCGGCATCCACAAAGAAGGCCAGATTCTTGTTCTGATTCACACGGGGAGCAGAGGGTATGGTCACCAGACGTGCAGTGACTACTTGAAAGTAATGGAGAGAGCGATCAACAAGTACAACATCAAGCTCCCCGACCGGGAACTCGCAGCATGCCCAAGCAAGAGCCCCGAGGCCGAGGACTACATACCCGCAATGTCCGCCGCCTGCAACTTCGCCTTCGTCAACCGGCAAATGATAACTCACTGGTCGAGAGAAGCATTCTCGAAAGTATTCCAGCGCCCAGCCGATTCTCTCGACATGAAGATCGTCTACGACGTCGCCCACAACGTAGCAAAAGTCGAATCCCACGTGATCGACGGAGAAACAAAGAAGGTTACTGTTCACCGGAAAGGCGCAACCCGCTCATTTCCACCCGGCCACCGCGACATTCCGGCCGAATACAGAGACGTAGGACAGCCCGTCCTGATACCGGGAAGCATGGGCACGAGCAGCTGGGTCCTAATCGGAACCCCAAGGGCAATGGAACTTAGTTTCGGAACAACAGCCCATGGCGCAGGTCGATTCATGAGCCGATCCGGTGCAAAGCGGAAATGGTTCGGTGGAGACCTCAAGAAGAGTCTGGAAAGCCAGGGCATTGTCATTCGAGCTGCTAGCATGGAGGTGTTGGCCGAAGAGGCCCCTGGCGCGTACAAGGATGTAGATAGAGTGGTCGAGGTTAGCCACCAGCTCGGAATTGGCCAGAAGGTTGTTCGCATGACTCCGATAGGAGTTGCTAAAGGCTAACCGACTTCCAATACTCACACCTCAGACCCCATTCCACAACACAACGGAAGCGCTCGCCTAATTCTTTCTGTAAAACCGAATCCAAGGAGTGTCAGTGGGATCGACCTCTTTAAGAAAAGCAAGATACACCGAGACAAAATCTAAGTAGAGAATGGGCATTAACAACTCGCCTAAACGAGTCCTCGCCTTCAAACGCACTTGTGTTGGCGCAACTTGACTCGCTTTGGTTATGGTACATCTAAAGGACTCGAGCATGCTTCGTTCAAATTCGGATTCCGAATTATCCCGGATGAAAATAGGTAACAGAGGAAAGCGTTGATTAGCCCATGCTTCAACTTCGTTATGTCCTGCCTCAGGTAATAGGGAATATTTTGCAAATGTCTTACTGTTCTCAGCGAGCTGATTCTTGAATCGCCTCGCCACACTAGCCATTCTTCGAAGCCCGAAAATTACCGGTAGGTGACCTTTCAATGCTTCTGCGAAGCGCTTTGCGGGGTTTTGCGAAAGAGGAACTTGTCTCCGGATCCTATTCCTCAGCGAACCGAGCTCGCGTATTGCGAGTTTGATCTCATTCTTCGGATCTTGAATTATTCTTTGTTCGTGAAGCGCGATAGCAGTTGCAACAACCATTTGACCAAGTGCTGCTCGTGGTGCAGGAGCAGGTTGCACTTCTATAAAGGAGACACCAAATTCCTCGCATAATTCTTGCAATTTCCCACCGGTTCCAATTGCAACTAAGTTGGCGCCGCGTTTTCTGGCGCCTCGGAATGCAGCAAGGGTTTCACGAGTCTCTCCAGAGTAGCTAATAGCCACGAAAAGGGTGTTGGACCCTACAAACCGTGGAAGTCTTGGATCACGATGAACGATCGCCGGAAGAGTGATCTTGTTGCTGATCCAGTCCAGAACGAGGTCTCCAGCTGATGCCGATCCGCCCATTCCCATGATTACAACGTTACTCGAGACTGAGCGCTGCCTCTTTCCTGGGCCGGCGTGAGGAACAACCAGTTGGCTGCTCATGAATTCTGAGAAACTCTCAACCGCACCAAGCATGTTCTTCGGATCGTGGAGCGACATCGCTTTCTGGTTGTCGAGGACAGTTGGCATGCAGGATGATTAGATGTTTGATTTCTAAATGTTCGCAACGTGATCCAAGACATGCAACCAACTTATCTTTGTGCGCTATCCAGAAGTAATCATGACTCCACCCCCACGGCGACCCCAAATTGTCACCGTTGCACTCCCAGCCAGCCTAACATTAGACGTACCTCATCTGCGAGAAAAGACGGCGCGTCTGGGGTTTATCTCGAGAGCATTGGGAACTTTTCGGGTCGAAGAAGCGATCATCTATCGCGACAGGGTTGGAGCAGAGATAGATCGGGAAGCCAGCCTGATCGAGAAGATGCTGACTTACGTGGAAACTCCTCAGTACCTTCGAAAGCATCTTTTCAAGATGGACCCTGATCTGCAGTACGCCGGTACTCTACCACCGCTTCGGACACCTAATCACCCTGACAGGCAGGGCCCGAGCTCGGGTCTTTTGCGACAGGGAATAGTCATTCAATCTGGAGCATCCTCGATGATCGAAGCTGGATTCGGCAATTTGGTCCGTATAAAGTCAAAATTGCCAACCATGAAGAGGATCACCATTCGATTGACAAAGGACTCGCCTGAACTCGAGGGCGAAATCGTGGAGCCAAGCGGGTTAACCATATATTGGGGGTTCAGGGTGGCTCGTGGGAACGTTTCACTATCAGAAATCATAAGGAGCAAGAAGTTCGACTTGACCATCTCCACTTCCCGGAAGGGCACCGACGTACGCGAGGTCACGCCCAATCTAACTCAGAGGTGGAAGTCGGCTAACCGCCCATTGATGGTATTCGGCTCACCAAACGACGGAGTCCCGGAAATTCTCTCCAAGTCCGGCATGAACGTGTCAGACGCGATGGACTTCAACGTCAACACCATTCCTGACCAAGGGGTCGAGACGGTCAGGACCGAGGAAGCACTATGGAGCTCGCTGGCCGTCCTCAACGTGTTGGAGTCGAAATAGATGGGTCATAGGAAGTATAGCGCGCCAAGAAGAGGATCACTTGCCTATCTGCCTCGCGGGAGATCTTCTCACTGGGCTCCCCGAATCCGATTCTGGCCAGCGTACGAGGGAGCACCGAAACTCCTAGCGTTCGCAGGCTTCAAAGCCGGAACAAGCCACGTTACGATAGTTGACAATCGTCAAGGATCGCTCAACTATGGAAAGGAAGTCACTCTACCAGTCACCGTGGTGGAGACCCCTCCATTATTGGTGACAGGGTTAAGATTCTACGAAAAGTTCAACGGCGCTCTGAGGACATCGGGAGAAGTATGGGCACCGGAACCGTCAAAGGACCTCGGACGCAGAATCAAGGTTCCCGAGAAATTCGACGACAACAAAGCCTGGGAAAAACTCGAGTCCACAAAAGACAGGGTAGTTGAGGTACGGGCAATCGCGGCGAGCCAACCACGACTGGCCAAGATCGGAAAAAAGAAACCGGACCTCATGGAGGTAAAGATCGACGGGGGAACAGTGAAGGATCAGTTAGAGTTCGCGAAAAAACTGCTTGGTAAGGAAGTGAAGGTTGCTGACGTCTTCAAAGAGGGAATGGACGTTGACGTTATTGGGATCACGAAGGGAAAGGGCATTCAGGGCCCTGTAAAGCGATGGGGAATAAAGAAGCTCAAACACAAATCAAGAAAGACTGTCCGAGGAGTCGGGTCCATCGGCCCCTGGCATCCTCACTACGTCATGTACTCGGTACCAAGAGCGGGCCAAATGGGCTTCGCTCAACGGACAGAGTACAACAAACAGATCTTGAAGATTGGGGACAACGGAGCAGACGTCACACCGAAAGGTGGCTTCCTTCATTATGGACCTATCAAGACTGAATTCACGCTTTTGAGAGGAACGATACCAGGACCAGCAAACCGGCTAGTCGCCCTACGGACGCCAGCAAGAGGGCGAGTGTCCGGCGAGCCGCCAAAGATGGAAATGATCAGCCTGGCATCAAAGCAGGGAGCAGGGGCTTGAGCCAGCGTAACGTCAAGATTTTCGGACCAGACGGAAAAGCGGTCAGCGAGCTCTCACTCCCACAAGTGTTCACTTCGATTCTTAGAAAAGACATTATCACGAAGGCCGTAGTTGCTCAGCAATCTCACCGGTTTCAACCGCAAGGACGCAATCCTATGGCGGGGAAGCGAACCACAGCGGAATCTTTCGGAGTAGGAAGGGGAATCTCAAGAGTCCCTCGAGTCGGGGGACACGGGCCGCTCTCCGGCACGGCCGCCTTTGCCCCTGGGACTATGGGAGGGCGCATGGCTTTTCCACCTGTCACTTCAAAACGCACCGCCAAATCAATGAACAGGAAGGAGCGACGCGTTGCACTGGATTCCGCGATTGCTGCCACTGGATCAACAGACCTGGTCCGAGGTAGAGGACACAAGTTCGACGAAGATATCGAGCTGCCACTGGTCGTCACAGATGAGGTGGAGAAGTTCTCGAAGTCCTCGGCTGCGAAAACCTTCCTATCTGCGATCGGAGTGTCGGAAGATATTGACAGGGTGAAGAGGAGTAAGAGGATTAGGGGAAAGAACCGAACGCATTCTGTCGGGCCGCTTCTCGTTGTCAGCGAGTATCAGGGTGCTCAGAGAGCTTTTGAGAACTTTGAGGGCGTAGATGTGGTCCGGGTTAAGGACTTGAGTGTGGAGGCGTTGGCTCCTGGAACTCATCCGGGACGGTTGACAATCTGGACAGAGTCCGCGGTAAAGACCCTCTCCGACAGGAGCTGGCTACGATAGATGACAAGAATCTCCACTGAGCTAGTAATAACTTATCCAATGATGTCTGAAGATACAGTAAAGCTGATCGAGACGGAGAACAAGATCGTCTTCATCGTTCATGGCAACGCGTCAAAGCGGGATATTTGGAAGGCGGTCGAGGAGCTCTACGAGGTCAAGGTCGACCAAGTCCACACTCTCGTAACACCCGAGGGGAAGAAGAAGGCATATGTCAGGCTCAGTCCGGAATCGAAGGCCTCAGAGCTCGCTGTGAAACTGGGAATATTGTAGGAATGGTGGCAGATGGGTAAGAATATTCTCGTTCAGAGACGAGGTCGCGGTTATTTCATATTCAAAGCGCCGACACACCGGAGAATTCACTCTGTCGGCTACAATAGCGTGGACGGGCATTCTTCAGGTTATGTTCAGGATCTCCTTCACGAGATGGCCCGTGGAGCACCTCTGGCGTTATTGAAAGTGGAAGGAGCGGGAGAAATCTACGTTCCTGCCCCAGAAGGGATCGCTGTCGGTCAGAAGCTCCTCTTCGGGTCGGAAGTGCCGGCTGAGATCGGTAACATCAAGACCCTTGGGAAAATGCCTGAAGGGACGATGATTTGCAATATTGAGCTGCGCCATGGTGATGGAGGGACGATGGCTCGTTCGTCCGGTTCGTTTGCGACAGTGGTCTCGCATACTCCTATTGGTACCGAGCTACGAATGCCCTCAGGTAAGACAATTCACGTAAATGACAATTGCAGAGCAATGATAGGTGTTGTGGCCGGCGCGGGGCGTACTGAGAAACCGTTCATGAAGGCCGGTCCAAGGTGGTTCTTACAACGTGCACGGGGACGAAAATGGCCCGTTGTCAAGGGACAAGCGATGATCGCAGCGTCTCATCCTCACGGTGGGGGAAGACACAAACACGCCGGCAAACCAACAACAGTCGGACGGTGGACCTCGCCTGGGAGAAAGGTTGGGAACATCGCCGCGCGACAGACTGGACGAGCAAAGAGAAGAAGTGCACGATAGACATTGACAAGCCGAATGTTAATTACAAGAACCCCGCGAGCAAACTGGAGGATACTCGATGCCTAGACAGTTCACCTATCGCGGACACAACTTGGAAGAAGTAAAACAGATGTCGATGGACGAATTCATCAAACTTCTTCCCGCTCGCCAGCGTAGATCTCTGCTCAAGGGCTTGACGAATGATCAGCGGACCCTTTTGGAGCATATTCGGCAATCACGAAGGGAGAACGGCAATGGCGGAGGAAAGGCTCAACCTGTCAAGACTCACGCCAGGGACATGATCATCATACCCGAGATGCTCGGGTTAACATTGCATCTGCACTCCGGTAAGGAATTTGTCGCGATCGAGATTAAACCTGAGATGATCGGGCACTTCCTCGGCGAGTTCGCGATCACAAACCAGAAAGTTGTCCACGGAACCCCAGGCATCGGTGCTTCCCGTTCAAGCATGTACGTGCCTCTGAAGTAATTACGATTAAACCTACAATTCCCCAAATTCTGGAAGAATCTGCAGGTAAGCACCGAAGTCACAAGATCGCCCCTTTTCTGCACTGTTCTTGAATCTGAGACAAGAGGGTGCAGACTTGCGCAGGTTCGGGACTTAGTCTATGTTTGCGTCTTTTTGCCCTCCCATCAACGCCTTGGATTGCGCCCGAGTCGCCGAAATCGCTTGGAAACCCTGCCAGACAGGAAATTTTCTCCTTGAAAAAGGGAGGTCTAGCACACAACATCTCGTCAGCAAGAGTGGTTGAAGGAAGAGTCCTATTCGCGAAATCTCCATTTATCGACCCGATGTGGACTCCCAAAATCTTCCTTGAGCCCTAACCAACTTCCTCTCATGATACACGATTGCCTGGCTGGAACAATTAAGAAGGTTCTGCTAACACTTCGTTTGGATGAGTTAGCTTCGGGGCATCGACTCCGGGGATTACCGTAGGCGTCGGGTTCCCCTTCATTGCTTCACTTGCCCTGCCTTGCGCCTCTAGAGGTATGGGAGGCCGGGAACGTGCGAACCTCACCCGTCCCCGCCGAGACAAGTTGACAGCCGCTACCATGTCCCGGTCCATTACCATTCGACATTTACCGCACCAGAGCTTACGTCTCAGTCGCTTGTCCGATTGGAGTCTCTCCCCGCATCTCGGACAAGCGATACTGGAACCTCTGGTCTCACGCCTAGACAAACGGACAACCGGCAAGCCTACCCATCGCGCCTTGTACTCGATCTGTCGCTGGGCCTCGCCGAAACTCCACCCGTTCATCCTACCGCGATACTTTCTGCCCTGACCGTTACCCTTACGATAGAGGGATCGGATGCCCTCGATGTTCTCAAGAACTATTGCGTCTCTCCGCTGGACTGCTATTGCAACAATCGTCTTTGTGGCGTTGTGGAGAAGATGACTAGTCCTAGCGGTTCTCCGTCGCTCGTACTTCGATGGTATTCTCTTCCTTATCCTTGTATCGTCTCGTGTGAAAGAGGCTACGATACTGGTTGTGGCACTGGTCACTCTCACAGTCTTCGAGAGGTCATAGTGACTGATCTGATCATCGTTTCCAACCGTGAGATTACGAAGATTACGCTCCACACCCAGGGTGGAGGTGCATTCTATCATGGGAGAGTCTTGGGAGATGCAGAGACACAGCCTCGTCCGGGTGAGGGTAAAAGAGCGAACCTTGACATCTGGTCGAGAGATCACCTGGAGGGTATGCTTAGTCAACGGGATTGCGAAGCGGCGTCCTCTGGCAACCGGAATCTCCAGCAGACCATTCCTGATCCTGAACCCGTAGCAGGAGACGAGTTGTTGTCGAAATGCGTAAGGGGTCCTAGCAGCGTGTCCTCTACGGACAGACTTCTTTCTAGCCGCCAGTATTCCGGCGGCCCGAGATATCGCGCAGAGCTTGTAGTAGCTAGGAGAATCGTACTGGGCGAGCGGGTTGTAGGAGAGGAGAGAAAGCTTTCTCAGCGACGATGCACTGTTGGCGACGCCTATCCTTAGGGACTCGTTAACCATCCTCCTGAATAATTCCAGCAATGGAGACGTCGCTTCCTGGAACATAGTATTGCCAGACAGACTTGAAAGCCAACACGAAGAAAGAGAGGAGGCTAAACCTCCTAATACGTTAGAGAGACATCCGACAGTAAGTTAACAGAGCCATTAAGAACAATACAATCATCCCCTAGACGTTGGAGCGGGTTGCTAGACGCCTGCCTCGAGAGAGCCGGGCTGAGGGAAGACAGAGATCTTCACTGTGAGGCTTGGGTGTTAGTGACGCGGGCGACAGACACCCTCTATTACAGGGCTGGAGGCAAAAACTCGCTCCAAAGATAGTGGACGGTAGAGGCTTTTAGTACCATACAACCCCCACGGGGAAAGCTGGAGGAAAGGATGAACCAGGAGCAACGCTTCGAACTTGTTACGAGAGGAACAGTAGAGATCATCCAGCCTACAGAACTCCAACGGGTCCTGGAAGAGAAAGAGAAGCCTCGCGCGTACTGGGGCTTCGAATGCTCCGGAAAGCAGCCAGCCTTACACGGCTGCCTGGAATGATGCATATCGGCGCAGGACTCGTCTGCGGCACAAAGATCAAGGATATGATCCAAGCAGGATTCCACTTCATCATATTCCTCGCAGACTGGCATAGCATGATCAACAACAAGTTCGGGGGCGACATGGAAAAGATCGAGATCGCAGGTGAATACTTCAAACACTGCTTCACAGCCCTCGGATTAACCGAAGACAAAGTCGAATACATCTGGGCCTCAGAATTAGCCGAGAAACCCAACTACTGGGAAAGAGTCATTAGAGTAGCGAAAAACACCACGGCACAACGAGCGATGCGAGCATTGCCTATCATGGGCCGCGATCTAAAAACTCAAGACGTTGAAACAGCGAGCCTGTTCTATCCATGCATGCAGGCCGCAGACATATTCGAGATGAGCCTTGACGTGGCTTGCGCAGGAATAGACCAGAGGAAGGCCCACGTCCTGGCACGTGAAGCTGGCGAGAAGTTGCGATGGGGAAAGCCGGTTGCACTCCACACACCGATGCTAATGGGTCTTGCTGGGATCCAAGGATCCGACAAAGGAAGCTACGACGAGGATCCGAAATTGAGTAGTGTAATTGCGGCGAAGATGTCCAAGAGCAAACCCGAAAACACAATACTTCTCCACGACTCGCCGGAACTAATCGAGGACAAGCTGCTCAAAGCATACTGCCCGCCAAAAATAGTCGAGGGAAACCCGGTAATCGAATACTACCGACTCCTCGCCTTCCCCGTGAACAAGACTGTCACGTTAGACAGGGACCAGAAATACGGAGGAGATATGAAATTCTCCACATACAAGGAGCTCGAAGAAGCATACAAAACCGGAAAGATCCACCCACAAGACCTCAAATCAAACATGGCAAGTATACTTGGCAACATCCTCAAAGGAGTACGGGAGTACTTCGACAAGCACCCCGAGCCCTTAGAACAAATGCAACGACTGGAAGCGAGGTAATCACACAGAAGCTTGGTAGCTCCAATCAGACGACGATTTCCAGCACACATGCGGAACCCGCGGATCGACCTCTACACGCGAAAAATGGAGAGGGCGACGCGGATATTCGAGGACTTACAGGAACAATCCGACGCCGGAGTGCCGATTATTGTCGAGGGAAGAAGAGACGAGGCGGCGCTGAGAAAACTGGGAATCAAGGGAACAGTACTCTGTCTCAAGGCCACAGGCGAGCCACGATTCCGCTTCATAGAACGGCTAGACGGGTCCAAGCGTGCAATCCTGCTAACTGATTTCGACAGGGAAGGAGGAGAATTGGGGACCTGGCTATACCAGGAGCTATCATATCGCGGAATCCTTGCAGACAATCAAGTTTGGAGGAAGATCCGCGGACTCGCCCGGACAGAGGTCCGTAGTGTCGAGGAGCTTCCTAGTTTCGTTAGAGCACTTGAGATACGGTCCAAAGGACTAAGACCCTAGATCGACGAGGATGACAATCCGCTATCTTCCGGATTGGGAATTGGCGAATTTACAATAGCGCATCCGTCCAATGTCGTCCGTCTCGGACCTTTGAGCGCTGGCGATGTCTTAGGATCTGCCGTTCTTCATCCGGAGGGTTTTCGAGGGCTTGCCATTGCCCTGGAAGTAGTCTCGAAGGACCTGCTCGAAAAATATCGAGAGACCTCCGACACGGCCGTGGTAGACTTTTTCGACCTCGTGGCGCACTAGATTCTCTGCCTGATCGCTCAGGGAGATCATCATTTTGCCCATTTTCGGTAAAAACGTCTTGTAGCCTGCTCGAAGATTGACAATTCTTGACGGGAACCACTAAATCCTATACGTGGGAGACCATGGATATCTACAGCAACTTGGGGCTAACCATCGGGTTTACTTCGTCCGGCTCAATTTTTCAACGTGAGAACATGTAAATTGCATATAAATAGTCAAAAAGTGAATCACGCAGGCACTCACGCACGCTATTCTCGATATCTCCTCTGAAGCGGAGCATCCAAGTTTTGACGGGAAAAACCTGGCACAGAGGGGTGACCGCGAGTAGCTGTCCCAGGCTCAGCTTGATTGGATCACTGGCATCGGATATCGATCAAGTAGCATCGCGGTGTCCCTGAAATCTTGCTTTCGTCTAAAACCTATGTCTCTCACTATGAAAGCGAGAGCAGTAAGACTGACGGAGAGATAGACTATGCTTGTGGCAAAGAAACCGTATGCTGTGGACAGAACCGGAAAGGGGTCCGGCGGGAGATCCCATGACCAGGACGACATAGTGTTCGCGAATTCTAGAAGGGATCCCACAACGAGGGTTTGACGCAGTCGACCACGCATCAGAAATGGAACCACAGCCCAGATTAGGTAGTGAGTGTAGATCTGACGGAGCGGGATCAGCCATACTAGTATTCCAATTGCTACAACGTCAACAGGATTCAGCTCTCTTGCCTTAGACCACACAATGCCTAGCGCGGCCACAAAGAGCGCCGCTGTCGCAGCTAACCACACCTGATTCTCAACAACGGTAGACAGGGAAAAATTGAAGACAACGGGAAAGATTGCGTAGAGCAAGTTCATCATCGTGAAACTCGACGTTCCACTTCCAAACCCGGAAGATAGGTTGAACCCAAGAACGGAACTAAGATAACCAGGTAGGATGGCCGGCACGACCAAACCGAGCAAGAGAATCAACGCGGATGTGATCATCATAGGAAGCGATTTCATGATTCCTCGCTTCCTGATCAGCCAGACGAGTAGCAAGGGGATCGCTAGAAGCGGATGAATCTTGAAAATCGTTCCTATAGCTAGCAAGAGAGAACCCACAAAGTAGCGGCCCCGGACTAGGGCGAGAACCGATCCGGCGAGAATTGGATAGCCAAGAACGTCGCTGTTGAACCAGTAGTAAGGAGAGAGACTTATCGAAGGAAGAGCAAGAAAGACACCCGATGGCACTACAGCTAATAGCCCAGAAAACCCTCTCGTTCGTAAGGTGAGGAAAACCAAAAGCGCCACTATGGCATCTGCGACGACCCCAGCCATCCGGACGTTTCTGGAAATCAAACCAATAGTATCCGGAGTGAGCATTATGCTGCCTGATGTCACTCTGATGATACTTCCTACCAATGCGAGTAGAAATGGAGGGTAGGGAGAGGCCCAGGGATTGGACGAGTAGGGATTCTGTCCCGCGATAAGCATCATGCTTTTCGGAATGTCCGCGCCTAAGAGGTCTCCGCCGCCGTTTGTGTGGAGAATAAGTGATAGCTTCTGGAATGTCGTTGCTGCGAGTAGTCCGCATAGGATCACTGGAGCGTACTTGTCGGCGAAAGAGTCGAGTTCGGCGTGGCTCCGGTGCAAACGTGGTTTCAGGGACGCAAGCATCGTCTAGTCGAGCGCGTTCTAAGATGCTAAATAGGCTTTCAATCTAGAACGTTAAGATGAGTCTAGGGCACGCACAATGAATTTTGCTGACGGATTCGTTCTCGCACTAACAATAATCTTCCTCGCCTACTTCGCCTACGCTACTCCAATAATCATGGTAGGCGTGTGGAGATACAAGAAGCACGGTTTCGCCGCGGAAGAACCCGGAGAAGACTGGGATCCCCCAAATGTCTCGATCCTCGTTCCGGTAAAGAACGAAGAGAGAGTCATCGGAAGACTACTGGACGCGATTACCAAACTGGACTATCCGAGGGAGAACCTTGAGGTGGTTGTTGTGGAAGATGGATCAAAAGACAGAACCCTTGAAATCTGCAACAACTTCTCCCGACAATATCCTTGGATCAAAGTGTTCCACAGAGACACGAGCGTCGGCAAGGGCGACGCGCTGAACTTTGGATTCGCCAATTCAGCCGGGGAAGTCATTGCTACATTCGACGCTGATGATATCCCCGAACCGATGGCGATCACGAAGGCGCTGCGTTACTTCAACGACCCGAGGGTGGGGGCGGTTCACGGCTACCACCGGACCTTGAACTTGCAAGAGAGCATCGTTGCGAGGCTTGCGGCTTACGAGACGTTTCTGTACAGGTTAGCGAATGACGGCAAATACGCGCTTAAACTGTTTGTCGCCTTCTCCGGCTCCAACACTTTCTTCCGACGAACCGCCCTGGAGAGAGTGGGTCTCTGGGACGCTAACTCGATTGTGGAGGACGCGGAACTCGCGGTCAGGTTCGCACGAGCGGGCATTCCGACGAAGCTGGCTCCGGTTGAGAGTTGGCAGGAGATGCCAGCGAAGGTCTCGAGCTTGCTGAAGCAGCGGATCAGGTGGAGTGGGGGAAACATTCAGACAGGGTTGAAGCACTGGGACGCCTGGAGGTCGATGTCACCTGCGAAGGCGTTTGATATGGAGGTGCTGATGATGAGTCCCATAATGGCGATTCTCGCTTTCGTTGGCTGGGCGCTACTCGCGCTGGGCGTCGCCCATGTAGGAATACCTCTGGCTGAGCTTGTGCCACTCTTCATTGTTATGGGTGCACTGAATATCTTCTACTTCGGAACTCTGCTAACTGTCGTCGTTGCTCAGGCAAAAACTGGTCTAGTGTCCTATCTCACTTTGATCCTGGCAACTTATCCATATGCAACTTTGCTTTCAGTCGCAAACTTCGTCGGCCTTATCTCGGTTCTTGTGCTGGGACGAAAACTGTGGCTGAAGACCGAGAAAACCGGCTTCGTTGACCCGCTGCACCGCTAAGATCGCCTTGGAACTCGGTGCACGGGCAGAGGCGGATTCGATTGTCTATGGACAAGTTCCGGTTTGACAAGTGACGCTAACTAGAAACGAGAAAGGGGAAGTAGGGGTTGTCGTAGATTGGATATCGAAGTTGGCGTCGATTGGTTGCCATGCTAATACAGATGCTGTAGTTTGAATAAAGAGTGGGCCGTAGGTTGACTGAACCCCACTGCTGCGAGTCACGGTCAAGAGTACCTGGTAGCATGTTGACGTCGGAGTCGATGTAGTGTTTGTGATCTGGACGTCGTAGACGTAATCGCTTGAGGTTACGGTTGTGGTTGCTGTTCCTGGAGTAGTTCCGAACGTGACGGGGGTTGAACAACTTCCAGTTCCTAGGGCGATTGCGCCGCTTGAAGCTATGCTGAATCCCTTGTCGACCCCCAGGAGTTTGTTGTTGATGTTCAATGCTCCACCCAGTTCTGCTTGGTAGGTGGTTGGTGTCACCGTGATAGCGGCCGCTGAAACCGCTAGAACCAAGATTGCGAGGGCGATCTTGGCAGAGAGATACACGGTGAATGTGCGTCGAAGCCATTGCTGAATTCGGGATGCGAAGTTCATGCTTGAAGCTTCTTGCAGGTCTTTCTTGATTCGTGTTTGAGATTTGAGTCCCCCTGACTATCGTACTCGGGTAACAGATCCGGTGAGCGGAAGCGTTGAAGCAGGCAGGAGGCGAAGAGAAGTCCACTCGATCTTCCACTCTTGCGTCGCGAGGGTCAATCGCTAAGACCCCCCCTCTCGCAGAGAATTTTTGCTGTGTGGCATTGATTATGGGCGAGACAGGGGATTCAGGGCACGGTTCAGGCTCGGATCCCCGAGCGATTTAACGAGACGTCAAGAAGGATTTGCCTTGCAATTAAGGGGACATCTTCTGGAACCGAGATCAGGGCTGAGAATAGCCGATTTCACAATCTCTCTGCTTCCTTGGTCGCCGCTCTCGAACACAAGGTCTCTGCGAAAGCTATAGGAATTTCTTGTCGAGATGCTCTTTCTGTCTGGGCGGGATTCCGGGCTTTGTTTTTCGAGACGGGTGCGTTATCGGCTTGTCTGGCCTTTGTCGATCCCCCGTGGATTCCCCTTGGAATAAGCGTGGATACTAGCGGTCTAGAAATCGCGAGCTTAGATTTGTGATCAGGGCTTGGATTGGGAGGTTTCGATGATTCAGAAACGGTTTTTGAAAGAAGGGGGTTTTCGGCTTCGAGGCTCGATAGTTGCCGGGTCCTAAGTGACTGTGATGTAAGCGGTGATCGGCGCCGTTGTAATGCTTGTTGTGCCGAGGTCGACGTAGAATGTGACTGTGCCTGTGCTACCGCCGTTCGTTGTCCAAGTTCCCGAGGTGACAGTAGGAATGAGTGCTGTTCCATCGGGTCCGCTGCCGCTGCGGAAGGTCAGCTTCGCAATGTGACTAGTGGTTGTCGGTGAAGCAGGGGTGAATGTTACAATGTCCATCCAGTGGCCCGCTGTTAGTGGGTTGTTTAGGGAGACTCCTGTGCCGAGGATCGTGAATGATTGAGCGCTACCGTCTGTCGCGTTAGTGTTCGAAACCACTGCTAGACCAGTATCGGTAACCGTGAAGCCGCCGATGTTGTTGTGGTAGGTTCCGATCTCACCTGTGGTAGAGGTTACCTGTGTTACTGTAATGTTTGCGGCGAGGACGCCGACAACCATTCCCAGCATGGCAACGACAACCAGCGCTAGTGCTGGAACTTTCTTGTTTGTTAACTGACTTAGCCTGATTCTCAGATTGCTCATATCTTCAATCCTTGACTTCCGTTATAGAATCTGGGAACGATAAGCCACACGTTCCTAGCGTGGATACTCCACGGTAACGTACCATGCAACTGGCGAATGTGCGAGAGAGTGCTATTCCTCTTCTCGGCGATTCCTAGGCTTGTACTTCTGCCTCGGCCTGCGATTCCATTTTCTCAAGAAATGCATCACAGTCGGAGTATGAACTCGGTGAACTGAAAATCTATTGAAAACTGAGAGTCTACTATGCGGCTCGGGGGAGAGGTCTTCTTCTCCGATACCCCATGCTTTGGATATTATCTGACCCTGCTCGTCCTCCTCTTCGGTGAGGACTAGTTCGCCGCCCAGGTGTTTGAGAAGTGATGTCTCGATCTGCTTTGCCGAATCGAATTCTACCTTCTTCTCGACAAGTTCCATGTAGACCTGGTTTAGGAGCTCTCGATATGGAACTGGTTCTTTGCGTTGTGATAAGATCGAAATTGCCGCTTTAAGCATATACCTCTCCTGTTTCGTCATTGATGTTTGGGTCCACTCGGGTGGAGCGGGGATTCTGAGCTGTGGGGGAGTGTCTGGGATGGAGGATTCCTCCTCGATGGCCTGGGCCAGGGCGGAGGTTGTCTCGGTCTCCTGTGCGACAGATTCCTGAGGGGTGAGTGGTTTCTTGAACCGTAACTGCGTTTCCGGTTGGCCGGGCGCTCGATAGATAGTTCCCGTGTCTTGGATCGAGAATCCTGACCATTTGAGAAGTTTCTGGAAACGGTCGGATATGCTCGACGCCCACGGAGGGAGGATTATGCTGATCGTTGCTCCTGGTTGGACGGTCTGGTAGATCTTGCCGAACGAGGCTAGTAGCTGGTCGTCTGTAGTATTTTCGGGATCCTGGCTCAGTGGGTTTAGGGTTTTGTCGTTGGTGGAGAGCCAGACCTGGCGGTAAGGTGGTGTGAGGAAGAACTCCTTGACCCCGGGGATTACCGTGGAAAGAAGCGCTCTCTCTTGGAGCATCTTGAGGGTTGTTCCGGATCCGACTATCGTGAGGCTGAGGAGTCCGAGATAGAAGTCGAGATTGAATCCTGCGGTGATCGAAGGATTCTGGTATGTGTTGAGATCGGTTCCAATGATTGTTGCCGGGTAGATCATTGTTCCAGATGTCGGGGGATTCGTTCCATAGGCGGTGAGTAGTGCGGTCTGTCCAGTGTGGATTAGGAGGAGGAGGCTGAAGAAGAGTTCAGTGAGGCTTGCGAGACTAAGCCAGACCGCTAGGGGACGCCACCAGATTGTGGGGCGAAGGGAGGAGCCGAGCAGACCAAGTGAGCATAAGATGAGCAAGATCCGTGTGAACGCGCCGAGGATTGACGCGAATGGATTTGAAGCCGCGATGTTATTTGCGGCGACTTGTAGATAGAATGGTGAGACCTGGATTGAGAGCATGTGGTTGTTCGTTGGGCTGGTGAGGCTCCACCATGGTTGGCTACTGAGGGCGAGGAAGCCGGCGATGAGCCCTGCGATAAACGTTGGTAGATCGATTCTTTGGAGTAGTTTCTGGTTCGAGTCTTGAATAGTCTCCGTTGTCTTTCACTAGTCTTGAGAGTTCAGGGCCATCCACTGAATTGGGTCCTGTCTGTCGTAATTCGGTTTAGTTGCGAATAGGTTTCCCGTAACTGGTTTGGTTTCCGGAGAGTCCTTTGAACCGGAGACGCTCCACGCTAGTCTTGGTATTGTCTAGCGTGGACGATACATTGTGGAATTCAGTCTAGGTGGGCTTGGAGAAATTACGAGCTGTCAAGACTGAGTATCCGGGGAACTGGGCTGTGGTCAGTAACGAAAATGGTTCCCCGTGAAAAAAAGAACGGGGTCTCTTGGGAGTTTATGCTTTCGGTTTGCGTCGTAGGTAGAATAGCCCGCCGAGGCCTGCTAGGAGCCCTCCGAGGCCGAACAATAGAATTCCGGTCCCGGATTCGAGTGCGCCTACTATGCCTGCGTTCGTTGAGCCGCCGCCAAGGTTGACCTGGGTGGCAAGTGCCGCGTTGGCATCGTTCTGAGCGTTCTGGTAGTGGGTCCTGGCGCCGCCGAAGTCACCATTTGTCCAGCTCGAGTCTCCGAGATTTCTCTCGGTAGTTGCTTGAGCCAGTTGACCTCTAGCGGTTTCATCGGTGAGGAAACTTCCAGCGGCAACTATTGCAGTCTGCGCTGCGTTTCGAGATTGTGCCGCTGAATACTGGTCGGCGGTCAGTATGGAGACTGTCCCGCTTGCTAAGACAAAGCAGGATTTTGGAGTGCCGGAGCCAAGGTAGTTTTCACCGTTGCCGCTGGTGCAGCCTGCGACGTTACCAGTTGCTGGGCCGTCCCATGCTTGCACGGTCCATGTGTGTGATGGGCTGATCGCGTTGACTGTTGGTAGAGCAACGGATAGGGTTGTGGAGGCCAGTTGGCTCGTTGTCAGGGTGAGAATGCTGGCATTCTGGTATGCTGTCATCCAGTCGCCTTTGACACCGATTGTTACGTTTCGCTGGTAGGCGGGGTTGTTGAATGAGCTGGCCTGAATGACTATGGTAAAGGATAGGCTTGAGGCTGATTGGGCGACGGTACCTGATCCAATGGTGGGAGAAGAGAAGCCGTTTAGGACGTTGCTGATTGTGACCGAGTCGTTTCCGTTTGTGAATGCGTGTGCTTTGTTCATGTTGGTTGTTGACAGGGCGAGTCCTACGAGGAGTAGGGAGAGGCTTACGACGAGTATTTTCTTCGTTTGCATAGCGCGCGCTTTCGGATAGCGCTGATAAAGAATACGCTGAAACTGAGAATATTCTGATCTGGTTACAATACTACGGCAAGTTCAGAGGATATGGCGGATATCGATACGTCGACTGGTTGTAAGAAACGTGTTAATTGGGACATTGCGTCGAGGTAGTGTCTTGATCTTGTCGTGATGAGAGGGGTTGTCATCTGCCAATGGGCTCTTGGGTTCTGCCGATGGGCTCTTTCGGTTTGCTGTTTCGGGACGAATCCTTTCGGTTTAGGATTTCGTTATCAGGGGGGTTTAGATTGTTCCCGATGATACATGGGCAGTTGGTACAAACTCTTACAAGAATGTTCGAATGGACTGGTTGGTTGAGGATTGTGGTAGGTTTTGCCGCGGAATAACAAGAAGTTCATGCAGACTCTTGAAACTGAGACTTATCGTACAATTGCGAAGGAGGCTTCGCAGAGAGGTGCGACAGTTCAGGAGCTTTTGCGGGCAGTGATTATTCCAGAGTGGCTTGTTGAGAATCGGAAAAAATGGAGCAAGTAGTCATCCAGACCTGAACGTTCTCAGAGAGCTCCGGGAACATCCGGAAGAAAAAATCTGGTTAGAGAATTCTTCTCTGGGTCTTTTTTCTTCGCCTCCTGTCTCGATCTCCTCCTTCTATCACTCGATGAGTTGGGACACGGCGGTTGAGGAGGGGGTCAACAGGTTGTGTGCGAGCCCGAAGAAAAAAATTGGAGCGATGTTCCAGGCGAGCACTTTTTTCCCTTTCAACGCCGTGTTGCGCCAAGCATGGGATGGGCCGCAGGAACTATTTGGGCGGCACGTCCACAATGTGTTAGGTTCTAACACAGACTTCGGAGAAGAGAGAATTGAATACATGTGGATTCAGGCGTAACCACTTTCCATGGCCGTCTGAACACTCCTCTTGTGCGGCGCGAGGGTCGGTCGCTAGGACCCCCTATTTTCTAGAAACCATTTCCTATCTGGAGCTGATTCTAGGCACGTGCGGCGATTCGGGGCAGAGCCCTTGCTTGGATTGGCATCGGAAGAAGACGATAATTCCGAACGATTTTCGGGAGAGTTCCTACTAGGCAGCCGGATTTGAGATTGGGGCTTGTTTTGGGCGATTTTTTTCTCCCTCTACAGATATAGCTTGGTTTGAGGTATGTTAGTGGCCATGGCTAAGAGGGTTAGTATGGCGAGTCTGAGGGAGGAGCAGGTGGCTCGCCGTGCGGGGATTCTAGTCTGGTTCCAGTCCCTCGTGATCCTCCTGTTATTGATCTGGATATCTGAGGACTACAATAACAACCAGTACTTCCAGGGGTGGGCCTCGCAGTACCTAGGGGGTTTCGCCTTCTTGTTGAACGGGAGCGGCGCTGCGTTCTACGCTGGCATAATGGTCTCGATCCTCGTCTTCAGAACCCTACCTAACACTCTGGCGGAAAGGGCGCGTCGAAGACGACAGCAGGCACTCGGGCAGAAACTGAGGAGAGAGGAGCCCGTTCTCGTCAGCCCCGAAACCTAAGAGTTGGAATGGTTCCATTGCCAGGGTTTAGGGAAGAACAGACTGCTTGGCGGGCGGGCATGATGGTGCGCGTCCAGTCTGTACTGATCCTCCTCCTATTCCTTTGGATAGCGGAGGAGTACAACTACAACGAGGCATTCCAGAGCTGGGCAGCGGGAACCATGGGAGTGCTCGGGTTCTTGTTCGGCGGGGCACTTGCCGCGATCTACGCGGGAATACTGATTGTGTTGTATCTCAGCCCGCCGATAACGACCGCGAAGCCCCGTAAGTCGGAAAGAAGGGAAATGGTGGTTATGGTCCCCCGAACTCGGCGGCGAAGACCCTAGAAGTCAGGGTTTCCTGAAGGGCGGGACGCGGGAAAAAGACCCCCCGGGGGGGGTCACAGATTAGTTAGCGAAAAAGAATTGTTAGGGGAAAGAGAGAAGTGACGAGAAAAATAGTCGCAGAAGCGATGGGCTGTCCTCTTCACTTTTTTTACCGAGAAAAGGTACGGTTTGTCAGGTACACTGGTTGCCTGGGGGCGCTGCTCGAGAATGCCACCTTGCTCGGCGTCGTAACAGGCCTCTGGAGGGGAGAAGAAAAAAGAGAAGATTGGATGTCAGCTGATCGTCTGGTTACTTCTTTGCGTAGACTTTGGCGGTGAACGTCTGGTCGGCCTGGGTGGCTGTTCCCTCGATCCAGCCCTTGGTGGTGTTGAGCCAGGATAGGTTCGGCGATTGCGTCATGTACTTTACCTCTCCTTCGAACCAGACCTTTCCGTCAGCGGTCTGGCGACCCTTACCGTGGCTTGTGGCAACGACCATGTCCTTGCCTACCATCTGGATGCCTTTGCCTTCCCAATCGCTCGTACCGTCGGTTTTCATGTTGATACTGATTGTCTCCATGAAATTGCCCTGGTACTTGCCGGTGATCTGGCCAATGTCGTTGTTCTCCATTTTTACGCCGTTAGAGCTGATGTCTTTGATGCTGAAGCTGTCGGTCTTACCCTTCAGCTCGGCGATTACCTCGCCCTTGGTTTGTTGTTGAGATTGCATAGTTACTCGCCACGAAGGGACCCTGAAGCCACTATATGAATGGGAGCCTCCACCCAGAGGAAGGCCGGACATGTCGAATAGGCGACCCGACGCTTGAATCTCGGACAAAGGTCGGGATCTACGGTTGTGGAATAGAAGAAAAAAGGTAGAGGGGAATTTGGGATCTGATCTTGTGGGCTAACTGACTGTTAGAGCCCCTTTCATCCATGGATGGAAGAGACACGCGTACGTGTACGTTCCAGTGTTGAGTGCGCTGGTGTCGAGTGTCCAGGATTGTCCCGGGACGATTGTCTCGTTGAAGACGCCGTCGCTGATCGGTATGATCAGTGTCTTGTAGCCCTCGGTGACAGGTACGCTGATGGTGAAGCTGCTGAAGGTGTGCGGAAACAGTCCGTTGTTGGTGACCGCGACTTGTGTACCTTTCTTGACTTGTAGGTCTCTCGGCAGGAAGCCCCAGCTGGCGCTTCCCGAGAAGAACTGGGTGGTGCTGCCCTGGTGATGGTCGATGCTGACGCTAGCGCTTGTAGAGCCGGTGCTTCTGGCAACGTGGAGCAGTGCTTGCATCCATGGATGAATCTGGCAGAAGTAGTGATAGTCGCCCGGTGATAGTGCTGCGGTGTTCAGGCTCCATGACTGACCTGACTGGATGGGTGCTTGGATGCCGCTGTCGAATTGGCCGTCTGGGACGGGTAGTTGGACGTTGACGCCTTCAAAATTGAATGTCGTCTTTGTCGTGTATGAGGTGACGGTGTGTTGGTCGTAGCCGTTATTGGTCCAGGTGACAGTGCCACCCTGGCTAACCGAAACAGTCCCAGGACGGAAACTGAAAGCGCCGCCCCCGGGGAAGCTGAAGGTCGTCGGGTTGAAGTGGGCGACATCGTGGATGCTGATGGCAGCCTGAGTGCCTGCGGCGTTCACTGGGGTTGCGAATAGTAGTGTTGCTATTATGCTGATTGCAGGAAGTATTCTGATTAGACGCATAATTGTTCAATGTTCGACTCATAGGTCTCGGTTAATAAGGTCGGGCAGGAGAAAGCAAGATTTCTCTGTCTCCAGATACCATCAAGAATGCGAATCGGCAAAGATCGAGTCCGTAAGGACTTTGGGATGAAGATGGTCCGTCACGATCATATCTCTTAGGAGTGTCAACCGGTCCAGTAGGGTCTCTTGGTATGAGAAATCAACTGGCAAAGAATATTCCTCGTATAGGACCCGCAATACTCGATGGATGATTACGCGCGAGCACTCGCCGAAAGCCTGTTGCAGAACCTCGATTACTTTATCGAATCTACTTGGGAGGTCTTCTTCTCTGATTCCTTTGCTTTCGAGAATCCTATCGACTTCGTTCTGGACTCCTCGCCCGAGCAGACCCTCTAAGGCGGTGTCGAAGCTGTTGTTCAGGACTTTGGAATATGAAGAGCGAGGGGCTTCCCATGTGATCGAGCCCCTGGGCACGTGGATCCCTAGCGACCGATCAACTCGTGGGCAGAAGCCCACTTTTCTAATCTATAGCTCTCGGAGACTTTCCTATAGAGCGAGGCAAGGTTATCGGGAAACGGTTCTATTCTGACTCCGAGAACGGCCGCGAGTCGTTTCGCGCATTCCCTCACGACGATGAATGCTCCGGGCCCGAGCAGGCTTCGCAGAGCCTGATCGAATTTCTCGACTCCTTTCGGTAGCTGGCTGGGGTCCGCGCCATAGTTCTGCCGGGCGTGATAATAGAACAGGTTGGCAACCTGGTCGCCAAGAATGCCCACGGAATAGGCGACTGATTCTCTAAAATCACGTGCAAGTCCGATAGTTGCTTGTTGAGCGATTATCAACTTACCCTCAGACCTTCCATCTCATTCTTAACTAGGGAAGCTAAGAGGATGAATTTTCTGTTACCCTCGGTTTCAGCATTCGAATGCGTTGGAAACCAAACATATCGAAAACAGATAGCTCTCCCCTGCTATCGCAGCGACTTCTGGCAGTATCATTCTACATGCCTAGACTCGCGTGGGGGCGAGTATCCGATCATCTCTTTCGCTGGACACAGGTTGCCAATATGACAGATTCAGCTCTAGATCGGATTGAGGGTCAATTGGACCCCTCGGGATTGTGCGACACTATGAGCGGAAAGGAGTACGATGTATCTGTCTGGAAGAGCATTCCCGGTTTCGCAAAGATCGTTATCCTCTTCCAGACTATTATCATCCTGTTCATGTCTTTCTGGGTACATCAGGAGTACCTCAACAATTCATACCTCCAAGTATACGTTAGCGGTTACCTCCAGGGAGGCGCGTTTGCAACGATAGGCCTCATTTCAATTGGCGGGTTCACGACCGTTGCTATGGTTCTTTTCGTGAAATTGCGGAGCACCAGGAAGGAGCTTGAGGGGATACTTTCAACGGAGACAGTCGGAGTTGATGGAAGCGGGCATGGTCAACGTCTTGACACGCGAGCTGAACAACATCTTATCGAGATGATCCGAAAAACAACGCCTATTATGAACTACGGCCCAAAGACGGCTGGCTCGATGCCTACCCTAAGACGAGCAGACTCGCAATCCCCACGGGAATAGCAACGTTCTAACCAGTAGAAACAGAAACTATTTTCGCAGTTCCTCCCTTTTCAATACTTGGGGGCGGGATAATTTCTAGAGGCCATTCGTATCAAAGAGTACGAGCTAGCGTGTCTGGCGGAATCCGCTCTCCAACAGTCTGGGACGGACGTCCTGGAACAACGCCATCTGGTTCCCGCTGGAATCTCTGAACAAATAGCAGGGCCCATTAGGAATCTCGAACTCTCCACCGTCAGGCTGCCAGCCACGACTCTTGAACTCCTTGACTGACGCCTTCAAGTTCCCAACCTCAAACACTGGCAGAACGGACGGAGCGGGACGATGACCGGCGAGGAGGAGCAAGGGTCCGCTGCAGACTTGGACCGCTGCCACACGGGTGCCTATGCTGGTGAAATCCCAGATCTTCTTGGCTTTGAGAATGGTCGTGTAGTATTCGAGGTCCTTGCTGACATCCGAGCTTCCCAGGTATAGAAAACGCAAGATGCCAAGGGGGTTCTTGGCGATGTCTACGGAGACTCGGGACTTCGGGGGCAAATTGGTGACCTCTTTAGGGCAAGATCGCAAGGCCGGTATTAATCACAGCCACATGGGTCAAAGGCAGGCCGTTAACAGCGTACCGTTTAATATCGGAATGTAGCTTCAGCATAATTGCGATCTTGCTAGTCTCAAGCGCTAACCCATCGCTGGACATAATGGCAGACGACGCAAGGACAACAGACGCGTCCCAAGGGACGGTCACAGCTGGATGGGCGAAATTCGACGACAATTGAAACGATTTTAGGCCTTATCGATGGGACAAGCATGGTTGCTGCATCGTTCGTCCTGTTTTACTTAGTACTGAGAACCAAATTGCCTTCTCTTAGAGTGTTGAGCCTACTTCTCGGTCTTTTCGCGCTCGCCCACGGACTCTACCATTTCCTGTTCACCTTTGTGATCGGATACGAAGCGCGTGCCGCGCTTGACACGCTCTCTGTCGTATTTCTTCTCTCATTCGCAATCTACTACACAAAGCGGGGGAATCTCACGTAATGGATGTAATAGTGCCAGTCGAAGTAGGCATCTTGTCAGGCGTGCTGGTTGCCCTTGCATTATTCGTAAGGATGGCAGTCTCCGCCGGAACCACGCGCAGCCTGCAGTTCCAACTGGCTGCCTTTCTCTCGATCTGGTCTATATCGGAGATACCTAGGGTTCTAGATTCGATCGGGGCCATCGACCTTTCCCCGATCAGGCTGTACGGATTGATGGTTCACGCGGTTTCAATGGTCCTGTTCGCCTTGTTCATAGGCTACAGACTTTCGAAATTTGTCATCCGAGGAGGGAAGTAAAGATCTCTAAATCAATCGAGAATATTCTGGAAGACGCGGTAACCAGCGGGCTTCGAGACTTTCTCGGCGACAGTGCAAAGGTTCTCAACGTGTTTCTCGATCCTGCACTGGCTGTAAACAAACCCGACTCGTACGTCAACTCTCTTCGCAAGCTCCTTCCGCCGGACAAGAACGTCGCAACGCTAATCACGGCCATATGCAAGCTCCTTTACGACTATCTCGGAATTCCATTCGAAGAGAAGAGTGGCTGGAACCTCTCGGAATACATTAACGATGCAACTGCAAAGGTTCGCACTGCGGGCGACCACAAGGCAGCGTCAAACGCTTTCAAGAAAGCCGCCGAAGACTACCGACTCGGAGCGAGGAAATTCCCAGGTCTAGCGTCGCTGTTCGGTGAACTGTCCGGCTACATGGAGGGGTGGTCCTTAGTTGAAGAGGCCCGGCTTCGGCATGGGGAGGAGCAGTACCTTCCTGCCGCTGAAGACTATGCACGCGCCTCGGACTTGTTCCAGAAGACAGGCCCATGGGCCCACTTGTCAAAACACTACGCTGGATCATCGCTCCTGGAAAAGGCTGAGGCGCTTAGTCGTGAAGAAAAAGAGGAAGATGCTCTCAAATTGTTCATATCGGCAAGCGAGACCTTCCGAGATGCTCAGACAAGTCTGAGGACGAAGCTGGACCAAGTGACTCAGGGACCGGAGAGGAAAGAATTAGACAACTGGTTCGAAGCGTCCCGAGTCCTGCAAAAGTATTGCCTGGGCAGAGTGGAACTGGAGGAGGCGAAGGTTCTCGATAAGAAAGGACAGGAAGAGGAGAGCGGGGCGCGATACCGTTCCGCATCGAATGACTTCCGAGAGCTAATGTCGGAGGCCCAAACTGAACAGAGTAAAGTCGAGCTGGAAGCGCTCACACTCTTCTGCGAGGCTCGTTGTAAGATGAAGGAGGCAGAGACCAGGGCATCACCTGAAGTGTACGCGGAGGCCGCCGATCTCTTTACCAGGGCAGAGAAAGTCACTCAGGCTAAGACATTCAGACATGTTGCTCTTGCCAGTTCCTCCATCTGCTGGGCTTTGGAGTCTGGTACGCGCTTCAGGCGTACTCGAGACACACAGTTGTACTCTGAGATCAAGAAACACCTTGAGACGGCCACTGACTACTATGAAGCGGCGGGATGGCAGAATGCTGCCGATTGGACTCGTGCAACTGGGAAGCTCTTCGACTCGTTGGTGTATCTGACTGATGCTGCGACTGAGAGAGAGTCGAGGAAGAAGACGGAACTGTACCATCTTGCTGAGAAACATCTTCAGCTCTCAGCTAGGCTCTACGGCCAGGCAAATTTCCCCGTCAAGAGAGATGAGGCTCTACGGCTCTTGGAGAGGGCAAGACAGGAGAAGGAACTTCTTCTCACCCCTATTGAGGCGCTTTCAGGGAACCCTGCTCTGACAAGGGTGCCTGGGGCTCCTGACTCTCTGATAAGAGGTCAGCCCGGAGGGTTGGAGGGTTTTGAGGACGCCAATGTTGTTGGCAACCTGGGAGTTGTAGGGAAAGACTTCAACGTGGGGTCGGACTTGACGGTCGAACTGGAAGTCGCGAATGTTGGGAGGAGCGCGGCGAGGCTGATCAAACTAGAGAATGTTGTCGTCGAAGGAATACAGTTGGATAAACGGAGGATTCCGGGCCAGATCAACGACGACGACATTGATATGAAAGGAAAGAGGTTGGAATACTTGGGAGCGCACGAGGTAAGGATTCCCATGAAGGCCATCAGAGCCGGGGTCTTCCAGCTGCGGCCCAGAATTCTGTTCGTGGACGAGAAGGGAAACTACAGATCCCATGGGTTTGGACCCCTGTTTGTTACAGTGCGAGAACTTGGAATATCCGGGTGGCTAAAGGGACCGAAATAATCTCATCTGCCAGACCGCCGAAAACCTCGCTAAATTGTATCGACTCCTTTTTCATAGTCGTCCCACATCGCGATATCGACTAGCTCGTCCACGGGCATCCACCAGCATTATTACAATAGTTAGGAGCTAAGTGACCGGCCGCGACAATCGTTCCAAGATATGCAAGCATTGGCAGAAATACAATTATCGTGTTAGCTGTCGGAGCGAAGAGGTTTCTCAGCTTCTTTCCAATTCTCGTTTTTCCACCTCCAACAAAACAAAGGGGTGCTAGCAACCCCGAGTTACTGGTGGAGTCTTCTATCACGCTCTTTAGGTTATCCTAGACCTGACCGATGGCCATAGTAGGTTGTAATGGAGAGCGTGTGTTGGGTCGTGATGCTCCTTCACGCATATAACCGGGAGCGAGATTTGTGGGGGCCGCCATGAGTGACAGACTCGACCTCGAGCAGTTGAAACGGAAGGAGTTCGCGAAGCGGACCCGCTGGCTGGTGTGGGTGGAATCTTCGGTTATTCTTGGATTGCTAGTGTGGGTTTCACTCGAATACGAGAATAATCTCTTCTTGGAATCCTGGGCGAAGACGAACATAGGACCGGCAAGCTTCCTACTCAACGGAACACTGGCTGGTTTGTACGCGGGAACAATGCTGGGATACTTGCTGTCAAAGTATCTTGGAAAGAAAACGGAAGACGAAAAGATAGTGGAATCACTAAGAAAGAGAGCCTAGACGGACTCTCAAAAGCTGATTTTGGGTAGAGCTAATTTAGGCCTGTTTTGGTGCTTCTTCTGTCTTCTTCGATTTCCTTCTGAACGGATTACGCATTCTGCCTTTCACCTATGTAGAAAACTGGTTTCGCGGGCTATAGGCGTTTCGGGGCATAGGACTCTTGTCACGCCCCTTTCGGTCCTAGATTGCTGAAGAAAGCCCAAGATGGGCGCGTTTCTTTGCGGAACGTTTGTCTACTTCTTCCCTAGACGCGTGCGAATAGGTCACTTCATTTGAGCGAGGGACACGAGGCGCCAGGTTGTACAAGGAAGCTTAAGTAGTACAGATGGGTATCTTGTAGTACGAGAGTGTCAGAGTTGGAGACGACTGTAACACGCAAGGGCCAAGTTACAATACCCGCCGAACTTAGGAAGAAATATGGGATACGGGAGGGAATGAAGGTCGACATTACAGATGCCCCGAGCGGTCTCTTGCTGAAGCCCATACCTCGCATGAACGATTGGGCGGGAGCTGATGCGGGAAAATACACATACGAAGAAATGGTCGAAAAGCTGGACCGGCTCAGGACCAAATGGCGCTAGTAGGCTGTCTGGACACCCGCTTCTATTTCGCCCACGCACAGGACGGGACGTCTTGGACGCGAAAAGTAGTGAACGAAGCGAGCCATCACGGATCCTTGATCGTTTCCTCTACGATAACCATCGCTGAACTAGTGTCGGCGATGGGAGCCATAGCAGGACTTGAGACAACCCAGCTGAGGGTGGACAGCGCCAGACTCGCGGGCGTGAACTTCATACCTCTCTCCGAAAAGATCGCGTCAAAAGCTGGGGAAATGATCCTGAAAGACAGCAATCTGCCCCTGGCGGACGCTGTCATCGCAGTTACGGCTCTGGATCTCACGCGCGGACGGGTGTACACGGACGATCCCCACTTCCAGAAAATAACCGGGATCCAAACAGTCTGGGGAAGAACATGAAACCGGACATGAGAAGGCCCATCAAGACCGGAGCGGATCGTTGGGAAGATTGAGTACTACTCCCATGCACAGGCCGACGGCTATAACAGTGCCTCCCAGCGAACCTGCGACGGTGTTTGCGGCTGTAGCGGTCGCGATCGTATATGCTTCCTGACTGGTGCTGAAAAGGACTATTGCTGGGTTGACGAGTCGTGCGAGTGTGACTGACCAGATCTTGCTCGTCCAGATCGCGTAGGCTGAAAGAAAGGATAGCAGTCCCAAGAGTAGGGTGACTGATCCGAGGGCTAGGTTGATTGTTCCGGGGTTGAAGCCGATCAGGGCAAAACCTCCGAATACGACGATTCCACCGGCTATCAACTGCAACACTGTCAATCCGAGAGGCCGTGCGCCGGGTTGAGTCGTGTGCGAGGGTCCGGTTTCTCCTCTCATCTCCTGGTTGGGTTCTTGTTCTCCTCGGCCGGCAAAGTTTCCGTAGATTATCAAGCCGAAGAGAAAGCCTACCGCCATCAAGTAAGATAGAGAGTCATTAGTGTATCCGGAGTAGACGAAGGCGATGCCGAAGAAGAAGGCAATGGCGATGGATGCGAAGCCTGCACTTACAGTTGCGACCAGTCGTCTTCGATGGGTGAACGAGGCGGAGACCAACACCAACAAGGCGAGAATAAGGAGGATTACTGCGATCAGTACGTGGAGCATCAACGCTGGAGATCCGGCTGTGAAGATGACTGCTAGCGGGTTGGGGTCGGTGGAGGTGGAGAAGGTGACGAAGAGGTTGGCGAACATGCCTATGAGGAACTGGAGTATGAGTAAGGGCATCATTACTCGTGATAGTATCTGAATCTGAGTTGACTTCATAGCGGAACTGAATGGGGGATTCTTCTAGTTAAGAAGAGTCCTAACTCGCTTCGCGTTTTCGGACACTTTTCCAAGGATGGATGAGCTTTGGATCATCAGTGGGGACCGAGTATCCTGTCATCTCTTCCTCTAGACACATTCTGCCCTTATCGCCGGTCCCGGTCTAGATCTTCTGAGGGGTCCGCTGGGAACCTTCGGGGATCGGGGCAGGATTTACGAGACGTGAAGAGGACGATGTTTCTGTCCAGGGGAACGTTCCCGGGTTTGCAAAAGTCATCATGCTGCTCCAGACCCTTGTTGTTCTTGTCCTCTCGTACTGGGTTGTTGAAGAGTACCTGAACAATTTCTACTTCGAGGCCTACGTCAACAGCTTTCTACAGGGAACCCTGTTCTCCGCAATAGTCCTCTTTTCAATCGCTATCTTCAGCATAATCGCTATTGTTCTCTACATGAAACTGCGGAGAACGAGGAAAGAGCTTCAAGGCCTCCTCTCAACAGAGAAGGTTGGATCTGGCGGGAGGGGGCAGCTTCTTGATAACCGGACAGAACAGCATCTTATCGAGATGATACGGAAGACCCAGCCGATAATGAATTCTGGATCAGCGTCAGCCGGAATGCCGGTTCTGAGACGATCGCAGTCTCAAGAGGAAGAACGCTCCAGCCAGTAAGAGAATGAACGCTTCGGCAGATGCGATTGCCTCATCGTTGATGTCATAGTCTGAGGCGGGAGTGCGTGTTTTTCCACAGATTTTCTATGATCAGGGTTGATTCGCAAATGAATTATATGTGGTCAATATTGACCGGACGCTTCAAGGCGCCACTGTGAGTTATGCGGATAGTAGGTTCTCCGGCAAAGCGGGATTTGGCTGCAGGTTTTCTTTCGGGAAAGATCGAAGGGCCTATTACGCGGGAAGTTTTGGTCGGATTGAAGACTCGTGGGTTGAGGAGGCGTCTTTGGTACTCTACTCTATCTCGGATAGAGAGGGGTTTAGTGGACTTGACCATACGTTGGGTGGACAAAGTGCGCAGCGGGCGATTGACGGAGACGTTGGTGCGGATTCTGGCGAAGCTGGCGATGGCACTGGAGACAGGTATGGGACGAGTCCTAATGCGAGGAAGGATATTAGCTATGAAAGTCAGTGAGCTGGCTGTGGGATGGGGCAATCGGCCCGCGTATTCGTGGCGGTTTGAAACAGCCTTCGCGAACGCGCTGGGCCATGGAATAACCGGATAGAGCGCTCTTGCGCACGAGGGCTCTGCAAAAGCCATAGGAATTTGTTTTCCAGGTCGTCTTTCTGTCCGGGTGGGATTCCAGGCTTGTTTTCTCGATGCGGGCGCGTTATCGGCTTGTCTCGTGTTCTTCGATCCCCGCGTATTCTCCTAGCGATAAGCGTGGAAAGTCCCGTTCTAGAAATCGTGTGCTTGGAATCGCGATTGGGCGATTTCTACCGGTGGGCGGGACGCGAAGGAAGACGGGTCTGGCAAGGAGCGCTGAACGTGGGATCCTCAGCGTTTCACGAAGGGCGGGGCGCGAGAAAAAAGACCCCCCCGGGGGGTCACAGATTAGTTGACGAAAAAAGAAAAGTTACAGGAAAAACGGCCGGCCTTATGATCGTAGGCTCTTCTTTAGTGCTGCCCAGTTCATCACCTGTCCATTTTCGAGGAATTGTGGGGCGGCTCGATCCTCGGTGACTAGGGGAATTTTGCGCACCTGGGCTGTGGCGAATATGAAGCAATCGAAGGGGTCGTTGTGTTTAAGCCGGATCTTGAACGCTTGTTCTATTATCTCATCGTCTTCGTGGCGGACTTTCGTTGCCCAATCTCCCCTTACTACAAAGAGAAACCCGAGCTTAGCCTCTTCCTTGCCTCGCTCGTCCTT
>Ga0209236_1000221_pt1 | contig 30854 bp, 32 predicted proteins | sample GraSoi013_1_40cm_FD_185819 | JGI IMG/M metagenome (GOLD analysis project Ga0209236, IMG submission 185819) | Grasslands soil microbial communities from the Angelo Coastal Reserve, California, USA - Sample 09_27_2013_1_40cm (SPAdes) (version 2) | ecosystem: Environmental > Terrestrial > Soil >... | reverse complement strand
TACGTCGAGCTCGACGGCAGGTCATGGCACGCTGAGATCTCGCATGAGAGCAGGCTCCCTTCAGGCCGTGGCTATGGGACGAGTGGTGCAGGTGCCCTGAGTCTATCCCTCGCCTTGAACGAAGCTATGGGGCTATCCCTTTCGATGTCTCAGGCTGCCCAGATAGCCCACATCTGCGAGGTCGAGTGCAAGACGGGCTTGGGCACAGTTGCATCGGTCTTCTCCGGAGGGTTCACGGCTAGAACCGCGCCTGGAGCTCCAGAAATCGGTAAGATACGAAAGCTAAACCTGCCCCTATCCTTGCGGATAGTATCGGCCGGCTTCGGACCGATTTCGACCAGAACCGTACTTGGGGACGCCCAACTTAAGAAAGCCATCAACACTTGCGGAAGGGCCCTCGAAGAAAAATTTCTTCGAGACGTTTCACAATACAATTTCATGACCCTATCTAGAAAATTCTCCAATTGCATAGGACTGATGTCGTCTCGAATGAGACGAGTCATGAATGTACTGGATTTGTCCGGTTTTACTTGTAGTATGATGATGCTAGGAGAAATGCTGTTTTGTCTCGCCCCACACGTAGACACTTCTCGAGTAGAGGCAGTTTTCCGTAGCTGTGAACTAAACCCCATAACATCTACAGTAGCGCGGTTAGGAGCGCATCTGATCTGAGCTTCAGCCCGCGGCATCCCCGTTTTCAGTCACTCAAAACACGTGACAGTCTCGTAAAAGCAACAGCCAAAGGCATAGTAGTTCCACAAGGCCTAATCGCCCACGGAAGAGGGGAAGCTTTTGACTACATTATGGGTGAGAGGACTCTGCCCGCTGCTTCAGTTGCAACTCTGGCCGCAGCAGCACTTCTTCTGAAGGCGCAACGGCCCGTGATATCTGTTAACGGAAACACCGCTGCACTTGTAGGCAAAGAAATAGTGAGCTTGGCATCCACGGTTTCTGCCTCTATCGAAGTGAATCTGTTCCATCGCAGACCTGAAAGAGAACGAGTGATCGCCCGCTACTTGAGAAAATTCGGAGCAAAAGAGATCCTTGGCGTTGGTTCGGCGGCTAGCAAGACCATAGGAGGCATTTCCAGTCCTCGAGCGAAAGTGGACCCCAACGGGATTGGAAAAGCGGATGTAGTCTTGATCCCACTCGAAGATGGGGACAGGGCTGAAGCCCTCGAGGATGACGGGAAGAATGTTATCGCCGTCGACCTAAACCCGTTGTCACGAACATCACAGGTCGCTTCAGTATCAATCGTTGACAATGTAGTCAGAGCTATTCCAGCTTTGGTCAAAGCTTCCAACAAGATGACGAAGCTGACGCAAAACCAACTGGAGATGCGCGCGTCGAACTTCGATAACGAAGCTAATTTAGCGAATGCGATAGAACAAATCATTCATTATCTCAAAGGACGGATTAAGAATTGAAGCCTGACAACACCCCTGATAGGAGAAAAGTGTCCGTCTCCTCATTTAGGAGGATGAAGACTGAGGGAAACAGAATCGTGATGATAACATCGTACGATTATCCAACTGCGGCGATTGCAGATGCGGTCGGGGTCGATTCAATTCTCGTAGGTGATTCCTACGGAATGGTGGTGTTGGGCTATGAAAACACAATTCCAGTCACGGTCGATGACCTTTTACCAGTTTGCCGAGCTGTTAAGAGAGGTGCGACGCATCCTCTTTTGATCGGGGATTTGCCCTTTATGAGTTTCCAGGTCTCTTCAGAAGAAGCGATCCGCACGGCGGGCAGATTCGTGAAAGAGGGAGGTATGGAGGCTGTAAAGATTGAGGGAGGCAAGGAAGTTTCAAAGATTGTGGAGTCCATCACGAGCGTGGGGATTCCTGTGCTGGGACACATCGGGGTCACTCCGCAGACGGCAACGCTGCATGGCGGCTATAGAATTCAGGGAAGGAGCATCTCTTCGGGCGACCGACTCGTTGATGACGCCAAATCGCTTGAGGAGGCCGGAGTCTTTGGAATCGTTTTAGAAATGGTAACTGAGGAAATTGCTAAACTTGTAACGGACACAGTGTCAGTGCCTACCATCGGGATTGGATCCGGGAGATTCTGTGATGGACAGGTGCTCGTGCTTCATGACATAGTCGGATTGTATCCCAATTTCACGCCGAAGTTTGCAAAACGTTACGCAGATGTTGCAGCAATGATCAAGCAAGCACTTCAGAACTTTACAACTGAGGTTCGGAAGGGAGTATTCCCTCAGGAACAAAACGTCTTCAGAATGGACGAAGATCAACAGGCAAAGCTCAATTCCAAGCGGAAGATCTGAACCCTTGCGGATCGCCGTTGTCGGCGCCGGAGCAATCGGGTGTCTTTTCGGCAGTCGGCTGCACAAGGCTGGACAGAGCGTTCTCCTGATACATCACGACAGGCGCATCGCAGCCTCCATTGAGAAGAAGGGCGTTCGGCTCAGGGAACTCTCGGGAAAGGTTGTCCGGGCACACATCGAGACAAAATCACGGCTGTCGACGCATGACAGTCCAGAACTCGTACTGGTCACAGTAAAGGCCTACGATACGGAAGAAGTGGCGTCGATTCTCAAGAAATCAGTCGCGCCCAAAATGCGCGTGCTCAGCCTTCAGAATGGACTTGGGAACGTTGAGAATCTGCAGCGTCATCTGGGTTCAGATTCGATCATTGCTGGTACGACTACTGAGGGTGCCTTGACAACTGGACCAGGCGAGGTGGTTCACACCGGAAGTGGGATGACTTGGGTCGGAGAAATGAACGGTACGGTTTCTGAACGATCCCTAATTATTGAGATGGCATTTCGAAGAGCCGGTTTCTCCACAATCATCAGCAAGAGCATCCAAGGAGTACTTTGGACTAAGGCTATTGTGAATTCAGCAATCAATCCTATCTCAGCTCTTACGCGTGTTAGAAATGGAGATTTGCAGAAGATTCCTCAACTCCGCGAGGTGGCATCCAAGGTAATCGACGAAGGGAGTGCCGTAGCTCAAGCAAACGGGATTCTCCTCAAGCCCTCCCCGAAATCCTTGCTCGAGAAGATCTTAGTCTCGACACCGACGAACAAGTCGTCCATGCTTCAGGATATCGAAGCTAGGCGAAAGACCGAGATCAGACAATTGAACGGTATGATCTCGCGGCTAGGAAGCGTAGTCGGAGTGAGCACACCGTTTAACGATCTGCTGACGAAGCTAGTGCTCGGCCTAGAAACCTCTAAAGGTCAATTGTAGCATAGTGCCCTGTCACTAATCCTGGTTCTGCGAAAGGTCTCCGCGAGCGTCGAGAATCTGGAGGACGCTCAGCGTCGCGAATCTCCAGACTCAAACTAGACCTGACCGGAATGCTCTATCTCCGAGTTCTAAGTAGACGAGAGTGGCAGACCTCTGCAATCAACTCTTCCCTTGACTCTGCGGATGAAGTTTGGACACGCAAAACACTGGACGAAGGATACAGTCTTATTCAAGACCGGGCAGGCGACCGCTTCTTTTTTCATTCTAGCGATCTGTTTCCCTCCGGCCACACCTTTCAAGTCTTGAACATACTGCTTTGGTGTGGGCGGTGGCTTATCCGGCGCAACAATCTCAACGACGTATTTCGTCGGTGGAGGGTCTTCGCTCATCGACTTCTTCCCGAGCGACGCGAGGCCATCTAATTATTTCTTTGTTACTGAGATGGTCCATAAGCTCTCATTCAATGCCTGGTTATTGGCAGGACTATGATCTGTGCAAGCGGTCCGACTCGCCATCGTTGCTTGGTTGTGAATAGGCATGTAAAGATCTACTCGATATGAGATTCGGACATTTGCAGTTACCTCAACTATAAAATCGATCCAGTTTCAAATCGAGAGATCCAGAAGCTCTAAGAATATCATTTTCCTTGGCGGATTCCTGCCCACGCTTCATGCGAGTCGACATAGCCCGCGGGATGGAACGCTTATACCTATTCCGTCATGCATCGCTGCTCGAAGTCTGCGTTGGGAAGGGTTTCGAATTGGCCAAGAACCGCGGTCGTTCTATCGGGAGGTGAAGGTGTTCGGCTGAGACCCATAACGACAGACTTGCCCAAGGGTCTCGTCAAAGTAGGTGGAAGGCCGCTTCTACAATGGGTCGTCGAGTGGCTCAAAGCCAACGGGGTGTCGAACATAGTTATGGGCGTCGCGTATCTAAAAGACCAGATAATCGACTACTTTGGGGATGGAGAACGCTTTGGCGTGAAAATACAGTACAGTGTCCACACGGTACCGGGAGGAACTGGGGAAGGATTCGGGCTCGCGATAAGCCGTTACGTTGATGATCAGACTTTCTTCGCTCTGAATGGTGACCAAATTACCGACCTCAGACTCAATGAGATGTTGGCGAAGCATCTGAAAAGCGGTGCTCTTTCAACTATTGCGGTTGTACATCCACGGCTTCCCTTTGGGCTTGTCAGGGTGGACGAGCATGATTATTGTCGAGGCTTCTTGGAGAAACCGGTATTGAAGGACGTGAATATCTCCACAGGAATTTATGTGTTTGAGCACGAGATGGTGAACCACCTTCCACGGACCGGCGATGTTGAAAGAGCAACCTTTCCCAAGCTTTCAAGGATCGGCAAGGTCGCCGCGTATAGGCATGGGGGGTCGTTCATTACGATTAATTCCTTAAGGGAGCTTGAGGACGCGGAGAAGCGGTTGAGGAGCCAGCAAGATTGAATGCTCTAGTAACAGGGATCACGGGATTCATCGGGTCAAGACTCGCTGCAAGATTGGTTGAGCATGGAGATGATGTCTACGGGTTGGTCAGACACTCTTCAGAAAGGGAGCTAAAGAGAATAGACAAGATCATCCCGAAAATTCATCTGATCGAGGGTGACCTGATCAGATTTCACTCTGTTCTCTCCGCGGTAGAAACTTCCGATCCAAGTATTGTCTTCCATCTTGGAGCACTCACTCCCGTCAGGTTATCATTCGACGATCCCTATCCATACATTGGGATCAATTTTGACGGGACCGTGAACCTTGTTCATTCAATTCTTAGGCAGTCGCCTAACACGAGACTGATTGCCGCTTCCACAGCCGAAGTCTATGGCTGGCAACCCAGCGGTCGACCCATCCCAGAGAGCGCCATCCTCAACCCAGCGTCTCCCTACGCAGTGTCGAAGGCGGCTGCTGATCAATATATCCAAATGGCCAATCGGATTTATCACCTTCGAGGAACTGTGATGAGACCTATCAACAGCTATGGCAGGGTCTGGGAGAGCGGCTTCTACACTGAGTACTTGATCTCAAAGATGTTCGCGGGAGAGACATGCTACATCGGTGCGCCCGACTCGATTCGCGATTACATGTTCGCGGAGGATCATGTCGATGCGTACTTGGACGTCGCGAAATCCGAGAAAGCGATCGGAGGAGTCTACAATGTGTCCCCGGGCAATCCAGTTACAAATGCAGAACTCGCTAAGAAACTGTCCGGATTTACAGAATTCAAGGGCAAGCTTGTCTTTGGATCCTATCCCCCAGGTTATCCGCAACGACAGCAGAGTCAGGATCCAGCGTACCTCGTCCTAGACAATGCGAGAATCAGCAAAGAGGTCGGTTGGCGGCCGCGCCACACTCTTGACGAAGGATTGAAGCATACCGTCGAACTCTGGAATCGCAAAAGGCTCTAGTTGTTCACGACAGTGGTTCTGATCTTACTTATCCGGTTGTTCGTTCTCCAAGACTAGGAACCCGGAATAACCACACTTGTCACACAGATATCGGATTGGAAGAATCCATCCTTCTAGCGGTGCTCTGGAACGTTTCACCGCTGCTCCACATTGAGGGCACAAGAGTGGACCTTGCGAACTCCTGCGGATGGATCGAAGAACGTCCAATATAGATGACAAATCTCGTTTCTCTAATGTAACTCTATGCTGGCCTCGGGGAATCCGTAGCCTACTAGAACCTTCTTGACCTTGTCACGATGATCTCCCTGCAGAATGATAGAGTTGTTCTTGGAAGTGCCGCCGCAGGCGCAATATGTTTTAAGTTTCGTCGCAAGATCTGAGAGGTTGACGCTTTTCCCGTCAATGCCTTCGACAATGGTAGCTGGTTTGCCCCATTTCCGCATTTCCATTCGGACCTTTACAGTCTGCTGCTCCATGCTAATAGTGCCGCAAACGCATAGGTCCTTGGGCAGGCCGCAGGTCGAACAAACATCGGCCATTCTAGAAGCCAAAGACTCCTTTGTGGTCGTCCACAAGCATGTGATGTTCTTCTGGCGTATTTAAGCGTGCCTTCAAGAGAGGAGGGCTTAGATTCCCATCGAAAGGAAGAGCGCGAACCAAAATAACCAGGCCACGAAAAGAACAAGAAGCATCGTTTGCTTTTCCTGCATCTCGACTTCCATTGAACTATTCGAAAGTCTGGGGTAAAATCGTGCTTGTAACCCCCGTCGGGTCGCGGGAAGTATGGCACCACATTTGCTTGGCCAGGGGCCCGGAATCTGCGGAGTCCCGGAGATTGCCGCAGGCTTCCAGAGTTTGCTGAAAGATAGGGGAGTGTCGGTTCTAATGTATAGTCATAAATATTCATGACTAACGTATTTCGCATTGCATTCAAGTGGGAGAATGAGCGAACGCATCTCCGTTTCGATTGAGCTTGAGTTCTTCAACAAGTATTTGTTCAACGCCTTGAAAAGGAGCCTTTCAAACGCAACCCCAAAGAGAAAACTGGACATAATCTACTATTACTCGCGCGATCCCCGGGTCAAGTTCTCTATCGCCCTCAATGGTTTCAGCGGCGGAGGGGCTACGACACATCCACAGTGGAGTACTGTCTTCAATAATGTCCAGAACATGCGCCAGTATCTTCGATGAGCCTCTTCCTTTAGGCGGGTAGTCCAAGGGCGTCTTTCAGACCCTTGTACCTATTTCTTACTGTGACCTCGGTTACATTTGCTATCTCGGCGATCTCCTTCTGGGTCTTCTTCTCATTCTCTAGGACGCAAGCGACGTAGAGTGCTGCCGCGGCCAGACCCATCGGGTCTTTGCCTGCGACCACGCCCTTCTTTCGAGCATCTTTCAAGACTCTGATCGCGGATTGTTGGGTCTGCATTGAAATTTCGGCTCTGCTGGCGATCTTGGATATGCATCTTATGGGGTCTTCTACCGGCATGGACATTTCGAGTTCTCGTAGGAGTAGTCTGTAGCATCTGGCCACGTCCTTCTTCTTGATTCTGCTGGCCGCTGCTACCTCCTTCAGTGTTCGGGGCGTCTCAGAAGATCTGCAGGCCGCGTAGAGGGAGGCTGCTGCAATGGCTGCGATAGATCTGCCTCTTACCAGCCCGTTATCAAGTGCCTTTCGATAGACAACGGCCGAGCTTTCTTTGACGTTGGCGGGGACGTGAAGCTTGTCGGTGAGGCGATCCAGTTCTGCCATAGCTTGAGCGAGATTTCTGTCAGACGACGAATGTACTCGAGTACGGATCTGCCACTTCCGAAGCCTAAGCATCTCCATCCGGGTCTCCATCGGAAGTTGACGGCCGAACGCGTCTCGATTGACACGGTCTATGACCGTGGAAAGACCCTTGTCATGGATAGAAAACGAAGTGGGTATACCCACGCGTCCCCTCTCGTCCTTCTCTTCCTTAGTGAATGCACGCCACTCGGGCCCTCGGCTCATCAGATTCTGAGACAGTACGAGCCCACAGTCCTGACAGATCGTCTCCCCTTGGTCGAAATCTTCAATGAGATTTACGCTTCCACATTCTGGGCAAACATGAATTCTCGATGGATTTCTCCCAGGAACTGATGGCGTGGTCGTGAGATTCACTCTCCACCTTTCCCGAGCCTCCCCATGAACGTCTAACCGGTGGGGTCTCTCACCAGAGGCTCTTACTAGGAAAGTGAGAGCGCGGGGCTTGTAAGTCATATAAGCCTTTCGACAAGTATATAGGGAACCTATGGTTCTCGCCTAGAAACCTCTTATGAACTCCGGGCGAGCCCGGAAGTTTTCGTAGCCCGGTGGTGTAGTGGTCTAGCATAGCAAGGACGGTACGGGCCAGACACGCAAGCGTCCCTAGTGGGCTCTGGATCCCTCCTGAAATAGGGTAGGAGTCACCTGCTGACGGGAGTTCGAATCTCCCCCGGGCTACCTTCTGGAGATTGGACGGTTGATCTTGTGGCTCCTTCGCTCGGGATTGGTAAATTTAGAAGTCAAGCTGTTGAGGCTAATCGTGAAGACACCTTGTTTCTTGAGTGACGAGCAATCACGGCAATCGTGAAGGCGGAAAGAGCGATCAGTGCGAGCTTCTGCCAGTCTGCGAATCCTACTCCAAATATTGTCTGTTGTAATGCAGCAAAGCCCTGCAGGTTGAGAGTCATCGATAGCCTGGAGAAGATCCAGAGAAAAACGAGTCCTCCGATGAGCATCGCGGCGAAAGCGGACCTACCGAGGTTCCGGGTCTTCAAGCGCTCGAATGTTGGACTTGACTCAAGAAGCGAGGGTTGGGACAGCTCTTCGTTAGGCTCAATTTCGAGTATCGTCTGTAGTCCAAGCGTTCGTTCCTCCCCGTCTTTCTCCATCAACTTAGCTTGTCGCGTCAAGCTGTCAAGTATCTCGTCGGCAGTTGCGGCCTGAGGGTTTCGGGCGGGCCGTTTCCCGGTGAAGCCGAAGCGGTATCTCGAGCGACGAGGCCGCCTAGATGAGCTCATTCGCGTTCACAACCCTCTAGCGTCGCGAGTCGGATATGTACGTGGAAGTACCGTCCGGGGTCTGAACGAGGACAAGGTTAGGGCATCTCAACATGACAGTCAACATGAACTGCTCGCATCACCGAACTGGCCGGAAATTCGGAAAACTGGGAGAGATTAGCCATAGGAAACTATGTTTTATTCCAGAATTTCGTCGATCGTGACATGCGGATGGATTCTGGCCTGTCGCATGCGAAGTTTCGTTATCGGGCAGTTGCGGTCGGGGGCACATTTGACATTCTACATGCCGGTCATGAGAGATTGCTGGCTAAGGCCTTTGAGCTTGGGGAGGTTGTTTTTGTCGGCTTGTCCAGTGATCGTCTCGTTTCTAAGCTGAATAAGGATCATTCTGTTAGGACATTCGCGGTTCGGCGCGCTAATCTTCGTCGGTTATTGAAGTTACAGGGCTGGGTTCGACGAGCGAGAATCACGGAGCTGAGAGATTCTTTCGGACCCGCGGCTCGAAGAAGGCGACTCGACGCTCTTGTGGTTAGTGAAGAAACTCGTCGAAACGGACTGAGAGTAAACGCGTTGAGGCGCAGCCGAGGTCTGAAGCCTCTTCGGCTCTACGTCGTAAGAATGGTGAAGGCTGACGACGATAAACCGATATCTGTCACTAGAATACGACGTGGCGAGGTGGACCCGCAGGGCAGATTAACAGTGAACGAACGGGCTCGGATTCGATAGATGAGTTTGGTCCGTTTCACCGACGGTTCAGGCTAGTTGGTATCTAAGCCCACTTTCTGTTGAGTATACAGTAAGCATCTGTTCGAGTTCGCGGAGGAAGCCCTCACTGAGATGCCACCTTGAATCCTTCTTTTCAATGAACCCAGCTCCTACGAGTCCATGGATCATATTGTAGAACTGGCCTACGCTCATCCCTCGCTTGCTGATCCAATCTTTCCACGCTTGGATAGGCAGGCCTGCGGGTTCCGCCTTCTTGACTTCTCGCCAGAAGTTGTGGGCCTCCGCGGCGAGAAAGTCGCTTTTCCAGAAGACTCGACGGAACAGCTCATCCGGGTTGCTGGGAAGGTTGCCTGCTTTGAAAAGGATGGTTGTTTTCTGTTTCGGCGGTCCACGGGCAGCTCTGCGAGGCATCGAAAGTCACTTGCAATCGCGAGAACTTGGTTCTACCTTTAATCCTTATGGTGACGCACTTCGCGTGTTTACTGCCCTTGTGGTCGTTTCAAGTATAGGCGTCATTACGTAAGTAAAGTCGTGACTGCATGGGGACTAATTTCTAGTGGTAAATGGGGAGGTATTTGTCTCAGGCTTTGGCAAGCTCCTCAACGAGTTTTGCCAGTCTTTCGGTAGACGATTGGCCGACGTACAGGTTTGTCGTGGTTATGTTTTTGTGGCGCATGAGGTCGCGAATTGTGAACGCGTCCAATCCCTTGTCTTTGGCGTCTGTAGCAAAGAACGCGCGCAAACGGTGAGGGCCGACCCTTTCCCAGTCGTCGATACCAGCTTCTCTTGCATATTGTTTCACGATCTGCTCCGCTCGGACTTCAGATATCAGGAAGACTTTGTCTTCGTATTTTTCATGGATGTGACCAACGAAAGTTCCTGCTGTGTAGCGTCGAAGTTGTGCGATCAGTTCCCTGGGTATGGGGACGAGGCGGTCTTGTACGATTCCACGAGCGTATCCTTTGCCTTTGACCCAGATTCCTTCGTCTCGTATGTCGTTGATTCTGATTCCGGGAAGTCCTCTCCAGCCGACTATTTCGCCACATCTCAACCCGTAACGCATTAGAAGTAAGAGCAAGTGGTCTCTCTGGCTTTTGCCCTCGGCCAGTTTTATCATCCTATTGACTTGGACACTTGTGAGCCAGACCTTTCGTTTCTTACTCGTCGTTCATCCCAGAGTTACCAAGGAGAGCCGTCAATTGTTTTAGAGCTTTGCTTTTTGTTCTAGAAAGCAAAGTATTTCGTCTTTGCTAGTGATGAATACTAAGGCATAAGGTGCTTGACGGTTCGTTTTTGGGGATACTTTGATTCTGGCAGAACTTAGTAAAAAAGAGGGGCACGGATCGGCCCTGGCGGGCTAGGTCTTGAGGTGGAAACTCGGAAAATTGATGGCTCGAAATCCTTTCCTAGATGCGAAGACCTACTCAAGTCCGAGCACCGCCCACGTCAACGAACGCCGTATGCAAAGGTGGGTAGTTGATCAGAAGGGCCCTCCAATTTTTTGGAGAGATGGCAAGTCTCCAATATTTTGGAGTACTCGCGCCAATGCTAGGTCGTGTACCTTGGCTCTTTCCTTTGGATGGGCTGTGATGGGGGTGCTTCTGTGGGTAGGCCGATTGGAGGTAGAGGAGGTGGGATTCCAAGACTTTTGGACATGATGATGACCTCCGCCATGGCGATGCTCGAGACTGCTTGGATTACTGTTTGGGGTGGTGGTCTATTCTTCTTGTGCTCTTCGGTCATCTGGGCAACTTCGGATGGGTCACCCGTCACCTGAGCCTTTCCCTTGACGCTGAGCTGCGCGATCGAAGGATTATAACTTACTGTGAAGACGAATGGAGCTTCCACGGTAGAATCTGTATTCTGGTCAAGACCCACTATGTTGATGTTCACCGCGATCTGCACTTGTGGGGGCAGGGGAGTGTCGTAAGCCCAGTAGCGTTCCCCACTTAGATTCGTGACTTGAACCGCGACTCTCAGCATGACACAATCAGCTGAGGATGCAGTTGTAGCTCCCCTAATATCATTACTTCTGCCTCAGTTCGCCAGCGCTGTTCCGCTGGTCCATTGCCCTCCGCACCCTTTGGATCATCAACTTGCGTCCATCGACTTTCACCGAAAGAACGTCTCCTTCTCTGAAAGGGAAGCTGGAATCGTCAGTCAACTTAGTTGGTAGATAGATCCTCGGCGATCTGTACACCGTATCTCCGTTTCCAGCGGACTTTTTCGCTACAGCAAATCTAGTTAGAATCTTCTTGACCAAGCCCGGTTGCTCACTGAGGCATCTTTGCGAGGAAGTATATCTGCGTTTACTTAAGTAAAGCTTTTAGAATTTGCTTGGCCGAACACCACCGACCGCTTTGGATCCTCTCGTCAGATTTTGGCAGTACGCGGCTGAACTCAAGCGTGAACGAAGGAAAGGGTGGCAGAAGAGGGTTGAAGGGAGGGTGGAGTCCGTGGCAGATCACTCTTTTGCGGTAGCTTTGCTAGCCTTGTACGAAGGCGAGCGGCGGGGGTACGATCTTGAAAGAATTCTCAAACTTGCGCTGATTCACGATCTGGAAGAGGCGATCATAGGAGACCGTACGCCTCAGGACAAGAGGAGCCGAGGTCCAACTAAGGTGCGGAGGGACCGAGAAATGGCGATGCGAGAGTTGGTGTCGAAACTACCAGCTAAGAGCCGTGCGTCATATCTTAGACTATGGGCAGATTTGAGAGAGAGGCGGAGTAGGGAGGCGCGTTTGGTTCATCAGCTGGACAAGGTTGAGATGGCGTTTCAAGCCAACGCATATGGAAAGCGAACTGGGCAGAGAAAAATGCTTGATTTTTACGAGTCCGCTACAAAAGAGACAAACGACCCAGTACTGAAGAAGGCCCTCGCATCAATTATCGAGAGCTAGACTAGTGGAGCCAGCGCGATTCGATCTTTCGCAAACTTCGCCAGTTCATCCTTGTGAAACACATTCTTGAAATCGCGAGTGAGGATGGTGACGTAGTCCGCGATCTCATCTTGACTCATGAACTGGAACATGTAAGCCCCATTGTAGGGCGAGGGCTCTCCCTCTCTCTTCAGGAATTCGATATGCATTAATGGATCTCCCCGCTTGATGGTAATCGGCTGCCGCTCATTACTCAGGTTTACAAGCTCCAAGGCGAGTCTGCCAACATATCCACTGTGAACCTTCGCGGCGTTCAGAAACGAGAGTCCCATCCTTCCGTATTTGCTCTTGGCAGTGAGGTGCGCTACAAGATTCGGAGGAGTGAAAACCACCTCGTTCGACACGAGATTCTGATGCTCCAGATAGTGGAGTGTTCGTTCCTCTTTGACGGTCAGAATGTATCCATCGCCATCCAAGAGTCCGTAGTCAAACGGATGAATGCACTTGTAGCTCCGAATCAGCTCAGTGAGTTCGTTCTTACCGATCACGCACATGCTCTCGACCCGCTAAGAGGCTAAATTTGATGGTTTCGGTCAAGGACAGTTCTTGGATCCGCTCTACGCCGTTGATGTGCGGATTAGGACGAACGAGAGAGATGGCGGAGTGGAGAAAAGTGTCGAATAGTCGAAAGCGACGACTAGCAGAATATCTCCAATCCCGCTCGGAGAAACCGGCAATGTCACGTTGCTGCTAAGAATAGGGGGTGCCGCAATTGGAATAGGACGCCCTGCGATCACGATAGTGGAGTTTGAGAAAGTCACTCGGATCTGGTCGTATCGTCCGGAATGGATTGGCGCTGAAGTAACGGTTGGAGGAATCATCTGATTTGACAACAGATCGATTTTGGGGAAGATCTGCGAGATTATAACCCAGCCACTAGAATTGAGATATCCTGCTTGATGCAGCGCGATTTGGGTAAATCCGACGTAGATATGATTGACAACGCTGGAAGAAGACAGGCTGGAGAATCGTAGGAATAGTGTTCCCTCGGTGGTAGCTGGTGCAAAAGCGATTACGATGACGACCACTAATACGGCGACGAACATCATCCTCCTCCAAGCAGCGTAAGGGTAATTCATCGGACAGCGATCGTGTAATTATCGCATCTATTTAACAACAAGAGTGAGGCGATGACGGGCAGGCACTCTATGGAAGAATGATAATGCTCTACTCGCGTATGGTTGAGACGTATCAGAAGATCGAGGCCACGACGAAGCGTCTCGAGATTTCGAAGCTACTCGTTGATCTTCTCAGAGAGACACCTCCGGAGATTGTGGACAAGGTCGTCTACCTTACCCAGGGCAAATTGTACCCTGACTACCTTGGAATAGAGATTGGGATTGCTGAGAAACTCGCCATCAAAGCCCTTGCAATCGTTACCACCGTTAAGGAGTCAAGAATAGCCGACGAGTACAGACGAGGCGGCGATCTCGGGGATGCAGCCGAAATCCTCCTCGCAGGCAAGACCCAGGTCGGCTTAAGGGATGAACGACTAACCGTGGAGGAAGTCTATGCCGTCTTAGATCGAATTGCCAAGTCAGGCGGGCCCGGATCCGTCGAGTCCAAGATTCGACAACTAACATCGCTGATCAGCAAAGCCTCCCCAATGGAGGCGAAATACGTCACTCGAACCGCGCTAGGGAGACTCAGATTAGGTGTGGCTGACATGACATTGCTAGACGCCCTAGCACATGCACTAGCCGGTGGAAAAGAGTCGAAGGGTCTGCTGGAACAGGCCTACAATCGCTCATCAGACCTCGGGTTCGTGGCGAAGTCTCTGGCGACTGGTGGAATTGCCGCGATAAACTCATTCAAAGTAACGGTGGGGAGGCCCATCAGGCCTATGCTTGCCGAAAGACTGTCGGATTCACAAGAAATTCTTGAGAAGATGAACGGTAAAGCAGCGGCAGAGTACAAGTATGACGGGCTAAGAATCCAGGCGCACCTGTCAAATCGAACGGTCACCCTCTTCTCGAGACGCCTCGAAAACATAACCGACCAGTTCCCCGACCTCCATATTCTCCTAAATCAGGGAAGTGTCGGCGACGAACTAATACTTGAGGGGGAGGCGGTTCCCGTGGACCCTTCGACAGGCGAACTATTACCGTTCCAATTGGTCTCGCAGAGACGTGGACGCAAACACGAACTGGAGAGGACTATCGAGGAAATACCAGTAGCGCTCTTTGCCTTTGACTTGTTATACTTTAACAGCGTTGATTACACTCAACTCGATTATCCGCGCAGACGAGAGGCCTTAGGCAAGCTGATTCGGCGCAACGAAAGGCTCGACCTTTCACGCCAGATCATTGTCACCAAACCCGAGCAACTGGATGATTTCATGCAGCAGGCAGTAGCGGACGGATGCGAGGGATTGATGATAAAGTCGATCGGACCAGATTCAATCTACAAAGCAGGGGCAAGGGGATGGGGTTGGATAAAGTACAAGCGAGAATACAAGTCCGAAATGCAGGACACCGTCGACCTAGTTGTTGTAGGAGCATTCGCTGGAAGAGGAAGACGGGGAGGGTCTTATGGCGCCCTTCTTTTGTCCGCGTACGATGAGAAGGACGATGTTTTCAGAACGGCTTGCAAGTGCGGGTCCGGGTTCAAGGATGAAGACTTGGCAAGACTTCCGGAAATGTTGGAGAAATACAAGATCAACCATCGCCACCCTAGAGTGGATTCCAAGATCGTCGCTCACACGTGGTTCGTGCCTGGATTGGTATTGGAGGTTATCGGAGCCGAAATCACCCTCAGCCCGATCCACACATGCGGCCTAAACTCGATAAGACCAGGGGCCGGGTTGGCGATCAGGTTCCCACGATTTACAGGAAAGTATAGAGCTGAAAAATCGCCGGAAGACGCCACTACAACAAAAGAAGTCATAGAGATGTACAGAACCCAGCTCAAGAAGCTAACTGAGACAAAGCCCGTGGAAGCGGCCTAGAAAACGAGAATTGCGAAATACCGGTTTCCCGATGGAATGCGAATTGCTTCCATCGAAGAGAGGAGACAGTTCTACTCGGGCGAGTTTACCCTTACGAAGATACGTGACTGGTTCCGCGGATGGCAATCACCCCTTGTCTTCGCGGCCGTCATCGGAAGGCACACCGGCATTGCTCCCAAGAAATATCGTCGCGAACTTGCGAGGCCCATAGTTATCGACGAATACAGGAGCCTTTCCGAACTCAAGAATTATCTGATTGATTTCAGGCCCGAGTCGGCCTATTACGATCGTAATGTCTACAAAGATTGGCATCAAGCAAGGTCTGCCGAGCACGATAAGGCGCAATTGGGCCACTCGTTTGGCCAAGAGCTGGTTTTCGATGTTGATCCTGAGAACTTCGCTTGCCCGATTCATGGGACGTTGGGGGAGAAGATGCGTAAGCATCAGGGACTCTCGTTCTGTCGGCTCGAATTCCAGCTGGCCCAACAAGAAGCTGTTCAGCTTATAGAGATATTGTCAAGAAAATTCTCCAGAATCAGCCTTGTCTATTCGGGTCGAGGATTTCACATTCATGTCAGAGATGAAGAGACGGTTTTCTGGAACCGAAAGAAACGGTTGATGCTTGTTAGGTCGCTCATCAAGAAAGGGTTTGTGATGGACGAATGGGTTCCTGCAGGTGGGATGAGGCTAATTCGTCTCCCTTACTCGCTTAACGGCTTGGTCAGTAGGATAGCCATACCTTTGGCTGTGCGTGAACTGGGGATCTTCGATCCCACTACTAACGAACGTAGTATCCCGAGTTTTTGTCGGCCTAGAAAGGCGGCTACTTCTTGCGTTTCTTTTTGGTCTTAGGCTTAGTCTTCTTCGTCTTGGGGGACTTTCGTACGACCTTCTTTGCTTTTGACTCCTTACCAGCGTAGTAATAGTATGCCTTTCGCTTCTTCGCTTTGGTTGATGTCTTCTTGGGTGGCATTTCGTTTTTGAATTGGGTACGTTCTGTCTTAACGCTTCCTGTCGGCTAACCCATCGAGTTCTACAGAAAGAAGGTGGGCGCTTCGACGGGTTATGGCTAACAACTATCGAGCGCTGCTAGGACTCGGCTGTGAGTCTCTTCTACGGTTTCAACACCGGTGTTCAACAGTATACACTTGACTTTGAAGGCTGAGATCATTCGACGGAAGAATTGTTCTTGGCGGGCGTGGTCGAGGTGGAGGAGGTAAGGGTTGAACCACGGTTCGTTGCTCATTTTCCCCCATGTTTCCTTGGGTCCAGCTCCGGGGCGGATCATATACTCACCCTTGCGGAGGACCTGAATGGCTTCATCTGAGTTGAGTTTGACCTCTGCTGGACTCTTCTCGTCGCGTCGCAACAGCACTAAGAGGCGGATTTTGGCCTCATCAGCGACTTTTTCCTTGCCGAACAATCGTTCCCTTGGGACGAGCGCTCGACTGTTCCCGAATGCGTAGTAGCACCACTGGTATCCGTCGTCGAAGACGCATCGCTGATTGGTGAGTTTGCATCCGGTGGGACCGAGTGTGAACTCGCAACTCTCCTTGTTCATCACTACGTTTTCGCATTTGCTCTCGTCGAAGATTTTTCTCAGCCATGGTTTGTTGAGCTGTGTCTCGGTCCGCATGTAGAGACTCTTCTCAGGTTGCTTGCCGACTAAGTGGCCGAGCAGTTCGCCTTCGTTGTGGTCGATGTTGACCCAGTCGTCTCCAACGATTCTTCCTTCTGGCCGTTCCATGAGTTTGAATGCTTGAGTCGTCTTGCCGGTGCCGGTGGGTGCTACTATTATGACTCCTTTGCCACCCAGGTCGACGCAGGCGCCGTGTATTGAGTGCGTGTTCCTCGTCGTTTCGAGGATCGCGGCGGCCATTCCGAGTGCCCAGCTCTTGCACTGTCCATAGTATTCGGTGTTGAAAAATAGGGATTCTTGGGTCTCGGGGCAGTAGTAGGCGGAGGGTTCGAAGCCTTCCACTCCTATCGCGGAAATGATCCGCGAGTTGGTGGGCGATGCTTGGGGGGCTGCGTTCCAGTTGAGCGTCCAGAAGTCGTACTGGTGCTTGCTGTTGCCTTGGAACTCGATGTTGACCCCGTTCAGGTTCGCCTTGGAGCGAAGAGAATGTGATCTTAGCTTCTTGTCGGCTTCGTCCTTGAGATGCTCGAATTTATCCTTGGGGACGTTCTTGTCGCCTTTGACTCTGGTAGTTGATGCGGTGATGTAGTTATCCAGGGTCACTTGGTAGGGCTCCGAGATGATAGTGCTGCTATCGCCTCGAATATGACCTTTGCACCTACTGCTGCTGTCTGGCCAGAGTCCAGCTGGGGCGAGACTTCGACGAGGTCGAAACCTATAGTGTTACGGTTCATCGCGGCTTGAACGAGTGTTAGTAGTTCATCAGTCGTAATGCCGTCCGGTTCTGGGTTGCCAACTCCAGGAGCGTATGCTGGGTCCAAGACGTCAATGTCAACGGTCAGGTAGCTGTGAGTGAAGCCTGATAGGAATGATCGTATTCTTTGCGCGGTCTTGTCAAGGGGGGTCTTCCTGAGGTCCTGCGGTGTGATCATTTGCAGTCCACTTTCATGACAATAGTCGAGCTCGGACTTTGAGAAGGCTCGGATCCCAACTTCCATAACATGGCTCGGACCGATGCGCTCTGCTACCCGCCGCATGAATGTGGCGTGTGACAGCTTCTCGCCGAGAAATTCGTCCCTCAAATCAAGATGGGCGTCGAGATTCACAAGCCCGATATCAGTTGGAAGGGCGTCGATCGCGGCCTTGGTCACCGTGTGCTCTCCACCTGCCATGATAGGAATCTTGCCAGCATCGGCTAGTTCTCTCCATACGGCGGTAATTCTTCTGAGGGTTTCATTGAGATCCTCCACGGTGTCGATGTCTCCCGCGTCGTGGACTGGGATTCTCTCGAGGTCAAGATTGGATCGGATGCTGTAGAGTTCCAGGTTGGCTGATACGTCTCGGAGGGCGGATGGCGCAAATCGGGATCCTGGCTTGTAGGTGCTGGTCCGATCGAAGGGGACGCCGAAGAAGACGAAACGGGATTTTTCAAGAGAGGACGATACTCCTGTGAAAGCGGGTCGGGCGGATAGATAGAGTTGGGAGGGACTCATGGTCTCTCCGACTCAATATTGGTATCGAATGTAAGGCTTATTTTGGGAGGTTACGAGGCTTGCGCCGGATTCGAGAGATGTCCAAGCAGACGCCTAAGCAGGCAGCGAAAGAGGAAACGGTTGAGGCGGCGAGTTTTAGGCCGGTTGGACTCTCTATCTCGTCCTTCTTCTACGCCCTATCCGGGGTCTACTATCTGGTGATCCCGATAGCCGCGCAGGACACTGGCGCCTACCATTTGTATGCGATTGGCGCCGCTTCGATTCTGGGGAGCTTCGGGGTTTTCAAGATGAAGAAGTGGGGGCTCTGGTTAGGGTTGCTTCTATTTCCTCTTCAGATTGTTGCTCCGGCCTCGACGCTTTTGACGGTGCTATCGTATCCTGGAGCCTGGTCACAGCCAATCGGCATCGCCCTTGTTGCTTCACTTTTCGTACTGATGTTTTTTGCTTCTCTGACTTTCCTGCTAGTCCTTGACAAGCGACGCAGCTTCAAGTAGATTATTCGCTGGCGCCGTTCCAAACGATGCCGCCGCGTCCTTTGGCGCAGTAGCCTTCTCCTTTGACTTGTTGGAGTAGCATCGGGCACACGACGTCATAGATCTCCGGCCTTTCGATCGCGTTTGAACCAGTTGGAATCCGCAGACCTTGCAACGCGACTGAATTATCGAGAGACTTCCGAATTGAGGGAGGGGAAGTGTGAATCTGCATCCCTTCTCGTATCCGGTGCATCCGATGAATCTCTTCCCGGTTGTTCGGCTTCGAATGATCTTCAGCTTCGAGCCACATTTGGGACATGGGTATTCGAAGGTCAGGCTGGCGGTTCTCTGCGACGTTACGACCTCAACCAATTGGGATCCTATCTCGTCTTCCCTAGACATCAGCTCTAGCATAACTGGTCGAAGATGATCCAGTGCCTCGGCCAGGACGCGACTTTTGGTGGTCTGGAGTGTCTGAATGCTGTCCATCGAGGTTTCGAGCTCGGCCGTGAATCCTGGGTCGATTATCAGCGGACAATATTTGTTGAGTAAGCTGATGATCTTCATTGCGAGAGAGGTTGCTTCGATTCTCACATTCTTAATGTAGCCTCGTCGATATAGAATCTCGATGATTTCGGCTCTGGTGGCTTTGGTCCCGATATTCTCTTTCTCCATCTTTTGGAGTAGGCTGCTTGGATTGTATCGGGCGGGGGGCTCGGTGAATCTCTGTGAGGCTAGGATCTTGGCGAGCAGTATCTTGTCGCCAACTTTGAGGTCCGGGAGCTTCTGGGATTCTTTTGAAGTGTAGGGCTTGTAGAATTGTATCCAGCCTTCCTTGACCTGACGGGAGCCGCGAAGGAAGAATCTGTGAGGCTCTTTCTTGAGGGTTAGTTTTGAACTCTCTTGGAGACTGGCTTCGGCGAAAGCGGCCATGAACCGTCTGATGATTAGATCGAGGAGATTGGCTTCGGGCTGGATGAGAGGCCGTTTAGGTGATTCACCTGTGGGGTAGACTGCAGGGTGCGCAGGGTCTTCCTTGGGACCCTCATTGGGACGAAGCGCAGGTTGGAGCAGCAGCTCTGATGCTAGGATACGGTACTGAGCCATGTTCGCGATGCCGCGGAGAATTTCTGAGTATCCGATGTCGGGGGGTAGTTTCTGGCTGGAGGTTCTTGGATAGGAGATTAGCGCCTCTAGATAGAGTTTTTCCGCAAGAGCCAGGGTTCTCGACGGGGCGTATCCAAAGTGTCTGTAGGCCTCCGACTGTAGGTTGGAGAGGTCGAAGGGATATGGTGGACTCTGCTGAATGTTTCGAGACTCGGCACTTTCAACCTCAAGAATAGAATCCTTGCAATCTCTGACGATTTGTTCTGCTTCGGCTGATGTGGAGATTTTCTCTTTCTCGTATTCGAGGGTGTAATCCTGTTCATCCTCTGTTACTTTTGCGTCGATCGTCCAGAAGGGTGTCGGAGTAAAGCATTGAATTTCTTCTTCCCTGTCTACGACGAACTTCAGTGTTGGGCCTTGGACTCTGCCGGTGGATAGCGTTGAGTAGCCGCGGTTCTGTTTAAGTGATGATTCTGTTAGGAGCCGTGAGAGGTTGATTCCGTAGAGCCAGTCGAGTTCGTGTCGAGTTCGGCCAGCCTCGACTAGGGGCATGTCGATGCGGGGTGCGAGTGTCTTGTACGCGGATTTGAGTTCTTTCTCGGTCATGGTGCTGAACTTCATCCGCTGAGCTATCGTATCAGCGCCGTGACAGGCGTATCGTAGGATTGTAAATCCGATCAGCGAGCCTTCCACATCATAGTCGCAGGCATTGATGTAGCGGTCGGCCTTGTTGGCGAGTGAGCTTATGACCTGAATCCATCGGGCTAATCGGGCTGACTTCCTGTCGATGAGGTGCTTGGGCTTCCACTCGAAATCCCAGACCGGGTAGTAGCGTCTGCTGGAGTGGGTCTTCGCGTCGACCGCATAGAGGTGGCCCAGGGCTGAACAGACGATGATTGTTTCATGTCTGTTCTTGGACTCGAAGACCGGGACGCCTTGAGTGTCGATTATTCGCGGGTCGTTGTCCTCATCCAGCGCACGTGCAACCCGCGCGGCTGCATCCGGCTTCTCGCACACAACGAGTGTCTGCACTACTTCCACTTCTCTGGATGATATTGGACGAATTCAACGATCTCTCTCGCGTTCTTGCCTGTTCCTTCCAGGTTGGCAATGCGTTTGAGAAAGTCATCTTGTAAGAGGCTGCCGTACGCCGTCGCCCATACTTCGTAGGCCTTCTTTACGCTGTCGAGCGCGCGTGCGTGCGCCGGACATAGATCGGGAGTGGCCTGTTCAGTCTCCTTCCAGCAAACGAGACAATCCAAGGAACGCACAAGTATGTTGGCCGGAAGGGCTATGTTTCACGTTTTCGCTCAAGCGCGACAGGTTCAGTGGGTGCTGGACCGTTTCTGACCGCGGCTCTTTGGGACTTGGAAGACTATTCCCTTTCCCGGATGGATCCGGACTTTCACTGGACGATTGTCGAATTTTCTTCCGCGCATTTTCTTGACTGTGAGCTGAGTAAACGATTGTCCTACTTCATTGGCTGTGGAGAGTTCTAGGATGCAGTCCATCACCCCCTCGAGTTCAACCAGTGCTGATTTCGACGCGGTTCTGCTGATTGCAAGAAAGAACCGGCCCTTCAGCTTCTTGAGGTTTGTCGACGTCTCAAGTATCAGGTTAGTCAAGCCGTGTAGGCTGGCTCTCTCGACGAGCTGGTAAGCAGAGTCAACAATTAGGGTTGGTTTCTCACCGTTGACCTCTGCAAGGCCTGAGGATATCGTCATGTCTAGGACGGTGGTGTCGTAGAAGTTCTCCAAAACACCCAGGCTGTTGTCTACCTTCTGGGTCTTGGTTATTTCGCAGCCGACAAGCTGGAAGAATCCCTGTGCCTCGTCCTTTGCAGTATCCCAATGCATTGTCTTCATTGTCTTCTTGACGCCGTCTGGGTTGTCGTAAGTCAAGAATACGACTGGATGGGCGGACTGGAGTGACTTGTAGGCCAGCTCTTCACAGAGAGTAGTCTTGCCTGCACTCGTGTCGCCTTCGATGAGGATCGTGTCGCCATCCCGGAAACCTCCCGCGGTCAGGTGGTCCAAGTATTCGAAGGGTTCCTCGCGAAACGGATGCCTCATCCTGTGGAACTGTCCATACCCTAGCACGCCTCCAACCGCTGCGCCGAGGAGGATCCAGTTGAGAGACTGGGCGACCCAAGAAGTGGTTGCGGGTGCGGCGCTGAACTGGATCTTGCTGGTAGAGCTCTGCGCCAGGTCAGTGGTGTTCCGGATAGTCTGTGATTGGCTGGTGACTTGTACGACATATTGTCCCTTGGGCAGTGCACGGAAGAGTAGAACTCCTGTGTTTCCGGTCGTATTTTGAGAGATCGTCTGACCTGATAGGGTCAGGGCAACTGTGGCTCCGGATACTGCTTGGCCGTTCGGGTCCACTACGACGACTGTCAGGTCGTAAATTTGTAGGCTGATGGGCGTCAGTCCGTTCTTCGGATTGAACGTGATGGGTGAAGCGGCTACGTTGATTCCTTTCCAAGTTACGCTTGAGATCGAGTATGTTCCTGCCGGGAGAAGGTATGATCCGGACGGGTCGAGGGTTGAGGAGGTGCCGTTGGGGTAGGCGAGTTGGATGGCGGATGGTGGTTGTGGTAGAGTGTTGGCGTTTCCGTCTAGGAATCGGGTGCTGAAGTCTAGGCTGTATACTGTGAGGTGGAGAGGTATCGTTAGAGAGGATGTCGGGTTATAGTTCGTGGTTTGGTTGACGAGCGATCCTTGCCAGTATGCTTTGATGTTGTAGGTCGCATTGTCTCGCAGGAGAATATTCTGAGGCGACACCCAGCCCGAGCTATCGGATGCTCCGTTGTATACTGCAACCGATCCAACGAACAAAATGACTGATGCGCCAGCAACTGGGACTGGCGCAGGGTCCAGGCTTACGGCTTGAAGGTTGAGAAACCACGTGGCGAATATTGTGTATGAGAGCGAGAGTGCCACCGAGACGCCGCTGTTGTCTGTCATTGCAAGTCTCGAACTATAGGTTCCGCTGAGACTGTTCGACGAATAGGTCCAGTTGAGTGACCATAATCCGGTATAGTTCTGCGCGGAACCTTGTACGCGGGTGAGGGGAGAGTTGGACAGGAGCGTCGAACCAGCGGGCGAGGTGAGATTCGCACGAGCCGAGGCTATATCGTAAAGTCCGAGAGCGTCGAATACGGACGTCCTGAGTGTTACCTGTCGACCGGGCGTCGTCCAGTTTCTGCTGAAGAACGTCGTCTGGAGTCCTGTTTGATTAAGGCTTGAGTAGAAGGTGATTCCCATTCTCTGCTGGAATGTGACTGAGACCTGACTTGGGTCTGACGAAAAGTCGTAGTAGAGGCTGATCGTGCGAGCGGTGCTTCCGCCAACGGTGACTGTAATCTGGAAATCGAAGATGGCCCCAGACTCGATCTGGTAAGTATTACTTGTAAGCGTGATCGTGTAGGCGGCTAGTGTTGTAGATATCGGTGTGCCGGAGAGGCTGCCTACGGCCAATGGGATTACCGCGCCTGTAGAGGTGATCTTGTTGACGTTGCCAGTTATCACGGTACCTCCGCCAGTGCCAGATGAGGAGACGAAATAGAGGGTGAATGTGAGAGGTCCTGTGAAGCTGACGTTTCCAGCTAACCCCGGCTGAGAATAGAAGTGCCATGTGCCAGGGGTGCTACTGGAAACCGTTCTCTGATCTGTCTGTGCTGTTCCGGACCACGCTTGGGTAGTGTTCGCCCAGAAACTTGACGTTATCGTGTTCAGCGTCTTCGTGTTCTGGCTGTGGAAAAAGAAAGTCGCCGGTTGCGATGTCCCTGGTGCCGCGACGTTAGGGAAATGGTTGGGGAGTAGGACTATGGCAAAGGCTAGAAGTGTAATCAGTACTGCTTTTGATCCCGAGCTTCCTCGCATCCCTGAAAGTTTGTGCTCTCACAGACGCGGCGGGAAGCGCATACCAAAGCATACCGTCACCAAAACTCAGGCCGTTTGGTAGCGACTCCGCTCAAGGAAACAATCCGAAGGGTCTCAGTGACCAACTTCCTCTCTGAGAGTTGTGGAAGATGGGCAAGGAACTTGTTTGAGAGAAACTTGACGATTATAGCCATGGTAAACGGATGACGGTGCTTAGGGGGAAGCTAGGGAGAGCCAGAAGTAGGAATTGTCTCCGCGGTTTCAACGGGGGCTCCCTGGGAGGGGGGGTTGTGTGGTCAATTGTTCCGATTCAGGCTTTGTTTTAGATTTTGGGGCGATTTTGGATCTAAGAGGGCACTTTTCTGGATCTGTAAATAAGCAGGAGTCGCAAGGAAAACGAGCAATTAGGGGATGCCGCCCCAAACCCAATGGGCGGCTTTGAGCCAGAAAATTTGCGTTTGCCAAGTTCGAACGTCTCTCTTGCTCAATACCAAGGCCGACGATCGGATCATAGCTAGTTCACTTTGGGAAAGAGAGAAGGTCTTCCGGTTCGCCGCAGGGTCATTGACAGGGTTAGGCGAAAACTGTTTGCTCCCGCTTTGATGCAACCTCGAGTATTCAGACGTCGAAGAGTGACCCAGAAAGGCGTCACACCAGAAGTCAGATCTCGGGTCGTGACAAAACTCGTCGAGGCCATCGACGTCGCGGAACGCCTCGCGAAAGAATCAGGAAGGAGAAGCAGGTCCGGTGTTGGAGGAATCTCACCAAAGGATCCCTGGTACCTGGTGATGGCATATCTCGCTCAGGTCCTGATGGCGTTCTCAAAAACTTCGACTTGGAGAGCGTAAAGGAGAAGATGGATCAGATGGAGACGGTGTTGGGTGAGCTACAAAGGATGACTCCGACGGCTGGATGATAAACTCGAACGGGTCAAAGCCGTTCGAGGCCGAACCAAGGAATGGCCCCATGAACCAGTTGAATTCTGTGCCCAGTATCTCGGGTTCAAACCAACAGTCTACCAGGATAAACTGTTGCGGGATCCTGCTCAGGGGATTCGTGGCTCGATGGTCCCGTCAGTCAGGCAAGACCCACTGCGTAGCAGTCCTCCTGCTCTGGTCATGTCTCCGAAACAGAGGATTCAATGTGCTAGTCTTGGCGCCTGCTGTCCGCCAGTCCAAGATCATCATCAGGAAGATTACCAACTTTCTTCCCAGACTACCAAAATACGTGGCGCAGAACCTCTCAAGACGAAGATCGAATTCTACAACGGAAGCGGAATCCAAGCGTTCCCAAACAGCTCAGAGACAATACGCGGAGAGCCAGGCGTGAATTTAGTCTATGCGGACGAGTTCTCATACATCAAAGACGACAAGGAACTCTACGAGGCAGCGATCTTCTCACTAGCCACCACGAATGGCAGATTTCTCGCCACCAGCACTCCAGGATCCCGCGAGAGCCTCTTCTATGCAATGTGCACTGATGACATAAGTTTCGGCGACGTCTCCAGACATCATGTCAGCTACCTGGACGCTCTTCAACCAAATGGGCCCTTGAGGATCGAGATTCTTGAGAAGCTAGGGCGACAGTTTTCTCCCGACCCTTGGAGGTGGAGGAGAGAGATGGGAGCCGGGTTCGCAAACGACGATGGACAGCTGGCTGAGCATGGCACTAATCACCAGATGCGTGGATCAGAAACTTGACTATCTCAGAGAAAGCACCCTCCTCACCCCCTCCTAAGTTCTTTGTCGCGGGAGTGGATCTAAGACAGAAACTAGACCATTCAGCAGTGGCGGTTATAGACAAGCGCGACAAGGAATTCGACCTCGTCTTTCTCAAGCTGTTCGAGCTGGGAACAGAGTACGGGTCCGTCCTCGGATATCTGAAATTCCTCAATGAGAATCTTCGCGATTTGCGCAGGATAATGATCGACCAGACTGGCGTGGGAGAGACGTTCATGTCGATGGCCGTCAATTCGGGACTAAAGAACGCACGAGGCATAGTCTCTCCCAACCTAAGAAACAGGACGTCATGACATTCCTCAAGCATAGCATGGAGGAGCGATGAGTCCACATACCTTACGACGGGGAATTCATGAACGAGCTCAATGTAGAACGCTTCGAGTTGGAGCTCACTGGAAGGCTAAAGTTCTCACATCCACCTGGCCCCCATGACTATCGTCTCTGGGCATTCGCAATGGCGGTATACTACGCTAGACTTGGACCGTTGGAATATCACCCTGTAGCCGCCGTAGGAGCCGCGGCTTGGAGATACCGCCCCTCAATCGACTTGAGAAAGATGCAGCCTGGGTACTGAGCCGCCCGGTCACCAGTCGCTGAAATCCCCGCGTCTCCTACTCCTGAACCAGTTTTGCTGTCGAAATTAAATTGAAACAAGATATGCTTTGAAAGTCCATATGAATCTTCGAAAGAGCTGCATCAAGAATAAGTGGTCAAGTTTGGAACGAGACCGAATCATATTTCAATGAGGAGCATTCTACGCTAAATGGGTAAATCCTCCGGATGCCGTCAGTGCAGGAAATTCGGGCCCTTCAAAGGGCTCGTCGGAAGGCAAGGCGGCGAAGAATGTATCTGTTCGGATCCCTTATCCTTGTAATTATCATAGCGATCGCTGTTGTCGTGTACGCTTCGATTCAACCGGGGGGTCCCCCCTCGGGATCGTCGATCGTATACGCTAAGCTCAACACTTCGCAGGGTCTAATAGAGATCGAGCTTTACCACAACTCTGCCCCGCAAACGGTTACGAACTTCATCAATCTTGCAAATAGGGGGTTTTACACGAACCTCGTATGGCATAGAATTATCCCAGACTTCGTAGTTCAAACTGGAGACCCTAACACGGTGAACGGGGGTGGAGACCGAAACACGTGGGGACAGGGAACATCGGGTCAAAACGTGCCGTTCGAATATGATAGTTCTCTACACAATGCTGTCGGTTATGTTGCGATGGCCAGTACGGCGGCAGGAGCCGGCGGAAGTTCACAGTTCTACATCAATGTGCACGACAACAGCGGTACTCTCGATGGTAAGTACGCAGTGTTTGGAAAAGTCATTGCTGGGATGAACGCTGCGAATGCACTGGCGAATCTACCCACCACCAACCAGTATCCGAACGCTCCTGATCAACCCACAGATCCCTCTACTGCAATGCTGATAAGCGTCACAATTTCGAACTCTCCATGAGAGGGTCACAAGCCCAGAATCTCAATTCTCCCGAAACCCTCCAACATGAATCGCCTAGGGGAAGAAGGACTAGTCGGTAACTAGATCCAATTTTCTCAAGGAGTAAGGCGTTCTTCGAGAGACGTTTTGCGTCGTAGGCTGCTTCTACATCACTCTTATCAGAGAGAAGACACTGATTAGTGATAGTCTGAGATTGACATCAATACAGACTGTTGAACAGGCAACTCAGTTGGCCATCGATTTTGTTAGGAAGTACTATTCGTTCGTCTATCCTATCGCTGCTAGAAGGGAGACTTCTCGCTGGATAGTTGATCTGGACATTTCATACTTTAGACCTAGCTATGTCAGAGTGAAAATCTTCGCTGAAACCGGGAGCCTTGAGGACTTCAAGGTGACTCTGGGTCCCCTCTTGTAGTTTGGTCGGCGCCTCGTCTACCTTTTTGTAGAGATTTCAATCATAGCTGATATTCCTTACTTTGACATCACTCAAATCGATTACTGCGTCTTGGATCGCAGGAAAGACGAATTTCTGTGGGAGGCTGTTTTTCGCCGTTCGTTTTGATCTATTCCAGCCATTCTTAGTCGCGATGGAGCGCTTGGATTGACATTTTCTTTCTTCCGCAAAGAAACAGATTGTCACCTCAGGCGATTCCGGAAATTCTAGCGGAGTTACGCAGCATCGCAGAAATCAATTTTTTCACGCTTGTGGGATTCATGGGAAAGCGTTTTAACCCTATTACCGTAAAATTATCGACTACGCGGTTTCAGAAATGGCTGACAAGAGAGCAGTATTGATCGTCGTTGATGGAATGGGCGACAGGCCACTAATTGATCACGACTACAAAACACCCCTAGAATACGCAAACACTCCCAACATGGACCGACTCGCCAAAGGCGGCCTAGTCGGTCTACTAGATCCGATTTCTCCGGGTGTAAGACCCGGCAGCGATGTCGCAAACCTAGCACTCTTCGGCTACGACCCGGCCAAATATTACACCGGACGAGGACCACTAGAGGCACTAGGCGCAGGAATAGACTTGGGACCCAACGACATTGCGTTCAGAGCCAACTTCGCAACTGTAGACGATGACTTCCGCGTTGAAGATAGACGCGCGGGAAGAATCCGCAAGGGCGCGTCAAAGCTCGCGAAGTCTGTCAGCGAGATCAGGGTCGAGAGCGTTCCTGGAATCAAGACGATCTTCAAGCCAACCGTCGACCACAGAGCAGTACTAGTTCTCAGAGGAGAGAAACTGTCGAAAAATGTTACTGATACGGATCCCCAGGAAGAAGGATTGAAACTCGTGATATCTAGAGCTACCGACGGCTCGGAGGAAGCGAAGAGGACTTCGGCCGCCGTTAACGAGTTTGTAAAGAGATCACATGAGGCTCTGAGAGAGCATCCGCTCAATCAGGAGCGCGCAAACGATGGCGAGAAGCCTGCAAATATTGTATTGACAAGAGGCGCAGGGACACGTCCCTTTCTTCCCAGCTTCAAGTCGATGTTCGATCTTCGAGGCGCCTGCATTTCCGGAACAGCCTTGATCAAGGGCGTCGCGAGCGCCGCGGGCATCGACGTGATCGACGTCAGAGGAGCGACTGGCAGCATTAAGACAGATTATGAGGCTAAGGCGAAAGCTGTAATCGAGGGAGCCAAGGACAAGAACTTCGTAATAGTACACGTCAAAGCCCCGGACATTGCGGGCCATGACGCGGACTTCAAGGGTAAAGTCCGAGCTCTCGAAGAGGTCGACATACTAGTGGGACATGTTATCGACGAGGTAGATATTGGAGCCAACTATGTCGCGCTCACATCCGACCACGCGACACCCGTTGGATACGGATTCCATACGGGCGATCCCGTCCCGGTAGTAATCGCAGGACCAGACGTCCCGGCAAGCAGAGTTCTCAAGCTCAGCGAAGCGAGCGCCAGCCGCGGAAACCTCGGACGAATACGTGGGTTAGACCTTATGCCGATCCTCACCGACTTGGTGGGACGAAGCAGACTCTACGGGTCCTAGCTCCTTCATCAGCAGCGAACTGTCTCGTCTAATATTTAGAATCACGACTCGTTTAGTTGCCGGTCGGGTCTTCTTGGTTTTGATTCACTATGGTCTAGTCGACGAAATACTGAAAGTTCTTCCAGATCCCAGTCGCGCCCTGTCCGTGCGTAGACACGCTGCCCCTTGCCGGGTCTATCGGCTTTAGAGTGAACAATCCGAACCCGAGCGTTATCTCACCCAACTCGACGGGTATGCCTTCTGCCTTGAAGAAGGGCCTTCCATCGACATGCCACTCCGCTCTTCTCCTTGCAGCGTTGAGTCTCACAGAATAATGATGCATTTTGCCGGGTTCAGTGCGGACCCCTGAAAACGGCGATTCGATCAGATACGTGAAAGCGGTCTTCTCATCTGTGAGTCCTGGAATCAATAACCGTTCGTAGATCGCACCAATCTTCTGTCCTGTCGAAATGAAATCGAAAATCATACCCGTTGAGAAATCCATGACGTTAAAGCCAGAAAACCCGTCTCGAAGGTCATCGGCGTTGCCACGGTAGGTCTCAGCCCCCATCTCGACCTCAAAGACTGTTTCACCATCCCTGGACACCGGCAGCGTTGTGGTAGATCCATAGAGCTGCTTAGGATCGTCAAACATGTGAACATGATCATGCTTCTGTGTAAACGGGTCCACCGTCACAGCCAAGCCCCCGTTCCTCGCTTCGAATCTCGCCCTCCGCTCCTCCCACGCCCAAGTTTCACCATTCCCCATCGGGAAGCTGAGAATTTTCCACTTGGAAGGGTCTACCCGGCCCTTGGACATATCGTCGTACACTGCGGCTTCAGTCTTCAACAAGACGGATCGGTGTCTACCCGCCGACGACGAGCGGATATAATTGTTCTGAAAGAAAGAATTTCAGAATTCAGATGTCTACGTAAGTCTACCCCAGTTACCTGAGTTACTTGCTCGTCTTTCTCTTCTTTGGCCAGCTTCTGGGAGGGACTCGGGCTTTCGACGTTTTTCGAGTTGAGCGCTTCTCATACTTTGGCTGGTAGAGTTCGACCTCCAAGTCTCCTGGCATTCGGAAGTGAGTCAGCAGTCCCCATCCTTCATCAGTAGTCGCTGAAGAAAATTCGACCCCACGGGATTTCAAATCCTCAACAGTCTTGTGAATATCGTCACAGTAGAAGGAGATCGAATGGTAGGCCTTGTCAGAGGGATGAACCCCTAGATCGGCCTTTGGCAGGTCGAAGATAAGCCAGCCCTCGCCTATGTCATTATGAGTAAGTCCCAACTTATCCCGAATAAACGCTCGCACTTCTTCGGGATTCGGTGTATAGAACAAGCCGTGCATTCCTTTGATCATTTGCCCTCGGAACGTCGTTAGTGTTATGCTGAATGTTTAAGCCTAGAGATGAAGTCGGGGAGCGACTAGGTTTCCTGCAAAGTGACCCCGTACGCTGTCAAGGGCCTGACTCTTCGGTAGACGAATCTGACGAGCAAGTAGAAGCTGAAAACTAATGTTGTTATGTAGAAACTCACTGGATACGGGGGCCCGTAATAGGCAATAGAGAGGCCCAGCCAGGTTGCCAACAGAGCAATAGTTACGGAGATCATTATGGCTGTCCGAGGTCGCTTGGCTAGCTCCTGAGAGATTGCAGCCGGAGTAACCATCAGCGAGAATATGAGTAGTACGCCAACTACTTGCACTGCGATGGATGTCGCTACTGCAACTAGAAGCATGAAGATTATGCCAAGCAAGAATGTGGGCATTCCCTTTGCTTCTG